>OFQZ01000138.1_pt1 | contig 29021 bp, 34 predicted proteins | sample 1543011 | NCBI WGS metagenome assembly OFQZ01 (sample SAMN07774216, study PRJEB24372) | wastewater metagenome | isolation source: Exp Tend NO 0WW | collected 2016-02 | reverse complement strand
GCCCCCGTGTGGGGCAACGATGAGGTCAATCTGTTCGGCACCGGATCTGTTCGTGCCGCTATTGCCGCCTGGTGTGGGCAGGTTCTCACTCGGGACCCGTTGAACACGAACGGGATCCATATGCATAACTGGGTGGATCTCAACTACGCCAAGTGCAAGCCGATGTGGATCCAGTCGAGTACGGGGGACATCATCATCCCTCCCCATAATGCGACATCCCTGGCAGCCAGATTGGCAGCGAACGGGGTTCCGTACACGTTGGAGAACGCGGGGAACGTTCCTCACCAGTTCTGCACTTCGCATTATCGCCAAGGGTGGAAGGCGTGGCTAAACTCGCTCGTGTGAGCTAGAGTGGCCATCGCAACCCGCCCCCTACACAGGAGAACCATCATGGCCGAGGCCAAGCAGACCAAGCCCGGGAACGCCGGGATCACCAAGGTCGGGCACACGTCCGGCACCCAGTTCGGCACCAACATGAACGCCCAGCCGAAGGCCCAGAACACGCCGACCGAGGTCAACCTCAAGGGCTAGGCCACACGCGCCGGCAAGGTCAACTCCGGGATGGCTTCACCCGCAAACTAAGCCCGCTTAGTCCCACGTTACGGGACCCCCTCTCAACAGGAGCAGCAAACTATGGCAACAGGCGCACGGCAAACCAATACGTTCGAGGAAGGGCTGTCCCGCATCCTGAACGACATCGCGGCCCTCAAGCGCCTGCCGGACGCGCCCATGGACTGGGTGATCGACTTCGAGACCACTGCCCTGGACATGTGGCACAAGCTCGGGAACGAGACACCCACGCCCAACCCGATGGCCGGTGGCGCACCCATGCCCGCAGCCCCCATGCCTGCCCCCATGCAGGCTCCCGGCTCCGGTGCCATGCCGCCGTCCGGGATGCCTCAGATCGACCCCGCCATGCAAGCGGCCCTGGCCAGTGGAGGCGACCCGATGATGGGTGGCCAGTCCACACCGCCCCCCGACGAGCTGGCTCGTATGCTCGCCCCGCCCGCGTAACCACACTAAGTAACCAGAATCCACCACCTGTAAAGGACCCATCATGGCCGGAACACCACTCACCCGCGAAACCGTCGAGAACACCCCCACGGGTGCCGTCGAGTTCGACCCTTCCCTCTTGATCGAGGAAGGTGAAGAGACCCCCGTTGAGGTCCCCACAGACCCGATCGTAGGTGCCATGGGTGATGAGGGTGCCCAGGCAATCGCCGCCTACTTCCAGACTCACCCGGAAGACGCACCCACCGATGAGGCATGGCAGGCCCAATTCGGCCAGCTCAGCCCACTGGAACAGCAGGTCGCATCAGCGTTCGAGGACAACGCCATCACCCCCGGTACCCCCGCCGACACAGGCGCAGCGGGTACGGGTGACGGCACCGGTACGGAAGGCAACCCCGCCACCGTCACCGGAACCCAGATCACTCCCCCAGAAGGCCAACCCCCGGCCTCCAGCACGGTTGCCAATGAAGCAGCCGAACAGGCCCAGCAGTCCGCGGCGGGAGTAGACGGCGAGGGTGGTGGGTTGGCTGTCGAGGACCAGCCTGCCACCCCGTCCGAGTTCGCACCGATCCAGTTGGGTGACTTCCGCATCGAGTCCCCGGAACACGCCGAAGCAGTCGGAGGCATGTTCAGCTTCCTGGCATCCCTCCCCCCGGAGAAGCTCGACGCCATGTGGGCTGTCGCTCAGGGCCAGGATCCGACCCCGCCCGTCACGCCCGCAACCCCTCCCCCGGCAGCACCCGCCGCGCCGGCCACCCCCGATGGTCAGATCACCATCCCCGAAGCCGTCGCCCGCCTTCGTGCCCAGGGTGAGGAGGAGCTGGCCCTGATCCTGGAAGGCCAGCAGCAGACCATCTCATCGACCCAGGAGACGTTGCAGCGCGTCGAGAACCACGTCCAGTCCCAGATCCAGGCCCAGCAGGAAGAGGATCGGGCAGCCCGTACCCTCATCGTGGCGACGATCACGGGTGAGCTGGAGCAGGAGATGGGCCTCCCCGTCGAGACCATGATGGAAGTCCAGAACATGGCAGCCCGGATGCAGAACATCCCGGTTCTCGTCAACGGCGGCATGTCGTTCGAGGAAGCCGTTCGCGAAGGTCTCCGTGCCGCAGCCATGAACGTTCCCGCAGCACGCGAAGCCATCGTGCAGGGTCTGGTCGCAAGCACGGTCCAGAAGGAACAGCAGCAGATCTCCGAGATCCAGCAGCGCAACGATCGCAAGACTCGGGCCGCAGCGGCAACATCGTCGTCCAGTGGTGGCGTCCAGGAGCTTCCGATCGATGTTCGGACCATGGCCCCGGATGCCCGCATGAACGCCATGGCTGATGCCGTGAGGGCATTCCAACAGGGATAGCAATATCCCTCCACCTACTCCGTGCCAGGATTAGTTCCAACAACACCCCGTATGGGGCCAAAGCAATAAGGAGCAATCCATGACCCCCATCGGAGCCGACGCCGTTACGGCGATCACCAACCGGTTCGTGGCCCCCGAAGTGGTGGATGGCGTGTACACGTCGAACATCCTTCTGGCGCGCTGGTACCGCGGCAACAAGATCATGCGCCAGGGCGGTACCCAGATCGAGCAGCCCATGATCTACCGCAAGGGCAACAACGGAGGCTGGTACCGCGGTGCCGAACGCCTGACCCTCGCCCCGCAGGACAACCTCAAGAACTTCGTGTTCGGGTGGAAGCAGTGCCAGCAGACCGTCACCATCGACGGCCTGACCCTGCTCGTCACCGACAGCCCGGAGGCCATCGCCAACCACATCCAGCTCCAGATGGATCAGGCCAAGATGGACATGATGGAAGACCTCGCGGTCGGCCTGTTCGGCGGCGGCGGCAACGTCTCCGGTGGCGACATCAAGGCTATCGACGGTCTCGGCGCCGCGGTCGACGACGGCACGGACGCGGCCAGCTACGGCGGGCAGCTTCGCTCGGGCCAGCCCTGGACCCAGGCGTACGTCAACACGTCGTCCACCCTCACCGCCTACCTGATGCGTCAGGTGATCGGCACCGCTACGATCGGCGGCAACAGCCCCACGATCATCGTGTCGCGGCAGGAGCAGTACGACCGGTTCTGGAAGATCCTCCAGGACAAGCAGCAGTTCCAGACCGCAGGCGGCGGTTCCGCCTTCCATGATGTCAACGCCGGGTTCACGAACCTGTTCTGCGAAGGCATCCCGTGGTTCGTCGACAGCCACGTCTCGGACGGCGCGAACAGCTCGAACTCCGACATCCTCGTCCTGAACGAGCGGATGTTCACCCTGTACGTCAGCCCCCGCGGCAACCTCAAGATCGAGGACTGGCAGACCCCGGTCGACATGGACGCCATCACGACCAAGATGCTGTGGGCCGGCAACCTCGTGTGCAAGTCCCCCCGCACCCAGGCCAAGCTCGCGAACATCACGGGCTAGTCCGAACGTCAACCACGAACACAGACCCAAGAACGAGAAAGCAGGAACAGCATGGATTTCTCCACGTTCGGCAAGACCTACCCGGGTGTTGCCGACTTCACCACCAACAAGGATCGCGACGGCATCCAGATCCAGTACGACCGCACCGAAGCTGTCGTGCAGCTCAGCGGATCGTGCATCGAGGGCGACGTGCTCGTGTACGTTGCTGCGACCGCCACGGCACCCCTCACCGCAGCCAAGATGGGCCTCGTCGGCGCCACGGCCACGATCGCACACCGGTTCGCCGGTATCGCGCTCAGCCCCGGTGCGTCCGGCGACATCATCAAGGTCTGCAAGGACGGACCCTGTCTGGTGAACACCGACGCCGACGCTTCGTCGTTCGCCATCGGTGATCTCGCGATCGCCCCCACGACGACGGCAGGCAAGGCGGGACGGGTCGCAGCCGCATCCGCCGCGGCCACCGCCATCATCGGCACCGGCATCGGCCACTTCATGGGGGCCGGTACCACCACCCAGGCTCTGGTGAACGTCCACCACATCTAGTCAGGGCTACCAACCCAAACCCAGGAAAGGCCCCCGGTCCAGCGCCGGGGGCCTTCCACGATCTCAAGTAACCCAGTCCAACAGGACACCCCCACAACAATCCCAAGGAGCAAGCCATGATCGTCCGTCTCTTGAATGTGGGGGATACCACATTCACCAACAAGTACGGCGGCACCAAGTACCGCATCGAACCCGGGAAGGAACTGTACGTCGATGTCGCGGCAGCCATCCTGTGGATGGGCGATCCCGACGTGCGGAACATCGACGCCAGGAACCGCAACCGTGCCGACGAGCTGACCCGCTTGTGCGTCAAGTACGGGTGCATCGGCTACCCCCTCCAGCTCCGCGAACTCGGACCCCAACTGGAGTGGTACCTCCAGGACGGCACGCGCGTCACCACCATCGCCGAGGACCCGTTCGGCGAGAAGACGCTGGGAACCCAGCTCACCGAAAGCGGCGCGCCCAGCACCGACGCCGACAGCGGTTCGACCGCCCAGAAGCAGATCAGCAAGCTGGTCGACCTCCTCCGCGAGCAGGGCATCGACATCAGCACCGACGACCTGTACGAACCCGTCGAGATCACCGACGACGGCGAGATCGTCGGAAGCGACCCGGAACCCCCGCCCGCATCCGAGATGAAGGACAAGGGCACGCCGGTCAACCCGCAGACCACCCGAGCCGCGGCCGCCAAGGTGAAGGTCCCCGACCTCAACCCGCCCGACGGACCCCCGCAGCCGCAGTAAGGGAGTACCCGCATGGATGGCGAGATGATTGCACTGCGTAACACCCTGATCCAGAAAACGGATGAACTGTCCGGGAAACTGGTCGACTACGCAGAAACCCAGATCGCCATCCTGGAAGAACGTGACGAAGTATGGTTCGGCATGGATCCTGCCGATTCCGTTGCAGAACGGGATCGGCAGGCCGACCATTCAGTGATCCATCATCAAAGAGACAGGTTGACCCTGGAGGGTGAGATAGCCGCATTGCGGGCCAACATCTCCGCTCTGGAATGGTCCCTCAAGATCGCACTACACAAACCGGAATAACCGGACCCCGGAAGAGGTAAACATGCCAGCAGGCGCAGGTGTCGAATCGTACATCGATCTGGTGGACTTCACCCCCGGCATATACGACTCCTATCACGGCATCACATCCGACGTGGCCACGGCTGGACCCAAGGATGGGGCAGCACGGAGGGCCGGTACGTGGGGATGTTACGGACGCAAGAACGGTGGCCTGTACCCGCTGTTCAAGGTCACCCAGACCAAGCTCGACGATATCGCAGCGATCCAGACGGCAGGCTCAATTACGGCCCCGTCGACCTTCCGAGGCAGCGCGTACACCCCCGCACTGTACACCCTCGGTACTGGTTTGATCGCAGGGGTTCGCACCCTGCCCATCATCGCATCCCCCGATTCGTACGACGAGATCATGGTTCTCCAGTCGGCACTGGATGTGAATGGTGCTCCGTCCAGCCCCCTGCCGTCCTATTACCGACGGTACATCGCCCGCGTGTTCCACCAATACTCCGACACTGTGGCCTTGACCAAGTTCCTCAAGTACGGCAAGTTCGCGGACCAAGGTATTGCCAGTGATGCGCCTATCGCACTACGGGCAGGCTTTGAGTCCTTCGGTGCAGGGTTCGTGTCCGTGGCTCGTTCCGTCGCCTATCTGGATCAGGTGGAAGCACTCACCAAACCGTTCTTCGCGGTCACCATCGCGGGTGATGACCAGTTCAGCAACAGCTCAGCCATCACCCCCAAGGTCGCGGTGTTCGGATACCCGCTCCGACACGTCGGGTTCAACGGTGCCCCACACGGGAGCCTGTACAACGACTTCTACTGGTTCAACACTGCCGTTGAACTGAACGTCATCCTCCAGTTCAGTACCGTCGCACCGGAAGCCGTAGTGTTCCACCAGTCCCGTCTCGGCATGTCGTTTGCCCTCCAGTCCCCACACGGGAACTACGTCATCACCGGTCATTCTGGGTGGGTGTACTCCCCGCCGAACGAGGCAGCCGACTGGGGTTGGCAGTCCCGGGTTCTCGTGAACGGGTACTACGATCCGCAAGGATTCCAGCCCATCGACCGGACCAGCCAATACGGTTCGCTCATCAACTCCGCTGTCGGGGCCGCAGCATCCATGAACGCATCCGAACTGTTCGTCGTCAAACGGCACGGTGGCGGATACGTGGTCCGCGGCGACATGGCCTCGCCGACCGTGCTCGACATGCCAGGCGTTGTCCCCACCTATGACGCGCCGAACGTGCCCACCGCCACCCCCATGGGATTGGTGTACGGATCGTCCCCCGGTATCTGGTCCTGGACCGGTTCGGAAGGGTCCGAACTGCTGTCCCCCCAATTCGATGACGAATTCTGGAAGCCAGAGAAAGCGGACATGGCCTCCAAGTTCCAGCCGCACGGAAAGTTCAACTACGTGCATCCCTGGCTGTTCGCCCCCAACGGTTGGGTGTACAACTCGGAAACCAAATCATGGTTCCGACTGAATGACCCAGAACAGGTACACACCATCGACGAAAGCACGACCGCCGTCGTGCCCCCGCCCGCATGGTACGAGCAGAACGACAAAGGGGAAGTGTATGCCGTCTCCCCGTTCGTGACCGCGGCACAGCCCGTGCTGTGGCAGAAGTACGACATGAACCAGGTCAAGGGCCGATGGTCCTGGACCTCACAGCCGCTGATGCGGACCCGCAATCGGAAGCTCAAGCTGCGTGAGCTGGTGGTTACGTTGCAAGGGTACGGGTGGGTGCGGATTTATGCTGGCAACGGACCCGGAGAAGATACCCTGCTCGGTACGTTCCAGACCAACTCGGAAGTCATCAGCACCACCCGTTTGTCGATCGGCTATGACGGCCAAGACATCTGCATTCGTATCATCGGGTACACAACACTGAACGATGAGGGGGCGGACGCCATCTCGGAAGGTTCGCCCGGTCCGATCCTGCATCGCTGTTCGATCGGCTACCAGGAAACCCATTCCGTCAAGACAACAGTGGCCACCTGACATGCCCGTTCCTCCGCAGTCGAGACTGAACGTTATGAGGGCACCGCGTGCGGAATACTCGCAGGCGGATACTGCCGAGAACTACCGGGAACTGGAACGCTGGGCCAACGAGCGTGCCCCGATCTTTCCGGTGTACGAGTACCGCGCACAGGCAGTTGCGGGCGGCGCTCTTGGTAGTGCTGTACCGGTTGAATACCCGACAGGTACCGAGGTGTCGCTCCAGGTTCAGAAGAAATTCGACTGGACCGTGCTCGTATGCAGTCTCAACATTACGTGCTACGTGACGGCTACGGGCAGGTTGGATTTCTACTCCACATTGGATGACGACTATCCCGGATCCGATTTCCTGACTTTGCTCTACTTCAATAACACTGGATACCACCGCGTTGTCTCAGGTCATTCCAGCAGAATGGCAGCCAAAGCGGGATCCCATAAGGTTTCGCTCTACATCACAGCCGTAGGTGGAGCGAGTGCTACCATGGACACGAACGACATGGTGCAATTCACCGTCCAAGAACAGCCACCCCGGTTGGCGTCAGGAGAATCCTGGGTATGACCATCACACTATCTGCGGCCAGGACGAAACTCCGACTCCGGTTGGACGAAACCACATCCGGTGCCTGGACGGACGCACAGCTCGACGAATGGATCAGGGACGGTGCGAGGGACATCTCCCGTCGCACCATGGCGTTGCAGGGGATGACAACCCTGTCCGTGCTGGCCAACGCCGTGTCAGTGACCGCGCCGGCCACAACACTCAAGGTGAGCATGGTCAAGTGGTACAGCCCCACCAAGAGCGCCGCCACCATGGAAAAGGTGCTGGAGTACATTGACCACCGGCAAGCAAACCGGGTAATGAACAGCACTGATACCGGCCAACCCCGATACTACTCCACTTGGGGAACCCCGCCCAGCATCGGAGTGGCGCTCCACCCCAAGCCAGACGCGGCGTGCGAGATCGAGCTGTACACCTACAAAGTCGCAACCGACCCGGCCAACGATTCCGCGAACGTTGACATCCCCGACGGCTGGACCGACGTGCTCATGCTGTTCGCCGAATACAGCGCCCAGAAGCGTGATCGGCAACCGGAATGGAAAGACACCAAGGCCCTGTATGAGCAGGCAGTCGAGGGCATGATCGAGTCCACAGCCATGTGGGCAGAAGCAACGCAGACAATCCAGATGCCTGACGGGGGCCAGTACCCCGGTTGGCTCACGAGCTGGGAGTAAGGGATATGGCAGATTACGGGTGGGACCCTTACGCTGAGAACGACAACTGGGGATCAACCAAGGGTGGACAGCAACCCATCACGGGTGCCAACCGCACCTACACATCCCAGCAGTGGACGAACTACGGTGGCGGCAACCAGTCCCGCTCATCCAATTCCAACCGCAACGCGCCGAGCAGTATCTACGGATCGGCTGATGCCGCGGCACGCGCCGGGTCCACCAACTACGCCAACACGATCGGCAACTGGCAGGCATCCCAGGACGCTCAGTACAAGTCGAACCTGAACAACTACATGGCCTTGTTCCAGCAGTACTCGGCCCCGCAGACTCAGGCGTTCAAGGACGAAGCCGCCATCCTCCAGTCCGAGATGGGAACCCAGCGCGGCAAGACCAATCTGGCGACCAAGGATCTCACCGACCAGATCAACTCCAAACTCCAGATGCTGGCCGTCGACCGCGCATCAGGCGGGGATGATCTCGCCGCAGCGGATCGGCAGCAGAAACTGGTCGACGAGATTTACCAGCTCAACATCCAGCGGAACGACCTCATGCAAGGGAAGCTGAACGAGGACGCCGGGTTCGCAGCCCGCAACCGCGACCTCGGGTTGGCAGCCAATGACAACTCCATGTCGGGTCTGACCGAGGACGCCAAGAACGCCCGCAACAAGGAACGATCCGACGCGGTGGTTCGGGGTGCGTACTCCACCGAAGGACACCGGGACGTACAAGGCCAGATCAACAAGGGTGAGGAACTCGGACGGGAGAAGCTGGGCATCGACCGGCAAGGCGTCCTTTTGGATTACGACAACACGTCATCCGATATCCAGGCCAACCTACGGCAGACGTACCTTGACCGGGACGAGCTGGGGCTGAACCACACCGAGCAGGTTGCAGCGATCGAGGACCGGCGCAAGGTCATCTTCCGCGAAGCCCAGAAGATCGGCATCAGTGAGGAACAGTACCAGAAGGATCTTGAGAACGGTTTGGCGCTCATCCAGCTCAACAACCAGACCAGCATGAACCAGCTCCTGTCGGCCATCGCGAGCAACAACGCTCGCGAAGCGCAGGCAGCTATGGACATCGCGAACCAGGCAGCCGCAGCCGCAGCCGCAGCCCGGAACAACACGCCCGGTACGTACAGCCCGCAAGAGATCGCCTTCTACACTGCCATCAAGGCGCAGCAAGACAAGCAGGCGGCGGACCTCGCACTCTGGAACGCAGCGATCGCAAGGAACAACGGTCAGACCACAGCCCAGCAAGGCGCAGCCAAGCAGAGCAATAAGAAGATGGCGAAATTGAGGTAACTATGCCCACCACCGATTACGTAGCATTGGCCCAGCAGCTCGCAGCGCAAGGGCAAGCAGGCCAGTACGGTCAGCCGCAACAGCTCAACGTCACCGGCAACATGAACCAGCAGGCAAACCCGCTGTACGCCGGTACTACAACCGCGCCACAGCAGGGCGGCATGAACCCCCTTATGACAGCGGCCATGCTCGGCGGTGGAGCGTGGGCAGCCAAGAAGTACGGCGGCAACCTTCTCGCACGTGGGGCCGGTGCGGCATCCAAGCTCGCATCCCCGTTCTGGCAGAACGCCGTAACCCCCGTCGCGGAAGTGCTCGGATCGCCTGCCATGCCCGGTGTGGGCGGCATCAACATTCCCGCATCCGCAGCCATCCAAGGTGTCCGGCCCGGGTTCCAGATCGCAGGCGGTCTCCCCGGCATGGCAGCATCATCCGCGGGACCGGCCATCTCACCCGTGCCCGCCACCGTCACACGGTACGCGGCGATCGGTGGGGTACCGGCAGGAGAGGCCATCAGTATCCCCGGTGTCGCAGCCATGGACGCCGTGGAACCCGTCGCGGGGGTCGCTGGACGGCAGGCAGGACTCACCACCCTCGGCAAAGTCGCGGCACCCCTCGCCGGACTGACCACCGGACTCCAGGCCCAGCAGATGCTCAACGAACGCGACTTCGGCGGGGAAGGCAGCAAGCTCGACCGTGGCTTGTCCGGGTTCGGCGTCGGAGCGGGTGTCGGTGCTGGCATCGGCAGTATCGTCCCGGGTGTAGGCACTCTGGTCGGCGCTGGTGTCGGTGCCCTGATCGGCGGTATCGCAGGAGCGGTGTCCATGATCGAATGGGGCGACGACGAGAAGGAACTCAAAGCCCGCGTCGACAACGCCAGCACCAAGATGGACAAGCGACTCGACCAGATCGCAGCCAAGAACGACATCCAGCCGCAGATCACCGACCAGATCCGATCGCAGGTTCTCGACGCCCTGTCCGAGATCCGCGCCCTCAAGAACGACCCCGACACGGGCGAACGCATCGGGGCTGACGAGAAAGTCAAGATGTTCGAGGCGGTATCGGATGCCGCAGCTCAGGCACTCAAAGACGCCAAGGGTACGGGCAGCGCTGCAAGGCTGGCGGCGGAAGAGGCGGCATCCCAGAAGGCGATGCAGGAGAATTACGCGAGGGCGCAGCTCGAATCCGAGTCGGCCCGGACCATCGCACTCCAAGGGTTCATGGCCGACGTGATGCGCCCGTACGCCGACAAGCTGTCCCCGGAGATGGGCGCAGCCTACATGGCGCAAGCGCAGGCATCCCCGATCATCATGGCCATGGAACGGCAGGCCCAGGTTGCACAGTCTCAGATGTCGCAAGGCGAGTATGAGAACCAGACCATGAACGCCCAGGCCAACATGCTCCGGGCGCAAGCGGACATGTACCGGGCACAGAACGGCGGGGGCAGTTCGGGCGGCACCCCCAGCCTGGAAGACTTGATGGGCACCGGGGCAACCGGGTAGCCTAACGGTTCGACCCCCCGTACGGTTCGCGGGGGTATCCGGTAGAGCGACGGTACCGGATAGCAGCCCCGATCGGGTTGGTGGATCTCCCCGATCGGGGCTGTGTCGCGCTCGGGCACAGGTGTATCATGTCTCCATGAGCGCATTGGACGATATTCTCGCCAACACTGGTCTCGTTAGTGGTTCAAATACTGGAATCGCACCAGACCGTGCAGGAGGCGATCTCAGCGGCTCAACCCCCTCTGGGCGGCTAACCCCCACCAGCATCGCTGGAAGCCCGGGAGCTGGCGGCTCTGCGGGTGGGTTTTCGTCTGGTCGCCTCGATTCCGGTACGGATTCCACAACGGGCGGCACGAATAGTGGGACCGGCGACAAGCCCACACCGGGTGCCAGTTTGGTGGCCCGGTTCGCCGCATCCATGCAGGAGACCGTTGGCAGGGGGTACGCGCCGGCCGATGTGCAAGAGGGCAGCCCGATCAACGAACGCCTGCCACAGTACACGGCCAAGTTCCTGTCCCGGTACGAGGACCCGAATTTGGGGACGTACAACCCGGCAGCGGTGACAGCGGTCAAGAAGATCGACCAGCAGAGGATCTTGAACGGGCAGGCCCCGTTGTCGGACGCGGAGATGCAGACGGCGCTCAAGGCCGCGCAGACCCGGGTCCAGCCGATCGACCAGGAACGCGACCCCACTTCGCTGTTCAGTAACGCCGTGGCTGATGCGAGCGCCATCGGCAAGTCCATCATCCACATCCCGGAACTGCTGGTGAAGGAAGCGATGGCGCTTCCCGGTCTGCCGGGGGAGCTGGCGAAGGCCCAGGATTTCGAGGACATCACGAAAGCCCCGGGTATCCGCATGATTCCGGGTGCGTATGTGGCGGGCGAGTTGTCTCGGGGTTCGGAAGGTGTGAAGGAACTGGGTCGGCATCCTCTGATGGCTGCCCTAGATGTGTTGCCGGTGGCGAGTAAACTCGCGAAGGGCAGTGCGGTGGTGAAGGCTGCGGAAGCGGAGAACGCAGCGTTGGCGGCGACACGCGAGGCCCGGGCTTTGGAGACTGGGGCGACGTATGTGGATCCCCCGGCTGTGCGGCCATTGAAGACGGCGCTATTGCGGAAGGTGGACGCGGAATCTGGTGCGGTGGTTCCGAACCGTCCGGGGCAGATCATCCAGGATGCGATCACACAGACCCGGTTCGGCAGGAAGCTGTCGCAGACGTTCGGAGCTGACGCACGGGAGGCCAGCATCCTGACGGCGCACGCTGACCGTGCCGTGGAGAACGCCCTGCTCGGGGATACTGCCCATATCCCGCAGTCCCTGGCGGACAATCCGGCCCTTCCGGCAGCACGGCAGGTTGCGGAGCTGATGACGTCTCGGGCGCGGGATGTGCTGAACCTGGATGACGCGACGATCGTGCGACTGTCTGATGAGATGCAAACTGTCGCGACCCCGGAATGGTTCAACGGTCTCCCGGATAACGAACTGGCGTTTGTGACGGAGATCCGCGACCACGGCACAGTATTCAAGAACGTGCTGGCCGAAGAGGGAAAGCTGGGTGACTTTGCCGGGGAGACGTACGACATCGCATCCCAACGAAAGCTGCGCAAGAGAAATCAAGAGGTGACGAAGCGCGTCGCCAAGTTCCAGGAGACCCGGCTTGGCGAGGATAAGGGGATGCTGTTTACTGCTGATGGTACTCCCCGCCCGGAGACGGCAGGTAAGGGGTCGACGTTGCGGGAACTCGCGGAGGCCCCCGGTGCTGACCCCCGGCTGTACGAGCTGTATGACCACGTTGTGAACGGGAACTATAAGGCAGGGTTGGAGGTGCTGAACAAGCTCAAGCGTGGCAGGACCCGTTTGGGGCAGGCCGGGCAGGTTGGTGAAGAGGCAGCACCAGCAGGCAACATCAGTCTCGCATCACTGGGCAAGATGTCCAAGGAACTGGAGGGCATCGTTGAGGCGGAAGCAAAGGCTGCCAGAGCGATCGAGAAGACAGTCCCCGCACGGTTCGCCCCCATCATCGACAAGAAGCTGGGTGAGGCGATCCAGGAGCGTGCCATCGCAGCGAACCCGGAACAGGCAGCCCAGATCACCCAGGCTGTAGCGGAGCGCCGGTTCAAGGATGTCATGCCGGCGCGGGAAGTTGGCAAGCTCAGGGATGAAGTGGCCCGCACATGGCGTGAACTCAAATCGGCAGGTGTCGACCCTGTGTTCGTCCACCACGTCAGCCCCGAGGCAGCCACAGCCATCCGCTACCCCAAAGTCATGGTCGGCGGGGTGTCCAGCATCAAGCGCCGCGTGGGCGACATGGGACCCAGCATCCAGGACGCCAGTGTGGCGATGACACACCAGGGCATGGAGATCCTACGCGACGCCGGTAGGAAACACTGGGAACAGGCGACCATCGACCGGTGGGGAGTGCGCCAGTCCGAAGCGGCAGCCAGGCTCGAACCTCAAGCACGGCGACTCATGGAACGTGATCCCCGGTTGGACTACGGGACGGCAATCCAGCGTGTGCTCAACGAGGAATATCAGGTGTTCAACCCTTCCGACTTCTACGGCGGCGGGAAGGTACGCGTAGGCAACACGCCCAAGGACCCCATGCTCATCCCCAAGAGTGTAGCCAAGACGTTCGAGCAGATCGCCAAACCCATGACCGAAACCATCATGGACGTACCCATGAAGGCGTTCCGTACCAGCGTGCTCGCCCTGTCCCCCCGCTGGCACGCCTACAACATCGTCGGCGGCGCGCTCATGCTCCAGGCCCGCACCGGTGTTGATGTATGGAGGTACCTGTCCGAGGCCCGGCAGATCATCAAGAACGGTGGCCTGCCCGAAGAGATGAAGCTGGCCCTCGGTGGGGCGTCACGCGAAATCAAGGAACTCAACTTCTACGGCGGCAGGACCCTGGAGCGGTTGGGCAGGGAAGCGCGGGCCAAGTCACCGGCCCTGGACACCGCGGCAACAGCGGGCGAGAAACTTGTCGCAGGGTCGTACAAGCTCAACGCCCTGTTCGACGACACCTACCGAGTCATGGCCTACCTGTACGGCAAAGACAAGGCAGTAACCAAGGGCCTGTCCCCGATCCAGGCAGAGGCGCGGGGTCTGGCTCTGGCTCGTAAGGTCATGGTCAACTGGGACGCGATGACCCCCATCGAACGAGGCATCATCAAGCAGATCTTCCCGTTCTACGGGTTCACCCAGCACATGATGAAATACGCCCTGAGCTACCCGGTAGACCACCCGTTTCGCATGGCCGTCGTCGGATCGTTTGCCCGGAATGAAATGGAGGACCTGTCCGGGTTGCCCGACACGATGGCCAACGCGTTCTTCTTCGGAGATGAGGACGCACAGGGAAACCGCAAATCCATCAGCGTCGGGGCGGCCAACCCGTTCAGCGACATCGCATCCCTGTTCACACTCGGCGGATACATCGGCGGTGTGAACCCCATCATCGGAACGGCACTGCGCCAGGTTGGCGTCGACCCCATGGAAGGCGGCGCGGAACTGTACCCCGATCTACGGTTCGATCCGACATCAGGGTTGCAGCAGGCACAGCACGGCAACATCCTGATGAGCGCATTACAGAACACGGTGCCGCAGCTCCAGGCCGTCACCGCGATGGTTGGTATCAACCCGGAAGCGAACAGGCTGCGGGCGACAAACCCTGATGCGGCGAACCGTATGCTCCGGTCGCAGCTCGGGTTGCCGGTCGGCCGACGCGATTACAACATCGGGGAAGCGTACGCGAGGCAGGCACTCAAGATCCGCACAGCCGCAGCAGACGCCAAGAACCAGGCGCTCAAGACGGGCGACGATTCGTACGTGTCACAGTTCCCGCAACTGGATGCCTACATGCGACAGATCCGCACCATCCAGGGTACGAACCCAGAGGCGCTCGCCGAGATGACGAACCCCACGCAGACGGCCACGCGCACGGGCCGTTTCGCAAACGCCTTGAATGTTGCCGCCAGGTAGCGTAGAGTCCGAGCTGAGCTGCTGACTGGTGGCCGGGACCTCGCCGGGTTCCCTTCCAGGACCCCCACCCTCCACCCTTCGCTGGGTGATCGGGGTGGGGGTCTTGGCGTTCTGGTGGAATATCCGCAGCAACCGGCGTACACTTCCCGCCATGGCAGGACGACCATACCCGAAGCACACGAAACTCGGGGGACTGATGGATGAACGGCAGCTCGGGGTGCAAACCCTGGCCAGCCGAACCGGTATCAGCCCCCGCACGTTCACCGAATACCTGGCAGGACGAGCGAGGATTGTGCCGCACCATCTGGCAATCCTGTGTGAGGAACTTGACGTTGACCCCGAAGACATCCAGGGGTTGCGCGAAGTTGTCGCGCCGAGTGCTGTCAAGCTGAACATCCCAACCAGTTAGGAGCAAGTGATGTATCAAGCGGTATCCGCCCGGGAATACCTGACCAAGAGGTCAGCCCGCAGAGGCGTATCCATCTTCGTGGATGTGGTCATGTTCCTCTTCCACGCGGAGGGGATCACGAACCTGGGCATCTACAACCGGAGGAAGGTTCGTGGAGGCAGTGCATGGTCCCTGCACAGCGTGGGCAGGGCCGCGGACTTCGGCTGTTCCAAGGCCCTCGGGAACCGGCTGTGGGTGTTCTTCATCCGCGCCGCCGGGATGGCCGGGATCTGCGAGATCATCTGGAATGGGCAGCGTTGGACCCAGGAACACGGCATCCAGCCGTACCACGGGGAAGACGATCATACGACCCATGTACACGTCGGATTCACGATCGCCATGGCCGACAACTCCAGCCCCCGCGACAGCCTGATCGCCTGGTTCGTCGCCGCGATCAACCTTCCTGGCTGAGTAGCCCGCAAACAGAAACTCCCCGGCGCAGTTGACCCTTGAGTCTTGCGCCGGGGAGTACCCGCTCGTTCGTGACCTCCACACTCTAACCGATGTGTGCCATTTCAGACAAGGCCCAATTCCGCATGATGATTAGCGAGGTTTCCCCGTTCATGAAAGACATGATGGCGCTCTGGCCGTTGTGGGCTGTGATCGGGACTGGACTGTTGGCCCTCATGGGGTATGCGTTCAAATCATGGGTGAAGCTCAACATCCAGCAACCCATAGGCGAGATCAATCAGAGATCCGCCAATATGGAACACAAGCAACTGAGCATGAGCAGGATCCAGGCGGACATTTCCCGCGGTCTCATCTCCACAGCTACCCGCGTCGAGAACATCGCAGTCGAGACCACAGCCGGAACCAACCTGTTGAAATACCACCTCGGCCCCAACGGCGACACCAAGCCGGTCCACAAAAGGATCGAGGACTTGGAAGTAGTCTTAGGGGTCCCGCATTCGCCACCAACTGAATGGCCAGGTTCGATGCCATGGAGGGAAAGGAACCCGCCACTCGAACTGCCCTTCCCTGAATCCATAATCGACCTAGCAGAAAGTACAGAGACAGAAACATGACCGGAGAACAGTCCAAGTACAGCCTCAAGAACGTGCTCCAGCAGGAGCCGGTCACCATCAGTACGGCCATGATCGCCGTGTTCAACCTGCTCAGCCTCACCGTTGTCGAGATCCCGAGCAACACCCTCGCCGCGGCGAACACCGGCCTGGTCCTGGTGCTCGGCCTCTTCACCCGCCACAACGTCACCCCCATGCAAGGGATGTGATGGCTTTCTCGCAACCCCAGCGGGCCGGGACCGTCAAATCCCCGTACCGTATCCCGGTCCACGAGCTGGGGGTCAAGGAAGATCAGTCGGACGCTCAAGCGTTTCTGAACGGGATCAAGAACGGGTTCGGCATCGTCGGGGAAGCGGGCGCGTTCTACCTGTTCTTCGAGGACCAGGCCCGCGGCGAATACATCCGGGTGTTCCGGTCACCGCTCCTGCATGGCGAACCGGCACGATGGACAGCGGCAGAGGAATTCCAACCTCTCCCGAAGACGGTCCCCGTACAGCAACCCTGGTACCTCGGCTGGTTGCAGTGGAGGAACGATCTGGCAGCGCGCAGGCAGGACGACTGGAACAACTACAGCCGGTTCGTCAAGCTGCCGTGGAAAGAGGGTGTGTTCAAACGCCCACCCGCGCCAGACCCGAACACCCCCGACTACGGCGTACTGATCGACAAACTGATCGACGGCCAGTACGGCATGGAGACACTCGGTTTGCGCCCAGCGAACCAGTTCGACATCGACGCCATCAACCGGGCGGCAGGGTGGAAACCCGGCACGAACAACGTCACCGCTGCCCGCATGGGCGACTGGATTTTCGACGGGTTCGGTCGCCGCACGCCGGACAATGTCGGCAAGTACGAAGGCAAGGGCTGCGGCAAGGTTTCCAAACGCGCCGGCATCATTACCCCTGATGATCTCCTGTACGGGTGGACCGAAGCGAAGACGCTTGCCATGCCCAACGTCATGTGCGGCACCGGTGGCCAGGGTGGGAAACCGGCCGAGTGTGTGCCAACGTTCCGCGTCGAGCATCCCACCAACGCCCAGCGCCCAGGGTTCAGATACCCGTACGGATACCAGCCGGGGATCACTATCCGACACGGGGCCAGGATCTTCAACACGCGGACCGAAGAGCAGATCCAAGAGTTCGCCGATCGGAAAGGCTACACCGGGGCCAAGCGCGTGTCGGCAGTGAACTGCTACCGCGGCGCTTGTGATTTCGGTGGACAGGTTGGCGAGACCAGCGGTATGGCCAGCTTCGAGAGCGTCGGCTACGGCAACCCGATACACGACGCCGGGTTCCGTGTGGCCGGTGTGCCAACCGCGGCGGAACTGTGGGAAATCTTCGACGGGTTCTGGACCCCAGAGACCACCCGGGTCGCGAACGACGCGAGGATCGACATGGCGCGGTAGCGTAGCGCGATGAAGTAGCACGGGATAGGATGGACAGCACGAGACCCCGGCACCAGGGAAGGGCCGGGGTCTCGTTCGCGTTCGGGGGGCTAGTGGATCTCTTGTGCGGGCTTACGAAACACGATCACCCATTCATGGGCAACCCGTTGGTCTGCGTTCGCCCCTTCCCGATTCCGCGGCGTGTCAACCGCGACCCGCTCCAGCTCTACCAACCCCATCCGGGTCAGCACTCCGACATGCCAGTCTGTCACCGCGATCGGGTTGGCGTAATCCTTGCACAGGTAGTCGCTCACGTTAAGGATGAAGATACCGCCATCCTCCAACACGTCAACCGCGGCCCGCCATATCTGGATGTGGAGTTTGCGATACTTCGCCCCGGACGCCTTACGGTGGAACACATACTGGGCACCGTTCCGCTTTGACAGCAGGCGACCCAGCTTGAACGTGTACGTGTTGTACGTGTACTTCCGACCGGCCCCGACACCCGGGAGCATCGGATCGGCCATCCGGTTGCCGTAAGCGGGGGACACGAAGATGACCTTGAACTTAGCCCATGGATGTTCCCGCTTCCAGGCCCGCATCACCTCGATACAGTCACCATGAACAGTACGTTCATCGTGGTTCGCCCATTCCTTCTCGATCTCGATACCCGTCCAGTCCAGCTCCGGGATCGCGTCTGCGATCTTGAGGGTGCCCGCGAGGGGGTCCAGGGCCTGGGTTCCGTCTACCGGGTCCGTAACCTCGAACAGCCCGTACTTCTCCAGGAGCAAACGTCCAGCGGCGAGAACCGTGTCGCTGTACTTGGCCGGATGGGGCCTGGTGTATGTCACGTCATCGTTCGTCAAAACGGTTCTTCTCCGTACTCGTACAGGCTGTCAGCTACGCTGATCACCCCGCCCTTATGGATATTGACTTCCGGCTCATACATCATGTCCCCCGGCAGCCCCGCACGTACATGCTTGCTATGCCGGTCGCACCATCCATGGAACCGTTCATCTGCCCCCACGGCCCGCGCCCCGCAGATCACACACGTTGTCCCGATCTGCCACAGAGGATCGGCTACAGCCAGCTTCCTGCCGACGTAATCGCCAACCGCCTCCCACCAGTGCTTGATCATGGCCTTGCGATCGCGACCACCGTCGCGGATGTAGTCCGGGTCCGGTACACCCATGACGAAATGCTTACCCTGGAACAGCATCCAGTGCCCGTATGCGCCTGATTCGTCCTGGGGTGAGTACCGGGGCCACAGGATCCGCATCGCCGGGACGCCGATCGCCAGCACAGGACCGCGAGCTAGCGCTACCCCCTCGATCCGGTCCGTCCACGACAACGGCGCACAGCCCGTCTCAGCGGCGAGAGTCGAGATCGGCCGGTGACCATGCGGCGGGCGGCTGCGAGCGGCGTCTGCCCCCCAAGCTGACGGCGAGGCGAGCAGAAGCGTGCGCTCGTTCGGCACCAGGAGCGGAACACGAGCACGAGCCTTCGCAATGTCGGGGGTTGATCGGGGTCTCGTACGGGCGGCGACGACCGTGGTCCCCGGAAAGACACGGGTGAAGCGCTGTATGGGGTCATCGCTCATGGACCTTCCCGTCCTTGCTCCGCAGCCTTCACCATGTCGAACCCCAGCCTGACGATCCGCTCCAACATGTTCTGCCGTGCAGGGCTGGGTCGAAGGTTCTTGACTGTGATAACTACAAGGTCATGTAGGTACTGGATGCCGCGGTCGATCTCGGGGAGATCCTTGTCGGCCAGGACGGCGCGCAGGGCCTTGCGGTAATTGTCGATGACCTCGCGTTCGCGGGTCGGGGTTTCGTGGGTGCTCATTCCCCTTGTTCCTCTTTCCGTTGTAGTGCTCGAATCAGCGTTTCCGCTTTACCCTTACCGATACCGGGAACCTTCATCAGGTTCTCAACCGGGGTACTCCAGTCCAGTGGTACCCCTCCGAAGTGGTCGATGATCGCGCCGGCCAGCTTGCTGCCGATACCGGGGAACCCCATCAACAAATGCTTTGACCAGGCCCTACTATCGACCCTGCCCCATACCCCGCCGTCAGGACCCGGACGATTATCCAAACTGGTGTGCTCGGGCTTACGCGCCCATGCCTCCATCATCTCGCACCACTTGATCGTGTCGTGTACGTCAGTCGTGTAGACCACATGCACGTTACGCATCATGATTGACAGAAGCAGGCTGTCGATGCTGGACTTGCTGATCTCCTGCTTCCAGGCGTTCATCATCATGCCGTCGATAGTCCAGGTGAACCGGCCCTCGATAACGATGAACGCCATCAGGCAGGACTCCAACTGCGCGATCTGCTGGACAAGGCGACCATCCATCATGGACGCGATCAGATCCTTGACCTCTTTGCGTTGGACGCCGATCCAACCCTTCCCCATGTTGGAGTGCGGTCGGATCGCGATGTCAGCCCCGAATGTCTCCGGGAGCATGGACACCTTGGTAGCTGCGGCCAGAAGGGGTTTGGGTTCCGTGGGGGAGACGATCATCAGCGTTCTGGCCCCAGGATATCCCGCGTCCTGTCGACCTCGCCCGTGTCGCGTCGCCGGAACTTCTCGGTCTTCCCCGGCCAGTTCTCGACCTCCAGTAGTTCTTGCATGAAGTTCTCCCCCTCGATCCGCACATACGCACGGCCATCGGGGGTCTCCTGGGTGTCGATCTCGAATGCGTCCTGGAGACCCTGTTCCTCCAAGAGCATTTCGATATAGGCCAGCTTGTCCCCGATCTGCCAGCCGGGGTAGCTGGTCTGGCCGGATGACATGCCGAACAGGTTGCCCGGGGAGGCGGTCACCTTGTCGATGTGGCCAGCGGGGAGTAGGGATACGGCGGTGATGGGGGTGTCCGTCATAGCCCCACCTCTGTCACGCCTTGGGCCTTCTCATTCTCCCACCATTCAACCGCCGCAGCCGCCGCGTGCTTCCGCACATCCTCGATCGTGTCGGTACTTGGCAGCAATCGGTATCCCCTGCACGTGAGCGCCATCCACACCCCGACCTTGGCCATCGCGTCCAGGTGTGGCAACAAGGGCTTGAGAACCCAGGCCACCGTCTTGTCCTGGAATTCGTACGCGATATACCGGTGGTTCACGATGAGACCGGTTTCGAGGTTGATCTCCGGTTCCACCCAGACACCCGTGCCGACAACCTGATCACCCCAGATGGGGCCACCGATCGCGGCACCAACAGCGTGCATGGTGGAGACTTTCGCGGCCTTCTCGATCTGCTTATCCTGAGCGCGGCGCTGTGCCCTGTTCTTGTCGCTCATGGTTTGCTCAACCTTCCCTGTTGCGCCCAATCTGATGGCAACCCAATCTTGGGGTAGCAAATCACGTCCGCATCCGGGTCACTGATATCGTCATCATCAAAGATGACCTCGTACTCGGTCCGCGTTGCGTACACCCGAACCCGCACACCGCGGATCACTTCGTCGAATTTCGGTTGACGTTTCGCCATGCCCCTACTCCCCCGCGTCCTCATCCTGGACAACCCGCTTGGGTTTCTCGAACTTCCATCCGGCAATCGCGACCAGGTAGTCCTTCACGAACCCGTACTTGGTCATTTCCTGGGCTGACACCTTCTCGCGGGTGTACTCCAAACTCTCCCGGTCCTTGATGTTGGAGAACGCGTACTTCTCGCGTCCCTTCTGGATCATGTAGATGATCGTGTGGAACTTGTACGGCATCCCCTTCTGGCCCGCGGGCTTGCGTCCGATCCTGCCGAACACATGCATCAGCTCCGGGTCTTTCTCGTCCTGGGACCCGAGATCCTTCGCCTCCGCGATGCACAGGACGTGACCCGGGTACTTCATCAGGAGCTTGTACAGCTCGAAGTACATGGGGTTGATGACGTTCCAGTCCTTGAACCCCTCGAACAGTTGCAGGACTTTCTTCTCGTCGTCCATTTCCTTGCGGGCCTTCTGGGCGAACGCCTCGTAGGACATGCCGAACGTGATCTTGACGTAGTGTTCCTGGCAGGCCAGGAAACTGGGCGTGATCGAATCGAGCACCAGCCAGTCATCACGTGTGGCCCCCTTGCTGGCCTCGCGGATCTTGGCGAGCAGACCTGGGAAGTCGTCGTCGTCGATCTCGTGGATGCGCAGGTTCTCGGGAGCGCCGTCGGCCATGACCTCCCAGTTGTAGTCCGTGTCGATCACGTCAACCCAGGACTGCGGGCAGCCAAGGACGATGGACAGGACGGTCGCGGATTTGCCGGTGCCCTGATCGCCCATCACAAGGATGCGTTCACGGCCTCGGCGTGTCGGTACATATGGCATGAGGTTACAGATCCTTCGGGGTTGAGGAATTGATGGCGTCTTGCTGGGCTTGCGTGAGGGTGTTGATGCACCGGGTCGGATTGTGGACCGTGCAGACACCTTCGCGGGTGAAGATGTGGAGGCCAACCGGGGTGTCCGGGCTGGTGGTGGTGATCGTGGTCACGTTGTCACCGTGGGTTACCAGGATGCTCATGGTTTCGGCCTCCTGTCCGTCTGGGTGTATCCAATGGTTCGCACGTTCACCGTCCCGAGAGACTCCGTGCAACCGGCGATCGTGCGGAGAATACGGTCGCGCATTTTGTCGACATCCATGACGCGAGTCTTGTTGCGCATGTAGACGGTGACCTCGTACTTGACGACGGTCACACATTCACCCGGCCAGATGGTGGGGAGTTGGTCGATGGGTCCGGTACCGGCCATCACTTCACCTCCCGCATCGTCACAACCAGCTTGGATCCCGCGGCCTTGAACTTCGGTTCCGGGGTGTGGTCACCCCATTCCTCGTACACCGGCACGACACTGAACCGCTTGTCCCCAATGGCAATCACCATGCCGGGACCGTTCTGCCCGCCGCCGTACTGCACCACCAGACGGTCGATGTCCGCCTTGTACTGGGCTTTGAGCCTCTTGTGCTCGGCTTCTTTCTCGTGGTGCTCGCGGTATTTCTCCAGGCTGAACCGCAGTAGTTCCCCATCTTCACCTTCCACAGTCTCGACTGGGATCAGCTCTTCGCCTACCGCAGTCTGCTTCTCCACCTTGTCGCAGATGGGGTGGAACGGGCAGGGGAACGTGGCCTTATCGCACTTCATGTCTTCCGCGAGGCCGTTGCCGTCCGCTGCGGTGATCGCCCCGAGCACACCGGCACCGCGGGCCTTGATACCAGCGAGGGTGGTCTCCGTTTCGGTGATGATCTGCACCACCACCCGGCCCAACGTCGGACGGCCCAACCCTGCACCAGGCTTGCCGTCCTTCCGGGTCCGGTACTTCGGGTACAGCTTCTCGCCGACAGCAAACAGGCCGATGATCCTGGCCGGGTCATCCAACCCCAGCCGTGCCGCCACGATATATCCGTCGTGCTGGAGCGCGTACGTCTCGTTGAACGCACGGCCCTTACGTAAGAATGCGTCGAACAGATCCTTGGACAGGCACTTGCCTTCGGTGATGACGATCAGCCCGTTCTCGTCGATCGGGCCGTTCGCGTGGGTCATAAACACATCGCCGATGTCGTCCAGCGAACCTGCTGCTACACCGTCCCTGCCGATCGGGATGCGGGCCTTGAACTGCATCTGGCCCTGGACACGTTTGATGCCCCGACCCAGACCTCGCATCGCGTGAACATCGATCACTGACCGCCGCGTGTACTTGATCGTCGGCGTGGACTTGGGCATGACCTTGCCGTCCATCCACCACTCGAAATCACCGTTCGCCACCCGGGCCAACAGCTCATCCTCCAGGAGCGTGGACTCATCCATGCGGACCCGGATGTTGGACGGCACATCAGCCTGGGGCATGTCCAGCGACGCGCACACCAGGCTCTTGGTGCAGATGTTGATCCGAGACAGGCGTAGAACCCACTTCTCCAGATCGTCATCCCAGTAGGCGTCCGGGCGGTGGTCGGATGCGCCGAGGATTTCCAGGTCCGCGTCCGTGAACTCGAAACCGGTTTGTTCATCTGTCATGTCATACTCCTGGGAATGAAGTTCGGGGAGCTGGGGTGGTGCCGCTCCGCTGGTGCCTTCTCGCCTTGTGGGCAGCCGGGGCGGTGGCGAATCACTTGCGGGCCACCCTTGCCGCCGATACGGGTCGGGCCGGATGTCTCGCCGCAGTCGGCGCATCGTGCCGCGGGACTCATTTCACCTTCTCCCCGTTGACCTGGACTGTGGAGTCGGGGCCGGGTTCCCCGAGGTATCGGACGAACAGCCCGGACCCGGTGTTGGTGCCCGGGAAGTTCTTGCCGTTCACTTCCCAGATCCCGGGTGGGATCTCGCGTCTGCCTGACTCGATGTCATGCTGGGTTTCCAGCCCGGTGCGATCGCGTTTGTACTTCCTCAAGGTGTCCCATTCACCCATGGGTACGGTCACCTTCACCGAGTCCATGTCGTAATAGAACTTGGAATGACGATCCGGGTATCTGCTTTGCACGTTCATGGTTCCTCCGTGTTGGTGTCAAAGTGCGGGGCGACACACAGGGTTGTGAATCCCGTGTGCCGCCCCGCACTTACTTGACGGCGACTCAGATGGGGCTTACGAGAAGTCCCACTTGGCCGGATCGTCCACGATGGCGACCAGATCCGCGGCGTCGCCTTCGCCTTCGGGATCGTCCATGAGCTGCTGGACCGTGGTGTACACGATCTCCATGAACGTGGCGTGATCCGACACGTCGTCGCGGTCGGCGATCTCGCGGCACTCGATGAGTCCCGGGATGTCGCTGTCGCTGGCGGTGGTACCCGCTGCGGCCTCGGCCTTGAGACGTGCCGCCTTCTGCTTCGCGGTTTCGGCCGGGGCCTCCGTCGTTGCGGCAGTCGGGGGCGGGGTGGCAGCCTTCTTGGTCGCCGGTGCCTTGGCAGGTGCTTTCTTGGCGGTGGTCGGGGGCTTGGCCGGCGCGGCGGGTGTCGCATCCTCGCCGTCGTCCGGTGCGCCGTCTTTGGCCCACCACACCCGCTTGGGGACCATGCGGGTGTACTCGATGGTCTCGTTTTTCTTGTTCTTGTACGAACCGGACCATGTGGTCAGATCCATGCCGAGGCCGATCCATGACGATGCCAGGTACGGGTTGCCCATCCCCAGCTCAGCGAACCCCTCGGCGTTCTGCATGTGCTCGAACAGGATGCCGGTGCCGGAACCCTTGTTGAAGTACGTGCCCCTGCCACTGGCGGCGGCGCGGCCGTCTTCCAGCTTGCAGGTCTCGCCGTCCTCGTCCTGATCCCAGCCCTTGCCGCACGGCCAGATCTCCTCGCGGACGCCCTTGGGGTCGATCTCTTCGTCCACGGACATGACCAGCTCCAGGAGCAGGGCTTCGCCGTTCTGGTAGTTCGATCGGAACGTGTACGCGGCTTCCGTCACCTCGTCCACCCGGTACTCCGAGAACATGCCGTCCTGGAGCTGCCAGACGTTGCTCGGATCGTATTCGTTGTCGTCACTCATGAGTGTGTACTGCTTTCTGCGCCGTCAAGCGCGGTTGGGTTGGTATTACTCTTCCCCGTTGTGGGGTCGACTGTGCCACGTTTCCGAGATGGTTACATGGTCTGGGTAGATCCGTATGTCCTGTTCAACCAGGATGTACACGGGCTTTACTGCACCTCCAGCTTGGCTTTCAGCGGTCGGCTGTTGAACCGCTGATTCACCGCTTCCCTCCACCATGCCGGGATCAACCTCTTGTTCATGTCGAACAGCCTGCCGAACCCCCGGTCCAGGATATAGGTTGTGCAGTAGTCGGTCTCGGATCGCACCCCTCTTCCCGTCATCTGCACCAGATCGCGTATCGTCCGTACCGTGTACCATTGCTGGCCATCCTCCAGGTTCATGCGGGCCTTGATCTGCTTGTCACCCAGGTAGGGGTACGGGACTTTGGCGATGATCTGGACTCGGCAGTCATCACCTTTGAAATCGACACCGCGGTCCAGACTGGGGGCCACGATCACGGCACCCTCCGTCCGGCGATACCGTGCGATCGCAGCCTCCCGCATCGCGCTACTCGTGTAGCTGATGATCTTCCGGCGTTTGACCGTGCCCTTGGCGATCTCCGCTGCGATGCCTTCGGTGATGAACTTGGTCAGCCGGTAGGACACCGCGTGGATCACGATGCGTTCTCCCGGGTGCATGTTCAACAGGTTGCAGATACCGGTCAGGCAGACCTCCCACCCGCCCTCTTCCTCACCCGTGCGCGACATGTCCGCGATCGGAGCGAAGTTGATGATGCGGTTCTCGACTGGGAACGTCATCGGCACACTGACCGTGAGCTGGGACCAGTCGCCTGCCCCGATGTCCCGTGACATCTGCTCGGAGCTGATGATGGTCGCGGACATGTTCAGCCAGTTCTCAGCGTGCGACCACAGGTACGGTTGTCCGAACCGGGCCACGCTGATGGGCTTGAGGACCAGTCCATCGTAGTTGTCGTCGCGTACCCAGCCACCAAGGTCCAGCTCTGCCGCCGTCTTGATGCTCGCGTCCTCCAGCCGGATCAGCCGGTTCCGCCGTTTGATGTTGTCGATGTTCCGGGGCATACCAGCCATGCCCTGGATTTCCATGGCCAGCATGGGGATGACATCTGATCGCAGCCACTTGGCGATCGTCACGTAGTGGCTGCCCGACTTCGGGATCGTCGTCTTGAGCTGTTCCGCCATCCGCTTGGACAGCCGGTACTCCGTGTACCCGAGCAGCTCACCCTCCAACTCATCGCACTCATCAGCGATGATGAGATCCTGCCCGCTGAAACTGGGGTTGGCAGTGTTCGCCTCGTACAGGAGATACGTGGTATTGAGAACAGCGAGCCGCGCCCCCACCGCCTCGGACTTCGCAACCCGGTACGGGCAACGGATTGACTCTTTGCTGTCACCCGGGCACAACATGCATGGGCCACCACCGGTCCGCATGCAGGCATCCGCCGTCGTGTTCGGCATGTCGCCGGACTGGGCCATCAGCGTGGGGTAGTTGGACTTCCCCTTGAGCACCTTGGCGTACTCGAAATCCCGGGCGAACTGATCCTGGAGCGTCAACCCGGAACATACGTAGGCGGCAGGTTTGCGGAGCATCCGGCGTACGCACTCACCGATGGCTGTCTTGCCGGTGCCGGTCGGACCGTCCACCCAGATCATGCCGATGCCGCGGGCGAACCCTTCCTGGATCTCCTCAAGGGCTGTCCACTGGTGGTCCCGCAACTCGGTCAGCCAGGCCGGGTACGGTTCGGATTCCTGGTTCAGCTCAGGGATGTCTGCGATAGTGATAGGCACGGGTCAACCTGCCGTAGTGGAAGTAAGGCGGACCAGGAGTGAAGCGGGATCAAACTTGACCCAGCTGCGAGCAGCATCAGCAGCATAAGCAGCAGCAGCAGCATTAGCAGCATAAGCAGCAGCAGCAGCAGCAGCAGCCAATTTTTTTCTGGTTGCAATACCCTCACCAAAGGATATTGCAGTATCAACAGCCTTTATACTTCGTTCGTCTTTCATAAGGTGACGTACAGTATTAGCGCAATGTGCCTTTGCAAGTGTGAAGGCTTTCAAATCGCCTCTATTGGTTTTTTTAAACAACCATAGAAGCCAATCGCCACGATGGCATGTTTCGTAAATCTCTTTCCAGGTTTTACCTTCAGCCCATACCATTGCATCACCGCAGGCGTTTAGTTTTATTAAAAGTTCATTCATGTTCTATTCGTTTTAGATGAGTAATTGAATGGTTTGCGATCGGTTATTTCTTCAGGTTCTTCGTCTGGCATGACAGTAATAAAAGTTCGCTCATTATCTACATCAAACCTGTAAGCGAAACCATCGATATACGTTTTCCTTTCTTCGCATGTTCTGTAGATATGGCTATCCAGTATGCTACTTACTGTATACCCGTCGGATACGTTGCGAATCCTTTTTACATATACTCGACCTGATTTTATACCGCCTTCTCAGCTATCACCGCAGCTTCAAACGGTTTAAGTGTTGCCAGTTGTTCGGCGGTGAGTTGGTACATAGCGCAAAGGTCAGCGATCATCTTGGGCCTGTCCGCTTCCGGGGCTGCTTCTATTCTCGCAACGGCCACACCAAACGTTTTCTCAGCGATTGATTTTTTAGGCTCAGTAGTTATTTCTTCATGCTTTACATCCTCGGTTACTTCAGGCATCTCTTCCGGTACATAAACAGGTCCGCTGAAAACATCGGGAGTATACCATTTTACTCCATTACTGATAGCCCGAGCAAACAACATATTTTTAGGGAACTTGTCAAGGTTTTTTGTACCGGCTTTTTTTGCATCTTCAATGGTAAAAGTAGAGTTACCGATCTTCTCTTTACCTTGGAAAAAATCTATGGAGCAAATCTTTTCTGTTGATTCAACCACACGATAATCATATTTACCGCTCCCTTTTACATTGGCAGCCATCAGGCCGGCCCCTACAGTCGGCTTACCTTGTATTATATGGATACCAGACATGGCGGCGAACGGTGGTATTCCCATTTCAGCACCTGCCTGTATCTTAACAACGGCCTGAGCGGCTGACTTTATATCCGTGAACATACCTGATTCGTGGAATGCTTTACCGATCGACATAATCTCAGACAGCGATGCTGTCACCGATTGTCCTGCTTTGATTAATTCTTTTGACATATCATTTGTTTTATTGGTTAGTGTCGGGAGCAGGGCTCGAACCTGCAATAAGGGTCCATCTGAGTCCACCATACTTACCAGATGTTAGCGTCTACCCGAATAGCTCGCAACCGGTTAAGGAAGTTGCTACCCTTTTCCGCCATCCCGACTTTAAATAAACCCCGGCTTGTTTCTATACCGGGGTTACGCCTACCTGTGTGGGCGGTTGTTCTCTTGCTTGAACGCTTCCAAAAGTATTGCTTTCATAAGATGAAGGCACAGGAACAATGGAGATAAAGCAAGTTCGTATAGACCGGTTAGTAAGAACATTACAACGTGTTTATTTGTGATAATGCCCAGGATTTAAAGCTGTTGAACTCAGCCATTATATCGGCTGTAATCTCTGATTCAGGTAAATCAAGGGATAAGCTATTTACAGCAACAGACAACTTTTCTTTTACAGGGGCTTTCGCCGCTTTCTTTTCTGCTGCGATACGATCTGCCTCTGCCTTAGCCTCAGCATCTTTTTTATCCTGTAGTTCCTTTGCGGCTTTCGCTGCGGCATCATGG
>OFQZ01000137.1_pt1 | contig 29065 bp, 42 predicted proteins | sample 1543011 | NCBI WGS metagenome assembly OFQZ01 (sample SAMN07774216, study PRJEB24372) | wastewater metagenome | isolation source: Exp Tend NO 0WW | collected 2016-02 | reverse complement strand
ACAAGGAAACAGGGGAGGTGCTGTCATGGGCAGCCTGAATTTGCGCCCCTACCAGTCGTCGGCGATCCAGTCGCTACGCTCTTGCCTGGCTGGCGGGTCTAAGCGGGTTATGCTTTATTCGCCAACCGGCTGCCATGCCGCCGGGGAGCGTATTTTGATGGCTGACGGAACGTCGAAGCCCGCCGAGTTTGTTTCTGTTGGTGATTTATTGGTTGGTGATGACGGATCTTTTCGTTCCGTTCTCCAGCTTCATCGCGGACGCCAGGAAATGGTGAAAATATCACCAGTAAAGGGTGACCCGTTTGTCGTAAATATCGACCACATTCTGTCACTTGTTCACACGGAGAGCGGCGATGTTGTGGATATTTCAGTTCGTGAATGGCTCGGGAAATCGAACCACTTCAAGCACTGCCACAAACTGTTTCGCGTCGCCGTTGAGATATTTCACGGCGCCAAAGAACCCTTGCCGATTCATCCTTGGCTACTTGGTGTCTTGATCGGCGACGGTAGTTTTGGGGCGAATTTCTCCGTCACAAACCCGAACAAGCAAATCCAAGAACGAGTTGTTGAGCTTGCGGTTGCTCACGGTGTAGACGCAGAGGTGCGTAGCGCTTCAGGCAATCGATGCGATTACATAGCCATGACCAACCGTGGCACAGGAGGGGTTCGCGCAAACGAGCTGCGCACAGGTCTTGACGTGCTTGGATTGACGCAGGCACGATCAGCGACGAAGTTCATACCGCACAGTTACAAAGTTGCCTCGGTTGATGATAGGCGGGAACTGCTCGCAGGTTTGCTTGATACGGACGGGCACGAGGCCGGTGGTTATTACGACTGGATTAGCGCATCGGAACAGCTTGCCTATGATGTTGTTTTTGTGGCTAAGTCGCTTGGGTTTGCTGCGTACATGACGCCGTGCGAAAAGCGGTGCCAGACGGGTGCGGTCGGTAGCTATTTCAGGGTTTCTATTTCTGGCGAGATTTCGTTGCTTCCAACGGTTAAGCGGCACACGGAAAAGCGGCGGCAGAAGAAAAGCGTATTACGCACAGGGTTTTCCGTGGAGATGATCGGCGAGGCTGATTACTTCGGGTGGGAGGTTGACGGAAACCATCGTTACCTGATGGCGGATTTTACGGTTACGCACAACAGCGGAAAAACAGAAATCGGCATGTCGATCATCAAAGGTGCAATCGCCAAGGGTAAGCGGGTCACGTTCCTGTGCAACCGGATCAACCTCGTTGGACAGGCTTCGAAGCGCTTCTACCGGGCCGGAATTGACCATGGCGTTATCCAGGGCGACAACACGCGCAACATAGACAAGCCGGTGATCGTTGCCAGCATTCAGACCGTTGCGCGGCGCGGAATGCCTGACTGTGACCTGATTGTGATTGACGAAGCGCATGGTGTGGCCGGGTCGAAGGACTTCCGCAGCGTCATCATCACGCGCTCTGCGGTGCCGGTTATTGGCCTGTCGGCAACCCCGTTCAGCAAGGGGCTTGGCAAGCACTACCACGAGCTTGGCGGGGCGCTGTTTGAGGCAATGACCGTAGCAACTTCGATTCAGGAATTGATTGATGATGGATTCCTGGTTGATTGCGAAATATACGCTCCGTCTGAGCCTGACATGACCGGAATCAAGACCAGTAAAAACGCCTTTGGAGAGGTTGATTGGTCAGATGCTGACGTTGGCCGCGCAGTCGATAAGCCGCAGTTGATTGGCGATATTGTCGAGCACTGGCTGAAGCTTTCTAACGGTCTGCCGACAGTCTGCTTCGCTTCTAACATCGCGCACAGCAAGCACATTGTTGATTCATTCCGTGCTGTTGGCGTGGCGGCTGAACACATCGACTGCTACACCGATGAGGAAGAACGTGCGGCCATTCTTCGCCGCGTCGAGACCGGCGAAACAACGATTATTTCAAACGTCGGAATCCTGACAGAAGGATGGGATTTCCCGGCATGTCGCACGATGATCCTGGCCCGTCCGACGCGCTCATTGATCCGCTATATCCAGATGATTGGGCGCTCCATCCGAATACATGATAACATATCTGAATGTTACGCATCCTACAGGAGTTATCGAGATGGAATTCAGGGAAGTTATGCGGTGGAAAACGGACGACTATCCGGAGAGCACAGAGGCGGTAGTTGTTGTTTCGAAATGCGGGGTAGTGAAAAGGTCGTCATTCCGACACTGGAACAAAGTGAACGAATCCTATTCGACAAGGAAGGAGCACGTATACCCGCAAACATTCAACCGAGGGAAGGGCAGGGTGGAGCAAGGGAATTACCTTACGGTGACTATTCGAGGGGTGAATTACAGCGTTCACCGGCTAGTTGCGATGGCATGGCTGAAGGGGGAAAACGAGACCCTTCAGGTGAATCACAAGGATGGGAACAAGCAGAACAATCACGTCGACAATCTGGAGTGGGTTACGAATCTGGAAAACAGGAGACACGCGCAAGCGCTTGGGTTGTTCCCGGTGACCAATGGAGAGAATCACGGCAAGAGCAAGCTAACGCTGGCTCAGGTGATCGAAATAAAGCAGGAATTGAAGGGCTATCGTCGTGGATTATTGACGAAACTGGCACAAAAGTACGGAGTGCTGACGACAACCATATCGGAGATAAAGGCTGGAAGGTCTTGGGGGCATGTTTCATAGCCGAATCCCAGGAAGAGGTCGAGAGTTTAGCCAAGCTGTTAAGCCGCTGTCACAAAGGGAACGAGGCTCTGCTGGTGTGTTCTTCAACAGAAAATACAGGGCGGGCTGTTAGGGTTGTTGGGGCGCGGAGGCTTAAAAAAAAGGCGCTTGTTCTGGATCATTCCGGAACTGTTCAGCGCCTTGGTTTCCCGACTGATGACTTCCCGCTTGATCTTGATGATGGAAAGCCAAAGGCTGCCGAAAAACAGAAGCCGGAAGCCGCATTGCCGAAGAAATGCCCGGAATGCCACCACATGAAGCCGCCTAAGGTTTCGGTCTGCCCAAAGTGCGGATTCAAGGCATCACGCGCTCAGAGCGAAATCGATGAAATCGAAGGCGAGTTGCAACTGCTCAAGAAGGGGCAGAAGAAATTCAGCCAGAACGACAAGCAGAAAGTCTATTCCGAGTTGCTGGCAATCAAGCTGGCCAAGGGTTATTCCGATGGTTGGATAAACCACAAGTACAAGGCTTATTTCGGTGTATGGCCGCGTGGAATGCAGGACTACGCTATTGATCCATCGCCTGAAATCAAGTCGTGGATTGTTAGCCAGAACATCCGTTTTGCCAAGTCGCAGGAGGTGAAACGTGCTGCCTAATCGCAAGGTTTCCGAGATAGCAACAGGTCGCTGGCCTGCCATCCTTATGCACTTCGGAATCGAAGAACGGTTCCTGAAAAACAAGCACGGCGAATGTCCGATTTGTGGTGGCAAGGATCGTTATCGCTTTGACGACAAGCTAGGACGAGGGTCGTGGATTTGCAACCAATGCGGAGCTGGCGACGGCTTTGCGTTGCTTGAGAAGTTCAAGGGCTGGACGTTCAAGGAGGCAGCATTCCAGGTTGAACAGGTGGCCGGAAATGTTCAGCCGGTAGCCATCAAACAGGAGAGCGACGAAGCCAAGAAGATGGCCTCCGTTAAGCGTATCTGGAACGAAACAGAGCCTGTTTGCAAGGGTGATCCGGTTTGGAAATACCTTAACCGCCGCATCGGTATTGAGCTAATCCCGGCATGCCTTCGCTATCACCCGGCACTTCCGTATGTTGACGGCGAGAACGTTGATTACTTCCCGGCAATGGTGGCTCTGGTTTCCTCGCATGAAAAGCAAGGGGTCGGCATCCATCGCATTTACCTGACTTCATCCGGCGAAAAAGCGCCGGTCGAGAATAACAAAAAGCTGATGGCCGGAAAGCCATTAAGCGGCGCGTCTATCAAGCTTTGCGCATCTGGCGAGGTGCTTGGAATTGCAGAAGGAATCGAAACAGCGCTTGCTGCATCGCGCAAGTTTTCTGTTCCGGCATGGGCGGCAATTTCTGCCGGATTGCTAGAGCAATGGATGCCACCAGAAGGCGTCAAGAAGGTGATCGTGTTCGGTGATAACGACGCCAGCTTTACCGGCCAGGCATCTTCCTACGCGCTGGCTAAAAAGCTGCGCCTGAAGGGAATCGAAGTCGACGTGATGATTCCTGAGTTGGCCGGGAATGATTGGGCTGACCTATGAGCTTCAAAGAAAAATTCATGAAAGTCATGATCGCCAAGGGATTTAGCGAAACCGACATAAATGAGGCAAAGCAGTACGTTCGTGACGCATGGGGTGACTCAAACCTTAAGGAATGCTGGATCAACTGGATTAATGCAGAACATGCAAAGGGCTGGCGATGAAACACATATTCGAATACCTGGACGAAGAATTCCGCGAAATGTTCGAGGAACGTGCAGCAATCCGTGAATTTGACGGCAAGCAGACACGCGAAGAAGCCGAAAAACAGGCAGACATCGAGGTCCAGGCGGCTGGCGGGGTGAAGAAATGAAAATTTTAATTGCTTGCGAATCGTCCGGTGTTGTTCGTGATCATTTCTTGCGAGTTGGTCACGACGCAATGTCATGCGATCTTCTGCCAACAGAAAAAAAAGGACCGCACTACCAAGGCGACTTGTTCGACGTAATTGACTATCCGTGGGACATAGCCATATTCCACCCGGAATGTACGCACTTGTCCGTAAGCGGTTCTCGACACTTTGAAGCCAAGCGCATGGATGGCAGGCAACAGGCCGCTGTCTCGTTTTTCATGCGGAGAATTCGCCGGTCTGAGCATATCCCGATGACAGCTATTGAGAACCCAGTGTGCATCATGTCCAGTCTGTATAGAAAGCCGGACCAGATAATCCAGCCGTATATGTTTGGCGACCCATATATGAAAACGACTTGCCTGTGGCTTAAAGGATTGCCACTTCTTCAGCCGACAAACATTGTCGAAGGCCGTGAGGCACGAATTCATCGCATGCCGCCTAGCCCTAACCGGTGGAAGGAGCGTAGCCGAACGTTTGACGGGATAGGCGCTGCGATGGCAAATCAGTGGGGATCATCCGCGCAAATGGAGATCGCTGCATGAGTGTCCTTGACTTCACTGACCTAACCGCCTGCGCCAACAAGCAGCGTAAAGACGGCTACTGGCATCGTGGCGTTGAGTTTATCGACGGACACCCGGAAGTAGTGGTGAATTGGATACCGGACCAGTCATCCACGGATTGTAAGTACGACCGCAGGCAGACAGACCCGGCCTGTGCTGCGGCTAAGTGTGAGCGCATCGCATGACCAAGATCATCCTGAAACTGACCGGAGAAATAGCCCGCCGCGCCGCCTGCAATCGCATCATGGAAGCGCAGGAAGGACATGTGGTGACGATTGCTGAACCGACTCGCACACTAGATCAGAACGCTGCGCAATGGCCGTACCTAGAAGCATTCGCCAAACAAAAGCAACTTTGCATAAATGGCGAAATGCAGTGGGTAACAGCCGACGACTGGAAAGACGTCCTGACTGGATGCTGGAATGGCGAAATGCGCATGGCTGCGTTTGACGGAAAGGTGATCATGCTCCCGCAGCGTACTAGCAAGATGGGCAAGGGCGCATTCAGCACATGGCTGGAATTCCTGATTGCCATGTCAGTGACGAGCGGCGTTGATGTCTATCCGGAAAACGAAAGGCGGACGGCGTGAGTATCCCTAAAAAGCCACGCACATGCCGAGTCTGCAAGACGGTATTCCAGCCCCACAAGATCATGCAGACCGTATGCGGTCCTGATTGCGCCATAAAGCAGGCTCAAGCAAAGCGCACCAAGGCCGAGCGTATCGCAGGCATTGAGGATCGCAAGGTGGTCAAGGCAAAGCTAGAAACTCTCAAGCCGCTTTCAAAGTTAGCAAAAGAAGCCGAGCACTGGATAAACAGGATTGCTCGAATACGTGACAAAGATATGCCATGCATAAGCTGTGACAGGCGACATTCGTGGAATGGTCAGTGGCACGCTTCGCATTACAAATCAGTCGGATCAAATAGCGCACTACGTTTTAATTTATCGAACATACACAAAGCTTGTTCTATATGTAATAATCACCTCAGCGGGAATATAGCTGGGTACGCCCGCCGGCTTCCTGATCGCATTGGTATGGAGCGATTCATGTTCATTGAAAACCATCCGCGCGAGCGCAAGTACAGCCGAGAGTATTTGATTCGACTGAAGGCGGTTGCGATGCGTTGGTGCAAGCGTTTGGAAAGGCGGGCTGCAAATGAAATGCAAAATTGAAGGATGCGATCGCGAGGCGATGTATGCAGATCAGTGCGTTTGCCAGATGCACTATTTTAGATTTATGCGCAACGGGAGCTATGAGTTAAAGCCTAAGTCGCGAGCTATTAGGGTTGTGATGCCAGGCAAAGGTTACATAAGGCTTTATGAGCCAAGCCATCCTTTAGCTGATACGCAAGGCTACGTTGCCGAGCATCGCAAGGTTGTTTATTCAAGAATCGGCGAAACGTTGAGTTGCTGCGAGTTATGCGGCAAGCCAGTAACGTGGGTCGACGTTCATATCGACCATATTGATAAAAACGTCCAAAACAATTCACCCGAAAACCTTCGCCCTTTATGCCGGCCTTGCAATACGTTCAGAGACTATCCTGAGCAGGTTTCGTTACCCGGAAGAATTTCCGTAACGTTTGATGGCGACACAAAGACGCCAGAAGAGTGGAGCCGAGATAGTCGAGTGTCCGTGGCTGGATACGTTATTCGAAATCGCCTGAAGTCTGGAATGAGCATTGAGCAAGCATTGTTTTCGCCAAAGAAGACGCACAACGGAAATACCCCAAAGCCATATAAGCCGATAACCGCCGCAAAGCATGAGCGTAAAAACTCCATTGCAATAACTATCGACGGTGAAACAAAGACAGCCATGGAATGGAGCCGTGATCCAATGTGCTCTGTTTCTGATGGGACAATTCGATTCCGCATCAAGGCCGGGTGGAATCCTATTGAAGCCGTTACAACGCCAGCCAAACTCAAGGAGCTACGCAAGTGATAACCCCAATGACATCCATTCAAATCCCGCTACGCATCGCCCAGGCTACGCGCCTTGTTGTGTCGCCTTTGATCATCGCCCTGCAAACCATAGGAATATTTTGGGCCGTTTGGGGCGAAGTCTATGGGGCTAACAAGTGATCGAAGACAAAGAGCGCTACGCCGATCTAATTGACGCTGGCTCAGCTAATGCCGACACCTGGCTGGCTGATCAGATTGCAGAGCATCGGCACCAGCTTGAGCATGCAGCCCAGTCATTCGATGCCGGCCGCTGCCGTAACTGCAACGACAAGCTAGACGATGGCCGCGCCTATTGCGACACCGACTGGATGAGTGACCACCAGTTACGCATCGCATCTGACAAGCGCAACGGCAAATACCGGGGAGGGTAGGGCATGCAGAAGATCATTCGACACGCTTCAACACTTGACCGCCAGGTTTTCCGCATTTCCGTCGATGATGTCCTGGCCACACTGAAGGAGCTACAGGAGGAATACGAGGGAAAATCATTCACGACCTGCGACATTGCCCGAGCCCTGCAGGCGACCAACCTTTACCGCGGCATCAGCTTTGACCGCATTGAGCGCAGCGTTCGGGCTGGCGTATCATGGCTATGCGAAAGGGAGGTGGCCTACGTGTCAGGGGAGAAGCCCAAGACCACCGACGCGGGATGTATCAGCCGGCCATTTACCTATGCGCTTCACCCTGGCCGAGTGTGGAACAATAAGACTCATGCCACAGAGAGGAATTACGGGGCATTCGATGTGCTTAATAGGGCGTTTTTGAGATGACATTTCCGCAGTCGAACTGCCGGAACCGTCTTGTTGCCAGTCTTGCGGCGCTGCGGAAGGCCGCTATCGAGTAATACAGCCTGAAATGCTGGCACGTTTGGAACAATCCCCGCATCTATCAAAGGTGTGGGGATTTTTCTTGTGGTCAGAAAGGTTGCAAAGCCTCGCGTAAAAGCAGGAACGTCTAAGGCGTCGGCAGATGATCGCCGATCTACGTTCGCTGAGGTGTATTTGTCAAATGGCGGAAATGCCACTGACGCTGCTATCCAAGCGGGTTACAGCCGGAAAACAGCAGACCAACAAGGGTCGCGCTTGTTGAAAGATGTCAAGGTTTTGTCAATCCTTGACAAAAGACGCATCGAAGTCTGCGCAAAACTCGAGATTTCCACCGAACGAATCCTCCAAGAGCGAGCCAGGCTCTCATTCTTCGACGTTCGCAAGTTGTTTGACAAAGATGGACATCCAGTTCCAATTCATGAGCTAGACGACGATTCAGCCGCGGCGATTGCTGGGCTGGAAGTTGTCGAGCAATTCGAAGGCTCTGGCGATGACCGCAAGTTCATTGGCTACCTGAAGAAATACAAGCTGTCGGACAAGGGCGCCTCACTGACGGCGCTCGAAAAGCATCTCGGCATGTACGAGAAAGACAACTCGCAGAAGAATACGATTCTGTCGATTGACCAGATTGACGCCCGCCTTGCTCAGCTATTGGGTAAAGCCGGTGGTTGATCTGTCCGCCCTCTCTCCTGCCGAGAAGCGCGAACTGCTTGCCTTGCTCGAGATGAAGGACAAGTACCAGGCCGAGAATCGCATCAATTTCTATAAGCCGTACCAGAAGCAAAAAGACTTCCACAAGGCAGGGGCCGACAACAGCGAACGCCTGTTGATCGCCGGCAATCAGCTGGGCAAGAGCGTGGCCGGCGCCGCGGAGTGGGCGATACACCTCACCGGACGCTATCCAGATTGGTGGGATGGCGCCGTATTCAACAAGCCGGTGACCATGTGGGCCTCTGGCGTGACGAGCGAAGGCACCAGGGACAATCCGCAGCGCCTGCTTGTCGGGCCACCATCCGTCGAAGAGACGTGGGGAACCGGCATGATTCCCAAGGACGCGCTCAAGGATTGGGACCGCGCCATGGGCGTAGCCAACCTGCTCGACAACATCACGGTTAAATGGGGAGGCGGTGGCGACGTGCAGGCTGGAATCTCCGTTCTCGGCTTCAAGTCCTACGAGAAAGGCCGCGAGAAGTGGCAGGGGCCGACGCTTGATGGCGTCTGGTTCGATGAAGAGTGCCCCCTCGACATCTACACCGAGGGATTGACGCGGACCAACAATGGCCAGCGCGGGCAATTCACCATCATGACCTTCACGCCGCTGCTGGGCATGTCTGATGTGGTTGGCTTGTTCCTGCAGCCGGAAGGAAAGAAATGACCCGGCACGTTACGACAATGACGATATACGACGTTGATCATTACTCGCCAGAAGAGCGGGCGCAGATCGTCGCCAGCTATCCGGCGCATGAGCGCGAGGCGCGGGCCAAGGGTATCCCGACGCTGGGCTCTGGCCGCATCTTCCCGATTGAAGAGGATGCAATCAAGGTCAATCCGTTTCAGATTCCAGCGCATTGGGTGCGGATCAACGGTATCGACTTCGGATGGGATCACCCAAGCGCAGCGGTTCAGATTGCTTGGGACCGTGACGACGACGTTATCTACGTCACCAAGGCGCACCGCAGCCGGGAGCAGACGCCGATTCTGTTCGCCCCGACCATCAACGCATGGGGAAAGTGGGTGCCAACAGCATGGCCGCACGACGGATTGCAGCACGACAAAGGGTCTGGTGAGCAGTTGGCCAAGCAATACGCAGCGGCAGGACTGCGCATGCTCAAGGATCGCGCCACCTTCGAAGATGGTTCAAACGGTGTCGAAGCCGGCCTCATGGACATGCTGGACCGCATGCAGACCGGACGATTCAAGGTCTTCTCGAACATGGATGACTGGTTCAGCGAGTTCCGCCTGTACCACCGCAAAGACGGAAAGATCGTCAAGAAGGCAGACGACCTCATGTCCGCCACCCGATACGCGCTAATGATGAAGCGCAAGGCAATCGTGCAAACGGTTGCGCCAACCAACGTAGTGCAGCCGTGGGTTGCGCTCGATGCTGAGATAGGTATCTGAGATGATTATCGAACAAGAAGAACAGCTTCAGGAAACCGAAGACGGCGTGGCGCTTGATGAAACACGGCGAGCCGCCTTCCTGATTTCTCTGCTTGCCAAGCGCAAGGAGGCAATCACTGGCCGCGCTGGCTCCGGTATTGAAGCGGAATGGACCGAGGACGAGGAACATTATCAGGGCGTTGATGCCGCCAATCGCGCCTTTGTCTCGCAGGGAACGATTGCGCGGGCAAAGAATTGGGCGACTGGCTACGGATCGGCAGACACGAAGCAGCAATCGCGCTCCGTCATCTTTTTGAATATCACCCGGCCCTACGTCGATGCAGCTAGTGCGCGGGTTGCCGACATGCTGTTACCTACCGATGACCGCTCATGGGAAATCAAGCCAACACCGATACCGCGGCTGTCTGCCTATCAGATAGACCAGATGGGCGGCGTTGAGAATGCCAAGACCGCCATTGCCAAAGCGGTAGAGCTCGCCACCGCATCTGCCGAGGAGATGCAGGACGAAATCGAGGATTGTCTGGAAGAATCGAACTGGCATGGCGAGGTGCGCCAGGTTATCGAGGACGCCAGCCGCTGCGGCTCGGGGGTTCTCAAGGGGCCATATCCCATCAAGCGTTCTGCCAAGATGTACAAGGATGGCCAGCTAGTCGAGATATCCGAGATCAAGCCGGGTTCAAAGTGGGTTGATTTCTGGAACATCTATCCCGACCCGGCCTGTGGCCAGTCGATCCACAACGGCAGTTATGTGTGGGAGCGGGAATACATCTCATCGCGTCAACTACGAGACATGACCGACATGCCTGGCTACGACAAGGCAGCGATCATGCAGGCGCTGAAGGAAGGCCCGACGCGAAGCAACGAGACTAGCCAAGACCCGTCGCGCGTCAAGGGTGATGAGCAATTCGAGATGTGGATTTTCTACGGCACTTGCGATGCTGACGACCTCTCGACTGTTGGCGTTGATGTTGAGGACGAGACGCCAAAGGCTTCGGCAATGGCCGTCATCATCAATGAGCGCTTAGTGAAATGCACCCTGAACGTGCTGGACACTGGCGAATTCCCTTACGACGTTCTGGCATGGCAGCGCCGGCCGGGTATGCCGTGGGGAATGGGCATTGGCCGCCAGATAAGAACGGCGCAGCGCATGCTGAATGGCGCATGCCGGGCGATGATGGATAACTCGGGGCTAACGGCCAGCCCGCAGATCGTTTTGGGCAATGGCATCACGCCAGCAGATGGGGAATATTCGTTGCGCGGCGGCAAGTTGTGGCGGGCCGATACCGATACGGTTGATGTTCGCGCCGCCTTCAGCGCCTTCGTTCCGCCGTCAGTCCAGGCAGAGATGATGAACATCATCAACTTTGCCTTGAAGATTGCCGAGGATACGACCGGGCTTCCCGCCATGCTGCAGGGCATCAAGGGCGATGCGCCGGATACGCTAGGCGGTATGCAGATGCAGAACAACAACGCATCGGGCGTTCTTCGCCGGCTGGCCAAGCGGTTTGACGACTACATGACAGGGCCGCACATTCGCCGTCACTACGACTGGCAGATGCAGCACTCTGACCGGGAAGACATCAAGGGCGACTATCAGATTGATGTTCGCGCATCATCGGCGCTGGTTGAGCGTGACGCGCAACAGCACTTCCTAATGAGCCTGTTGCAGGCTTCCGCCAATCCGGCCTACGAACTTGACCCGGCCAAGCTGGCGGCCGAGTTACTCAAGGGGCAGCGTTACGATCCGAAGCGCATTCAGTACGATCCTGAGAAGCTGGCCAGGCTTCAGGCTTCGCAGCAGCCACAACAGAGCCAGCCGAGCCCGGTTGATGGCGCCAAGGTGAAATTGATTGAGGCCCAGGTACTCAAGACGGTTGCCGAGACCACCGCCAAGAATGTTGAGGCAATGTTCTCAGCGACCAGCGCAGCCAATCAGATTGCGCAGCAGCCGAGCATCGCGCCGATGACTGACCAGATGCTTGGCTCTGCCGGGTTCATGGATCACAACGCGGCGCCGATTATTGGCGGCGTTCCGCCTGGAACCGAGGCTATTACGGGCCAGCCGGAAAACACGCACCCGAACTTCCCGCCAAATCCAGATGTTGGCATGGATAAGGGTATTGAGACTGGCGCACAGATTGATGGCGATGAAAACGGCGATAAAGGAGAAATGCAATGAATATCCAATCAGCACCGCACATTGAAGCAAAAGACATTTGTCGCGTAGCTTACAAAGCAAAGAAAGGCATACACAACAACAATTGCCCTTCGTGCAAAAACGAGGAGTACCCAATTCCTCCGCGTGACGAGCAAAAAGAGGTGGCTGAGTTTTGGGGAGAAAGGAAACACGCATCGTTCCATTGTGGTTTTTGTGGAGCCTTTTGGACGTCTGGCGTTATGAGCGACGAATGCGATTAGGCGAGCGACCGATGAATTTAATCAAATGGAAGTCTGGCAAGCATTGTTCTGGATGGGCATTTCAGGACATTTCCGACAAAAGGTTTTGGAGTACATATAGCTCCGAATCGGTTATTTGCGGCCAGTTCCTGACATTCGTCATTTGGTATTAGCGGCACGATACGAAATGCTGGCATCCGACATACATTGACAGTTCAGCTTGCACCCATCATTCGATAAAGAACAAGGAATCCAATCATGATTACACCGACCATAGGACGCCGAGTCTGGTACTGGCCGAGCGCAATTGACGCAGACCAGGCTAACAACCCGCAGTTTCTTTTCCACTCCGACCCGACCCAGCCGCTCGACGCCGGCATTGCCTACGTCCATAGCGATACTATGGTGAATTTGTCCGTTGCTGACCAGATCGGCATCAACCGTTCGCGTGTGAGTGTCCGCTTGCTTCAGGATGATGAAGTTGCCGAGCCCGGCCAAGCCTACGCGCAGTGGATGCCGTATCAGGTTGCGCAGGCTGAGGCAAAATCCCCAAAGACTGTCGCCGCACCGGAAGGTGATGAGGCTACTGCCGCCCCTGTTGCTGAGCCGGTTGAGGTTGTGGCTGATCCGGTTGCTGATGAGGCGCCTGTAGCTGCAGTCGATCCGGTTGAGGTTGTCGAGGCCGCCAAATGAGCAACGATAGTGGTAGCGCTTACTGGCCGGACAGCAGCGACCCGCTGGCTCAAGTTCACGGCCGCGAGAAGTTCAAGGCCCTCGAATTGAAATACATGGTTTTGGAATGCAGTCTTATCCGTGACTCTGGGCTTCTGGTTGAGGCCGATCTGTTTAACGAGCATCTCTTGGAAGCCTATGGCGAAAAATTTGAATTGGCCAAACGAGAAGCCGAGGCTGATATTGCCATCGCTATCAATCAAGCAAAAATCGTGGCATCGAAACGCCAAAGAGACATGGAGATCCAAATGAAGTTCCGGAAGAAGCCAGTAGTCATTGACGCATTCCAGATGACCAGGGCTAGGCGTTTGGACAACTCAGAGTGGCCCGAATGGCTGCACAAAGCATGGAATAAGCCCAGCGACGAGGCGGGCGCTGTCTTTCCAAAGGATTATCCGGAATCAAACGGAGAGGATGAATTGTGCATCTTCACGCTTGAGGGCGTTCATTTGGTGCAGTTTGGCGACTGGATAATCCTTGGCGTCAAGGGCGAACTGTATCCCTGCAAGCCTGACATCTTCGAGATGACCTACGATCCTGTTTGATAATTCGCCAAAGCAAAACCAAGCCGCCTCCGGGCGGTTTTTTTACGCCCATTAAATGCTGGCACATTTTGTAAGGTGCCGGCATGGCCTTAACCATCGACTTCCGTTCTGAGACGTGGCGCGCAATCGAAGAGATTGTGACCAAGCGCATTGACGATCTCCGGAAGCGAAATGACAGCCAACTGAATGCAGATGAAACGGCACGCCTGCGGGGCAGGTTGGCCGAGCTTAAAGATTTGCTGACTCTGGCTAAGCCAGACCCGGCGCTAGTGGCGGACGAGCAATAGCCCCTCCGCGAAGACCGCAGTAACCAAGGAAATAGGACATGGACGAAGACCAACTGAACGAGCAGACCGCAGAAGAGGGAATGAACAGTTTCCTTTCCGGCTTCAATGAAGTACGCCCCGACGACGCGAAACCGTTGCCCGAGCAGAAGATTGTCGCTGATCCGGTTGTCGAGCAGAAGGAAGCGCCAGCCGCCGCAGAGCCCGAAGGTAAGTCGAACGACGCGCCAGAAGAACCGCTCTTCGCCGGCATGACCGAAAGCCAAATCAAGTCGTTGCTTGAACGCAGCGCCCGCGTGGATGAAATTGAAAATCAGCTTCGCAGGGCGCACGGAAAGATCGGCGAACTCAACGCCAACCTTCAGAACTTGTCGCATCAGCGGCCGACGCAATCTGCGCCCGCCGAAAAGATCGCAGGCGAATCTGATCCGATGGCCGAGGAATTCCCCGAAGTGGTTGCGATTGCCCGAAGGATCGCGGAAGAAACCATGCAGGCTAACCAGCCGTCAGCGCCAGCCGCCGACCAGCCGCCTGCTATCGACCGCAACGAGATCGAGAAGGAAATCAACCTGGCCGTTATGGATAGCACCCAGAATGGATGGCGGGAAACCGTTAGCTCTCAGGATTTCGCTCTCTGGATTGCCACGCAGCCAACCGACGTTCAACAAACGTTCAACACAACCATTAGCGCCGCGACCCTCACTGGCGTCATTCAGGACTTCAAGAACTGGAAGACCAACGTCGATGACCGCAGCACGCGAAACAAAAAGCGGCTTGAGGACGCGCTTCTGCCTACTGGAAACCCCAGCAAGGTAAGCCACGCCCCGAGTGCGAATGATGAATTTTTGGCCGGCTTCAACGCCGTCCGATCTCAAACATAAGAGGTAAGAGCAATGTCTCAGTTTCAGTACAACCTACCAGCCGGGCGGATTAACAAGCTCAAGGGCGAAATCCTTGCGCATGCTGTCCCGGTTGAAGTCCTTGGCATCACCGGCCAACAACGCGAAATGCCGAAGAACAACGGCAAGACGGTTGTCTATCGCCGCTACCTGCCTTTCGGTGGCTCCAACACTAACTACAACACCCAGAACCGCTGGGGCGTTGATCCGAATACCGCGATCCTGGCTGAAGGCGTAACGCCGACCGCCGACTCGCTGGTGCCGCAGGACATTACCGTTACTCTCAACCAGTATGGTTGCTTGTACCAAGTGTCCGATCAGGTCGTCGACACCTACGAGGATGACGTTCCTGCCGAGATGAAGAAGCAGTGCGGCGAGCGCGTCGGCCTGATTCGTGAGTTGATCCGTTACGGTGCCGTCAAGGCATCGACCAACGTCAGCTACCCAGGCGGCGTCGCTTCCCGTGCGCTGGTTGCCGGCCGCATCACCCTGCCGCTGCTGCGCAAGGTGTCGCGTAACCTACAGTCGAACCACGCCAAGCGCGTAACCGGCATCCTGGCACCTTCCGCCATGATCGCTACCAAGCCAATCGAAGCCAGCTTCTTGGTCTTCTGTCACTCGGACGTTGAAAATGACTTCCGCGACATGACTGGCTTTGTCCCGGTTGCTCAGTACGGCTCGCGCAAGGTCATGCATGAACAGGAAATCGGCTCCGTCGAAAACTTCCGCATCGTCACCTCGCCGGAGCTGGCCTCTTACCCGAACGCTGGCGTTACTGGCGCCTCTGGTCTGACGCCTCCGCTGATGTCGACGGGTGGCACCTTCACCGACGTGTATCCGATCATCGTTTGCGGTGAAGACGCATGGGGCCAAGTTGCCCTGCGCGGCGACAACGCGCTCGACCCGACCTGGATTCCGCCTGGCCAGAAGACCAAGAGCGACCCGCTTGGTCAGCGCGGTTTCGTTGGTGCGAAGTTCTACTTCAACGCCATTTCCCTCAACGACGGTTGGCTGGCGGTTATCGAAGCCGGCGTGTCCGCTCTGTAACCGATGAATGATGCCGGGGGCTTCGGCTCCCGGTTCTGAAAGGAAAGAATCATGGCAATTAATATCGCAGGCCAGACGATCACCAATGGTGTCGATCAGGCTACCTCGCAATACCTCACCGGCAAGATCGTTTATGACGCCACCGCCATCACTGCTGCCGACTACACCAAAGTAACGCTTGGTTTCAAGCCGCGCTACGTGAAGTGGGTAAATCTGACCGACCGCGTGACCATCGAATGGCGCGAAGGCTTTGGCGCCAACGAGTGTTTGAAGACTGTCGCTGCCGGCACCCAGACGCTTGATACCACGGCCGCCGCCGTTGTGGTCGATAGCAATAGCTTCTCAATTCTGCAAAACGCAACGCTGGCCGCCATCCTGGCATCCAAGACTTGCTATTGGGAAGCCCGCGGCTAATCGCGGATTTTCAATCAAAGCCCCTTCGGGGGCTTCCTTTAGGATCAAGACGGAACATGGCCAAAAAAGAACTTGAAGCAGGTAACGAATACCTCGGCGCTGCTAGTGAATTTTCCATTGACGCAATCGGCACCGGCCAGCGTGAAATCGAAGTGATCGACCGGATTGGCCCTGGCAATTCGATCGAGAATGAAAAGTTCATGCAAGAGCCCGTCACCATCATGGTGCACGACTCCAACAACGAGAACGATGTCGATCTGGTTCCCGTTTCCGTCAATGGCATCCAAATCTTCATCAAGCGTGGCCAGCCGACCATCGTCAAGCGTTGCTACCTTGAGCGCCTTGCCCGTGCCAAACCTACGTCGTACTCGCAGAACCTTGATGAGCGCCTGGGCGAAGCCATGAACAACATGAAGCCCCGCCATGCGCTGAAGTATCCGTTCAGTGTCATCGAGGACAAGAATCCCAAGGGCGGCGCCTGGCTGCAGCATATTTTGGCTGAGCGCACCTGATGAAAACGGGCGCTGATCTTGTTGCAGCTTTCCGGGAAGAATCAGGGGATAAGAACAAGCCCTATTTCTGGTCAGATGAGCGCCTGTACGATCTCGCCGCAGAAGCAGAGGATGAGGCTTGCCGCAGGGCGCACCTACTGATTGATTCGTCGTCTGACTTCTGCACGATACCTATTTCAGACAATGATCCGCTGATTGAGATCGACCCGCTGGTTATCAATATCCGGCGAGCCAAGCTGTCGATCAGCACGTATTCGCTGGCGCCAGAGACCGCCGAGAACATGGACCGGGTTAATCCTGGATGGGAAAAGCATTTCGGCACGCCGACAACCTACGTTACTGGCTACGAAACAGGCTGCATTCGCCTGTATCCAAAGCAGCAAGTGGCGGCCGATCTGACGATTACCGTTTCGCGGCTTCCGATTTACGGCATCAGCAAGACAACTAATCCAGAGATTCGCCGCGAATACCTTCCAGGCCTTGTGCAATGGATGCTGCACCGCGCCTACTCGAAGTTTGACGCCGATAGCTTTGACCCAGACAAGGCCGCTAAGTCGCTTGCCGCATTCGAGAAGGAATTCGGCAAGAAGGCCAGCGCACGGAATGAAAAGTGGCAGAGCGAACGCCACGCGATTGACACACCAACGATTGCTTAAAGTAAGAACAAAATGGGTATTCGGAAAATATCAGAGGGCGATGCCTGGGTCACCAATGACGACGGAGACGTAATCGGCATACAGATCAATGGACGCTCCGAGAATGTCGACTTGAGCAGTCCGGTCAATGCTAAGAAGACTCTCACCGGGGTGATTGAATATTTAAGTGCTAATGGCGCTATTGGAGCAGAAAATTATTATGTCTCGCCGAACGGCGGGAATGTTGCAGCGATGATTAACGAGGCGTGTGCCGATATTGTCGCTAGTGGTCGCAATGGATATGTGGAACTGCTTCCGGGCGGTGAGTATGCGATTGATGATCCGTTGTCTTTTGATACTAATTTTGTCGGTCTGAACGGACGAGGCGCGATCATTGATGTGTCGGCTGTTGGCGCTGCATCTGCTGGAATCTTGCTTACTGCCTCAGACGGTTCTGGTTCAAACAAGTATCCGCTGCCTATGGCATTCCGTGACTTCACGATTCAGGGCGATGATGTGGCCGGTAGGGATGCGACGCAGTACGGTATTCGTGCGCATTCTGATGTTTCGGGTTCGTCGGTTCGCGCAACGCTTAATAATGTCCGTGGTCGTTGGTTGAATCGTGGCGTTTCAATTGGGTCACGCGCCTACATGCTGCGTGGGTATGGTGTGGAAATCGGCTCAACAAAACATTGTGTTTACCAAGAATCTGGTGCAACCGATTTCGTGGAAAACATTGCGTTTTTCGGTGGTGCGTTTTTCTCGTCCGACTGCTTGATAAAGCTGTTGTCTTCGCAGCGACTGCGACTATATGGAGTATCTCTTGATTACTTCGGGGAGAGAATAACCGCTGATGACCAGATGATTGACCTCGAAGCTGGCTCTGCGGTCGAGTTGTACGGCTGTCACCTAGAATGGGACTACGGAAAGACCGCAGGCCAGACTCGCGCACCGATACGCATGACCGGTGCGAATAGCTCGTTTTCAATGATCGGCGGGAAGATTATCTACACTGGAACCCGCAATGCAAACACACCCTACTGGAAGAACTTTATTTCGTCTGACAATCTTACCCAGACCGCATTGCTAGAAAACGTCGTTTTCACAAATATGGGGCGAATGTCAGACCAGTTGAACGATGATGCTCTTGTTGGGTCTGCCACCACGGACAACACAGGCGACGGCGCAAGCGTAAAGATTATTAACCCAATTTCCGTAGGCAATGCTCCGAATGATATGCCATCTGTCGGCAGCTATCACCTTCGCTCCAATGAGACTATTTCCGGCGTGTCAGCTCCACACACCGAACTTGTCCATCGAATCGCAGTAACAGGTACTGCGGCGGTTGCATCAGCAGCAAACCCTCAAGGTGCTATCACTACGCGCAACAATACTGGCGCGATGATGTCGATTACTGGCGCTGGCAAGGTGCTGATATCGTTCCCGGTGGGAGAGGCTATGCGTCGTCGTGCATGGGCGTTGTTTCTAAATGCTGGTAGTGCTGGTGGCACGATTACAGTAAAGGAGCGCATGTCGACAACCGTGCCAGTCTGGAACGGCACTACTGTAGTCCAGCAAGCCGACGCTCGTGCTTCGTACTCGCCGACTACTGTATCCATCACAGGCGGCACGAATGAATGGCGTCGCGTTTCGTGGAAGGATTGCAATACTGCAGCACAGCCAAGCGCCCGCATGAACTGCGAAGTTTTCACCATCGAAATTGACACGTCAGCAATGACCGGATCGCTGTTCCTCGATGATGTTGCGTTGCAGCAGTGGTAATTTTGTAATCACCTAGAATCACTTTTCACTCAACTCTGCACCGTGAACCCGTCATGACCTTCGCGACCAGACTACTGGCAAACACCATTGGCCCTGTGAAAAATAAAGGCCAGCTTAAATGCTGGCTTCTTTGAAAGAATCCGGCTATCAAATTCGAGATGTGCCATGACAGACCCAAAGACATCAATTGCCAGTTATGCCGCGTCCGGTGGGTTAGTTGTATTCGGTATGTCAGCAAACGATTTTGCGGTCATGGTTGGCCTGATTCTGGCGTTCGCTACGTTTCTTCTCAACTGGTTCTATAAGCACCAGCACCTTAAGTTGCTTGATAGACAGGTAAGGCTCGGGCTGGCTGTTAAGTCAGGATCATCCGATGGCTCTTGAAGCAAACTGGAAAACGCTGATCCGAAAGGCGTGGAGCATTCGACTAGCCGCCATTGCAGCTTTGCTCAGTGGATGCGAGGTTGTTCTGCCGCTGTATAGCGATGCCATCCCGCGCAATCTGTTCGCAGTCCTGTCCGGATTGGTAACGGTTGGCGCCATCGTGGCGCGCATCATTTCTCAGAAGGGGATCAGCGATGAATAGATACGCCTCGCGCAAGTTCATTCTGTCGATCCTTTCCCTGGCGTCGGCGTCGTGGCTTGTCTTTGAAAAAGTGATCACGACCGGTGATTACAAGGCCGTCGTCATCGGAACGGTTGGCGCATACATCATCGGCAACGTGGCGCAGAAAGCGGTGAGCAAAGATGCTTCAGTCGCCTAAGTCAAAGCGCGTTGCTGCCGCCACGGCTATCGCCGCGGCGCTTGCCATTCCCGCAGAAGGGATTCGCCAGTTCGCCTATTATGACCAGCCAGGCATTCTCACGGTTTGCCGTGGCCATACCGGTCCTGATGTCGTCAAGGGAAAGAAATACTCGTTGGCCGAGTGCGACCGGTTCATGACTGACGACATGCGCAAGGCGATCAATGCCGTCGAACGCTGCCACCCCGGCCTCCCGGAAAATGTTCTGGCCGCGTTTGGTGACGCCGCCTACAACATTGGCCCGGTAGTCGCTTGCAGCAGCACAGCATCAAAGTATCTGGCCGCTGGTCGCATCGAGGATGCCTGCAACGAGCTTCCAAAGTGGGATAAGGCGAAAGTCTTTGGCCGTTTCGTGGCACTGCCAGGCCTCACCAAGCGCCGTCACGCGGAAAGGCTGCTATGTCTTTCCTAGATCCGGTCAAGCCCTATTTCTGGATCATCGAAATCATTGCGTTCGTCTTGCTTGTTGGCGCTGTCGTTATCGCCATTGACCGCCATGACACGCATCAACAAAAGGTTGGCTATGACAAGGCAGATGGCGAATGGAAAGCCAAGGACGCCCGCGCCAAGCAGGTTGCTCTCGCCAAGGACGCCCGCGCCAAGCAGGTTGCTCTCGCCAAGGAGCGCCAACTAATTCAGCAGAAAGAGGATGCCGAAAATGCCGCAGCAAAACGCCAGATTGAACTTGAAACGTCTATCACTGATCTTCGCCATCAGCTTGACGGCATGCGCTTCGCCGCCTCAGAGCAGCGTAAGCGAATTGCCACGCTTACCGTCGATGCCGCCCGTCGTGTCGCAGATGCCGGCATTACCGTATTCGGCGAGTGCGCGGCTGAATATTCAAAAGTGGCAGTCGCAGCTGATAAAAGCCTTTCCGAGCGACAAACCTTGATTGAGGCATGGCCGAAATGAACGATAACAAAGACATGGAGATTCAACGGGGCAAGACGCTCACCCGCACTATCCGCTGGGAGAATGGGGATCTTGTCGTGCGCAAGCCGATTACAGCTATTTCGCTGGCCTCTGGCGCACCCCGCCTTGCTGTTGTCGGGCACGGGCTGACTAACGGCTGGCGTTGCTACGTCACCCGCGTCAAGGGCATGGAAAAGCTCAATGCTGAGAATGTCCCGCCACATGACAACGACTATCACCCAGCAACGGCGATTGACGGGAATACGATTGAACTAAACGACGTCGACCCGGTTGATGACAATGGGCGTGAATGGCTCGCTTACACCGACGGCGGCTTCCTGAACTGGAACGCGCCAGTCGATCTCACCGGCTACACCGCTCGTATGAAGATCAAAGACAAGGTGGGCGGCACGGTTCTGGCGTCGACAGATGTGATGGACACGCCGAAGAATGTGCTAACCATTACCATCGACAACGCGGCCAAGACGATTACTATAAGCATCCCTGCAACGGACACCGACGACTTCACTTGGAAGACCGGAGTGTATGACCTAGAAATGGTCAGCGCCAGCGGTGTGGTCACGACGATTCTTGGCGGCAAGGTCGCTGTCAGCAAAGAGGTGACGACGTGAGTTCCGGCCAGACCCCGGCAACCGTAGAGCAGATCAACGCCCTGACCGAGTGGCTCATGCAGCGCGGCCATGGGCAAGACACCATGGCGCTCGACCGGCGCGGCCTTGAGTTTCTACTTGAAAAGCATTTGCCGACCAAGGGCCTGCGCATTCTCCCTGACGACGAACAGATCGGCGGTGGGCGCGTGTATCTCGGGCTGGCTTTCTAATGCCGTACTTCCTGCACTCCCTCGCCACCGCCCTCGGCTTCATCGGTCTGGTCTTCGTACTGATCCTCCTGTGCGGCATCCTGCATGCCGACAAGCAGGCGCTGATCGCCTTTGACCAGTGGCTCGCCGTCTGCTTCCTGAGTGACAGCTATGCTGACGAGACAATATCGGCGTGGGCGCACCGCAAGCACCATCGACGGACGGAGCGCCTGATCAACTGGCTATTCAACGACCCCAACCATTGCGCTAAAGCCTACATCAACGAAATGCGCGGAGCGCAGAACGCACCGGAGTATCGCCCATGATCTACGACGTGCTCGACAAAGCCAGTGGGGAGAAGAAGTTTGAGTACACCGCAGACGCGCCCGTCGCGTGGGCGGGTCTTGCCTTTGACCTATACGACCATGTGCCGCGCACGGAAGTGCCGGCAGTGCAGAGCACCAAGTTCAACGGTCGCCGTCTGCTGACCAAACTTGAATTTCGTTCGCTGTTCCCGGAAGCGGCTATCAAAGCCATCGACCGCTTTGAAGCACAGTTTGAACAAGCGGCGTTCCTGACCGATGACCAGAAGGACAGTATTCGCACCTCGTTCAATGACTACCACGAAGCCAGTGATGTGAATCTCGATGACCCGCGCTGGCTTCCCGGCCTTGGACTGTACGTCGCGCTCGGCATGATGACTGAGGCAGAAGTGTTGGAGGTTCTCAATGGCTAACTGGTACTGCGACCCATCGCTGCCCATCGCCGGAACGTACAATACTGCGCCGGTTGCGGCAGGCACTGTGCCGACAAAGCCTGATGACGGTGATGGCAAGGCATCCGGTACGGCAGTCATGGCCTCCGGGACGATCACGATTGGCACCAACCTGAATAGCGGCGATACGGTCAGCTTCAACGGTAAGACCTTCACGGCAGGTACGGATTTCACCATCGGCGGTTCGGCTTCGGTGACTGCCACGAATATCGCCGCAGCGATCAATGCGCTGGCATCGACCTCGACATGGACGGTTGGCAACGGCTATCAGTTCCGCGACCTATTCAATGCCTGTGTATCCGGTTCAGTCGTCACAGTTTACACGCGCATCGGCTCAGCTAACTGGAATGCCGTAACCATCACGACATCTAGCGGTGGACGCGCTACTGTGGCTGGCTTCTCAGGTGGCGCGTCAGGCGCGCTCGGCTGGTTCACAAATACATCTTCAATCACATGGCCCTCTGGCGCGAAGGCGGCTGGGGCATACGGCATCCTCGTCGCTGAACCCATCGGCAATGTTGTAGCTAACGGTGACAAGATCAACGTGCGGGCTGGTAATGGCACTACGGGCACGACGCTGGACTTCGGTTCAGGCGGGGCGCTTACGTGGACGTGGCTAAAGCGCGGCACCCCGACCCTACCGGTCAACATCGAGATCGACGACGGCACGATCTGGACGGCTGACGCAGGTAAGAATTGCCAGCTTCAAGTTACCTACAACATAACGTCCAGCTATACCATATGGACTATGGGGTTTTCTACCAATCCGTCTAGCGTATCAGACGGAGGGGTTATTGTTGCGGGTAAGGTTTACAGCAATGGTACGCGCAACATTGCAATCAGACATAGACCGACAAGCGGTGGTTCGGCGGCAGGGGGCCAAAGTTTTAATGCGCACGCATACTCTACGCTGAAAAACATCGAGTTCTCAGATGGTGTTGTGACGACAGGAAATGATAACTGGCGGTTCCACATACAAGGGTATAGCCAACGTCGCCCACGGTTCATCAACTGCAAATATACATCATCGCTATCTTGGACGGTTAGTGGTGTATTTTTTGGCGTTGGGTATGAAACTGCACTGTTTGAGTGGGTTAGCGGCGAAATAGCATTTATCGGTTTGTCTGCTGCTCCTGCTGGAACATTTATTAAAAGCGCGTCGGTGGCACAGCTATCAGCGTTTTTTAAGGGATGTAAATTTACAGGCATCCCCATTGATTCCCTACTTTCCACAGTTGTGGCAAGTGATGTCAGTAAATACGAGGTTGAGCTTGTTGATTGCCCCGGTGCTGAAAACTTCAAGCTACTCGGGGCAAACTCTATTGTCCAGACTACAGACAGCACGTATGCAGCAACGCGTATGTGGCGAATCGTGATGTCAGGCATCAAAGGCAATGGATACCTGTTTGATACGGCTGCTATTCACGCCTCATGGATTCCGGGACAGGGATTCCCGTACCTGAACGGCCTGATCGAGGACAACCAGTCTGCTTCGATCCGCATCGAGCATACGACCAACGCCGCCTACATCTCTGACTCAGGCGCGGTCATGTTCGACACGGTGGTCTACAACGCTGACAGTTCAGCAGGGATAAAGACGCTCACCGGGAATATTGCAGTCGATGACAATTTGACATTCACTACGTCAGAAATTGCCATGCACGTGCAGTATCAGGATGCGACCACTGGCGACATGAAGTACGTTACTACGCTGGTTGACTATCAGGCAGCGGCGGCACTCACCGGCGGCTCTGGTTGGTATCCGGACAACGCCGGCAAGACCTACCTTGGGGCCAAGAACTACAACGAGTACAAGTTTGTCATCACGACGCCAACGACCGTCAAGGCGCTGTCGATGCTGCGGGTATGGATGACGGTTCACAAAGCCAACACACAAACAGGTCGATGGATTTTCATTGACCCCTACATCGTGGTGGCCTGATGACACAGAACGTTGTCACCTCTGGCGGTGTCTGTGGGCGCTTTGGCGCTCCGGTCTTTGTTCAATTCGGACAATCGCGGCGCCGTTCAGCATTTCAGGCCGCGTTCGGGGTGTTCTTTGCCCCGCTTCCGGCTGACGCTATTGGAACCGCCAGCCTGACGCTGAACAATGTTGTGGTCGGATCACGCATCCTGATAATGGATCAGGCTGGCACGACAACTCGTTACAACGCACTGGCAGCAGCCTCGACGGTGGTCATCCCACTGGATGCGTACTCCCCCGGATCGGCGCTGAACGACTGGCGCATTCGCGTCCGTAAAGCCAGCTCGGCCCAGAAGTATTTGCCCTACGAAACACTGATGACCGCCTCGGTGGGTAGTTCGTCCATATTCATTTCTCAAATCCCTGACACCATCGCTAGCTAAGGAGTCATCATGGCTTTCGTAAATTTCACAAATCTCACCGACTGGCAGTACGACACCGCCACCAAGCAGATCAAGCACAACACCGGCACGGTGCGGATCACGGTCAACGCACTGTATTCCGAAGTCATGGACGAGTTCGACAACTCTGGGCAGATGGATGACACCGTCCCGATGTCTGCTCAGACGCCAACGGAATACTCCCTGATCAATGGCTGGACGTTCAGTGCTGACAGCGATGTGGGGTATCTGTACGGCGGTTCCATAGTCGTCCAGAAGGCGACGAGCGACCGTGACGTATGGGCGAACTTTTACACCTTGGGCACTATCGATACCAGCGGCGTGGTTTATTGGTATCAGAACGCTACGCTGGTCTCCGCCTACCCCGGATATACGGCAGGGCACGCCGACATTCTCATCAAGGTAGTCAGTGCCGGTACGGACGTGGGTACAGACGGAAGTGCGCTGGCCGTGCGCGCCTACCTTCGCCACGATGTCTCCGGCACATCCGACCTGTACGACCACTTCACCTCGGTGGCATCGGCCACTGGCGGTCGCAACCCGGTGCCGCTGGCCACGTCAACCGACACGAACGACGACTACACAGTCGGCTCTGCCGTCACAGGAGTGACAATCACCTTCGGTACGACCTCGCAGGACATCGGCGATGGCTACGGCGCGCAGAACTATGACGTGCTTATCAACGGCGGTGCCAACAGTGCGGCCAACGTCTACAAATACCTGAAGTATTGGACTCGGCGCGGCAACACCAGTGCGGTCGGCACCGGTAATGCGCTTCAGGCGCAGTTCTACCGGGCAGCGAACACGGCCTACAACGAAGTCAAGCAGGCTCCGTTTGGGTCGTTTGCAGGCGGCAAGATTTACGGTGCGCGAGGCATCTACATCACCAACGTGTCAGACCCAAGCAACCGGGTTCTGATTGACGCAGCTGGTACGACCCGCCAGCCGCCCACCTTGATCACCGCATCCATTACTGGTGTATCGGTAGGCGACAGGGTGTTCATGGCTCGTTCTACCGGCGCGGGACTGACGACGGTCAACAAGACCCAATTCACGCTGAACGGAGCACATAGCAGCGGCGCGGCGACCATTGTTGTTAACGAGGTGGTGGGTCTGGACATCCCGACGGCTGGCACGATCCGGGTGCTCGAAGCGAGCTACAGCTACACGGCCCTGAATCGCGCCACCAAGACCTTCACGATCTCTGGCACGCTGGGCGTGGCGTATTCAACTGGAGCAGGTGCCTATGTTCCGCTAATCGATATCACCGTACCGTCAGGTACGAGTGTGGCCAGCCCCGCTATTCAGTACGTATCAGACATCAATGTGGTGTATCGCGTGCGCAAGAAAGGCATCCAGCCATTTGAGAATACGGGGACCGTCAGTAGTGCGAACTTCGCGGCTGCGGCCATTCGGACTGCGGACACGATTGCGACCTAATGGCACTCACATTCGATCACGCCACAAAGCTGATCGGTGTCCCGCAGGCGGACGCTCAGCCGCTTACCATGCAGTCGCTCATTAACGCGATCCGCACGGAAGAGGCGAGTGCACGCGGTATTACCGAACCCGGTATCGCTTCTGCCGCAGGGAAGGACGATCTGGGTGGCGGTGTGCTGACCGGCATTACGGTAAGCCTGACCGGTGCGTGGAAGCTGAACTTCACAGCAGGGGCCTATCAGGCAACTCTGAACGGGGGCAACTTGGCGGACGCCCTGTCGCGGATCAACAACACCGGTTCGCCGCAGGTGCTCATTCAGGCCAGCTCAGCCGCCACGGTGGTCAACGGCAATGGTGTTGTCGTGCCGACATCGGCTGAGATCGCAGCAGCTGTCTGGGCGAAGGACATCCCATGAACGCTGGGCAAATCCTCGCTGCTTTGTCTGGTCTGCCGTCTGGTAGCGCCGCCCAGCATCTGCTTGCCATACAAGCGGGAACAGGCACCGGGCCGGGGCAGACCATCTTCTCGTCACGCTTCTCGGTGACCACGGGTGAGGCTCGCTTCACGGCCATGCGCAAGGCCAAGCGCCAAGCGCCGAAGGCCGAGCCGGCGCAACATCCAGCCCCACAACCCGAGGCCGCCAAGGATGCTTTCGCTCGAACGCACACCGACTGCGTTACGGTTTCCACGCAGGTGGATGCAATCACGGTAATCCAAAAAACACAGTCCGTTGTCGCCACCCGCGATCTCGGCACAGTTACGATCAATCGAAAGGCTAAAAAATCATGACGGTTCGCGTATATCGCTCAACGGACTATGGCCACCCAGTGCTCACCGGGACGGCCGGAGATTTATTCAAGGTCATTGACGCTCTTGTTGATGGGTATGGTGACAATTCAATCAGCGCGTTGACCCAGACAGGGGGTGTAGCCACAGCAACATGTGTTAATGCGCACGGGGTAGTGCTCGGGAGGTCTGCCATACGCAAGATTTCCGGGGCGAATGAAACCGGTTACAACAAAGAGGTGATGGTAACGGCTACCGGAACAAACACCTTCACCTACCCAGTCGTGGGTGGAACGCCATCTACTGCAACGGGCTCTCCGAGCGTGCGATGCGATGGTAGCGGCTGGACGCGCCCATTTCCACGAGTCGGTAACATAGGCGTCTATCGCCAACCGACCACGGGCGTGAACGGGCGATACTTGCGGGTTGATGACAACGCGGTAGCTAATATCGCCAGAGTCGTTGGGTACGAAGCAATGGTATCCCTGAGTTCTGGAACCAATGCGTTCCCCACAGAAACACAGTTTCCGGGCGGCATGCATTTTGGAAAAAGCTCAAGCTCCGATGCTGTAGAGCGCCACTGGAAACTTTACTGCAACGGCGCTATTTTTTATCTCGTGGTTAATGCGTCGGGGGCGGCTGATTGGTCTTCTGCTCAGACATTGGCCTTTGGAGACTACACGACATATGCGAGTGGCGATGCCTATAACACGCTACTCATTGGGACCACGTCACCGTCAGTCACTGCGAGTACTTTTTCGAGCATATCAGCGATCTTAAATGCTGCACAAGTGGGCCATTTCTCAGCGCGCAGTTTTTCTCAAATAGGCACCTCTGTGCCGATGTGTAAAGGCTCGGACAACTTCAAAGGGATGGGGCAGACCAGCCTTGGATCAGGAGGCCTGCAGTACCCGAGTTCGGTGGATGGTGGGTTGTATGTTGCCCCAGTGTTTCTGGGCGAAACAGCGAGCCCATTAACAGATTCTGTGCTTCGCGGTGTACTACCGGGTGTTTACAACCCCCTTCATGCCAAGCCACTGGCGAACGAGGATGTTTGGGTTCCAACTGGCGACCTAGCCGGTAAGACCTTTGAAGCGGTAAACCTTAGCACCAGCGCGCAAGCATTCTTTGAAATATCAGATACGTGGTAAGCCATGGCAACCATCACGACTCCGGCAAAAGCCAAATCTTATTTCTTCAGAAATAACCTGCGTGCACGACCCCTTGTGTCATCAAAAACCACGCTGCGCACACTGATCGAGTTGCTCCCATGGTGGCGCACGGACATAACAGGAACCTGTACCGGCCCAGCCTTCTTCGCGGTCAACCGAGCCGGTACGATCAACGGCACAGTGCTCGATGGCTCTGTGCCAGTCCCTTACGCAAAGGTGCGGCTGTACCACAAACCGAATGGGATGCTTATTAGAATGGCCATCTGCACGGATGCGGGAGCCTTTCAGTTCAAAGGGCTTGACAAAGCGTCGTCTGATTATTTTGCCGTTGCCCACTATCCGAACGACAACGCTCAAGTTTATGACTCTATCACCCCAGCTTAAAGGAGTACCAAATGATTATCACACCTTCTCCCGCACTGGCCAATGCTACCGCAGCCCTCTGGCTAACCCAGCTACAGGCCGGGGCTTCAGCCTCAGTCATCGAGTTCTACACCGGCTCCAAGCCACTCGGCCCGTCCGTCGCTCCGGACGGCACGACGCAGATCAAGCTCGGCACTTGCACCTGTTCGACCGCCCCCGATGTCGGTGTGGTGACAGCGGCTGAACTCGCTTTCGGCACCGTCACCCAAGACGCTGCTGCTGATGCCGATGGCACGGCTACGTGGGCGCGAGTTCGGGACGGCAACGCACTGGCCGTCATCGACGT
>OFQZ01000135.1_pt1 | contig 29210 bp, 32 predicted proteins | sample 1543011 | NCBI WGS metagenome assembly OFQZ01 (sample SAMN07774216, study PRJEB24372) | wastewater metagenome | isolation source: Exp Tend NO 0WW | collected 2016-02 | reverse complement strand
GCTCCCGTCGCCTTGATCGGCTGCTCGCAGCACTGCACACCCGGCGCGACGATCTCGACGCGTCACGCAGGCACCGATCCCGTACGCGCGCGCCTCGGCATGGGCCCGACGTTCGATCCCAGCGTGTGCCGCGAGCTCTGCTTCGAGCTCGACGGCGTGACCGCCACGGGTTGCGGAGCGTCGACGGCGCAAAGCGTGCCGGCGCGGCGCATGGCCGCCCGGAACTTGTCGTCGTCGCACATGATTTCGAACGCGCCTTGGCGGTTGCCGAGAACCAAAGCGGCTTGCGCCATTTTGAGCCGCTTACAGGTGTCGTCTTCCCACGTCGTCCCCAGCGAAATGCCGAAGTCCAGCGCCTGGACGCCGGCGGAAGTCGAACCCATGCAAACGTCGTTCCCCGTCACCAGACCGGTGGCGTAGGACGACGCGGCGCCGCGTTCGTTGTTGATCGAAACGGCCGTGGACTGACCCTGGATTTGCCCCTGGTCCTGTCCCTGAATGGCCGTCGCGTTGCTGCGGTTGTCGTTCCGGTTTTTGTTGGTGTTCTCATTCTTCGAATTGCCGGAACGGTAAACGTCGCCGCCTTCTGCCTTGGCGCCGGCGATACCGACCCCAACGCCCGTTCCGCCCTGGTTCGTCGTGGAATTGTCGGTGATGTCCGCGCACCCGCCTGGGCTTGCCACACACGTATCATTCCCCGCGAACGCGGGAAGACAGGACACAACAATTCCGGCCACCAAAGCGGCGGCCGAAATTGCGGTGATGAAGATTGCGGTTCTTTTCGTCATTGCATATTCCCTCTTTGAATGGTGCGCGTCGCGCGTCGGGAATATGCGACTAAACTTTAGGACTATCAAGCGCCCGTTGGTTAATTCCGACGTTCGCAGTAGTGGCGGAAAGCCCAGGAAGCCATGGTGATGACCGTTTGAGTCCCGGCGGCGGTCTTGTCCATGACGATAAAGGCGGTCGCGTCGGTCGCCGAAATGACGTTGACGGCGTCTTCCCCGATCGCCCACGACCCGTCCGCGGCGCCGTCGTCGTAGTTGGTGAATTCCGACACTTCGTCGCCCACCGCCCAGTTGCCGTTTGTCGTGAGACAGACCAGGACCGTTCGGACCCGGGGTAGTGACCCGATCAAGTGCGGGATGGCCTGAATCTGGTTCGCGGCCAGCGCGGCCGTGGTGATTATGGATTTACCGTTGAACGCGAACGACTCCACCGCGGTAACGGCCGAACCCGACGTGGTGGCCTTTCCCAGAAAGATGCGCTGGACCTGGACCCAGGCGGCGCCGTCCCAGCGGTACATTTTTCCTTCGGGGATTAAGTAGGAATGTTGGTCGGTCGCCGGCGCGCCGGGGTGGGTGTAGCCGTAGACCGGCGCCAGCAACGAATGGCCGTAGGTGAGAGGGGCGGCGTTCGTCACGTAGACATAGCAGGTTTGGGACGCCGTAAGCAGCGTCGACGTATTCGCGGCGATCGTGCGCGTATGGTCGACCTGGCCGTAGGCGTCGAAACCGTTTGCGAAGGTCAGGCGGACCGGAACTGTCGTCCCCAAAATCCCCACGTTGAGGTCGCCCGACGTGGCCAGGATGGCGGGAACGCCCGACGACATAGCCCCATATTGGACGGTGTTTCGAACCGTGGGGCGGTGGGTCAGTTGCCGCATGGCGTCCAACACTTGGTTGTTGGTCCCCTTAACGGGCGTGACGCCGGCGGCGGTCAGGAACGCCATTAGTTCTTCCTGGAACGCGTTAAGGCTGTCCTCTTCGATCAGGGTCCGCGCCTGACCGGTGACGGGGTTTCCGTCGGTGAAGAAGCCAGCGGCGTTTCCTGGCGCGTCGGTGCGGTGCATGGTTTCCCCCTTACGTGGTGCGGACGATGAAGAACAACCCGACCGACGCTGGGCGGTTGTCGTGGGCGTTCATGACATGGGTGTGGCCGCCGTCGGACCCGATTGTGTGGGTGTGGCCCTGGCCGCCGCCCTGGGATGCCGACGCTTGCGTGGTGACCTGGCCGCGCGCTTCGGAAGCGCCTGTCCCGGTTTCGTGCGACGAAGTCGTGACCAGCGCGTCATAGTTGTGAGTGTGCGCCGGCATTTGGTTGATTGTAAGAGCCGTCGACCCGGTGTTCCCCGAATGGGTGTGGGCGCCGGCGGTTTGCATCGTCGCCGTAACTGAGTTCGCCCCGACCGACGCGCCCACGTCGCCGTCGATCGTCGCGCCATAGGGATACTTCCCGCGAAGGTCGGGAAGGTTAAACGTGGTCGCCCCATCGCCGACACCAAAGCGCGTCGCGAAGAGAGCGAACAACGCGGCCGTGGCGCCGGTGCGCGACACCGCGGCGCCGTTGGCCAGGGCGTGGGCGGCGGGGACGGTCCCCGACAGACCGCCCCACATGCGGATGGTCCCGACGGGCGCCGCCGCGGCGGACGCAATCGCGATAATGGCGTCCCGAAGTTGGGTGTTCACCAACTTGTTGGGCGTGATACCCGCCTGGGTCAGAACCGCGATGATTTCTTCTTGGACCGCTTCCGGCCAGTCCGCCCCAAGTTGGGTCGCAGGAACGCCGGCGCCCTTGTTGCCCAGCGTGAAGTGGCCGGCGTTGTTGCCTGGTCTGTCGATTCTATGCATTGGCGCCCCCTAGGCGAACGTGTGAGATTGCAACCACGTGTCGATTTCTTCCGACGGCGTGTAGGTAATCCATTCGATTTCGCCTTGCAGCTGGATGAAGCCCGCCCGACTGCCAAGAAAAACCTTTGTCCCCGTCCCCCAGCCACCGTCGAAGGCGGCGTGTTGCGGAGCGTCGCCGCCCTTGGTTAGCGCCTGACCGTAGGTAGGACCGAAGGACGACGCGCAAATGACGGGCGTGTCCGCGGCGACTGTCCCGGTCAGAAGCGACGCCGTCCCGTCGAACATTTGGACTTGCAACGGGGTGTTGACGAAGCGGACGTGGTGGGAATCCGTGTCGCGGCAAAGGATGGCGTTCGCGGACCCTGGGTTCCAGCCATAACACAGAACCTTCGCGACAACCGTTCCCTTCGTCACGTCGTATTCGGCCCCATACGTCCGCTCGCACGCGTCGTCGACCCTGGCGGCCGTGGCGCCGACGCCTTCTAGCGGGGAGGTGTCGAAGGTCCCGTCTTCGATCGCCGCGAAGTCGATTTCCACGGCGTCGCCGGACGCCACGATGCGGAAGCCATAGGTTGGGTTCGCGAGGGTTTGACTGATACCGACAACGCGAGTCCAGGCGCCGGTGATAGTTTGCGTCGTCCAGGTCGACCCGTTGTCCAACGTAATGTCGATGTTCCCCGACCCGGTCACGCGACGAATGAAGGGCGCGAAGCGCCGCGCCTGGGACCCGTTCACCACCGCTTGCAAACAGGTCGCGTTGGCGCCCGTCGCGGTCAGACGCGACGCCCTGTTGGCCACGCCGTCGATACCCGTTGCGGTTCGGGCGGCGGTGCAATCGGTCTTCGTCCACGCGGCGTTCGTGAGGTCGCGACGACCCAGCCCGCGGGACGTGCGCCCACCTTCGATGAGAAGGCGGCCGATGTTGTCGGCGGCGCGGCGGTTGATCCGCGGGGCGTCGAACTTGGCCGCGGCGCCCGTCGTGATGAAGTCGGCGCCCACTTCGGCGCCGCGCCTCAACTTCGGTTCCCAAATATAAATCCCTTTGGTGATGTCGCCGGCGTAGTTCGTCTGGTCCAATTCATTCATTAAGCGTACTTCGAAATACCCGTCCGTCGAAGTCGCGTCGGGAATACACGACACCGACAGGCGGAACCAACCGGCCCCCAGGGGCGACGGCGTCACAGACCTGTTGAGAACCAGAAGCGGCGTTCCGCTGTCGGCGTTGATGAACGTCCCCGCCACCAGGTCGACCACCATTTGCATACGGGTGAAGGGGGACCCCGACTTCCCGTAGCCAACAACACACTTCGTCCGTTCGCCGGCGTGAAGGTCAATCTTAAACGTGTGGAGTGTGTCCGCCTCGATCGTGACAATCTGTCCGATAAAGTGCGTTCCCGTCGTCGCCGTCTCCACGATTTTGTCGCCGGTCAGGGTCCCGTCCGGCGCTTCAATGGTGTTCACCGCGACCGTGGCGCCGGTGAGATTGTAGACGCCCTGTGACGCGTCGCGGCTGTGCAAAAGGTAGTTGTGGTCGCAGTAGCGATAAAGCCCGTCGCCGCCGCGGTACATGCCCGGACCGTTGCGCGTGAAGGTCCAAAGCGCGGTGAAGTCCGACACGATAGGGTCTTCGCCGGGTTCGCGGACGTAGTAGAAACCCGTCTGGAAGTTGCACGCGAAGCCGTCGACCAGATAGGCGTAAGTGGCGGCGTCGCCGTAGCCGAAGGAAACAATTGTGTGCGCCGGCGCGCGCGACGCGATTGCACATTCCAGCGGTTCGTTCGACCACGACGCCAACGCTTCGTCCACCGTGGTTTCGGTGTCGAAGTAGGTTACCTGGGTGTCGGGCGCCTGGACTTGCCAAGCGAAGGTCCAATCGTAGTTCGTGATGGGGTCCCCGCTGTAGGTCGCGCCCGACAGCGTGGGGGTGTTCTCAACTATCGTAATTTCGAAGCCCAGCGACAACGCCAAGGCTTCGTAGAACGCGCGGGACTGGCCGCCCAGAAGGGTCAACTTCGTGACGACCGCCTGGCGGCGTTGCGTCACGGTCTGTTCCTCCGTGGTGCAAGCGTCGGGTAATCCCAACACGCGTTCCCAGTCGGGGAGCATTTCCAGCGTTAAGCGCGGGTCCCATTCGTTCAACAGGTCTTCTTTGCGACCATCGAACCGACCCAGTTCGTCCGCCATCGCTTGCAACAGCTTCGAAATGTTCGACGACGGTTCGCGGTTGAAGATGTCGCCGGCGGGTAGCAGCTTCTTAAGCTGTCGGAGATAACCGGCGGCGTCTATACCCACGTGATGGTCCCCATGGTCGGGATTTGGCCAGTGGTGTGCGTCACGTCCGCGTTGGGAACCGTCATGGTGTAGTCGGTTTCGCCGGCGGCGATCGAAATTGCTTCGCGGATGCGGCTTAGAAGAAGCGTGGCGCCGGGTTCGCCGTCGCGGCGGATAAGGTCTTCCAGTTCGGCTTCCACCGCGTCTTTAACGGCCGTCGTGTTGGGGACCACCGCAATCGTGAAGTTGCGCGGGACCGCCACGGGTGCCACGACGTTGACTGTTGCGGTCACCGGGCGCCTGGCGTCGATGTAGGTTTGAACGGCCGTCACTTCGCCGGCGTCGGGGATCAAAGACACGTCGTCGTCGCGGACGAAGCGGACGGTTACCTGTCCCGGTCCCAGCTCGAGGGGGTAAACCCAGACGCGCGTCACGCCCGGAACTTCCAGCGCCCATTTGCGGTAGTCCGATTCCGCGCCACCCATCGGTGGTTCCTGCAATCGTTGCAGAAGGCGAGTCCGCAAGCTGTCGTCGTCTTCGGTGTCGACGCCACCGACCAGACCGCCCACCGCCACTTCGCCCGTTGCCGACACCGTCCCCACCGGACTTTCGAAGGTCAGCAAGGCGCCGGCGATCGTGTTTCCGATTTCGCCGGCGGTTTGGCATGTCACGTCCAGGTCGGCGGTCCCAGAAGCGACGACGGCGTCCGCGTCGACTTCGAAGATTGTTCCGTCCGCCCGCTGCAGCGTCGACCCGGCCGGGATCGTCACGCCGTCCGAAGTCCCGGTGACGGTGACGACGCCGGCGGCGAACGTCGCCGCCTGGCGCGATATCCCGTAGAGCGACGCTTGCCGTTCCAGGAAGTCGGTTTCCGACACGTCGGGGAAAATCTGTTGGATGATGAACGACAGCGCCCCGTAGAGCATATGGGCGACGCCCGCATAGATGCGGGAGAAGACGTAGACCAACGATCGACGAAGGATTGGTGTTTGCAAGCCTAAGCGGCTTTGGAAGTCCGCCTGGGTCCGTTCCACCAGTTCGGTGAACGAAGGTCTTTGGAAAGGCATATCATCCCCGCTTAACTTTTTGCGCCGCCCACGTGTAGTTGTAGTCGAAGCGGACGGGGTCTGTCGTGGGTTTCTCGATCGTCAGCGAAATTAGCATGACGCCGGTTTGAGGGTATGAGGTCGCGACGGTGACGACCGACGCGGCTTTGTCTTGGGTCAACCACGCCAGCGCTTCTTCCGCGTATTCCTTCGCGCGCGCCAGCGTTTCGTTGGTCTGTTTCTCCCGCTTGAGCATCCACAACCGCGACCCCAGGCGGTCGTTGGCGACCAACGGGACGTCGTCGCCGTAGAAGCCGCGGCGGTCCGTTTCGCCCAGGGGCAACACGTCTTCGTCGCCGGCGCGTCGATCGCAGAACAGCGACAGGTAAATGGACGTGTCCAGCCCGTCGTCCGCCACCAGGTCGTTGTTGGCGATTGCGAAGTCCGCCGACGTTTCGCCGGGGACCAAAGCCAGGTCGGTCATGTGACCAGTTGTCCGTTTCTTAAGAAGCCGTGCCACTTCGGCGTCTGGATCGACCCACCGCCGGCGGCGCATGTCTTACCGTTTTTGTCGACGGTAAGCGATGGCGGTTCACCGTGGCGGACCCAACAACGGTGTTCGTCGTCGTCCTTCATCGTGCAGTTGGAAGCGCGGCCGTCCACGAACCAGTCGTGGCCGTCGGGGCAGCGAACCATGATGGACTTGCCGTCGGCGCCGGCGCGCCAATCGTTAAACCAGGTCGCGTCCCACATGGCGCCCGGGGGCGCCTCTTCGATCGTCGTTAGGTCGTCGGTGTCCGACCGCTTGTAGAGCCGCCGCGCGTAGAGTTGGTGGGGGTCGGACTCGGTAAACGCGTAATCGCAATGGTCGCATTTGACCGGCCAGCGCGGGTCCGTCGTTGGCCACTGGTTTTCGCCCGACACGCCTTCGCCGTCGATCGTGTCCAGATAGACCATGGCGTCGTGGTAGCCGCGGCCACCGCAAGCGGTCCCGCCGGCGGACACGTAGCGCCGAAGCCACCGCTTCGACCTACCAACGGGCGTCAACAGAAAGCATTGCATGGGGTCACCTTTCCGAAGCAAACAACAGGGCGCGTCGTCGCGCCAGTTGGTACAGACACACCGCGCGCGGAAGGCGCGGGTAAATTCGCCGGCGGCCGTCATGTGCGGTTCTAGATAGTTCACGTCGGCGGCCCGGTGTTGGCGCCGCCGGCGGTGACGCCCGAATGGGTGTGGGTCTTGAGCGACTTCCCGCCGCCGACGACGTCGACCGTCCCGGTTACGGTCTTCGCACAATTCACGTTTTCGTCGAAGGTCGCGACCCCGGTTACGTGAAGCGTTCCGGTGACTTCGGTCAAAGGGGTGGCTAGCCGAACCTTCGTCGACGCGACGACTTCACATTCCGGCGCCGTCGCCTTGATCTTTACGGGGGACGTGGATTCGATAGACCCGTCCGCCTTCATGATGGTTTGGGCGCCCTGGTCGTTGAACATGGCGACTTCGCCTGGCGCCAGCGACTTCAAGCGGTAGCGGCGGTCGTCGACGACGATTACGACGCCGCCTTCCCGTATCCCGCCGGCGTACAACACAATGGCTTCCGCGCCGGGGTGGGGGTTCGACGTGAAGCCGTAATTTTGGAACCGCTCAAGGTCGCCCCTCACTTCGTCGGTGAGCCCCGCGACCTGGACGCTTTGCATTTTGCGGGTGTCGTCGATCGCCTTTAGGACGACGCGGGCGACGACGTTAGAAACCGCCATCCGAAGCGGTTGCAGAAGTCGCGCGATATCAGAAAGATTCATCCGACCAGGTGTCCGTTGCCTTCGGAACCACCGGCTTGGGTTTGAAAGCGTCGGGACGCATTAGCTTAAGCGTCGTGATGGTCCCGCCCGAATCGTCCAGTCCGTAGTTCACTTCCGAAATGAGCATATCCGCAGAGATGCCCACCCAGGAAGAGTCCAGCCGAACTAGTGAATTAATCGGCCACAACGACCCGTCGCCCTGGGTCCAACCCTGGACCTTGACCGTCGCAGTCCCCGCGCGCGCGGCGCGCGTCGCGGCTTCCCATTGCGCCCGTTCGCGCGCCTGGGCGGTCGTCACGTTGCCTTCGGGGCGGATGACCAGGACGCGCGCGGGGTCGGCGCCTTCGTCCTTCGCCTCGCCTGAGACGGCCGCCACCGTCTCCCCAAATGCATCGTCATTCCCGGCGCCGGACCCCCGGACCTTGTAGACGCCGAAGCGCGCTTGGGAATCGAAGTCGCCGTCCCCGCCGATCAGGTTTTGACCCTGGACCAGGGCGGTTACACACCGGGCGGTCCCGGTCTGGGAAAGAACAATCCCGCCGGCGCCGTCGGACACCGGAAGGACGCCGGCCAGACGACAGGCGCGGTCGATCGCCGCGAAGGCGGTTTCCCCGGGGTTGAGCGCGAACTTATCGCGCGCGGCGGGGAGGGTGACGCCGGCGCCTAATGACACTTTCACCCCAAAGGGGGTAGCCAGCTTTTTGACGATGGCGTCCACCTTCTGGCCGGCCAGTTCCCACGTCCCGATGTCCACCGAACAGTCGACCAGAAGCCCCGTACGATCGCGCCCCGAAACGCCGAAGCTGTGCATTCCGGGTCCGAAGCCCAGGCGCCGGCGGTCCACCTTCCCGGTGATGACGGTGACGCCCTCGCATTGGACCGTGCATTCGTCGCCCTCACGGATGGGCCAAGGCTCGAGCTGCAACGGGAAGCGGTCGGACACGGCCAGGTCGAACGTCCCCGCAACCTGTTGAATGGCGCGCGTCACGGAAATGGTTTTCCACCCCCGATAGGCGACGCCGTTAACCGTCAGGGTCGCGCGGTCAGTCACGGCCCAACACCGACAGTTCGACGCCGCCAGGCATGAACCCGGGATGGCGGATGTGGTTTCGGGCGACCACGTCCAGTTCGTCTTTTAGGTCGCCGTAGACCCCATACGCGAACACCAGCGACGGGACCGATTCCGGCGGCGTGAACTTCACCAGGCGCGCCAATTCGTTGTCGACCCCGGGAACGGCCACGACGACGGCCGCGCGTAGTTTCTGCATCGACACGAAGACTTCGTCCGGTGCGGTTTCCGACTCGGTGTCCAAGCGGTCCAGGATCCTGTCACGGACCGCCACCGCGTCGTCGAAGGACGGGAAGTCGACGTCGACCACGGCCACCGCGGCCTGGGCGATGGCGGCGCGGCGCCATAGACCCACCAACAGCGCCTGGTTGGCCGCTTCCGTCGCGCGGGTCGGCGTCAACGCCGCCGGCGGGACCGCGACGGGGTCGAAGTCGTAGACGTCCAGAAGGGCGTTCACGGCCGCGGCGCTGTCCAAGCCCGGGATGGGTCCCAGGATGGCCAACACGTCGATAACGAGGTCCGACGGCGCGCGGACCAGCGCTTCCGCCGACGCCGCCAGCGCGACTACCTGGGCTTTGAAGGTGGCAAGGTCCTGGGCGGTGGTGATGATGGGCGAAAAGGCGGCGTCCACCGCGGCCGTGGCGGACGCCATGATTTGGGTAAGCGAGTCCAACGCGAACTGGGGTTGGTCGCCGACGTCGAACAGCGCCACGAACGACGACGACAGGTCCCCCAGAAGCGTGGCCGCGGTGTTCTCAACCGCGATCGACGACACCGTGACGGCCGAAGGCTGCAGCGGTTGCGCCGGCGTCTCTTCGAAGTCGAGGGAGAAGCGACACATTCCCCCCTCTTTGATGTCGTCGCGGGTCCGAAACGACGGACACGCCACCTTGCGTTCGCCCGAATATGGCAGGACCAACGCCCCGGGTCCTTCCGCTTCCAGGGCGGCGATAAGGGCGGCCTTGGCCACCTGGTAGTTGTCGCCGATGACATAGCCGTCCAGCGAGTAGGTCCGCCCCTTGCGCCCCATGTCTTCCACGTAGGGGTCGTCGTTGAGCGGAAACTCATGTGTGACGGTCCGGCGCCCGCCGGAATATTCTTCGGTTTCGACGAAGAAGGCGACGCCCCGGAACGACGCCGGCCGTAGGTTTTCGCGCCAGCCCATTACCAACTATCCCGCATGGAGTAACCCGCCGACACGTTGACCCCCGACAACAGGGGGTTGGGGGCGACATAGCGCGTCCCCCGGGGAAGCCCGTTCAAGTTCACGTCCAGGACGTTGCGGACGGGCGCCGCCTGGGGGAGCGCATCGCCGGCGCCGAAATAGTCGGCGATGTCCCCGCCGATCGACGCGCCAAGGTTCCACGTCCCGCCCACCAATTGTTTGAACCAGTCGGGGACGTAGGCGGCGGCGATGGCGAAGGCGGCGGTTAGGGCGTCGCCGATGATTGTTCCCAGGTTCCAGTCCGTAATCATGGCGGTGAGGTCTTCAATCCCCTTCGTCCAGACCAGCGACAGGAATTCCCACTGGTCGACGATCCACGCGACCGCTTCGTCCCAATAGACCGCGACCAGAAGGACCGCGGCGCCTAGCAGCGCCCAGAAGCCGAGCAACAGGGCGACGGGCGCCGACACGGCGGCGATGGCCGCGGCCGTCGCCCAAAGGACCGTCACCAACGACCACATGGCCATTATGAAGGGTCCGGCCATGATGATACCGGCGAACACAATCAGGTTTTCCCAACCGCCGACGCCCTTCGCAATCGCCGACACCGCCCGCCCGATCGACATAAAGCCATTCCAGATGCCGGGGAGCGCTTCCCAAATCGCCGTCAGGGTTTCGGTGATGGCCACGCCGGCCTGTTTCGCCCACCTGTCCAGGGTCCCGTCCTTCATCATCCGTTGGACGGTGGTAATCATCGCTTCTAGCTTGCCCTTCATGTAGTCGAAGACGCCGCTTTGCATGACCATGTTCGCGAAGATTTGGTAGAGGTCTTCGAACCGGGAAATTAACCCGTTCCAGGTCTTGGCGAGCGCATCGGAAGCGCCAACGCCGCGCTTCGCGATTTCGTCCCACAACATGTCGATATACTTGGGACCAAGCTGTCCGAGTTCGCCCATTTTCATGAGCTTGTTTCTCGCCAGGTCGAACCGCTTTCCGGACGTGGTCCCGGTCAGGCGTTCGGCCAACCACCCGTAAACGGCCACGCCGGCTTCGGTTAACTGGTTGACTTCGCCGGCCCTGATTTTGCCCTTTGCGGTCACCTGACCCATGGCCAAAATCAGCTTGTCTAGGCCTTCCTTCCCCTTGCCCATGCGCGCCATTTGGTCCACCAGCGCCTTCATTCGACCCGTGGTGGGATCAATGCCCCAGTTGCGGAGCTTCACGAAGGCGTCGGCGGTTTCGGCCAGGGTCAACGGGGTGTCGAAGGCGAACTGTTGAATCCACTTGAAGGAATTCGCCGCCGCGGACTTGTCGCCCTTTTCGGTCGACAACAACATGACGTTTAGGCGTTCGAATTCCGCCGCCACGTCCACCAACTGGGTTTTGAAGACGTATCCCAGCGCGGTTCCGCCGGCCAGGATCGTGAAAACCCCGGACTTAATTTCACGTGAAACGCGGGAGAATCTACGACCAACGTTGTCAATTGCGGTTCCGACGCGGTCGAAGCCGTGAAGTTTCCCGAACCGTTCCCACTCGGTCCGAAAAGCCCGCATGGGCTTCATCATCGCTTCCATGCGATCGTTGATGCGCTTAAGTGGACCGGTTGCCCGGTCCACCGCTTTGATAATCAGCGCTAGGGGAAAGTCTTTCACCGCCCGGACTCCTTCAACTTCTGGTTAAGCCACTTCGCGCGGCCTACCCAGTATTTTAGGTTGTCCACGTCCATTTCGTCCAGGACGTCCGGCGCGAAGTGGAAGGTGTAGGCGACGACCGCGACGGCGTCGTCTAGTCCTCCGGTGACTCTGGAAACAAAGGGATGATAACCGCGAAGACGGCGTCCAAGTCCTCTTTGTCCATTTCGTCAAACACGAACGGGGTTTCCCCGCTCAAAATTTCGCCCCACTTCATGAACATGCCGAAGTCCTTTTGCATCGGGATTCGGCGAATGTCTCTCCCCTTCGGTTTGCGAATGGAGATTGAGCGGACCCACTGTTCCGACCCCAGCTTAATGGGGTGCTTCAACGGAATAACGACCGGAAATTGCGTTCCGGTCGTTGGGTCTTGCGGGGCGGGAGTTTCCGACGCTGCGGGCGTCTGGGTTTCGTCTGTCATCTTACCTCTTCGGCGGACATACCTTCCATTCGGAACTGGACGTTCCCTTCGTCGGTGTTCGCCTGGCCGTCCGCTGCATACCAGGCGTTGCGAAGAATAATCACCTTCCCGTTGCCCAGCGACAGCGTTACGGACGCGTCTTTGATCGTCACCAGGTCGACCAGCGCGAAGTCCCCGCGGTCGGTAATTTCCCCTTCGATGTAGCAAAGCTGGGGCGTCTGTTTGAAGCCGTGCGTTCGGTCGGCGCCCACCACGCCTTCCTGTTTCGGCTTGCCCAGGTTGTACGTAAAATTTCCCTTGGCGTTGTAGACCTGGCCATTCACTTGCAACGTAATGTTACCGCCGACTTGTGGCATGGTGTCCCCCGATTACAGAACGTAGGCGAGCCGCGAGGCGCCCACAATCAATTGGTTGATGATGTCCGGCGACAGAAGCCAATCCAGGCGGTTGCGGTCGGACACGTTACGCTCGCAAACGAGGTCCTGGGCGAACTGGTCGTAGTTTTCGACCAACGCCAGTTCTTCCATTTGACGGAACCACGCCAGCGCTTCGGCCTTGCCGATTTTGGGCGTGATGATCGCCTGACCCGCGCCAGGCCTGATTCCATCGTCCGCCAACTTGTGGCGGGGATAAATCGACATGATGCGTTGGCGGAACGTGTAGCGAAGATACGACAACGTAAGCATGGTCGTTACGTCGAGGTAGGACACGTCGTCGGCGCCGGCGCTGTTGAGTTGGTAGGTTGTGATTACCCTTTCCAACTGGACGACGCCGCCGACAACCTTCGTCGTCGTGATGCCGTCGAACAGCAACAGGTTACGTTCCGAGAACGTGAAGCGCGCGGATTCGACCGCCGGAAGAACGCGGTTCATGGTCAGCGTTTGGAACGGGCGGCCAGGGTCGGCGGCGCCGTAGAAGGCGACCAGCGCGGCGGCGACGGCCGCGACTTCGTCCGCCGGCGTTGGCATGGCGTGAGCTTCTACGATCGTCACATGTTTGGAGTTGCGGCCAGACCCCAGCGACGACAGCGTCCCGAACGTCCCCGGCGCGCCGGTGAAGCCCTGGCAGTCAATCATTCGCATGGCGCCCCAACGCGAAGTCAGTTCGGTTTCGATCGCCGTAAGCGAAGTGGCGTCCGTCCAGGGAAACGCCATGATGTTGAACCAGATGTCCCCCAGCGCGGCGATGATGGTTGTAAGCGTCGGGTTCGTCGCGCCCGACGCCATGGCGGTGACGACGCAACCAACGCCGGCGGGGAACGCTTCGCCGTCGTTGTAGTTGAACCGCATGTCCAGGTTATTGCCGGACGTTCCTTTGTGGCGGTGCGTGACGGTGACGGTCGCGGTCGACGGGGACGCGGTGACGGGAAGGTCCAGGTTGGCGTTGATCGCGGCGGCGACGGCCGTTGCAATCGCTGTATTGGCGTCGCCCGACGCCACGTTGACGGTGATGCGTTCGCCGCCGATGTAGAGCGCGATTGTTCCCGCGGCCGTGGCGGGACCCGAAAACACCAGCGTTCCCGTGGCGGCGACGCCGCCGGCGTTGTCGTCGACAACACCCAACCAAAGTTCGGTCGACGTGTTGTTGGCGAACCAGGCTTTAGCCGCGCGGTGAGCGAGAGAGCCCCGACCCGCCGCCGCGATCACCTGGGCTTCGGACGTGACCTTCGCAATCGTGTTCGCGGCTTGGGCGCCGGCGGACGTCTTCTGGGACAGAAGAAGCGCCTTAAACGCCAACAGCGCGGGACCAAGGGTCGCGCGGCTGTTGTCAATTTCCATCGTGACAAAAGGAACCCGAACCGTGTTCGGGACCTGAGCAAACGACACCATGCGGATTCCCCCTTAAGCGAAATTACTTCTTCGACGCCGTCGGCTTTTCCGGCGTCGCCTCTTTCGCCGGTTCCGGCGTCACTTCTTTGAAGGTCACGTCCCCGTCCATGCGGCGGCGTTCCCAGAAGGTGTCTTCGTTCACTTCCAGCCCTTCGGGCGGGACGATTTGGCGGGGGTTGTGGGGGACGCGCAAAACGAGGTCGGAACGGGTGGGGACCACGATAATTCGGCGCATCATCTAACCTCGATCAAATCCGCGGTTTCGTCGTCCGCGTCGACACCATTTGCGCGGTAACTTACGCTTGCACGCCTGAATTCGTCAATTGCTAGTCGGTCGTCGTCGTCCTGGTTGGGGTAGCCGCGTTCGTAGAACGCCGGGAAGGTGAGCGTTGCGACCGCGTAACTTTGGTCCCCCAAGTCGTATTCTTCGACGCTTGTTCCCATTAACCAACTGTCGCCGGCGGTGTGACCCAACAGGGTGTCCGACGCCATCACCGCTTCGATTTCCGCGCATAGATCGTCCAGGCGGTCGTCCGCGGTCGGCGGGTCTGGGTCGTTCGGGTCGACGTCGACACCAACGGCCACCGCGGCCTGGACGACGATTTCGACGCGGTGTTCCAGGATCCTGGGCGCCGTTTCTTCCGACCCGGACACGGTCGACGTGTCGAGGGTGTAGACCGCCACCGCGGGAAAGCGCTTCGGAAACCAGGGAAGAAACCGGTTCTTGAAGACCTGGTCCGTCGCCGCGGTCCTGTTGACCATCGCCGCGGCGACGGCGTCGCGAATCCGCTTCCGGGGATGGATACGCGAGAAGACGCGTTCGCCGACGATGTCGGCGACGACGCGGACGGTCCCCTGAATATCGGCCAGGATGGGGTCCAGAATGGCGCCCGTCCCGATCATGTCGGCGAAAACGTCGACGACGGCCGCCAGCTGGCCGGCGACGCCATGAACGCCCGTCATGGTGGCGTTGATCGTCACCACCGCGGCCAGCGTCCCCAGGCGGCCGTGGGTGCCTGTCATGCTGCAGGTGGGGGAGATTGTCGCCGTAATCGTCCCGACGACGCCGTGGGACGCGGCGATGGCCGCGACCAAGGGGACCGTGGCCGCAATCGTGACCATGGGTCCGGTGTTGGCGTCGATCGCGACGACCAGGGGGACGACGGCCGCAATCGTGCCTGTAACGTCCCCATGCGACCCCGTCATGTCGCAGTTGATCGAAACGACGGCGTTTAGGGTCCCGTTTTCGCCGTGAATTGCGACGACCGCGGCCACCGGAACGACGGTCGCGGCGATGGTTCCGCTTATGTCGTGGGTCCCGACGAAGGCGGCGACCGGGGCGACGGTGGCGGCGATCGTGCCGGCGACGCCGTGGTCCGCGGCCACGGCCAGGGCGGGGGTGATGGTGGCGGCGATCGTGCCGGCGACGCCGTGGTCCGCCGCGATCGACGCGACGACCGAAACCGAAGCGGACACCGCAACAACGACGCCATGGTCCGCAACAAAGTCAGCGTTTACCGCAACAGAAGCGGCCATCGTCGCGTCGAATTCAGGTCCGCCGCCGGCGTCCGGGAGCGAGCTTTGCGGGATTGTTCCCTGGGGACCGAATCCAAGCATTACCAGGCCACCACTAGCGCGAAGCCGTTACCGCCGTGGCCGCCGTCCCCGCCTTCGCGGTCGGTCCCGCCCTGGCCACCGCCGCCGCCACCGCCGCCGTTGCCTATCGCGGCGTTTCCGCCCTTTCCGGCCTTTCCGGCGGTGTTGTCCTTCGATCCACCGCCGGACCCAGGGTAGGGGTCCCATGGTCCTGGATCGCGCCACAACGGACCATTTCGGCCGTCTATTACGGTTGAACTGTCAGCGCTGCCACCGGTGTTCGAAGGGTGATTATAGGCGCCGTTTACAAAGAACCCGCCGCCCTGGCCGGCGTTTGCGGCGCTAACACCACCGCCAGGCGTCGCCGTTCCGCCCCATTGCGACGACGACGTGGACCCGTTGAGGTTTTCGCTTGCATTGATGCCACCGGCCTTCCCGGTGACACCGTCAATCGTCTGGACCAGAAAGAAGTCCGTCCAGCGAAAGGCGGATGTTGAAGCGGACGCGCCGCTACCAGCCGAACCGCCCGCGGCGGTCGTCCCGCCGCCAGCACTCCCGCCCGCGGGGAGTGACAAAAGCGTGGCGTTGCCCAAAGTGGGGGCGCAAACAACCGTCGGGAAGCTGGCTTCGCCGGGGTCACCATTCCCGAAACTACCGACGCGACCAAGACCACCAAACCCACCACGCCCGATTTGCAACGCCAGAACGTCGGGGACATTCGCCGCGGCGCCGAACAGTCGAATAACGCAACCGGCCCCGCCAGACCCACCACCGCCGGAAACGCTGTTGACGTCGTTTAGCGCTCCACCACCGCCGGCGCCGCCTGGACTCAGTAGGAAGGCGAAGAAGAATTGGACCCCTGGCGGTTTTCGCCATATCTGGGTCGGCGCTTCGTCGGCGCCCCAAAATTCCTGGACATGGCAGGGTCCGAAATTACCAAGGGTTCCTGGGTCGAACATGGGTCACCACGCGTAAATCTGGAACAGGCCTGGCCCGCCGTTACCGCCGCGACCGCCGTTGCCGCTGCCACCGTTCCCGACGCCGCCGCCACCGCCGCCGCCGCAACCTATCCCACCGTTGCCCCCGTCGCCACCGTCCGTCGCATCGCCCGACCCACCACCGGACGCGCCGGACCCCAGGCGGGGGAACGGAGTTAGCTGGACGGGGAAGTGACCGCCTGGCGCCAACGCCTGTAGGTCGAAGTCCGCGGCGCCGTTTTGACCAGGACCGACATTTCCCGAAGCGTCACAACCGCCGGCGCCGGCGCCGCCCACACCGCCCTTCGAACCGGACGCGCGCGCCGGGGTGTTCGGTGTCGCGTTCGACGTTCCCGGGGTCCCGCTGTCGCCGGTCATGGTCCGATTTTGGCCCCACCCATGGTAAGTCCCCGCGGCGCCACCGCCGGCCGTTCCACCGGTCCCTGTTGTTGTCGTCCCTCCGGAACCACCAGACCCGCCAGCCACCGACCCCATGTTCATATTGACGCCGTAAGCCCACCAAATGGTCGTCCCGCCGGTGGTGCCACCGGTCCCGTTGGCGGCGGTCGTCGCGCCGGCGCCGCCAGGACCGCCGTACCCGACGCGAAAGGCTATCACTTCCGGGAAAAGCCACGCGGGGAAGATCACCCGCCACGCCGGCGTCCCGCCGCCGCCGCCGCCGCCAAACGCCGCCGCCGCCGCCGCCGACTTACGGCCGCCGCCGCCGCCGCCGCCGGCGATCGCATAGAGACAAACCCACGAAATGGTCTTGGGTTTGGCCCAAAGGTTGGTCCCAATCGGGGTCGTGGCCCCTGGCGAAGCGCCCAACAGCGACAGGACCGGCCCACTGGTCATGTACGGGGCGCCTGGAAAAAGCATGTTCCCGCCCTCCTACCAGGCGTAAATCTCTATGAACCCGTCGCCGCCGGCGCCACCGCTGCCGTTGCCGCCCGACCCAACACCGCCGCCGCCGCCGCCGCAACCCAACCCACCGTCGCCGCCGTCGCTTCCCACGCCGGCGTTGTTCGACGGACCGCCGGCGCCGGCGATCGTCCAGAAGACGCCGGGGTGGCGGATCGTGTAGCCGCTTTGCGACTTAAGCCCGCTGTTTTGCGCCGCCGCGATCACGCTTGCATAGCCGCCGAAGCTCGACGGGTTGTTGATGTTGCCGCCGGTCCCGTTGCCGGCGCCACCGCCGCCGCCGCTGTTAATCCCCGACGTGTCCCCGGACCCGTTTGTGGCGGTCCCTGTTTCGCCGGCGGTCCCAGCGTCGTTTAAGCAAATCGCGAACCGGCGGAAATGCTGGGACGACGAAAACGTGGTGGACGACCCCGCGGCGCCAGTTGCATTGCCGCCGCCGCCGCCCGCACAAACCAGGAAGTCTTGGCGCGTACTCCAACAGCGAAGGGTAATCGACCCGCCGGCGCCGCCGTTGCCGGCGACGCCCGGCGCACCACCGAACCCCACCGACACTTCAACGCACGATGGCCACCAAAGCGCGGGGATTAGAAAACCGGCGACGCGACCCGACCCGCCGCCGCCGCCGCCGTTCGCGCCTGTAGGACCGCCACCACCACCGCCCGGACTGACCAGGAAGGCGGCGACCATCCCGACATTGGGAGGCTTTACGAACGCGCCTTCGAAGCCCGAACCGGCGCGAAAGACGCGGGCGCGTTCTGGGAATTGTTCCCAGGGGTTCACTCAATCCCCGCCGCCGCGATGAAGAACGCGTCCGCCTGGTCGTCGGTGATGACACCGCCGGCGATTGCGGCGGCGACAAGCGGCGAACCGCGTTCCACCTGGGTCATGGTCCGCCAGGTCAGCGACACTTCGACCGCTTGTTGAGGCTCGAGCTGGGAAAACGCGGCGGCCAGCGCTTCCGGCGGCGCGTCGGGAAGTGTCGACGCCTGTTCCAGCGTCACCATTCCAGCGCGCACCAATTGAATGAAGAACTGGCGGCGCGTGATGACCTGCGGAACTGGCGGCGTCGGGTCGACGACGTCAACGTCCGGGAGCGCCCACGATGGGCGCGCCGGGTTTTCGTCAACGACCCCACAGTCCGCGTCCTCCGGTTCGCCGATCGTGTCGCCTTCCAGGTTCGTGACGCGAACCACCTTCCCGTCGAAGATTTCTTGGAAGGCGTCGGTTACGAAGCCGCCGGCGTGGGCGGTGTAGCGAATTCGGACGTATTGATAGGCGACCAACATTTAGTAGTCCCCACCAAAAGACGTTGGTTGCCACCCGGCCGCGACCGCCGTTCCGATCGTGACATATACCCGATAACCCGCCGGAATCTTCTTCATGCATGGCCACGTGATGGCCGCGGCGGCGGCGGTTTCGCTGTTGGTGATGGCCGGCAGTGTCTGTTCGCCAATCATCGTATTATTGGCCGCGTCGGTATCATCCGACCCGTTGTTAAGGAAGATGCGGGCGACCGTCTGGACGTTCGTCCCGTGAGGCTTAAAGCCAATTTCCTCTAGAAACGACCCGTTGGACCCCGCCGTGAAAACTAGCGCCTTCGTCCCGGACGCCGCCGTCTTCGACGTGTTGGCGGTCGTCATGGGTCCCGCAAACCCGATTTTGGGCGTTGCGGTGTAGATTGGTTCTCTGTTCGCGGACATGGTGTCCCCCTTATGGTCCCGCGTAGCCGCGGGAGATTGCCCACACGCGACCCAACGGCCGCATGTCGCGACGGTTTGCGGTCACAAAAACGTCCTTAGTCCCGGCGCTGAAAGACACCGCGTTGTTGGAATTCGACGACGCGATGACTTCGCCGCGCGTGAGTGTGTCCGCGGCTGAATAGACACATTCGACCACTTCCCATTCCGCCGCGGTCCGGTGGGCGATCGTCACTGAAATAGGACCATCGCCGACCGCGTAGACGTCGGAAAACGGGACCTTGGACGCTTCCGCGCCCAACAGGTTGAGGTCACCCGTTCCGGTGTCCGTCGCCGTTTCGTGGACGCGGTCCGCGAGGTTCAAGGCTACACCGCCGGAATCGAAATGGTGGCCGAAGAAATGCGGATGGGTCCGCCGGCGACGATCGACACCGTATTGAGTTGGACCGACCCGCCGCCGCCGGTGGCCGAAGCGTCGGCGTCCGCGACCGTCGTTCCCGCCGCGTCTTTGATGCGGACGAAAGTACAGGTCCCGGTGGCGTCGGCGATACTGTCTTCCGTGATGGCCGAGAAGGTGAAGACACCACCCGATGGCGCCGACCCGGCCGGGTCGGTGCAAACCAGCGTCCCCAGAAGGGTGTTTCCGGCCAGCGCGGCGTTGCCGTTCGCGGGTTGGGTCCCCGAATAAAATTCGATGACCGCGGGACCCGAACCGGCGTCCAGGGCGGCCAGAAGCGCGGCCAGCATGGAGTTTCGGACCAAGGTCACAATTCTGAAATTTGCCATTTTGGATTCCCCTATGGGCCTGGAAGGTCGACGGCGTCGTGAGCTTCGCCCGTTGGTATAACCGAATTCGGACGGTAACGCATGTCGCCGCGCAAAAAGTCGTCCAGCGCGTCGACGTCGTCGACATGCGGGTAAGCGCGTTCGTAGAAGGCGGCGAAGGTCATTTGCAAACAGGCGTAGTGGGCGTCGCGGGTGTCGATGCCGACCCACTCTGTCCCCAACAGCCAGGAATCGCCGGCGTGGCCGCCCAGGTTCGAATTCGACCCCATTAGGTCTTCGATCAGAAGCGCCATGGCGTCGCCTTCGTCGTAGACAATCGCGGTTGGGTTCTCAGGGTCGAAGGGCGCTTCCACCCGGAACAGGGCGTCCACGACTAGGTCGACCTGGTGTTCCAGGATCCTGGGCGCCGTCTTCACGCTGTCTTCCACCGTGTTGGTGTCGAGGGTGTAGACCGCCAGCGCGGGGCATTTGTGGGGGCGCATGGGAAGAAAGCGCGTCGCGTAAACCCGATCGCCCGCCGGCGTCGCGAACGACGGTCCCGTCCCCTTCAACAGGTCCCGGGTGTAGCGGCGAATGAGTTTGCGGGGATGCTGGAACACGTCAGACCGTCGCGCGCTTGTGAAGGAACAGAAGGACCCAACCCTGGCCGTTGGGTTGGACTTCGGTCACCGACCAGGTGGCGCCGCGGACGAAGATCAAGTCCCCTTCGTCGGGTTCGATAGGCTCGAGCTGCGCCAGGCGCGTGCCGACCATCGGACGGGACGCCGCGATTCCGCCGTGACCAACGTCCGCCTGGTCGTAGACATTGCGGAAATTCACGACGACGTTTTTTGGTGTCCCCGATTTGGGGGTGTAGAGCGCTTCGACGGGTTCGCCCATATGCTCCAATATGGAGTCGTCGACGCCTTCACAGAGTTCTAGCCAGTTGGACATGGCGCCACCCTATCATGAAAAAAGGGGCGGCGGTTTGACCCGCCGCCCCCTCTCCTGCCCCCTCGAAAAGATTACGGCGCGATATCGCCGCGGATGCGCAACATAGCCAGAATGGCGTTGACCTTGGCCACAACCAGGTTGTGTTCCGCTTCCGTCGGCGCTTCGCCGCCGGTGATGGCCACCAGGTCAGCAATGGCCGCCTGGATGCCTTCCAGGCTTTCCGCCGGCGCGCCCGCCAGAAGGACTTCGCCGACGGCGTCGGCGGACTGGGCGGCGTTGTAAGCGGTCCCCAACAGGAAGCCGTCCACGGCGTCGCCGGTGGCGCGCAAGTTGCCGTTGTCCCAATAGATTTTCTGGCCTTCGGTCCACGCCGCGCCAGTCTCTTTCGGGAATTCCCAGACGCCCTTGTAGTCGCACGCGAAGCGGACGGTTTGCGCGGCGGTCACCAGCGGAATGACCACCAGCGCGCCAATCAGAACAGGGACGCCCGTTACGACACCGCCCGTCGGCGCGGTGAAGGTAAGGTGTGTTCCGTCCAGTTTCTTGTTTCCGGCCATTTTCGAAGTCTCCTAAGCCCTTTGTGATGATGGCGCGCCGATCGCCGGCGCGCCGCTTCAATTCATGCCGTGACCGATTACGGCCCGGGGTTGCGAACCGCGCCGCGGAAGTCGATGGCGCCGCCGCCGAAGTCAATTCGACACTTCAATTCTGTGCCGTCGACTTCCCAACCGCGTTGGGCCTCCATGAACGGTTCCTGGGCGCCGTTCAAAAACACGATTTTGAAGACCGGGGTTACGCCCGGGTCGGCGAACATGTACCAGGCGTTCCCCGTGATTTGCGGGGTGTCGATGACCTTGGACACGACGCCGCGAACCTTGTTGTTCACCTGGATTTTGCCGGCGATATCGGGGTCATAGGTCGAGTCGTTGATGACCTTAATTTTGCCGCCGTATTCCAGCGCGCAAAGGATGATGCGCGGAACGACGTTCAAGAATTCGTTTCCGCTCAAGTCCTTTTGACGCCCCAGCGCAATTCGCATCCCGTCGACGACGTCGACGGTCGGCGCGGCGCCGGTTACCAGGTTGCCGTGGTCGACGTGAAACACCGCCTTGGTGTCTTCCAGAAGCGTGGGACCGGCGCCCGAACCCGACGCCAACAGGGCGTAGGCGAACTTTTCAATAGTCAGCTTCGCCGACCGGCCAAGCATCGCCGGGAGTTGCGTGAAGACGTCCATGTCGTCGTTGATGATGGCTTCACGCGAAATGGAAATAATGTTGGCCTTCGTGCCGGCCTGGATGACTTCTTTTTTGCCATCCTGAATCCGCTTCCGGCGGATTTCGCCCAATTCGGTGAGGTCTTCCAGAACGCCGAAGGCGCCGACCTTGTATTGGGGTTGCGACCGGAAGTCGGGAACGGACCCGACCGAACACCATTGCGACCACGTGTCGGGCGTGAATTCGTACTGAGCCCGAAGCGACTTGTTCATAAGGTTTTCAAGCAACGTCGCGAAGTCCGACGTTGATTGCGAAGCCGAACGCGTCGTGAAGGCAAGACCGGCGATTTCCATTCCCGAACGGCCGCGGACGCGGACGCCGGCGTCTTCCAGGAACATGCGGGCAATGTCCAACAGTGTCATACCGCGGAATTCGCCCGGGTCGGCTTTTGCCAACGCCTTGTAGTCGTCGTGACGCGAGTTCGCGAAGACGCCGTCCAGCGCCGCGCGACGAACCAACCAGGCCTGGGCGCCTTGGACACGCTTTTCGCTCTGTTCCATGGTGACCTGGGTCCGTTGGTGGCCGTCGGTTTTCACCGTCGCGTCCGCGCGCGCCATTTCGGCGAAGATCGCTTCCCGGGCGCCGTCAAGCGTCATTTTCGGGTCGTCCAGAAGTTTGCGCGTGAAGTCCGCCGGAACCTTGGCCACTTCGCACGCCGAACGGATACCGTCCTGGCGCTTCTTTTCACTCGCGACGCCTTCGGCGCGCGCGGCGTCGACGGCCGCGCGGCTGGCTTCGGTGTTCTGTTGTGCCAACGCTTGCGCTTGCGCTGCAGCCGCGGCCCTCTTTTCCTCTTCCGTCATGGCGCCTTCGTCTCCCTGAGCTTCGCGCGTGAGTTCCAAAAATTCACAGGTGTTCGTTTCCGCTTCGCGGACCTGTTTCTGTGTCTGGTCGGACCGAATCCCCGACCCGGTTTCGGCGGGGATAACCACCAACGAAACTTCGTAGGGTTCCCAGTCCACCGCCCGCATGACGCGGCGGCCGTCTTCGGCCCGCGCCATTTCTTCATACTTGTAGACCCGATATCCCGCGGAAATGCCGTTCAGGATCCTGTCTTTGATGTCGCGGAACACCGGCGCGACTTCGTCCCGCGACGACATGCGGACCTTGGCCGTAATGCCCTTCGAACCCACCTTGGCGGTGTTCGGTTCGATCGCGCCCAGAACGTCGGACAGCGACCACCGCGAATGATTGTCGAGAAACGGCGCGGAATTGTTGAGTTTTTCCATGCGGACGTGGCCGCCGGCCATGGACAATTCTTCCCAGAAGTAACCGCCCAAATCGTACTGGTAACGAAGCACCCGCTCGCCAGTGGACGCCAGGATTTCGAAGGTCCGTTCCTTTTCGTCCAGGGTTTCAGGCTGGACGGCCGCGCGCAACATGAAGGGCGCCAGTTGGCGGTTCACAGTTGCGGCTTTCTTGGTCACTTAGCGCCCCCCGGCGTGTTCCGATCGCGGCGAAACCTTTACCGCCGTTCCCCGAAAACCACAAGGGGTTGTGGTTAGGCGCTACCGCTCGTGGACGGCGGGTCGTCCCCTTCGGTGTCTTTTGGGTCCACCTGGACCTGGCCGGCCTGGGTAAGGTTCCTGGGGTCAATGTCGAGTTTCAAGCCCGCTTCGTCCAGGTCCTTAAAGTCCGCTTTGAGCCGCGCAATGTGGGACTTCCATTCGTAGCCGCGCGACCTGACCGCTTCCGACGGCGTCGCGAAGCCCGACCGGACTTCGCGTTGCATCCCCAAGACTTCCTGGGCGGGGTCGATGTACGGGAGCGCCGGCGGCGTCCATTCGGCGGCCGGAATCTCAGTGATGACGCCCGCAATATAAAGCTGTTCCATCGCCCACCCCCAGACGGGGTCGCAAAACTGCGGAATCATCACATTCCATTGCCAATGAATGACGCGACCCTGGGCGGTCAGACGCGCCATGCGCGAACTGGAAAAATTGACCTTGGAAAAGTCGCCGGTTAGCGACTCGTAGGTGATGCCCAGCCCGGCGGCGACGGCGCGAAGCGCGCGGACGGTGAAGGGGTCGGCGTCGGCGCTTCCCGTCGGCGGCGACGGGAATTTGACGTCGCGACCTGGTGGCATGTTCATAATCATGCCGGGTTGGATCGCGTCTTCGCGCGGGGTTTTGTCGTCGTCGGCGGTGCCAAGCGCGGTCCCCGTGCCTTCGGCGTCGATCACGAACGCCGCGAAACAGGCTTCCACTTTCTTTTTGACCAGGTCGGCGTCTTCCCATTCGTCGAATTCACGAAGGCGCAAAATAAGCGGCGCAAATGCTGTAATCCCGCGCACCTGGCCAACGCGTTCAACGTCGTAAATAGACGACACGTCGGACGCGGGGATTCGATGCGACACAAAAGAGTCTTTGGCGTGGTAGTCGATCGCGCCGGGGTGATGGTCGTAAAGCCAATACGCCGCGCGCGTGCCGTCGTCGTTGTACTCAATGCCTTGAATGACCTGGTTGCCGGTTTGGCTGTTGAGGTAGTCGCGCGAAGTGTCGATGTGGTCGGCTTCCAGAAGCTGCAGCTTCAACGGGATGGCCATTCCCGACTTGAGAGGTTGCCGGCGCCGGCGGACCAAACATTCCCCGCCCTCAAACGCCGATCGAAGCGCCAGCTTCATTAGACCGTAAAAATTCAAGCGGCCGTCGTAGTCGCACTGGGTCGACATGGCCCACTTTTCCCAGGCCTGAGTGGCGCGGCGAACCGCCATGGCCTTGTCCGCTTCCGCGCGCGGATAGATGCCCCACCCCACGATGTCGTCCGACGCGATGTTGATTCCGCGACGCGCCCACGCGTTGTTCCGCACCAGGTCGCGCGCCATCCGACGCGTGGCGTCCAGCCCGGCGCCAACAACGGAATTCGCGTCGCCGTTGTTGCGCGGCCAGCTTTGCGTCCGGCGCCCGATCGACGCAGCTTCGTAGTGGCGCGCGTGCTTCGCTAGATAGTCCTTCAAGTGGAGTTGGTGGAGTTGGAGCGCGGTTCGCGCGCGCACCCGACGAAGCGCGGTCCGCGGGGAGAAGGTGGAAATTGCGCGGTCCAGAAGGTTCATGGGTCAGACGCCCTTGCACGTGGTGGCCAGACGAAAACTTCCCTTTGACGACGTCGCCGCCGCGGCGTTCTCAGCGAGCATCGCCGCCAGCGCCTTTCGCATGGCGTCGAGGCTTTGATAGGTCTTCCGGTGGCCGTCATATTCGACGGTCATTACGCCCGACGCGATAGCCGCCCGAAGGGCGATGATTTGGGCGTCCGTCCAGGGTTGCGCCATGTTGTTACCTCTTCGGTTTGTACCAATCCGACCCGCGGCGCGTCCCCATAGAACGGCCTCGAGCTGGGGCGGTAGGTTCGGTCGTCGTGGTCGCCGGCTTCGGCGGGGGTGGCGGCGCGCCAGGCTTGGAAAGGTTGCGGGACAACAGGTCCCATTCCGCTTCGCCGAACCGATCGACACCACAAACCGCCGCCGCGACCCTCGCATAAATCCGACAGTCCAAAAAGTGGTTTTCCCGGTTTGGGATTTTGACCCATTCGTGGACGGTGTAACCTTTTTTGTTTTTTCGCTGAATTAACTGTTCCGCGGTCAATTCTTTGAAATATTCTTCCCCAAATTCCGGAAAATGGCAAAAACCTGGGAAGGCGACTTCGCCCACGCTTTCGTCCGGTTGCTCCTGACCCAGCCACCCGTAGAGTTCCGACTTCGCGATGTTAACCGCCGCCGGCCACACCTGATAGCCGCGCGCCAAGCGCTTGCCGCGGACGCTAACGTCGACCTTCGTTGGGACCGTCACCAGGGCGGACCCCGTGGGGTTACCCTTCACCGCCAACACCCGCTGTTTGGGGTAGTGACGACACCACCCGTAAACCGTGTTGGTGTTGTAGCCCGAGTCCACCCCCATGCACGCTATCCGCATGTCGGCGCCGTTCTCGTGTTTGAAGACCCTGTCCAAAAGCATCGACAGCGACGCCCACACGTCCGATTCCGCGGTGTTGCCCATCAAGACGCCGGCGTCGATCGACCACGATTCGAAGTCACGCCCCCAGGCGACGACTTCGAACACTAGGCGGTCCTTCTGGACGTCGACCCCGCAGGTAAGAAGCATCCCGCCGGCGGGAACGGTCCCGATTTTGTAGGCCTCCCGACGGTTGAACAACACTTGCCAGTCCGGCGCCTCGCCCTTGTCTTTCCAGCACTCGCCCAGGGTCGTCATAACGAAGGTTTTCAACGCCTCCGGACCCTTGCGGTTGGCGTCTTCAAATTCGGCCGCGATGTGCCCCCAGGTGGCGTTAGGACTGAGGGAATAGGCGGTCCAGATATGGAATGACGCGTGGCCCTTGAAGGGTTTTTCCGCCCGCCATTCGCCGTTCGCAATCATCCACCGCTTGGAAGAATGGTCGATGAGATGGGGCGGCGCGTCGGGATTTTCGCACCTTAGTTTCGCGGTCCAGGGGTCCTTCACCCCCGACCAGTTCCAGTCGAAGTTGGCGAACTTTATTGTTTGCTTGTGGCCACATTCGGGGCAGGGGACGAAGTAGCGGCGTTGGTCGCCGTCGTTGAACGCTTCCAGGATCCTGGACACGCGTTCTTCGGTCGGCGTCGACCCCATGATAATTTTGCGGTTCCAATACGACTCCGCGCGCTTCATGCCCAATTTGAGTTGGTCACCTTCGGCGCCGGCGGACGGCGGATAGCCGTCTGTTTCGTCGAAGATCACGACGCGGCGGGACACGCGGCGGAAGCCGCGCGGGGAGTTCGCCCCGACCATCGACAGCGAGCCCCCGGGAAAATTCTTCTTAATTATCGTGTTGTCGCCGTCCTTCGCGCGCGCCGGCCGGAAGCGCTTTTCCAACACCGGACAGTCCCGAATCATCGGCGCTATTTCGTCCTTCGAATAGTCTTCGGCGTCCTCGATCGTCGGTTGAACCACCATCATGGGGCATGGGTCGTTGTCGACAAAAAACCCGATCGTGGCGCCGACCAGCTTCGTATAACCGACGCGCGCGGACTTCATCCACGACACCCGTTCGGTAACCGCGTCGGTCATACAGTCGAGGGGTTCGACCTGGTAGGGAAGCGTCCGCCATGGCCCCGGTTCGGCGGCGGACTCTGCCGACAGATAGAAGTTGCGGTCCGCCCATTGCGACCCTGTCAGCTTCGGCGGCGGACGCCACAACGCGCAAACCTTCGCGATTAGGCTACTTATTTCCATCGGCCAACACCGTGAGAACTTCGCGGACAATCTCTTCCAGCGTCGCGATGTCCGCCGACGTAAGGTGGGGAATTCGCGTCTTAGCCTTGGTGGGAATTGCCAACACGCCGGTTTTGGCCGCCAGGACGATGCGCGACCACCCTTCTTCGACGTCCGCGGCTTCGACTACTTCGCCAATCTCCTTTCGCAACCTGTTTTGCATGAGACGGGCGGCGAAGCCTTCGCGCGCGGCGCGCGCCTTCGCGTACATCGTCCCCGCGGTGTTCACCGGGGGCGCGTCGACGTCCAAGTCTTCGTCGATCGTGGCCGCCGGCGGACGCTTCTTCGCCGGCGCGGCGCCGGCGGGACGCTTCGGTGGTGGCGGTGGCGCCGGCGCTTCGGCGTGGCGCCCGCGTTGTTGCGACTGGTTGGTGTTCGCCGCCCATTGGGCGTCCGCCGCGGCGGCGTCGATAGACCCGTCCGCGAGTAGCGAAATACGTTCGGCCGCGATTGCCTTTTGAACCGCGGCCAGACTGCATTTGCGGTGCGCCGCGTAGGCGCGAAGGCTAACCCCCAGCTTCGCCACGGACTATTCCCGTTCGGCTTGGCGCGCCTTCCTGACTTCGTCGAAGGGGCGGCCGTCGGCTTCCAGCGTGGCCGCCTGTCCGGTGAACGCTTGCCACCTGGCCACGGCCAGTTCGACCATGGCGGGGCGCGCGTCGATCGCCAGACAGACCCGCCCGGACTGTTGCGCGGCAATGATCGTCGACCCGGCGCCGGCGAAGGGGTCGTAGACCGCTTCGCCGGGTTTGCTGTTGTTCTCAATGGGGCGCCTCATGCACGCCACCGGCTTGTGTCTTTCGTTCTTCCGTTGGTCGACCTTCCACAAAGTGGTCTGTTTCTTGGCGCCCTGCCAATGGCCGTTCCCGTTTTCGCGGACCGCGTACCAAAGGAATTCGGTCTGTTGGAAGTAGTGACCGCGCGACGGCGTCGCCCGACCCTTGCCCCAGGCGATTTGGGAACGCAGCTCGAATTTGACGGCGCGAAGCGTGACGCCGACCTGGGCGGCGTTTTCGTCTGTGACCCACACGTAGGCCACGTCGCCGGCGAAGGACTTGCACGCGGACCGGAAGGGCGCGTCTTCTGCGGGCGCCTCAGTGACCATTAGGTGGGGTTTGGCGCCGTTCAAGACGCGGCGGACGGTGTCCGGTTGGTTCGGAAAGCCGCACGCCAGGCGGTGAGGTCCCAACAGCCAAATGTCCCCGGGTTCGGCGATCGCGTCTTCCGGTTCGTCGGGCAAATCGTCTTCCGTGGTTTCCTGGACCGCGGCGTCCGGGTTCAAGAGCTTTTCCAGTTCGTCGTCCGAGAACCCCAACACGTCCATGTCGAAGCCTTCGGATTCGAGGAACGCCACGTGGTCCCGCAACAGGTCGTCGTCCCACTCTGAGAGCGCCGCCAACTGGTTGTCGGCGACCAGGTAGGCGCGTTCTTCGGCCAGGTCCAACCCGCCCAGGAAGAGAACGGGGAACGTTTCGAGCCCTTCGGCCGTGCCGGCGGTGAAGGTCCCATTACCCGCCAAAATCTGGGACTTTTCGTTGCAGATGATGGGGCGCGTAATCCCCAGTTTCCGGATGGACGCCCGAAGGGCGCGAATTTGGCCCTTCGGGTGGGTGTTCGGATTGTCGGGGTAAAGTTGAAGGGCGGCGGCGGGGACAGCTTCGTCAAAGCGGCGACGGGTTACGGGCATTTTTTCCACACCTTGCGAGGGTTGGCGCGGAACCTACCACCGATTGTGACCACCCGACAACCCGGGGTGGTCACTACACCAATTTTTGGCGGACAACAGCCATTCCCGACCCCCGAAAAAGTGACAACCCCAATTTTTTGGAATGCTTAGTCGAAAACCGCGCTGCGCCGCACCA
>OFQZ01000134.1_pt1 | contig 29332 bp, 58 predicted proteins | sample 1543011 | NCBI WGS metagenome assembly OFQZ01 (sample SAMN07774216, study PRJEB24372) | wastewater metagenome | isolation source: Exp Tend NO 0WW | collected 2016-02 | reverse complement strand
CGTGCCCGTGGGTACATTCATGCCCATGAGTGACCTGACGACCTTGGGGGGCCGACTGAGGTGGGCCCGGGAGACCACCAAGAACGAAGAGACGGGCAAGCCCCTGAGCGAGCGTGAGATGTCACGGCGCGCCGGGCTTTCCGAGGGCATGTGGGGGCTGCTGGAGGGTGGCGAGAAGACCCGACCCGCAGGGACCACTGTCGAGGCCATCGCGGACCTGCTGGGTGTGTCTACGGGGTGGGTGCTCGTGCGCCGCGGCGACGACCCCGACCCTGCGGCGGTGCTGGCGTCGATCGCTCAGCACGCCCCCATCGCTCCGCCCGCCGACGAGCGAGCCGCCTGATGCCGCGCTCCGAAGTCCAGAGCGTGTATATCGCCCGCGGCCTCACATCGGGGCTGCTCAAGATCGGCCGCACGATCCGCCTGCGCGACCGGCTCAAGAGCCTCGCGACGACGAGCCGAGAGCCGGTCGAGACGCTGGCGGTGATCGTGACGGGCGGTCTCTACGAGAACGTCCTGCACCGGCATTTCGCCGCGCATCGCACCGCCCCAGAGCGAGGCCGCGAGTGGTACGCCGACGACGGCGCCATCCGGGCTTTCGTCGAGGCGCTCCCGTCGCACCAGCGCGTGGCCCACGGCGCCACGCCAGGGGTGCTGGGGTCCAAGCCGCGCCGGACCTGGCGCGCGGCCAACCTCGCCAAGGAGGCCGCGTAGATGCGCGCCCGTCGCCTCCTCGCCGCAGCGCTCCTCAGCGCCGTCGCCCTCGCGCTGCTCTGGCACGCGGCCATGACCGCAGGCGCGGCCATCGCGTCGGCCCCCAGCGGGAGGCGCGCGTAGATGAAGCTCTCCCCGTCGCAGCGGAACCGCGTCCTGCGCCTCACCGCGCGGACCTTCCAGAAGCTGCTCAAGCTGACGAGCGACCCGGACACCCTCGCGGTCGCCGTCACCCGCATGGCCCAGGCCATCGCGAAGACGCGGCGGCGGTTCGACCGGAAGGGGCGCTAACTCATGAGCCCCTCGCCTCGCCTGCGCGGCACCACCGCGCGCCTCATCGAGCGCGGTGTCCCTGGCTACCGCTACGCCCGCATCACCCGGGCGTGGCGCGTCGGCCACCGCGTCTCCCGCGTCGAGACCGGCGACCTCGCGGGCCCGCGCATCTACCGCGTGCTGGCGGTCGACCCCACCGGCGTCCTGCCGCTGCTCTCCGTCGTCGAGGCCCGCCATGCGTAGCGTCCTCGCCGTCACCGCCGTCGGCCTCGCGCTGATCGTCGCGGGCCTCACCGGCGACCCGCGCGCCCTGGTGCCCGGCGCCCTGGTCGCGCTCGGGCTCGCGGGCTGGGCTCGCCCTCGCCACGCCAACACCCCCGTCCGCACGCCCAGGAGGCCCTCGTGATCCGCCGCTTCGTCCTGGGTGAGGGCGTCCTGTCGTCGGTCGGCCGCAGCGGTACGCGCGGAATGACCGTGGTCCACGGGCTCGCGGTGGAGCCGCCCGGCGGCGCGCCTGACGTGCGGGTGACGGGGCTCCCCGAGTCGCGCGTGAAGCCGCTGGCGGCCCTGCTCTACTTCAACGCGCAGGTCGTGGTGGAGGTCGCCGAGGGGGGCGAGTCGCTCGACGTGGCCGCGTCCAGCGAGAGCGACCCGCTCCGCGCGCAACTCGCCACCGCCCACGCGGAGGTCGCCGCCGTCACCCGCAGGCTCGCGGACGCGGGGCAAGCGCTCACGGCCGAGCGCCGGGAGAGCGCGTTCCTCGCCCGCCGGGCGAGCGAGTGTCTCGGCGTGATGGCGATGCTCGCGGCATGGGCCGACGACGCCCGCCGCGGGGAACTCGACGCCGACGAGCCCACGGCCTCCGACATCCCCGACGCCACGCTGCGGGAGTGGGCGGTCGACGTGTACGCCGCGCTCCGCGTCGCCCACCGGGCGGCCGTCGACGCGGCCCCCGGCCTGCCGTCGCTCGACGACGAGCCCCCGCACCGTCCCGCGGCCGACGTCGCGCGGGTGGTGCTCGCGGACGACAGCGTGATGCTCGTCGGCAACCACGGCGCCGCCGAGGTGGTCGACCCGTCCGGCATGACGTGCCTCCGCCTCGCGGCCCCCGGCGCCACGAACCGAGCCGCGCTGTCGAGCATCGGGCGCCGCCGCGTCCGCGTGGTGATCGAGTTGCTGCCTGACGGGGAGGGCGGCGACCGCACAGCCCTCGACCCTCGCGCCGTCCCCTCTCCCCTCTCCCCCTCCCAGGAGCCCTGAGACATGCCCCCCTTCGACCCGCTGGCCGACGAGGCCCTGGACGCTGCCCTCTACGCCGAGACGCGCTCGCGCCTCGGGGAGATCACCGAGCGCGAGTGCGAGCTCGCCCGGCTGCACGGCTACCGCACGGTCCCCGGCGGTCGCGGCACGCCGCTCTACCTCTGCCCGCGTCCAGGCGCACGAGCAGCGCGCCGACATGGGTGGACTCCTCGTCGGTCGGCGGGATGAATCCCGACGCCTCCGCGGGTGCAGGCACGGCGCCGAAGAGCGGCAGTTGTTCACCGTCCATTGCCCACCTCCGTCAGCAGCGCGTCGAGGGCGGCGCGGGCTGCGTCATAGCGCTCGTCGTACATGGCGCGATCGGCGCGCGTGCACCGGGGGTCCGTCTCGGCGTCGAACCGGTCGTGCTGCGCGTCGAGGTACGCCCGCACCGCCCCCGCGAGCGCCGTGCGTCGGGCGACGGCGGCGTCGCGGTCGCTCTCCATCGTCGTCGCGCGGGCGTTCCAGTAGTCGCGCTCGCGTCGCGCCGCGGCGGTCTCTTCGATCAGCGCCGCGCGGTCCTGCCCCGCGAGCGACCGCAGCGTCGCCTGATCGTGCGCGTCCATCTGCGCCCGTGCCGTCGATGCCATCCGCACCGCCGCAGCCTGCCGCCGTATCGCCTCGCGCAACTCCATGCACTGCCCCTCCGCTTCGTCGCGCTGCGCCTCCGCCGCCTCCGCGCGCTCCGTCTGCGCGGCGACGACGTGCCCCAGGTCGCGGGCGGCGTCCACGGCAGCCGCAGCCGACTGCGCCGCGGAGCGCTGGGCGGCGTCGAGGGCCTGCATCAGCCGGTAGCCCTCCGCCGCGCAGGCGTCGCGCTCTTCACGATGGATCGTCGCGAGCGCGGTCTGCCGGGCGAGCGCGTCGAGCACCGTGCGCAGGTCATCCGCGTCGCGCCCGGTCACCTGCGTCAGCCGCTCGCGCAGCCGATGCACCGCGTCCGCGCGCTCCGCCTGTGCGCGGTCGGCGGCGCTCGCCTGCCACTGCTCGCCGCACGCGGGACACCACAGCGTCGGCGCCGGGAGCGGTCGCTCGTCGCGGTCGTAGGCGACGCCCACCCGCAGCCCGCAGTGCGGGCACGCGGGGCAGTCGACGTGAGCGGGCGTCACCACGGCCCCTCCCCGCCGCAGTCGGCGCCATCGTCCTCGGGCTCCCACCACGCGACCGCCGCGAGCTCCGTCCACGCCCAATGCAGCACGTCGTCGGTGCGCCGCCACCCGCGACGGTGCGCCGCGAGCGACGCCGCTTGCAGCACGTCGATCACGCGCCACAGCGCATCGCGCCACCCCGACCGGCGGCTACCCACCGCGCACCACCTCCCCGACCGCGAGCCCCGGCCCGACCATCAGCTCCCAGGCAAGCTGCGCGCTGATCCCCTCCGTCGGCGCCACCTCGTCGACCACCACGCGCACGCCCGTGCGCTCCACGGCGGCGTCGCGGTAGTCGTCGTCCGCCTGCCACTCGGCGTCGGTCGCCGTCAGCCGAAACGCCGCGCGCCGCGACGCCTGGAGCCGCGCCTCAGCCTCCACGACGCTGCACCGCAGGTGACCCGCGAGCCACGCCGCGAGCGATCCGTGGCGGGCGCTCATCGGTAGCTCCGCGGCATCACGTCGGGCGTGTGCCGGATGCCGACGATGCGGGCGCGCAGGTCACCCGACGGGCCCGGCGTGGCGCTGTCGAGGTGGTCGACGAGGTCGGCGGCTGCACGGGTCGCCTTGAGCCGCGCGAGGGAGAGGTCTTCAAGCTGGCGGATTCTTTCGCGCGTAAGGTTCATCATCGCGTCGAGGTCGGGCTCCCCGCTCGCGTCGGGATGGGTGACCTTGATGCTCCCGAACGCACCGCCGACGGAGAGCGCGAGGTGCGCGGCGCACGACACCCAGGGGCACGGCCGCGCCTCGTTGCAGCCGCCGGGGAGGCAGTCGCCGCGGGTCTTCGGGCGCTCGACGTCGGGCGTCGGGTGCAGCGCCGCGTCGCGCTCCAGGGCGCGCTTCGACTGCCGCCGCATGGAGAGCGTCGACGGTCGCGCGCCCGTGCGCTTCGGGCGCCCCTTGCTGCCCACCTCAGCGATCACCGGCAGGTGTCGCCGCACCGGATGCCCGCGGGCATCATCCTCGTTGACGTAGCGCTCGCCCGTCACCGCTCCGTCCGCGGGCGTCACGAGCGCACCTCCGCCCACGTCAACGACGCGCCGCGCGCGAAGCCCGCGAGCAACTCCAGCGCGCTGGCGTCAGAGAGCATCGCCGCGGCATGGGCGGGCGGTGCGGCCTTCGACACGTCCCGCAGCACCTGCGCGCAGCCCGCGAAGGCATCGGCGGGGGCGCCCACCGCTTCCTCATCCTCGCGGGTGATGCCCGCGTCATCGAGCTTCGGTCGCAGGAGCTCGTACCCCTCGCGCACCACCCGCAGCGTTTCCGCCCGCAGTCCGTCGTATCCGTCGTCTCTCGTCGCCATCGTCGTCTCCCTCGTCTCAGCCGTCGTCCGTCGTCGCGTCGGTCCGACGCCCCGCACGGGGGCGCCCGACGGACGCGAGGCCGTGGCCCCGCGTGCGTGTCAGCCGTCGGTGCCCGTGCGCTTCACCGGGGCTCGCGGCCCGTCGCAGATGCGGTCGAGGAAGCCGCTCGCCTGCCCCTCGTCTCCGGTGTAGCGGCGCGCGATCTCCGCGACCGCGGCGTCGCGACGAGCTTCGTAGACGCCCGCGAGCCGGAAGGCCGGGCGCCGCTTCTTGAAGCCGACCGCCACGGCGAAGTAGCCGTCAGCGTCGGCGAGGTGCTGCGCCCACGCGGTCGCGTCGGTCACCAGGCGCAGCTCGCGCTCGTCGGGCTCCAGCTCCACCCGCGGCCCGTCGCTCGCGCTCGCCTGCGCCGTGGCGTGCTGCGCGTTGGCGGCCACGGTGGCGCCGATCGTCGCCGCGGGGTCGCTGCTGCCGCGCGCGGGGCCGTCGGTGCCGGTGGGCGGCGGGGGCGGGTTGAGCGCGGCGGTGATGCGCGCCTTGGCGTGCTCGACCCCCAGGGCCTCGGCGGTCGCGACGCTGACCTTGCTCACGCGCTTCTTGAGGTCGGTCCGCAGCCCCGACGCGCGACGCATGACGCGCACCACGTCGGCGATGACGCCGTCGCCGTCCTCGTCGTCGGGACTGAGGGTGACGGCCGCGAGCGCGTCGTAGGCCGCGGCGAGGTCCGCGTCGAGGTTGCCCGCGCACAGTGCATGGGCCTCGTCGGCGATCAGGTGATAGCCGCACGCCGTCGCGCGGCCGACGATCAGGGCGTTGATGGCGCTCGCCTTCGTGCCGCCGAGCACGTCGGTGTGGTCACGGTAGACGCAGGCGAACCCCGCGAGGTCGGCGGTTTCAGCGAGCGCCGCGCGGAAGGCGTCGAGCCCGGAGACGGTGGCGGACTCGGCGGGGCCGTCGTCGCGCTGCACGTCCACGCGCTCCGCGTCGCCCTCGATCTCCCCCTCGACGTAGACGCCGAAGAGCACGTCCGCATAGGCGATGCGCCCCAACTCTGCGGAGCAGCGGGCGCGGAGCATCGCCGCGGGGAACTGTTGCCAGATGCCCTTCGTGACGAGCCCCGCGCGCTTGGCGTCCTCGATCGCCCACTGGTGACGCACGGGCGCGGCGGAGCCCTTGCGGTGCGTCTCGATGATGCAGCGCACCGGGGAGTTCTCGACCACCGTCCATCGGTCGCACTGCCCGGAGCGCATCACCACCGCGACGATCAGGTCGCTCGACAGCACCGCGCGCCCCTGCACCACATGAATGCCCCGCATCGCCGCGACCGGGGGCAGACCGAGCGACGCGCCCGTCAGCATCACCACCATGGCCGCTTCGGGCGTGGTGATCGCGAAGAGCTTGGAGCTGGCGCACATCTGCGCGAGGCGCTCCAACTCCCCGAAGCTGCGCGGCTCGAACACCGCCATGCCCGCCGACCCGACCCGCTGCAATCCCGTCTCGTGTTCCATCGTCATCGTCCGTCTCCTCGTGTTCCGCCGTCTGTGCCGCTGAGCCCTGGTCGCCGTCGGAGCCGTGGCGCGCTGGGGGAGGCGCGCTCTCCGCTGGCGACCGCGACTCAGCCGCGTCCCCGTCGTGGCGGCGTCGTCAGCGCGCTGGCGACGTGGTCGCGCTGCCGCTCGCTCATCCCGTCCCAAAGCGCGTCGCACTCGGCCCACAGGGCGTCGATCGCCGCGCGCTTGCGGAGGTACGGCGCCACCGGGTCGGGCGGCGGCAGCACCACCGTCGTCACCCGCTCGCTCACGTCGCGCTCCCGGTGGCGTCGTCGGGGAGGGCGCCGATCGCCTTCGCGCACCGCTCCGCCGCGTGCATCCCTTGGCGCAGTCGGAAGTCGTACGACAGCTCCCCGGCGATCACCATACACTCGCGCTTGCACCGCTCCCGCTCCTCCCGCCGCACCCCGTCGAGCGCGGCCGTGAGGCGGCGTACCTCCCGGCGCAGGTGGTCGGCGACGTCGCAGCCGTGCGCGATGAGCCACTCCACGTCGCCGTCGGGGTTGTCCACGATCACGTCGGCCATCAGAAGGGCGTCGGCGACCGACTGCACGCCGCGCTCGGCTACGTCGACCGCAGCCGCCTCCATCGCCGCCAGCGTCTCCGCCGCGAGGCCGTCGCCCGTGGTCGCTCCGTCGCCGCTCATCCGAGCACCGCCCTTCGCAGTCGCCTCACGCGCTCCGCGTCGAGCGCCCGCACCTTGACCGGCGTGCCGCACATCGCTTCGTGGTGCTGCACCACCGCGTTCCCATCGTCGTTGACGCGGCAGCCGCCGCACTCGCGGCAGACCACTGTCCGCACGGTGCCACCGTTCACGCTCCCGCTGTCGAGGGTGCGCTGCTGAAACAGACCGGCCTCCGCGGGGTGGATCGCCGCGACCGACGACAGATCCTCCCATGCCATGCGGCGCTCGCGCTCGTCGGCCGCGGTGTCGGCGTCCTCGGTGCAGCGCGCGTCGAAGGGCGCCCACCGCAGCGTGTGCATGGGCATCACAGCGACACCCCCGTCCCGATCTCCCGCAGCTCCGCAGCGACCGCCGCCCGTCGGGCCTCGCGCTCGCGCCGTCGCAGCGCGTCGGCCCGCGACAGGTGGCCGCCGTCCTCCGCCGCGAGGGCCAGCCGGGCGTAGGTCGCCGCCTGTGCCCGCAGGGTCGCGGCGCTCACTGCGACACCTCAGCGCCCGCGACGTCGGCGCAGACGGCCGCGTGCCACAGGGCCGCGACGGCGGCGTCGGTCCCGGCGGAGAGGCCCAGGATCTCCATCACCGGGAGCGCCCGCGCGGCCACGTCGCCGGGGGACGCCGCACGCCGCAGGGCCGCTGCCTCGTTGGGGAGGCCGTCGCGCACCAGGCGCCACGACGCCTCGGCGGTCAGCCACGCGAGCGAGCCGGGGACCGGGTCGTCGCAGGGGACGTCGCGCGTGTCGACGTCGCCCGCAGCGCGAGCGAGGGAGGCGCCGTAGCAGGTGCTCACAGGGACACCGCCCGGGCGCCACGGCCGCACGCGTACCCGGCGTCCCACTCGGCGCTGTCCTCGCGGCGACGCTCCTCGGCGCCCGCGATCCCCGCAGCGACGGACAGGTCCATCAGCAGGCCGCGCAGCTCCATGGACCATGCGAAGTGGACCGCTGCCATCAACCGCCCCGACGCCGCGACCGCGACGGCGGAGGGCGTCTCAGCGCCGTAGGACACGGGGCCGTCGACGTCGTAGGCGCGGGTCACCGCGTCGAGGGCGTCCGCGGCGATTAGGCGGGCAATGTCGTCGGAGTAGGTGCGGTCGGCGAAGCGGTAGGTGCTGGGGGCGGCGTCGAGCATCTCGCGGGCGGCCGCGTTGGTGAAGTCGGCGGGAGAGAGGGCCGAGGCAGGAGCGGCGCTCACGAGGCCACCGTCCAGCGCACGCGGCGCTGCACCAGCTCGTTGTTGACCGTCACCGGCGACCCGCAGCGCAGGGCGTAGGCGGTCGCTGCGGCGAGGTCGGTGCCGAAGGTCTTGGGGTACCCGGCGACGGAACCGACCGAGTACACCTCGCGGGTGCCGAGCGTCTCGAAGCACTCCGGGGCGAAGCTGATGAGGTGCGGGGCGGGGCGGTTGGGCAGCGACATCGTGGTCTCCCGCGGCGCCGTGGGTGGCGCCGTCTGGAGACCATGAATGCACCCGATCAGAAGCGAATGCAAGAGTGCTTATGCATTATCTCGTAAGCACCCTGCGATCAGAGCATTTCGTCGCACTCCCCCAGGATGACGACGCCGCCCGGCCCGATCGCCTCGCACGGCCACGCGGTGCCCGCCTTCTCGGCGAGTTGTGCCTGATCGAGCCCGGCGCGCTCGCGAAGCTCACGAATCCGTTTCGCTCTGTAACCCGCGGTCATCCCGCTGGTTTCATGCAGCGACGCATCAAGCACAACCACCCCCGCGTTGAACGCAGACTTGCATTGCGAAAGCGCGTGTGCATACTGCGGCCCCTATGGGCACAACGCGTGTGAAGAGGCTGCGGGGGAAGGCGGACTGGACGCAGGGCGAACTCGCGAAGAAAAGCGGGGTCGACCAGGGCACCGTGTCGCGCACGGAGAAGGGCAAGGCGCCGGGCGTCGTGACGGCGCTGCGTCTCGCGAAGGCGCTCGACACCACCGTCGAAGCGCTCTTCGGCGACCTCCTTCGCGCGGCTGACGCGCGAAAGAAGGAGCGCGAGCAGAAGCGGGAGTCGCGCCGCGTCAGCGTCCGCACGTCGAGGGCCGCAGCGTGACCCCGCGCCCCCTCGCCCTCGCGGCCCTCGCCGTCGGCGTCGCCCTCGCGCTCGTCGGCGCCGTCACGCACCTCGCCGTCGGCGTCGCGGGCGCCGTGCTCGCGGCTGCGGGCGCGCTCGGCCTCGTCGGAAGGAGCGCGTGACCGATGGCCCTCCGCATCGCCTCCGACATCGACACCGAACTCTCCGCCGAGGACATCGCCAACGTGCTGCGCGGCCTCGCCGACGACAGCGCGAACCGACGCGACCTCCGCCCCGAGGCCATCGCCATGCTGCACGAACTCGCCGACGCGGCGCAGTCGGGCAAGTCCGTACCCGACGGCACCACGGCCACCGCGACCCTTCGCGGCGCTGACGGCGGCGCCCTCAACGAGCACGCGAGCATCACCCCGCTGCTCACCAAGTTGCTCGCGGACGTGCGCGCGGTTTCGGCTGACCAGCGCTACGTCGAGCTGTCCGTCAGCGTGCGGCTCGTCTCCGACGCCGCCGACGAAGAGGAGGGCTGACCGATGCGTCGCACTCGCGTCACCGTCAGCACCTCGCCCAACGGGGCGTGGACCATCGTTGACCACGCCAACGGCGACACGTCGATCATGCACCCGGACCTCTGGCGTCGCCGCCGTGCGAAGCCGCGAGCCGAGCACCGGCAATGGCGCCGCTACGAGCGCCGAATGAGCGAGGCGCTCCGTGGCTAACCCCCTCCGCCCGCTCCCGCTCGCTGCCGTCCGCTTCGTCTTCGCCGTGCCCGCGGTCGTGTGCTTCGTCGTGACGTCGTTCACGGACAGCGCCGTCGCCCTCGTCGTCGGCATCGTCTGCGCGCTCGCGTGGTCGTGGCAGACCGACGCCCGCCGTCCCGACTCCGTCCGCACGCCGCGGGGGCTGCGGTGAGCCGCCACGTCCTCGACCGCGAACTCGCCGCGGCCGAAGCACACCTCGCCGCCGTCCGCGCGCTGTCGATGCGGATGCGCGCGAAGGTGCGGGCGCAGCGGGAGGCGTCGCGATGAGCCCCCCCGACGACGCTCCCGACACCGCCGACGCACAGACCGGCGTCCAGCTCCTGCGCGCGTTGCTGGAGGGCTACGCCGCGGTGGCGGGCGATCCGCGCGTGACCGACGAAGCGCGGCAGGTGCTCGACGACTGCGACCCCGCGACCTCCGCAGGTGCAGCGTGACCCCGCGCACCGTCACCCGCGCCGTCCACCTCACCGACGACCACGAGCGCGAGCTCCTGGCGGCGGGGTGGCGCTTCGACGGCCGCGTGTGGTGGTCGCCGAAGAACACGTCGCACAGCGGGCCGAGCGCGTGGCGGGCGCTCTGTGGGGACCGGCGACGGGACGGTGCGGCGTGACGCGCGATCCGTTCCGCATCGAAGGCCCCGCGGTCGTGAGCTTCTCCGGCGGGCGCACGTCGGCGCTCATGCTGCGCCGCATCCTCGACGCGCACGACGGGCGGTTGCCCGACGACGTCCACACCATCTTCTCCAACACCGGGAAGGAGCGCGCCGAAACGCTCGACTTCGTGCGCGACTGCGGCGAGCGATGGGGCGTCCCGATCGTGTGGGTGGAGCGCAGCGCGAGCAACGACGCGGGCTTCGTCGAGGTCGACCACGCCACCGCATCACGCAACGGTGAGCCCTTCGTCCAGCTTATCGAAGAGCGGAGTTTCCTCCCGAACGCGGTGATGAGGTTCTGCACCCAGGAGCTCAAAATCCGGGTGATGCGCGATTGGATGCGCGGCCGCGGGTACGAGCACTGGACGAACGTCGTCGGGCTCCGCGCCGACGAGCAGCGCCGCGTCTCTCGGATGCGCGAGCGCGAGGGGCGCGAGCGATGGGACCTCGCGTTCCCGCTCCACGCCGCGGGCTTGACCGTCGACCACGTCACGAAGTTCTGGCGGGCGCAGCCGTTCGATCTGCGGCTTCAGAGCTACGAAGGGAACTGCGACCTCTGCTTCCTCAAGGGTCGGGCGAAGCGCGATCGCATCATGCGCGAACACCCCGAACTCGCGGCGTGGTGGATCGACCAAGAGGCCGCGGCGCAGGCGCGTTTCCACGCGCACGAACGCGGCTACGCCGCGGCGCTGGACAACACCCGCCGCCTCCCGGTTCTGCCGTTCGACCTGGATCGGACGACGGAGGCATTGCCTGTGGCTGCACTGACTGACGACGCGGACGACGGAGGCATTGCCTGTGGCTGCACTGATCGCCGCCCCGCGCGCGTGCGCTGCACCTGCCACAAGCGACCCGGACAGGGCCACCGGATGCTCTGCCCGATGTCGCCGTTTTCGAGGGCCGCATGACCACCGCCCACGCCGCCATCGCCTCCCCCGCCGACGTCGTCCACTGCGACCGGCTGCGGTGCACGCTGACGGCCGGTGCGTGCGCCGCCCGGCACGTCGCCCGCGATCATGGCGGCCACCGCAACCAGCGCGAGCGCGGCGCCATGGCGCGTCACCCGAGCTGCGCGACCTGCGGCGACGGAGCGACGGCACTCGTGCGCCTCGGGCGCAAGGGCACGCCGGGGCGCCTGGCGACGATCCGACTCGGCGACGTGGCGGGGGAGCCGTGACGCCCGCCGCTCGCCGCCCCATGCTGCGCTCGACCGACGTCCCGTCGCACCGTCACCAGGAGCTGCGCTATGCTCGCTGCCGCCATGCCGAAGCCCCGCACGTCCGCCGCCACGAAGACCCGCGGCCGCAAGCCCTCGACGCCGAAGGTGGCGACCGCACGGGCCGACGGCCGGCCGAAGTCGGCGCTGACGATCGCAGGCGAGCAGGCGAAGCTGGATGCGGAGCGGACGACGCTACGGGCTGCGCTCGTTGCGGCAGGGTGGGTTGCGTCGAAGGCCGGCGCGGACCCGACGGTGGGCGTCAGCGATCCGAAGTCGATGTCGCGGCTCATCGACCGCCTCGGGTTGCGCGCCGAGTACGACGCAGCGCAGCCGAAGTAGGTCGTTTTCCGTTTGGCTCACTTGCCAAACCCGTAGCCTTTTGGCATCCTAGCCAAAGCCGCAAGAGCGCACCTCGCGCACTGCGGGAAGGGAGCGGTGTGTCGTGAGCCGTTGGGACAGGGAAGCGCAGACAAACCCGCAGATGAGGGCAGCGCTCGACGCACTCCGGAGCACACCGCCCCGCGACGAGGAGATGGACACGGCGACGGAGGACGTCGCGATCGGCGCGCTCGGCATCAAACTCGCGCTCGCGCGAACCCGCCTCTTCCGACCCGACCGCCTCGACGTTCAGCGCCGCGTCGCCCTGACGGTGCTGCGGGTGGCTGCGGAAACGCTGTCCGCCGCCGCTCGGTACCTCGAACGCGAGCGCGGGGAGCGCTCCCGATGACTTGGTTCCGCACGGACGACGATCTGCCCGAGCACGTCAAGGCCGACGCGCTTGAGGCCGCCACGGGTGACCCTGGCGCGCTCGCCGCCGCATGGATGACGTGGCTGCACATGGGCTGCGACTGCGCTCGCCGTCGCACTGACGGGGTGTTCTCGCTCGCCCGCGCGCACCGGGCCGTGCGGCTGCCGCCGGCGACGGTGACCACGGCGCTCGGCGCGCTGGTCACCGTCGAGCTCCTCGACGTCCACCCGGACGGCTACTGCTTCCACGACTGGTCTGACTACCAGCCGACAAAGGAAGAGCTCGACGCCGACCGACGCGCGAACGCCGACCGGCAAAAGGCGTGGAGGGTTCGACAGCGCGAGATGCGCGAAGCGAAGGCCCGTAACGCCGTTACTAACGCCGTTACTGACAGTGTGACTAACGGCGTCCGTAACGAGCGACTGTCACGCGAGACAACCACTGCACCTGTCCACGGGGACACGTCCGCACCCGTAACGGCCCCCCGTCCCGTCCCGTCCCGTCCCGAAGTAGAGAATTCAGAGAGAGCCGACGTCGGCGTCCCGCCGCCCCGGCCGGCGCAATCGAAGGCGCCAAGGGCCCCGAAGCTCGAGGAGGCCGAGCTGCCGCCGACGGAGCCCCTCGCCAGAGCGATCTACGACGCCATCCAGGGCGACGCCTTCCTCAAGTCTCCCGTCACCCGACTCCCGGCCGACCTCGCCTCCCGCATGACCGCCCCGGGCGCCTTCCCGGGGGTCAACGTGCTCGGACAGGTACTGCGGGCCGCGGCGTGGAACGCAGGGCAGCGGAAGAAGAAGCGCGACGGCCGCGCCTTCCTGCTCGGGTGGGTGGGCCGCGCCGACCCGGAAGCCCCGACGAACTCCGGCATCTACGACATCCCCGCCCCGCCGCGCCCCGCCGCGCCCCCCGTCCCCAGGGTGCTCGGCGTGCCCGTCGCCAACCCCGCTCGACCCGGCGCCGCTGCCAGCCTGCTCGAGAACCTCCGCGCCCAAGGAACCCACGATGCGAGCCGCTGACCATCCCGCCGCCCGTTCTGACTTCGACGGCAACACCCTCGACCCGGAGCGCGAGGTCATCGGCGCCCTGTTCGCTCACGAGGTCGCCGCGATGGCGGTGGTCGACGGCGTGCTCGACCCGGGCGACTTCGGCTGCGGCGAGTACGGCACGATCTTCGACGCGGTGCGACGGGTGTACGCCTCGCAGCGGGCGCTCGACCTGCTTACGGTCGCCGCGGAGCTGCGGGCGATGGACCGGCTACACGCGGTTGGCGGTACGAGCTCCCTCGCCGTGGCCCTCGCCGGCTTTCGCGACTACTACGCCCCGCTGACGCACCTCGAGGCGCACGCCCGTATCGTGCGCGAGGCGGCGCAGGCCCGACGCGCGACGGCGCAGGCGACCGGGTTCGCGTGCCTCGCGGCAAAGGGCGCCCCGCTCGACGTACTCCAGCGCGAGGCGGCGAAGGTCGCGGCGCACCTCGAGGGGCGCGGCCCGGGGCACATGGTCTCCGCGGCCAAGGGCGCCGAGGGCGTGGCGGAGCGTCTCGCGTCGGCGGGCGACGGCCGGCCCGCGTGCGTCACCACCGGCTTCCGCGAGGTGGACGCGCTCATCGGCGGTCTCTCCCCGGGGCAGCTCGTCATCATCGCGGGCCGACCCGGGATGGGGAAGACGTCGTTCGCGCTCACCAGTTCCATCCGCGCGGCGATGGCGGAGAAGGCCGCGGCGAAGCGCGAGGGACGGCGACCGCGGCGGGCGCTGTTCGTGTCGCTGGAGATGCCCGAGAACGAGCTCTACGACCGCGCGGTAGCCGGCGTCGCCCGCGTCAACGTCCAGAAGATCATGCGGCCGCACCTGGCGCCGATGACGCAAGACGAGTTCGATGCCTTCCAGGGCGGCGTCAACCGCATCCACGCGCTGCCGTTCACGGTGCTCGACCTTGCGTCAGCGAAGCTCTCGCAGATCCGCGCCGAGGCAAAGCGCGAGCACGCGCGCGACCCGCTCTTCCGCATCGACCTCGACTACCTGCAACTCGTTTCGGCGGAGACGTCGCGCGAGGCCCGGGAGCGAGAGGTTGCGGAGATCAGCCGCGGCTTGAAGGCGCTGGCGAAGGAGCTCGGCGTGCCCGTCGTGGCGATGGCGCAGCTCAACCGCGGTGTGGAGAAGCAGAAGGACAAGCGCCCGATGCTCGCCGACCTGCGCGAGTCGGGCGCGATCGAACAGGACGCGGATGTGGTGATGTTCGCGTACCGCGACGAGGTCTACGACAAGAACTCCCCCGACCGCGGCATCGCGGAGATCATCGTCGCGAAGCAGCGCAACGGCCCCACGGACACCGTGCGGCTGCGCTTCGTGCGGGAACTCGCGCTGTTCGAGGACATGGCGCCGGCCATGGGTGACGACGTGTTCGCCGACCGACCGGGGCCCGTCGCAGCCGGCGCCGATTGCCTCGACGCCCACGGCGCAGGCGACGGCCTCCCCGACGTCCACGTCCCCGCGGCGCAGCTCGGCTTCGACGACCTCGGCCCGCAGGACGCAGCCGCAGGTGCCGCGTGATGCTGGACGCGCTGCTTTCGGGCTTTCGTTGGTACCGCCGTTGGCGCGGCGGGCATTGGGAGCGGTGGTGGATCGACGCCCCGGTCTGCGCGGACGCGTGGGTCCGCACCGAACACGGCCGACGCCCGCCGCTCGCGATGGGCACGCCGCGCTGCGAGGACTACACGCCGCCGTCGCTCGCGGCATCACCGTACCGGGAGGCACCACGATGATAAGTTTCCGAAAACTGACCGCCGCGCAGCGGCGGACGCTCGCGAGCCTGCGCGAGTTCACTGACGGCGAATCGCGGATGCACCGCGCGGGCGTCGTCGAGATCCGCGGCATGATCGCACGCGGGCCAACCATTCGCTCGCTCGTGCGACGGGGCTATGCGGAGTGCGGCGGTCACTGCGCCGAGGTCGATGGCGACGGCTTCACGTCGGCCGACGATGTGCCCTGGTATGCGATCACCGCGACGGGGCGCGAGGCGCTCGTGACGCTCACGGAGGGCGACGTCTCGTGAGCTACTCCATGCGCGGGATGCGGGGCGGCTGGGTCGCCATCGCGACGTGCGACTACGACGGGTGTACCGCCCGCATGGAGCGGGCCGGAGGCACCGATGCGGAGGCCGCCGTGTCGCTGTCGTACGCGGCGCATGAGGCCGGGTGGGACGACAGCGCCTTCCCGCGCGGCCTCTACTGCCCGACGTGCAAGGCGCACAACGCCAACGCCTTCGCCGCCGGTCGCCTCGCGGCGGTGCGACGCGGGTACGTGCAGATGCGGCGGCTCTACGCGGAGCTGGGCCTCACGACGGCACTCGGAGACCTCGCGCTGCTGTCCGACGGGATGACGTGGGCCGAGGTGCGAGCGTGACGCCGCGCCCCTTCGTCGCCGTCCTCGGCGAGCGCATCCGTGCGGCGGCCGCGCGCTGCGCCGTGCTCGCCGCCGTCGCCGACTACCGCGAGCGGCTGCACCGTGCGCGGGCGCAGCGGGCGGCCGACGTCGCCGCGCAGGCCGACGCGCGCAGCCACGGGGGGACGCGGTGAGCGCGCAGGCGCTGCGGGCGCCGTTCCCGTACTTCGGCGGCAAGCGTCGCGCGGCCTCGCTCGTGTGGTCGGCGCTCGGGAACGTCGACCACTACGTCGAGCCGTTCTGTGGGTCGGCGGCAGTGCTCCTCGCGCGTCCCCACGTCGGGCGTCGCGAGACGGTCAACGACCTCGACGGCATGGTGAGCAACTTCTGGCGCGCGGTGAAGGCGGCGCCCGATGCCGTGGCCGAGGCGTGCGACTGGCCCGTCATTGAAGCCGACCTGCACGCGCGGCACCTGTGGCTCATCGGGCAACGGGAGAGCCTGACGGAGCGGCTCATCGCCGACCCGGAGTGGTGCGACCCGCGCGCGGCAGGGTGGTGGTGCTGGGGTGCGCTCGCATGGATCGGCGACGGGTGGTGCGGCGACGGAAAGCCATCGCGCAAGATCCCGAACATCGACGCGCGAGGCGACCGCATCGCCTGCGCGTCACGCGAGTTGCTGCCGGGCACTATCGCTGCCATCGCGGTTCGTCTGAGAGACACCCGCGTCGCCTGCGGTGATTGGATGCGGGTGCTCTGCCCAGCGACCCTGACAGGCGTCGCGACGGTCGGCATCTACCTTGACCCACCCTACTCCGATGGCGCGCAGCAATACGCCGCGGGCGGCACGGGCACCGGCCTCTCCGCGCAGGTTCATGGGTGGTGCGAGGCGCACGGCGACGACAAGCGCCTGCGCGTGGTGCTCTCCGGGTACGAGGGCGAGCACGATGCCCTGCAGGGGCTTGGGTGGCGCGTCGTCGAGTGGAAGGCCAACGGCGGGTACGGCAACGCTTCGGGCAACGAGAACGCCCACCGCGAGCGCCTGTGGCTGTCGCCGCACTGCCTCGACGCCACGAAGCAGCGCGGGCTCTTCGACGCGGCAGGTGCCCAATGAGCCGCCAGCGTTCCGGCGACGCCGGACAACTGCTCGCGACGCTCCCGGCGAGCGTGCGGCAGCGCAACCCGCAGCTCCCGGCGACGACAGCGCCCGCGCGTCGCGCCCCGCGGAAGGCCCCGCAGCGGGCGACGGCTCCGGTCGCGGCGCTGCCCACGGGGGCGGTGGTGGTGACGATCGACGGGCTGCGGCTCGTCAACCCGCTCAACAACCGGAAGCACTGGCGCACGGTGTCCAAGCGCGGGCGCGACGAGAAGGCGGCCGTTGCCGCCGCGCTCCGTGGTCGGACGCCGCCCGCGTTGCCGGTGGTCGTCACGATCACGCGCGTCAGCCCGGGGCGTCTCGACGACGACGGGGCGACCGCGAGCGCCAAGCACGTCCGCGACAGCGTGGCGGCGTGGCTCGGCTGCGACGACGCGGACAGCCGCGTGCGCTTCGTGGTGACGCAGGCGAAGGGCAAGGCGGGCGTGCGCGTCGAGGCGCGGCCGATGGCGGCGCCATGTCCGCTCTGTGGAGCGTGCCGGTGACCAGCCGTCGACTCACGCTCACGGTCGGGATGACGCCCGCCGAGGTCGATGCGCTCGCGGCGGCGCTGCCGGCGCTCGTGGCGCAGGCCGACGCCACGACGCGGGCGGTGCTCGTGCGCGCGGGCGAGCAGATGGAGCGCAAACGGTGGTGGCTGCGACGACCGGTGGTCGCGGGCGAGGGGTACGTGGTGGTGGCGAAGGGAGAGATGGGGCGATGACGGCGACGACGACGTGGCGGGTGGTGCTGGAGAACGGCGCGATCGGGTGCCTGGGCGTGGGCGACGCGGGCGGCGGGTGGCGCGACGTGGGCGGGCGGCAGTACCACCCTGCGACGCCCCTGCGCGCCGCCATCGCACACGCCGCGTGGGAGCGCGACTGGCCCGTCGTGGAGATCGTCGCTCCCGGTGCGCCGACGGCGGACGAGCGGGTGGCGGCGCTGACGGCAGAGCGCGACGCCGCCCGACGGGCCGCCACGCTCGCGGAGACGGAGCGCGACACGCTGCGGGCGGAGAACGAGCGGCTGAAGGCGACGGGAGGCGAGGGGCGATGACGCCGCGCGACCTGTGCGTGTGGTGCTTGGCAACGGAGACGGAGCGACGATGACGACGGCGGCGTTCACGATGGCGGAGTGCGCGACCTGCGATGAGGCAGCGCGGCGGTGCGCGCTCGACGGGGTACGGCGCGAGTGCGGGGACTGCGGGGCGGTGCATCCCGAGGCGGAGGCGGAGCGGCCGTCGCACGTCGCGCTCGCGGGGCCGCCGACGCGGGCGCTCGCGCGTGCGATCGAAGAGGTGGCGCTCGCGCTGCGGGTGACGTCGAGCGACCGCGCCGACGACCGCGTGCGGGAGTTCCGCACGACGCACCCGATCGCGCGGGTGATGGCCGAGCGCCGCGGCGCGACGTCCGACGCCACGTCCGCCGAGGTGTTGCAACTCGCGTGGACCGTCGCCAACGGCACGTCGCGGCACGCGGCCGAAGCGCGCCGGGTGTTCATCGACAGCCTCATGCGCTACTGCGCCGAGACGTCGAGCCCGTCGGACCTGCCCGCCACCGACTATGACCACGATGCCGCCCGCAGGAGCAGCGCCCGCCTCGCCGCGCTCCCGCAGGACGTGCGCCGCGTGCTGACGGTGGTGGCGCGCGGGGGCGAGCGACAGGGGTGGCCCGACGCTGTCGCGCGCGTCGAGGGTGAGTGCTTCCCGGCGCCGCCCGTGCGCGTGTGGGGCGAGGCGGGGCGGCCGAAGCGCGACCGCTCGCAGCCGACGGAGGCGCAGGTGCGGACGGCGCAGGCGGAGGCGCTGCTGACGGCGGCGCTGGCGGCGTGGGAGGATGAGGGGCGATGAGCGACGACGAACAGGCAGAGATGGAGCGGCTGCGGGCGGAGATGCGCGGCGTGTCCCGAGCGATCGGGCCGTGGCGGCGGATGCACTGCCCCGACGCCACGCTGGCCGACGCCGCGCGGATGATCGTCGACGCGGCGCAGGAGCGGCTGGACCTCGCCAACGCGGCCGACAGAATCGACCGGGAACTTAGGGGCGTCGTCGAGGCCATCGAGCGCGCGAGGGGAGCGATGCGGCCCCGATGAACGCGAGCACCCCGGCAACGGGTTGCTATGCGCGCCGTCAGTGCGGAGAAGTTGCACGTTGACACGCGCTCCGAAAACTGCGCTCTGAGTCCGCGCGCAGGCCAGACGTCGCCGCATTGAGGCGGCTCCGCAACGGGGCAGTGAGGAGTGACGGTGCCCGACCCGCAAGAGATGGCCGTGCGGATGATGCTCGCGACGGCTGAGGGACTCGGCGCCCTCGCAGGGGGCGACGGCGACCTTGCGGCCGACCGCTTCGCCGAGGCGACGCGATGGTCGGAGCGGTTGCGCACGAGGCTGGCAGCGACGGCGATGGTCGGGTGGATGATCGCCCGCGGGAGGAATCGGCGACAGGTGGTTGACGTCTGATTATTCTTCAGAAACCCTACCCCTCACCAGTGGTCGAGTTGCGTTCGCATCCCCGCGACGCCCGGCGCTGACCCCCAACGGATGACCCTCCGCGACCTCGCCGACCTCCTCGGCGTCTCCTACTCCACTGCGCTCCGCACGGTGCAGGAATGGGACGCCGCGCCGGACAAGACGCGTGTGCCCGCCGTCACGGTGGCCAATCCCGTCGGGCGAGGGCGCCCGGGCTACCGCCTCGACACCGATCAGGTGCAGCGATGGCGACGGGGCGAGTTGAGGGCTGCGACGTGAACGCGCCCCGCTGGTACGACCACCGCGAGCCCGCGACCTACGGGCAGCAGGCGGCGTGGCAGGCGATCTACGACGCGTGCGAGGAGGCGCTCTCCCCGCAGCGGCAGTGGACGCGGGACGTCGATCAGGTGACCGACGCGCAGGGGACGTACACGGTGGCGAGCTACGGGGCGGCGGCATGTGGTGACGACGCTCGCGGAGCTCGCTGCGGTGACGCGGCGGGAGCGCACGCGGGCCGGGGTGGTGTGGCGAGAGGATGAGCGGTCGTGACGGCGCCGTTGTCGACGATCCGTCCGAGGGTGTCCGTGTGGCTGACTACGTAGAGCCGACCGCGAAGGCGCGGCATCTCATCCCCCGCGAGCGCCTGGAGTACGTCGAGCGCCTCTACCTCAAGGGCGTCTCCGAGCATCGCATTCAGTCGAAGGTGAGCGAGCGCTACGGCGTCACGACGCGCACGGCGCGGCGGTACATCGTCCGCGTGCGGCTGCGGCTGTCGAAGCTTCCCGCGGCGCAACCCGAAGCGGTGCGGCTGCGCTCCGAAGCGATGTTCTTGGAAGCGTACGACCTCGCCCGAAAGGCGGTGAAGTACGTCACCTTTCAGGATGGCGTCGGGCCCGACACCCGGAAGGAGACGCGCGCCGTCCCCGCGCCGGAGGTCGGCACGATGGTCAACGCTGCCGCGCGCCTCGCCGACCTCCATGGCGCGTCGCAACCCAAGCGCGTCGACGTAACCAGCGGCGGCGCGCCCATCGGCGCTCTCTCCGATGAGGAGTTGCGTGCTCGCATCGCCGAGCTCGAATCCGCGAGCGAGTGAACTCCGCGCGCTGCGGCTGGAGCACCTCCGCCGCCTGGAGCAACGCGCCGAGTCGCTCCTCGACTTCATCCCGCGCGTCAGCCCGCACCTCCTCTCCCCGCGGCACCTCGCTCCGATCGCTCGCCTCTTCCATCGCATCGCCGCGGGAGAGCGCGTGCGGGCGTGCGTGTCGGTGCCGTCGCAGCACGGCAAGAGCACGCTGCTGCTGCACGCGATCCCGTGGCTCTTGCGTCGGCGCCCCGCGTGGCCGATCGCCTACGCGACGTTTTCGCAGGAGCAGGCGAACGATCAATCGATCGTCGCCAAGCGCGTCGCCGATGACGCTGGGCTCACGGGCGGGGCCGTGCGCGCGACGATGCAGCACTGGTACACCCCCGAAGGCGGCGGCGGATTCTTCACCGGGGTCGGCGGTCGCCTCACGGGCAACCCCGCGTCGCTGGTGATCGTCGACGACCCGTACTCCAACCGCGTCGAGGCGGAGTCCGCGCTCACTCGCTCGCGCGTGATCGATTGGTTCCGCAGCGTCGCCATGACGCGACTCCCCGAAGAGGGAAGCGCCGTGGTGGTGCACACCCGATGGCACGAAGCCGACCTCATCGGCGAACTCGCGCGCGGTGGCGGCGCAGGCGTGGGCGCCGGCTGGGAGGTGGTCAATCTCCCGTTCCTCTCGCGGCGCACCGCCGACGGTTCGGTGGTCGCCGACGATCACGGTGACGTGGTGCTCTGGCCCCGCGAACACTTCCCCGACGGGCGCCCCGTCGAGCGCTCATGGACCGTCGAGGGCGCCCGCGCGTGGCTGCAAGAGATCGGCCCCTACGACGCCGCGAGCATCTACCAGGGCCAGCCGCGACCGCGTGGCGGCACCGTCTATCAGCAGCCCGCGCGCTGTGCCGCGCCCGAGATCGCGGGCGCCCGCTTCGTGCTCGGCTGCGATCCCGCGGGCACCGACGGCCCGCAGAGCAACCACACCGTGCTCGTCGCCCTCGCGGTGCGCGGCTACGGCGAGGCCGCCACGGCCGACGTCGTCGGCGTGCTGCGGCTCAAGCTGCGACCGGAGCACGCCGCGCCCGCAGTGCTCGCGTGGCAGCGCTCGTTCGCGGGCGCTCCACTGCACATCGAATCCACCCGCGACGGCAAAGACCTCGCGACCGCGCTCCGCCGCATCGCCCCGCAGCTCATCATTCGCCACGTCCCCGCGATCGGCGACAAGTTCCTGCGCGCGCAGCCGAGCGCCGCCGCCTGGAACGTCGGGCGCATCCGCGTCCCCGCCGACGCCCGCACGATGCGCTCGACCACCGACGATGACCTCGCCGCGTTCGTGCGCGTCGTCACCACGTTCGCGGGCATGGGCGACCGCGAGGACGACGACGTCGACGCGCTCTCTCACGCCTGGGGCGCCTGCTCCACCGCGTCGACCGTCTCCACCGGCCACGTCTCGGGAATCTGACCCGCACCCTATGGACGCACTCCCCCTCATCGACCGCCTCCCCGCGAAGGCCGACGACCTCGTCGCGCTCGCGCGGCAGTCGCACGCCCACCGCACGGGCGACCTCGGCTGCGACTGGTGGGCGATCGTCCGCGACAGCTACGAGGGCGCGGGCGGCTTCATGGCGAGCGTGCGCGCCGCCACCACCGGCACGTCGCAGCCCGGGGACTACGAGCGCGGCGGCTCCGCCGGTGGTCGTCGACGCACCTACCTCACGGCGTTCACGCGCGAGAGCGGCGACGCGTTCACTCGGCGCGCCGACCGCAGCGCGTACGAAAACCACGTTGCCCCGATCGTCGACATCTACGCCGGCCACCTCGACCGCCGCCCGCCGCAGCGCACCGCACCCGACGACGTGATGGCGTGGTGGCGCGACGTCGACGGCGAGGGCCACGCGATCGACGGATGGATGAGCGCGCAGCGGTTGCGAGCGCAGCTCTACGGGTGGCGTGCTGCGCTCGTCGACCGCCCGCTCGACCCGGACGCCACGTCCGCCACGGGCGAGACCGTCGCCCGCGCGTTGGAGCCTGAGGAGGTGCGCGACTGGCAGGTCGGCGTCGACGGGGCGCTCGACTGGATGCGCCTTGTCTCCGAGTGGTGCGAGCGCGACGCCGCGGGCAGCGCGGACGTCGAGGTCACCGAGCTCTCGACGTGGACCCGCACCGAGTGGGCCCGCGTGCGGTTGGAGAAGCACGACGGGGCGTGGACCGTCGTCGAGCGCGTCGGCGGCACGCACCCCTGCAGGCGCGTCCCGGTCGCCGTGCTGCGGTGGCAGGAGTCGCTCACGCCGCGCGCCCTCTACGGGCTGTCGCAGGTGCAGGGCGTGGTGCCGCTCGTGCTGCGGCTGTTCAACACCCTGAGCGAGTACGACCACCACCTCGCCAACGCGAACTTCGCGACGCTCTGCATCCAGAGCGACAACCCCAAGATTTTCGAAGAGCTCAAGCTCGGCACCACCAACGGCATCCGCTACGACTCCAACGCCGCGAGCCCCGGCTTCATCGCGCCCCCGTCCGACGTCGCGGTGCAGTACGCGCTCCGCGCCGAGCAGTTGGTGCGAGCGATCTACACCGCCGCCAAGGTGCAGCGCCCGGGCGGCGAGGCGCAGGCAGGCGATGCCGCGTCCGGCGTGGCCATGGCGTACGAGTTCGCACAGACCGACGCCGCGCTCCAGGGCTTCGCGCGCCGCTGCGCTGCCTTCGAGTTGGAGCTGGTGTCGATCTACGACGCCTGGAAGGGCGCGGGCGGCGCGACGCGCGCAGCCACCACCGTCGTCTACCCGACGCGCTTCGACGCGCGCGGCATCCAGGACGACCTGACCGCGTTCTTCGCGGTGCTCGACGAGAAGGTCCGCGCACAGTTCCCGCCCGCCGTGTGGCGCGAGGCACGCCTGCGCATCGCCGCGCTCGTGTTGCCCGAAGCCACCGACGACGTGCGCGCGGAGATCGAGACGGGCATCGCCGCGATGTTCACCGCCGACACCGCAACCGCCGCCACGACCGCCGTTGTCGACGACATCGACGCGGCCATCAACGACCTGCCGACCGACGACACGGCCTCCGCCGCGTCCGCCGACTGACCACCCGCGCGCACCCGACGCACCCGCCAGGGACTGCGCGCACCACGACCCACCGCGACCATGCGCGACGGGATGGAGACCACCATGGCGATCGACGAGACCACCGACCCGCCGGGCAATGCGGGAGACACGAACGGGAACCCCGACTCGAGCGGCTCCACGCCGCCGAAGCCTGTCCTGACGCACACCAAGGAGGATCTCACGCGCATTGTGACGCGCGAGGTCGCCAAGGAGCGCGAGCAGCGCGTGGCGCTCGAACAGCGGCTCGCGGCGATCGAAGAGGAGAAGCGCCTCGCCGAAGAGGCGAAGCTCTCCGCGACGCAGCGCGCCGACCTCGAACGCAAGCGCGAGCGCGAGGCCACCGAGGCGAAGATCGCCACGCTGACGCAGCAGGCCACCACGGAGCGCGCGAAGCGTCACGAGGTGCTGCGGCAGGGACGTGCCGCGTCGCTCGCCTCGACGATGGCGGCGCAGCTCGCCAACGCGGGGCTCCTCCCGCACGTCGAGCGCTCGATCGCGGAGCGGCTCATCGTCGAGACCGACGAGCACGGCGTCGAGCGCGTCGTCATCCAGATGGGAGCGCCCGGCGACAACGAGCCGCTGGAGTCAGGGTTTCCGAAGTTCCGAGACGCCCACCTGACGGCCTTCCTCAAGGTCGCCGGGGGCAGCGGTGGCCAGCATGGCGCTGGCGCCGCAGGGGGCCGCGCGACGTTCGCCGGTCTCAATCCCACCGACAAGATCGCCGTTGGCCTCACAGCGCAGAAGCGCTGACAGCCCCGGCCCATCGCGCGCGTCGCTGACGTCGCGCCCGGAGTCCCACCATGGCTACCGTCCTCTCCCTCGTCGAGCTCCTCAAGGGCTCCAGCGACCCCGTCCTCTCGGGCGTCGCCGAGTCCATCATCACCGTCGACCAGCTCGTCGCGCAGCTCCCGTTCAAGTCGATCGGGCTCTCCGACCATCTGACGTGGCGCCGCGAGAAGGCGCTCCCCGCCGTCAGCAAGATCGCGAGCGGCGAGAACATCACGTCGACCGCCGCGCTCGCCTTCGACCGCACCACGGCCTACCTGCGCCGCCTCGTGTGCGATCAGGACATCGACAACCTCGACGCGGGCGCCGCGGGCGGCATGATCGCCGCGAAGGCCGAGGCCATCGGGCGCGCGTCCAAGGCGCTCGGCCGCACCTACGGCGACGACGTCATCACGGGCGCCCCCGCGTGGACCGTCACCATCAACGACTACGGCGCGTCCGGCGCCACGTCGGGGACCATCGTCATCGGTCCGGGGCAGGACCCGCGCCTCGGCAACGCGCAGATCCGCTACGTCCACAGCGGGACCACGGTCGCCTACAAGGCCCCCGGTGACAGCGACTTCGGCGCGGCCGTGACCTACGCCGCGGGCGTGAAGGCGTACTCGCAGAACCCCAACAAGTGGGCGACCATCACCCTCGCCACGCTGTCGGCCAACGGCATCGTGACGCTCTCGTTCGTCGCCAACACCAACGAGATCGACGGCATGGAGCGGCTCCTCGCGGCGTCGCAGACCATCAGCGCGAGCACCAACGGCGACGCCATCACTCTCGCGACGATGGACCAGCTCGCGGACCTCGTGACCGACACCAACGGGCCGAAGGCCTACGTCATGCCCTCGCGCACCCGTCGCGCGGTCGTGGCGCTCATCCGCGCGGCCGGCGGCGCGAGCATGGGCGAGTACATGTCCATGCAGTTCGGCACGGGGCAGGACGTCAAGGTGCCGACCTACAACGGCATTCCGATGCTGCGGTCGGACTTCATTCCGATCACCGACACGCAGGGCTCCTCGTCGGCCGCGACGAAGGTCTACTGCGCGACGCTCGGTGACCAGGCCGGGCTCTGCGGCATCTACTCCGAGGCGGGCACCGACGACAACGGGGGCGAGATCATCGCCTCGGGGATGAACGGCATCCAGGTCGTGAACCTCGGCACCGTGCAGAACGCCGACGCCAAGCGCGTGCGCGTGAAGGCGTACTGGGGCCTCGCGTGCAAGACCGAGCGCGGCCTTGCGGCGGCCACGGGCATCACCTCGTAATGCCCGCCTCGGAGGCACACCTCGACGCGCCCCGCGCGCGTCGCCGGGTCGTGTACCCCGGCTTCAACGACCACGTCGGCGGCGTCACGTTCGCCGACGGGGTCGGGCTGTCGGGCATGGCCGAAGGGGTGCTCGCGCGCCTCCTCGGCATCGGCCTCCCGCTCGTCGACCTCGGCCCGTGGGAGGACGCCCCGGCGCCCGCTCCCGTGGCCGTCGAGCCCCCGGCGTTCGTCGAGGCGACCACGACGCCGCCCGTCGTCCCGCAACCCATCCAGCCGGCGCCCGTCGGCAACCGGAGCGACCGCCGCCGATGAGCTACTCCACCGATGCCGCCGTCCACCTGCGCTCCACCCTCGCGGCGCCCGCGCTCGCGTCGGTCAACCGCGCGCGGGTGGCGTCGTCGTTGGCGGCCACCACGATCGAAGCATTCCGTGACCTCGCCGACGCGGAGATCCTCCGTCGGCTGCGACGTCGCGGCATCGCCGCCGAGGACATCACCCGCCCCGATGACCTCGCCACGGCCTCGGAGGCGTACACGCTGACGCTGCTCTTCGAGGCGGCCACGCAACGCGCGGCGACCGCGGCTAGTCCGCAACTCGACCTCTTCGCGCAGAACGCCACGGCGTGGCGCGCGGAGTGGGAGCGGGAGATCGCCGCGGCCTCGCCCATCGACGGCCGCAAGGGCACGGGCGCTTCGTTCTCCTGGGAGCGCGGGTAGTGGCGCAGCTCGTCTCCCCCGTACTCGCGTGGCTCGCGGCGCTCGTCACGGGCGCCTCGGGCACAGGCCGCGTCGTGCCCGCCGCTGCGCTCGCGAGCGACCGCTTCGACGCGGCGATGGGCGACGCCGACTACCCCGCGGTCAACGCCGACCGCACCGTCGCCGTGCTCTACCAGGGCGACGCGGGCGGCGTCACTGACTCGCCCTACTGCGGCTGCGTCCGCGAGGCGTGGTCCGTCGAGGTGCGTGTTGGGTACCGCTACGACCTCGACCCCGCGAGCGCCGACGCCGACGCGGGCGACGCCAAGACCGCGCAGGCCCGCACCCGCGCGGCCGACGACAAGGGCGTCATTCGTCGCGCGCTGCTCTGGCCTGCGAACTACGGCACGGCGGGCAACGGCGTCCGCGTCGATCAGGTCATCCCCGGCGCCCACCGCGTCGAGGACAGCGGGAGCGGCCTGCTCGTGTCGGTGATCCCGTGCGAGCTGCGGGTCAGCTACGACCCGGCGACCGTGTGGGAGATGGCGCCCGCGATCGGAGCGATGCCGTGAGCGTCCGCGCCCTCGACCCGCACGCCGACACGAAGGCGCAGGTGGTCGACATGCTCCGCGACCTGCTCGCGCGCGCCGAGGGCGGGGAGTTCGTCAGCGCGATCTTCGTGGGGCAGCGCGCGGGCAACTCCATCTGCTACCGCAACACGGGGTCGCCCGACCGCCACGCGCAGATCGCCGCGCTGGAGATCGAGAAGGCCATCCTCGTGCGGCAGTGCCTGGGGGAGACGTGAGCGCCGGGCCCATCAACATCAACTTCGGCGGTGGCGCGAAGTTCGACGGCGCGAGGCTGCTCGTCGACCGCGTCAACGGCCTCGTGTCGTCGCTCGCGACGCGGTGGACGATCAACCTCGCGCTGCCCGGCGGGCCCCGTCAGGCGCCTCGCACGCTGCACCCGCGCAAGGGCGCGCCGCCCAAGCAGGGCACCGTCGCCGAGGTCGCCGCGTACCTCACAGGCGGCACGTCGCGGATGCCCGCGCGCGACTTCTTCGAGGTCAACGCCTACGCGCAACAGGTCATCGGGCAGGCGGTCGTGGACCGCTTCGTCGCCGACGTCATCGCGGGCAAGGCGCCGCCCAATGCGGGCGCGCTCATGGTGTCGATGGCCTACCAGTACCGCGCGCTCGTCATCCGTCGCTTCGAGTCGGGCGGCGGAGATCTGCGCCTTGCCCCGCTCGCGGCTGCCACCGTCCGCCGCAAGATCGCGCTCGGGTACCCCACGCGCATCGGCACGATGACGGGGCAGACCCTCGCCGCGCTCCGCAAGGCGCAGCCCGTCGCCCGCAAGCTCTGAGCGCACAGCGCGCTCGCCTCGCTCCACGTCCCTCCATCGCCGCCAGCGCGCGGCCCCGGTGAGCCATGTCCATTCTGACCTCCGCCCTCAAGGTGCTCGTCGGCCGCGAGAACGTCGCCTTTGGCACGACCGCCGCCGTCATGGTCCCCCTCACCGTCGAGGTGCCGCAGCTCCCCATGGGCGAGGGCGGGCGCGAGATGCTCGCAAACAACGGCTCGTCGCAGTACCTCCACGACAACCGCCCGATGATCCACGGGTTGGAGCGTCGGCAGCCGGTCAAGGTGTCGATGCTCGCGCGCCACAGCCCGGCGCAGCTTCGTACGGGCACCACGCCGCCGACGGCTCCGAGCGCGGGCGCTGGGGCGTTGTCGCAGGACATCGTGCTTGAGCACTGGCTCGGCGGCTTCCACGCGAACGCCGGCTCGACCACTGCCGGCACCCCCACCGTCAACAGCATCCCGGTCACCACGGGCCACGGCTCGCGCTTCGCGGTCGGGCAGATGGTGATCGTCTTCGTTGCGGGCGTGCCCACCGCGCCGCGGCAGATCACCGCCATCGCGACCGACACGCTCACGATCTTCCCCGACCTCGACGTCGCCCCCGCGAGCGGACAGGTGGTGCTCAACTCGACGTGCTTCTACCGCGTCGAGAGCCACACGCAGACGATGACCGTGGAGGCCGCGCACTACGAGGCGAGCCCCACGGCGCAGCAGCGCGGGCGCGGCGTGCGCGGACAGTGCGCGTGGACCGCCGAGGTCGGCGACACCTGCAAGCTCGCCTTCGACGGGATGCTCCAGGCCCGCGACGACGGTGACCTGTCGATCTCCGTCAGCGGCTCGCCCGAGGACATGGGCGCGGCCGTCGTGTGGCACGGCGATAGCTACTTTTTCGGCACGAACAACAGCGCCGCGCCCACCCACTCCTGCATCAGCAAGATCGCCATTGCCGTGCCCAACACGTGGCAGGAGGTGATGTGCGTCGGGGGCGTCGAGGGCGCCTCGGGCGTCGTGATGACGGGCGGCCGCAGCGCCCCATGCACCGTCGAGATCACGCTGGAGTTCAACACCGTCGTGCAGGCCGCCTTCGACGCAGGCGACGAGATGACGCTCCTCGTCTACGCCACGACTGGCACCGGCACCGACCAGCGCTGGACCGGCTGGCACTTCCCGCGCCTCGCCTTCGATGCCGAGCCCACGCGCGTCGACGACGGCGGGCTCGTCTACACCGTCGCGAAGTTCCGCGCGCTCGGCAACACCACCGCCGCGGGCGACCCCCTCGGCGCGTCGTCGACCGACCTCGCGCGCTCGCCCGTCGTGTTCTTCCGCTTCTAACGCCTCGCACCCGAGAGCATCCCATCGCATGAGCGACACCGTCGACATCACCGGCCGCCTCACCATCGTCCAGGTCAGCGGGCGCGGGGACCCCGCGCTTGACCGGGAGAACCCCGCGCTCATCGAAGCGGTGCAGCGGCACGCGATCGCCCGCGACGCTGCCTCCCTCGACGCCCTGCGCGCGTGCGTCGTCGAGGGCAAGCGCCTCGTGGAGTACGAGCTCGCGCCGCTCTCGCCCGCGGCGATGTCCTACCTGTCCGGCCTCGACGACGCGGCCCGCCCGGTCGTCGCCTTCCGTGCGGCGTGCGTCGCGGTGCGCGACGCCGAGGGGGTGCGCGTCGAGGCGAAGATCGCGC
>OFQZ01000131.1_pt1 | contig 29402 bp, 36 predicted proteins | sample 1543011 | NCBI WGS metagenome assembly OFQZ01 (sample SAMN07774216, study PRJEB24372) | wastewater metagenome | isolation source: Exp Tend NO 0WW | collected 2016-02 | reverse complement strand
GCGGCGCAGGCCGAGGCGCTCCTGAAGGAGTGGGGTCACCTCAACCTCACTGGGAAGGACTACACCGCGCATCGGATCGATCCTGTACCCACAGTGTTCGAGACGCGGGTCGAGAAGCTGGAACGGCTGGTGGAGGTTGTGCTTGAGGAGGGCCAACTACACGCCTCATGGCTCGCCGCCGAGCTTCTCGCTTCTCGTCCCTCGGAGGTGAAGCCGTTCATCCCTGAACGGTCTGAACGGCAGGCAGGACAATGAGCGAGTCACCAATAAGGCCCGAGCCTGGGTGCACCGAGTTGCAAGCGGTGGTTTTCACCGCCCTCTATGGCGTGGCCCTCGGGGTCATGCTCTTCCTCGGACTCTGGCTGCCGTGACCGACCTCATCGACATCACCGAAGGCCGACGCCTGCTCCACGCTGCTGAACATGGCGAAGTCGGGGACGGGTTTCGCCTCGATGATTGGACAGTTGACAACCTCCCTGCTCTGCTCGATGAAGTGGAACGACTGCGAGACGAGAACGAAGAACTGAAAGCGGAAGTGCGGCGGGAGACGCGACTCTCGATCCAGCGAGGCATGGAGGACGCGGCAGCAGGGCGACTGAAGCCGTGGTCCGAGATTCGTGGCGGCGCTCCTGTGGCATCCGAGGAAGGGGAGAAGCCGTGACCGTCTCGGTACTTTGGAACACCGAGGAACTGGAGCGCCTGTTCGACGGCTACACCTACACCTTCAACGAACTCTGCTGGGCCGAGGACGGCGACATCGTGGCCGTGGACCCCGGCGACCCGTCAGGCGTCGTGCTCGTCCACCCACCGATCCGCAAGATGCAAATAGCAGAGATCAGCGCCGACTCCATCGACTGGCACCTTAGCTACCGCTCATGGCACGACGTAGAGCTAGCGCCATTCAGAGTCATCTGCGAGACACCGCTTTACGGTGCCGTCCGAGTGTTCGACCCCGCCCCGTGGAAGGTCCGCGGCTACCTCGAACTCACCTACGGGGTCATCGGAATCCCAGTTTCGGCGCTGAAACTTGGAAAGAAGCTCGTCACGATCAAAGGGGTGGCATCACCGCACGCAAAGGATGCACTCCGATACCTCGCTGTCGCGGTATCCACGAACGAGGATCTACGAAAGGAACTCTCTCAATGAAGTTCTACGTTTCAGGGGCCATGCGTGGTGTGCCGCAGTTCAACTTCCCTGCGTTCGACTCGGTGACCAAACAGCTACGGCAGTGCGGGCATGACGTGGTGAACCCTGCCGAACACGACCGTAAGGTTGACCCCCACATCGAAACCCGCCCCGGCTTCGAGGACGGCACCGCCGAAACGATCGTCCCGCTCAGCAAACTGCTCGCATGGGACATCCGCCAGATCACCCGCTGCGACGCCATCGTCGTCGTCACCACGAGCGGCGACTGGAAGAAGTCGGCCGGTGTCGGTGTTGAACTTCAGGTGGCACGAGAGCTTGGCCTCCGGGTGTTCTATGCCAGCAGCAGCAAGTACGGCACCTACGGCTGGGACATTCTCGAAGAAGTGGAGCCGACAATCATCGGCCTTGCGGGCTACGCACAGTCGGGTAAGGACACGGTTGCGGCCCACCTTGTCGCCGCCCACGGATTCGAGCAACGGGCGTTCGCAGACAAGCTCAAGGCCGTGCTCTACGACACTGACCCGGTGCTCGATGACATCTACCAGCTTGCCGTACAGGTGGACCTGTACGGCTGGGAGACGGTGAAGAAGGAACGGGACGCGGTGCGCCCCTATCTCCAGCGCCTCGGCGCATCGGTGCGTGACCACCTCGGTGAGTCCACCTGGGTCGATGCCGCCCTGGCCGACCTGCCGGAACGTCTCGTTGTATCGGATGTGCGATATCCCAACGAGGCCGAGGCCATCAAGAAGCTCGGCGGCGAGGTGTGGCGGATCTCGCGTACCGGACACGGGCCAGCCAACGATCACATCTCGGAGTCAGCGATGGACGATTGGGAGTACGACCGGCACATCAGCAACTATCACACGATCGAGTGGCTGCGCTCCGTGGTGGACGAGAAGCTCGGGGCAACTAAGGTGGGCGGACAATGACATCTGCTCGCTGCGAACAGTGCGGACTGCCCTTCACCCCCAACTCCGCAAGAAACCGTTTCTGCTCACGAGAGTGTCAAGTGGACTCTTACAGGGGCCGGTCACAGAACGAATCCAAGAAGCGGCAGGAGACAGGCTTCATGTGGGAACCAGTGCGTCCGGCGAGGCCAGTAAAGGTAACGGTGCCGAGAGCGAAGCCGAACAAGCGTGATCGTCTCACAGCGCTCGTACTGCCGGACCCGCAGTTCGGGTACCGCTGGTTGGAGGACAACACGCTGGAGCCGTTCCATGACGAAGCTGCTCTCAGCATTGCGCGGCAGATTGCGGAGGTGGAGCGTCCCGAACTCACGATATGGCTCGGTGACTTCCTCGACCTTGCCCCTCTTGGGCGTTACCGCAAAGAGGAGGGGCTTGCCCGTACTGTGCAGGCCGCTATCGACCGAGGCTACGAAGAACTTGCGGTCCACCGTGCCCTCTGCAATGAGATGCGAGTGATTGAAGGAAACCACGATGCAAGGCTCCACCTCGCCGTCATCGACAATCTTGTTGCCGCATCCGGTCTACGACGTGCCGCTCGACCTCACGAGTTTCCCGCGCTGTCTGTGCCGAACCTGCTGTGCCTGGATGCTTTGGACACGAAGTACGTTGGCGCCTACCCCGCGGGAGCTACTTACATCAACGACAACCTCGCTTGTATTCACGGCCGGAAACTGGACATCGGACAGGTTCTCAACGACGAACGCACCTCGCTGATCCAGGGCCACATTCACCGGATTGACATTCGCTACTCGACCCGCAACACACGCGACGAGCCGAAGTTCACTGTGGCCGTATCGCCGGGCACTCTCGCCCGCATTGACGGCGCTGTCCCTTCAATGCGCGGCGGCGTAGACCTCTACGGCAAGTCGGTGCGATCGTGGGAGAACTGGCAACAAGGAGTGCTCGTCGTCAGGTATGAACCAGGGGATGGACTATTCGACCTGGAAATGGTGCCGATCTTCAACGGGCGGGCGTACCACCAAGGCAAGGAGTACCTTGCGTGAGCCACATCGCCGTCAAGATCATCGGCGGACCGCACTGTGGTTCAGCGGTACGACGCGACGACATCTCGCAGTTCGAGCTACGCCACTACGGGAAGAAGCACGTCTACAATCCCGGCCCTATCGTGGACACCGAGAAGGGCTTGTTCGCCTACGCGTGGTACAACGAGTACGACTGGACCACTCTGTAGGGTCAGGCTGGCTGTACGTCGCTCGGCGCAGGCGGTGTCCATACAGGGTACGGCCGGAGCACACGGTCGTGCGCCTCGACGTCCTGGCGCAGCGCCCCGAGGGACTCGGCCGTGGCGGCCATGAGGCGGGCGTGCTCGATGATCTGTCGGGTCATCCACGCCACCCATGTCGCTGACCCGCCGAGGAATGCTGCGGCGAATGCGATGGCAATGCCCACTTCCAGGTCGTTCATTTGGATCCGTCAGTTGTCGTCGTGGGCAGCATATGGGTCATGTTACTTCTTCGACTTCTCAAGTGACTTTCGTGTCTTTGCGGTACGGGCGACGATCTCCTTCGTCTTTTCGGTGGGGATCACCGGGAGTCCGAGGAAGCGGCCGATGTTGACCGGGGTGCTGTAACGCCCGACACCTGCCTGCACCATCGGAAGCCCCTCACCGACGCCGAGGGCGGCCTTCCACGGGTCCACCTCCTGGACGGCGGTGCCGTAGGGGCCGAGCGCCTTGCGTCCCTCATCGAAGCCGGGGGCGTTCATACCTGCCCGCAGGCCGATGCCGATGAACGGGTTGATGGACCGCACGATGCCTTCCGGCGTACTGAGTCCGGCCGCGTCTTGGAACGGGTTGAGGCCGCGGGTGTTGAGGTCGAGCGGCCCCATCGGGACGATGCCGGAATAGGCTTCGGGGAGCACGTCGCCGTACCGTTCACGCTGGAGTTGGTCGTTGAGTTCGCCTGCGGCGTACATGAAGGGGACGACCGCAGGGTGGTCGAACGGGAGCTTGGCAGCGATCTTGAAGATCTGCTTCATCCACGAGTAGAACGGGACGACGGCACGGACGGCCTGCGACTCGAACGGTGTGAGGTCGTGGAAGTCGATCATCTTGGTGCCAGCCTCGACAGCCTTCACTGCGTCCTCGGTGGTGCGGACGGTCTTGGCCTCAACGGCGTGGCGGGCGATCTGGTCAACGCGGTCCTGCCAGCGGAAGGCAGCACCCTTGGCCTGACGGCCTGCACCAACGACTCCGCCCTCCTTGTAGGCGTTCTTCACACCCTCGACGCCCTTGCCGTGGGAGATGAGGGACGAGCCGCCACCGTCAAGCTCTGAGGCGAGGCCGGACGAGCGATAGATGCCGCCGCTACCAGCCTCAGCTTCCTTCGTGTAGTTCTCAAACCCTTTCTTCCAGTCGGTCAGTGAGACGCCGTGGGCTTGGGCGACCATCACGTTGCCGAACAGGTTGTTGACGTACCAGCGGGGCGACAGGGTGAGGATCAGTGTGCGCCACGGGTTCGTCACCTTGGAGATCGCGCCGAACACGCCGTGGCTATAGTCCTTGCCGTAGGAGTTCAGCATCTTGGCGACCGTCTTTGGAATAATCATGCCGCCCTGCGCCGGGGCGACGGTGCCCTCGTACACGCCGCGGGCTGGGTCCCACAGGACGTGGGAATCGGGAACCTTGACGCCAGGGGCGACACCGTGGGCAACCTTGCCCTCGATGTAGTCGGTGACGGCGTTGGCCCGTGCCTCGAACATGGCCTGGATGCGGCCAGCGGGGAGCACGTCGGCGCCCGAGTAGCGGCCACGCCCGAGCACACGGTCCTTGCGGCCGCTGGAGAGGAGTTCCACGAGGGCGTTGGCACCGGGCTGAAGGGAGGCGTGGACAAGCTGCTGTGCTTGGTGTTCGGTCATGTGGGAGACGTAGCCGGGGTCGATGCCGTTCTCGTGCATGAACTCGACAAGGCCGGAAAGCGTCTCGGGGGCCTCGCGCGCGAGGTGTCCGGTTGCGTCGTTCTTGATGAACTCGTGGACATCGAGGGCGGCTTGCACCAGGGGCTTGAGGTTGTCGGGGGCACGGGCGACCGAGAGTTGGTCGGCCCCCTCGAACGCCTTGTCGATACCGGCTTGCGCCTTGGCCTTGGCACCGGCCTGGAGTACCTCGGTTGGGTGGGCTTCATTCTCAAGGAGGTTGCTGAACTGGTCGCGGACCTTGGCGGCCTCGTCCAGTTCCTTCGTGATGCGTGCCTCAGTCTCGACGGTCTGCTTGATGCGTGCGGCGAGGGCACCACGGTTGGCGCCGGTTCGGTAGGCGCCGCGCACGGTGGCGGGTGCCTGCCCCGGCTCGATGAGTGTCGGTGCTTCGCCCGGTACCCGCTTCTCTGGCCGGAACAGTTGACGCTGACCCGGCAGTTCGCCAACACGGGGCGGGACCGGCTCGGTGACCGCGGGGCGTCCGACGACAGATTCGGGAACGACCTGTGCCTCACGTCCGAACGGTCGTGCTTCGGTCGTGGGGTACTGCACCGGGGTGGTGGCGCCCTCGGCGTCTTGGGTGAATAGCGGGCGCTCCTCGACGGGACCTGCTGCGTCGAACTTCTCCACGAGGGAAGCACGGAGTTCCCGTGTGCGTGCGAGCTTGGCCTCGTTGCGGGCGATCTGCTTGTCGATGGACTCGATGGTGCGGGTTGATTTGCCGCGTTCGATGGCGACCTTCTTGTCGAGCTTGAGTGCCTTGTCGAGATCGTTGAGGTGCTTCTCCAGGGCGCGGGTCTGTGCCGCCGACATGGCGGCTTCCTCGCTACCCACGTCCTCAAGCCCCTTGACGCCGGGACGGTTGTGCTTCATCTCCTCGAAGGCGAGTTGTGCTTCCTTGACCCACGGACCGCGGGCGCCCTCGACGGCCTTGTCCCATGCGGCCAGGGCTTCGGGGTCATTCTTGATGGAGTCGGGGATCTGGCGTGCCTCTTGGCCAGCTTTCGCTACGTCGCCGCCGATGGCATCGTAGAAGGCGGATTCTCCTTCGATAGCGGAGATGACCTCGGAGCCGACGATCCCGTTGACGGCGGTGCGGTCGGTGACGCCGTGCTCGCGCAGCATTGCTTCCAGCGGTGCGAGGGCGCCTTGTGGGGCCGAGTCGAGGATCATGTGGCGCTGTACCTCGGCCATGCGCCGGTTGAACTTGACGGACTGGCGTGCTTCCTCCTTGACCCAATGGTTCTCTACCTTTGCACCAATTCGGTCGATAAGGCGTGTGTTGTACGGATTCTGCGCTTCTTTCTTCGGTCCCTTGATGACCTCAGCGGCTTTCTGCCAGACGGTCTGAGGGGCCTCTGTAGCGCCCTGTACGGCCGTCTCAGCAGCCGCTGGGGTCGGAGTGCCGCCAGTTGCGGCAGCCTTCTCTGCGGCGATCTGAGCGGCCTTAGCGGCGTCCTCAGGCGTCGGCGGGTTCGTCCGCTGGTACGCCTGCCGTGCCTCGTCCGAAACGCGTGCCGCGTCCTGATAGCCCTGGATCTCGTCGTACAGTTCGGGACGGGCGACACCCTGCGGGGCAGTCGAGGTCCGCTTCCCCGTATCGAGCGGGTTCGCCTTGATGACGCCCGAGGAATCCATCGTCTCCGGGTTCACGCCGTGAGCTTCGAGCACGTTGGTGGCGGCCTTCTTCGTCAGCGGCCGGAGCACCTCCTTGGCAGCCGACTCGTATGGGTTCGTGACCCGCTTGAGCTTGGCGACCTGCGCTGCGGCAGCCTCAGCATTGAGCGTCGCGGCTGCCATACCCTCAGTGTCACCAGCGGCCTTGGCGGCCGTGTAGGCGGCATCAGCGGCCTTGAGGGACGAGGTGGCAGCCATCTTGAACGGGGTAGCAGCCGCAGCCACCGTGCCCACGTCAGTGACCAGGGCGGGCAGGATGCCGCCGCGGCGCGAGTAGAAGGGAGCGATGTCGGCGCCTTCGGCACCGATAGCGTTGTTGATGTCCTCCAACGGCTTGTCAGCTATGCCGAGCGTCGCAGTGTCGGCCACGTTCAGCGCCGAGGAGACGAGGCCCTGACCGAAGTGCTGGACAGTGCGGCCCACCCGGCCGGGGTCACCCGTGACAATGCCGCCCACGAGTTCGGCCCCCGTGTTGGCGAGGCCGGTGACGATCTCCTTCGGCATCGAGATGAGGTTTGAGAGGCCGAGGTTGAGGAACCCCGCGTCGTCGTCCCGGTGGTGCATCTTGGCTGCCTTGTAGTTCTGGTAGGCGGCCTGAGCGCCCTTAGCCGATTCGTCTTGGAATGCGTAGTGGATGGACGAGCGGCGACGGCGCGGGGTAACGACCCCTGATTTGGATTGGAATGCGTACTTGATAGCCATGCGGGCGTCCCGTTACTGCTGGGGAAGCTCGCTCGAATACATGGCCGTGAGGTACGCACGGGTCCGGGCGTACTTGGGACCGGGGTACTTCTTGAGCAACTCAGGCAACGTGAGCTTCTTGGTTTCGATGGAACCAGTGACGCCGCGCCCCGGAATGAATGGGTCATACCAGTTTGGACCCTCCCCGGTCGTCTCGCCCTCGTCGTGGTAGCGGATAGCATTAGCTACGGTCGGACTGTCCACCACCTGCGCTGCCTCCTCGGGATGCGTCTGCTTGTACCAGCTCCACCATGCGGGAGAACTGGTGTCAGTCGGCTCGGCAGCCGCCTGCTCAGCCTTGTATTGAGCGTTAGCGGCAGCGTCTGCCCGCCCCTGATCGGTAATCGAGTCACGACGCGAGCGCCGGTAATCGGCCAAATCCTCCGCACGCTGCTGGTTATGCATGTAAACCTGCTGCGCCCACGCATTCTTGTCGGCAGCGGCCTGAGCGTTGATGCCCGCCTCCTGCGCCGCAATGTCACCAAGCGCCTGCTGCTGAGCCACACGCAACGCACCACGCTGACCAGCAGCCAGAGACGTAGCCCCAAGGTTCAACAGACCAACATCGGCCTGCCGCGACGCCTGACCGGCATCGAGGGCAGCACGCATCGGCTCCACACCCGCACCAGCAGGAGTGAACGACTGGAGGCCAGTCGCCGCCTGAGACTGCTTCGAGGCAGCCGTCTGCGTGTCAATGGCCGTAGCGGCATCGCCGTAAATCTTCTGAAGCGCCGGAGGCAGCCCGCCAATCGCCTGATGGGCACGACCCTCAGCAGCCGAGAGATCAGCCAGCGCCGTCGCATACTCCTGATTGATCGAACCCCGCTGAGCGGCGATGTTCTGCCGCATCGCTTCCACGCCGGACTCATCGAACTGAGGAGCAGCCGGTTCCACATACGGGTTCGGGGCTTGTCCCGCGGTGAAGCTGTCCCACGCTTGTGGCCCGCCTGGGGCCTCGCTGCGAGCGTTGCCCATCATGGACGACCAAGCCTCTGGCGAGATGGACGACTTGGGTGCGGGCGCAGGCTCGACCACCGTGCGCTTCCCCGCCGAGTTCACAACCTGCCGAGTCGGACGGTTGTAGTTATCCACGAGCCGGGCCATCAGATTACGATTCCCATAGTCGAAAGCGTCCGGCTCCGAATACCGCTGTCGTACAAGTACCGGGACAGGCCGCGGTCCACATCAGCCGTGTTCCAATCGTAGTCGGCGCGCTGCTCATCGGCAGCAACCCCCGCATGCCCGCCACGGACAGTGCCGCGAGCCGAGTAGCGATTCACAAGATTCGTCAGGTCACGGCCGTAATTGGTGCCGAGCCGAGTCTTGGCAAGGGCGGCGTCCTCGCGGGCGTTCCCCTCCTGCAACTGGTTCGAGGCAAGGGTCAGCGGCAGGGCCGCAGCCGCATCGGAGTTCTGGTCGTAATACGAGGCAAGGCTAGACATACCGCCAGACTACCGCACCGACCCGACGTGCTCGCCACGCTCGGCACGCTTGATCCAATTGCAGTTCGAGCACAGCACTTGGTAATTCTCCGGGTTGGCGTACACGCGCTTGTAAAGGTTGCTGGCGGCGTTCTTGTCCTCGACACGCTCGCGACGGCCACCGCCATGCACATGGTCGATCTGAAGGGCGCGTTCGTCGGAGAACCCACACCGGACACACTCATTTCCGAGGAATGCCATCACGGCGACGCGGGCCTTACGCGATGCCCGCCAACTGGCGAGTCGAACCTTCTCCGGGTTAGCGGCGGCATACTGTTTTCGGCATTCGATGCACTGGTATTGGAGCCCGTCAGGAGATCGGCGTGACCGGTGATACGACGTAACTGGGAGTGACTGTTTACACCACGAACAGATCTTCATCTACTCATTATAGGTAGATCTCTAGCAATATGCATCATCAACAACGTCTTGGTAGCTGTCCGTCCGGTTCGCCGTCAGGTCAGTTGCCAGCCGAGTCAGGAGTTCCACCGCCTCGGCCTTGTGGGCCTGAGCGTTGCCGTCGTCGTCGTCATCCTTGTAGGCGAGGTACAGGGCATACTCAGAAATAACCCCCTGATGGACCTCGGGAATCGCCGGATCAACCGACCCAGCCACGAGCGTTGCGAGCGGACCGAAGTATTCGATCGTGTACGAGGTCGTCGCAGCCGGGGCCGGGTACACCTCCAGCGTGTCGTTGAACAGCCGGTACCACCACGCCGTGCCCTGCTCCGTCGCATACGGCAGATACTGAGCGTGCTGCTTCCGGTTCCCGAACGGCGTCAACACGATCCCGTTGGTCTGGTCCCACACAAGGTTCACCTGCGTACAACCAGTGGGTAGGTCGCCAGCGTTGGCGCCAGCAGTCACCGAGACAGTCGCCCGAGTCTCCTCGAACGGCCAGTAGGGCGACGAGCTTGCAACCCACTTGTAAGCATCGTTCAAGTAGGCCACCCAGGAGGCATCGTCGTAGATGGCCTGATCCGGGTCATCGAACCTCGCCTTCACGCGGGCAAGGAGGGAAGCAGTCGTCATAGCAACAGACTATCGGTTGAGGTGTCCGGGCCGGGTGCCGATGCGAATGACCTCGATCGACGGTGCCTCGACCGACGCACTGGCGCTCGCAGCCTCGACCTGCACGTCAAGCTCCTCGGCCTGCTCGGCAAAGACGTACCGCAGATGCTGGTTCACCCCGTTGGTCAGCGTGCGCGTGTACGTCGTGGATCCCACCGTGACGGCAATAGTGGAGCCACTATCCGAAGCGGTCGCATAGATTTCCACGCTCCGCAGCCTGATCTGCCGACCGTCCGGGTTGCGGAGCGGTGCCGACTTCCAGGTGTACGAAGCTGCCCGAGTGTCCTCGCTGGCATCGAACAGCCACAGGGCGAGGTCGCTGCCGTCGTCACCAGTGGCACAGAACAGTTGGCGAATGTCGCCCGCCGTCACAGCCGTTGAGTGGAAGTGGTCGGCCGAGGTCGTCAGACCAGAAAGCGTGAACCACGCCTGCGTGCGGAAGTCGTAGATGAGTCCGTGAGGCGCCACAAGGAAGTTGCCGAGGAACGCACATTCGCCGCCACCAACATCACCGTTCTTGCTGTAGGAGTGCCCCCAGGTAGCCGGGTCGATCTGTGTCGAGATGTCACGGAACGTAGCGCCGTTGCTCGACAAGACGACCGAAGTGCCGGGGCCGACGAAGGCGAGGCCCTGTGTCGTCATGGGCACCTTCTGCGTCCAGCCGGTCGGGCGGGCGTCCGACATCGAGCGGACCACCGGGTCAGTGATGTCGCCCTGCACCATCGTCCACGGTGCGTTGCTCGCCCCGATGAGCAGGTCAGACGGGGCGAACGGCGTGATGGACGTGATAATCATGCCCTGCCGTGACGCCTGCACCGGCAGGTTGTTCGCCACCGACCACGAGGACACCGACTGACTGTCTGACCAGAACAGCGTGGCGTTCGACCCGGCGATGATGCGGTCATCCTGCACAGCCAGAGCGGTCGGGAAGAACCCACCCTTGCGCTGCGTGGCCGCCGGCGACGAGCCGCCAGCTTGGTAGGTGAACTTGAGTGACCAGATCCCATCGGCCGACGTGGAGGCGTAGGCGATGTTCCAGATGACGTGGGTGTCGCCCGCCGAGTCCACGAAGGTGTCGAACTGGACCGGGTTCGGCTTGGCGTGCGACGACGGGGCGTCGTGAGCGATCACCTGCGTCCACGAGGTAGGTGCCGACGTGAGCGTCTCGTTCCACCTGTAAATCTTGATCTTGTAGTCAGCCGAATCGTAGAGCGCAATGTAGCGGTCAGACGCCGTGGTCGGCAACGACTGGTGGACGATGGCGCCACGGGAATAGATCCCGCAGACTGTCCCTGTCGAGGACAGCCCCGTCGTAGCGAACGACGTAGCCTTCATCGCCGCCCGAATACCGCCGCCGATCTCGGGGCGACAGTCCTCCATGACGGCAGCCCCCGACGCCGGGATCAGATACGGCGAGGTCGTCCAGAGGCCGGGGGAGAAGTCGGTGAGTTCAGCCCACGCAAGATGCGAGTCATCAGGCATCGGTAGTGGCCTCGACCTTCTTCTCGTCCCGCATCCCGCCGACCTGTCGGAAGGTGACATTGGGGTTGTTGCGGTCGTGCTGGAGGCGGGCCAAGTGGTCCATCGGCGTCATGGCTGCATCCACGAACGCGTCGGCACGCGCCTTGTCGGTCGCCTCGTTGGCGGCCTCGACCTTGGTGAGCGTATCGACGTGGCCCGGCGACTCGACACGGAGAGCAGCTATCTCCGCCACCACCCTGCCGCGCTCCTCCATGCGGAAGTGAGCGACCATCCGATTGCGGCCATCCTCGCAGGCCCGCCACACCTCGATGCGGCGTCCCTCCCCTAGCACCGGGTGCTTGATGATGCCTACCTGAACGAACAGCAAGTCGTCGGCAACCTGGAGGTCACGCTCCAACTGCTCCAGGTCCGAGGGGACGTACCCGAGCGTGGGGTGGGGAATCTCAATCGACATGCGACCATCCTACGTGAAGGGGGGTGGCCGGGTTCACCGACCACCCCCGAAACGGATAGGACGTGCGAGGCACCCGGCGACGCAATCCCATCATACACACACTCGGACGCGCAAAGGCCGCCCCGAAGGGCGGCCCTTGACACAACGCCTTACCCTCTATCAAAAAGTGGGTACGGAAGTCGTCACGAGAATGTGCGAGTTCCGGGTGAGCGTCTCCAGGTTGGTGAAGGTGAAGAACCGGGCCTCCACAGCGTGGGTGTTGTCCAGCGCCTTGTAAAGCACCGACCCACCAGTGTCGTCCCACTGGAAGTCAGCCTCAGGAGCGGTGAAGCGGCTGATCTCCTCAGTGTTGAGGCCGTAGATCTTGTTGCTCGGGCAATACTTGTCCGCGATGAGCGTGCCACGTTGGATCTGCACACCCTTCCAGCCACCCTTGAGGGTCGCCTCACGGCCGTCGTACCGCTTCTGCGCCTGGAGCTGCTGAGCGAGCTTGCGGGCGTTGTCCTGCTCCGAGATCCACAGGTCGATGTCGCCACCGTCCCCATCGGTCTGCACCTTGTCGGCCGCGAGGTCGAACAGAGTCTCAGACACCTGAGTGGTCGAGGAACCGGCAGTCTGCGCCTGCCAGAGCGGCTGGGTCGCCGGGTCGAGGTTGGCGTAAGCCTGGCTACCGAGGAGGTAGTTCAGGCCGTTCAACTCGTAACCCCACGTCGCCGCAGCGGCGAAGTTGCCGGTACGAGCGATGTAGTCACCGGAGGCCGCACCCGAGGTAGCGTCCGCAACGGTGATGGTCTGAGCCGCCTGGTCGATCGCGGTGATCGTGGTCGAGCCACGAACCGCCGCAGTGGAGGCGTTGATCTGGTCAACGACCATGCCGACGAAGAAGTGGCGCATGAGGCCCTTGTTCGCGTTCCCGAAGGTGTAGACCTGCGAGGTGTAGCCGGTCGTCGCCGTCCCGGTGATCGCACCGAGGTAGAGCGTCGAGGAGATGCTGACCGCCGTGTTGTAGCTCTGGCGGGCCGCCTCGTTGGAGACATCCTTCTCAGCGCCACGGAGGTTGGCCTCCAGGGCGTTGACGAAGGCGCCATCCTTCCCCATCGAGAGCAACTGGCTCGCACCAGTCACCTTGACGGTGTGGTAGATGGTCGCAAGGTTGTCTCGCACCTGCGAGTAACCCTGCGAGCCAGCGGTCGGCAGGGTGCCACCGTCGCCACGGGATCCGGTCGAGGTCGAGCGGGAGGTGTGGACTGCCCACACGGCCTGACGACCTTCAATCGACTCCTTGTTGTTGTCGAGTTGCGACCAAACGGCGGTCCGGTCGTTCACGGCGTTCCGAAGGCCGGGGCCGTAGTCGTCCTTCATTGCGTTGTCGAAATTGCTCAGCGTCTGTGCCATGCCCAAACAGTAGCACCGAGAATCTCAGAAGTCGGGAATACCTCCCGACCGGCAGGTGTTACTGCCCGACTTTGACCTTGCCTTCTCGCCGCGCGCGGATCACGTCCTTGATGGAACGCGGCTCCTCCTTGGCGGCGGTGCCATCACCGGCACCAGAGCCACCGCCCTTGAGGACAGTCGGAGACGCAGCAGCAGTCTCCTTCTTGGCCTTGAGATGCGACTGCACACGCTCCTCGATCCGGGCGTCATACGCCTCAATCGCCTTCTCGACCGCCGCCTCGATGGCGTCAAGATCACGCGTCTCGTCCGGCAACGCATCACCAGCCGCCGCCACGAGGAACTGACGATCCTCGGCAGGGATGGCGTGCTTGTCGAACACGCCGTCAATCCGGGTACGGACCTGACCGGCGAACTGCTCCTCCTCCTGCTCCTTCATCGGGTTCAGCACCTTCTCCTGAAGGATGGCATTGACCCGTTCGTCAATCTGTGCCTGCGTGAGCGTCTCACCCGCGGCGTCCGCCTCGTCCTCGACCTGATCCTCAGCGATGTCGAGCGCCTTGCTCAAGAAGTCCTCGGCCTCCTTACCGGAGATCGACAGGGCGTTGGCGATGTCCATGAACCCGGCCACGAGGCCCTCGGGCGTGGAAAGCGTCTCCAGGGCGGCACGGTCACGGCGGGCCTGTTCGGCGTCGATGCCCTCGTAGTTCTTGAGAGCAACACGCTTCTCGGCGGCCTCGTTGCGGAGCTTCTCCACATAGGCACGGTCGAAGGTGTCCTGGCCTTCCGGCAATTCCGGCAGGTCGTCGGCAGCACCCTCAACGGGCGGGGCCGCATCCTCGGCCGGTGCGGGAGCTTCGCCCCCGATAGCGCCGTCGTCGGCAAAGTAGATGGCGGGCATGGTTCGGATCACGGTGACCTCCTGGGTCGTAGTGGTTGATTACTTGCGAGCGAGACGTACAGCCGCTTTGGCAGTGATCGGAGCGAGCTTCTTGGCGCTCGGCCGTCTCCGTACCATAGCCGCAGTGAGGGCAGACAAGTCGCCTTTCGGCTTCACTTCCGCCTTCACAGGCTCGGGTTCGGGGGTGTAGAGGTCAACCAGCTTCATCGCATCGTCGCCGCTTGCTGGCCCGCCCCGAGGAACGGAGACTGTCCGGGCTGACCAGGACCACCGATCCCCACCGCGTCGCGGATCTGACGCTCGGGGTAGTCCTCGGCCGGAGGAGTTCCGGTACCTCCGGTGTTATCGCCGGGGAACGCGGGCTGACCTTGCGCCGCCTGCTGAGGCCCCATTGCCTCCTCCAAACCCATCATCATCGGATCGTTCGGAGTCCCCGGCGCGGGGGGCACTGCGCCGGGCGCTGCGGCGGGGGCACCCCCTACAGGAGTCTGCATGGAGCCAAGCACCTGCTCGTGGTGAACCAGGACGTGGGCATCCACGACCGAACGGATCTCCGGGGGCAACTGCTCGTACTCGTAGCTCTTACGGAAGTCGTCGTGCTCCGCAATGTGGACAACGTGGTTGTCGAAGGTGTGGACCTGCTGAAGCTCACCGTTGCGGAGATGCGAGTTCTCACGCTGCGCCTGCTTGGCGTCGAGCGAGAGGTTGTCCATGAACGCATCCATACCCGGCTCGTCAATGATCTGAAGGGCACGGCGCACGTCGGTCAGCATCCCGGCACCCTGGAGCTTGAACACCAAGTCCTGGCGTGCCGCCTTCGAGCGAGGCAGCAACGACTCCGGTGAGACGTACACATCGAGAGAGTCCGACACATCGGCACCAGTGAAGCGTTGCGCCTCAAGATCCCCGGCCTCCGACCATGTGCGGATCGTCCGCTCCTCGGTCCAATACTGCTTGACGAGGTTCAAGATGTGCCAGCCGATCTCCTGCACCGTGACAGCCAGGAGCTTCACCGAGGTGGCAAGCTTCGTGTCGTCAGCCTCCTGCAAGGCGATGAGGGACGCAGCAGCCGAGGTCGGCGCAGCCGTACCCGTCGAGGCATCGGACTGCCCCGAACGCTCACCCATCTCGATGTCCGCACGCTTCATCGTCGTCTCGTGCTGCTGGAGCCACCCCGAGTCGGGGATCAGCCAGTCGGGCTTCCCGTTGATGGGCGAGTACGGGTACACCTCGACACGCGAGGACGCCCGCTGCTCATCCATCGAACCCATCGCACCCTTCGGCACCATGAGCTTCGGAGACATCTTGTTGCGCTGATCCGCCTCGCGTGAACGGGCGTCGTTGTAGTCGATCTGCATGGGAATCAGGTCCGTCACCCAGGTACGGCCCTCACGCCGCCCGATGCCGGGCAGCAAGTCCTGCTGCACGAACGGGAGCCGCCCGTGCTTGTACGGGAAGTCCATCTTCTCCAGAACGGTCGTACCGCAGTAGGTGATGACGATGCCCTTGGGGAACGCCCGGCACGGCACCGACCAGAACTGCTTGACAGCCACCATGTCGGCGGTGTCGGACGTAGCGGCCATGTGTCCCCCGCCAGCGTTGGCGATAGAGAGCATGTCGTCCATGATCGGCTTGGTGTCGGACTCGACCTCCTTGCCCCACTGCTCCCACACCGCTTCGCGGGTCATCGCCTTGGTACGGCGCGCCCAAATGGCGTCACGGAGACTGTCGGCATTCGGATCCACCACGAGTTCAGGCCACGGAACCGGGTCGAGAACCACCTCGCCCTGATGCAGCTTGCCTTCGGGGTCGATGTCGAGCACCGGGCCAGCGGCGGCGTCCCAAGACACCTGCCAGTACGAGCAGCCGGTGATGATCGGCCAGAAGATGAACTCGACCTGCTTCTTCGTCCACTCCAGCCGGGCGAGTTCGTGGGTCAGGATGCGGGTGCCGACCTTCGCCGCTGAAATGTCGTCTTGGTCGTCTGACGCCGGACGACACTCGGGGGCAATCGCCTCCTTGGTGAGCTTCGATGCGGTCCGCTCCACGATGGAGCCGATCTTGTTGATCGTCAGCTTCTTCACCGAGTTCGGAGACTGCGGATTCTGCTGCGGGAGCCGCATGGTACGCGCCTGCGCGTCCCAAATCATCCACTGCTGACCGAGCGTGAACGCAATGTTCCGCTTGATCTGGTACAGCGGGAGACGACCCTGCTGCTTCTGCGCCTTGGCCTCGATCCAGGTGATAAGGCCCGCCTCGTCGGTGGGCGGTTGGAACTGCTGTTTCGCGGCCATGCTACGAGTCTACGTCGGAGACTGGCTGCCAGTCCTCGATGTACCCGGTTTCGTCAGTGAACAGGGTCATCCCGTCGTATGCGGCAGGCTTCGGCTCATCCGGCTGACCGGCCACATAGTCGCCGTAGTTACGGGCCATGAAGCGGTCACGGAGTTCTCTGTTCTCGGCCCGCAGATCAGATACCACTGACCGCTGGACGTACCAGATCGTGAAGAAGATGAGCGACAGGCCGAGGGCAAGCGTCGCAATCGGCCAGAGGAGGTAGACCTGTTCGGCGGTGTGGATCATCGGGCCGACACCTTCGGGGCGAACTTGCCGCCGATCCGCGGCTGCGGGGCGTTGGCGATACGCCGCTCGTTGTCCTTCTCGGCAGCGATCCGCATGGCCTCCAGCCCGACCTCGTTCACGAGATCGTTCGCCCGGTCGAGACGTGCCTGCGTCGCCCGAAGATCGGCCAGGGTGGCAGTGAGGTCGTCGCGCAGGCGTTCCAACTCCTCCTTGGGGAGTAGCTGGTATCCGGCTGCATCGGCCAAGTCGAGGATGGCCGAGCGGCACAGCATCAGGGCGCCCTCACCCTCGATGTTCATGCCAGTCCACACAAGATCGGCTGCGGTGCCTGTCATGTAGCAGCCCCCTTGCGCCATGACGAAGTTGGACGGGAAATCGGCAGTTGCTGGCATCGTGACCTCCTGGGTCAGTAATAGTCGTAGCCGTACTCGTCCCGGTATGCGGGCTGCGAGTTCATCTGCGATGCTAGCCGACGCCAGTGGGCCTCGTCGGAGTTGTCGGGAATCCCATAGTCCGTGACCGAAGGATTCGGCATCTCGGGCATCCCGATGTCATTTGCGAACGCGAACGCATAGACGAGGGCGTCAGCACGGTCAGGCGACGTGAGGTTCCGCTTCTTCATCTCGGCCTTGGTCTCCACCCTGATCTTGCCCTCGTTGATCGTGTAGGTGATCGTTGAAAGCTGGTCGAGCAGCTTCTGGTCGAACGGGATACGGAGCTTGATGGCGTCGTTCTCGAACCGGCGTCGGAGCATCCACCACCAGTGGGAGCGAGCGTTCGTCGCAGTCTCGTTGCCCTGTACCCGCTTGGCGCCACGGAACCCGAGCACCTGCCCGTTACCGATCATGGCTGACTGCATCTCCTCGGCATAGCCCTGCACACCTGCGCCAACGCCGTCGCCGTCGTACACGAGGTAATGCGCCCCATGCTGCTTCACCGTGTCGAGCACCGGACCACGCCAGAAGTTGTCCATCCGTCCCGACTTGAACGCCTTGAGTGACATCACATCGACCCCTCGGCGCACCACGATGGTGGACTCGTCAGTACCGTAGGTCGCCATGTCCACGCCGATCTGGCGGATCGGTTCCTCGAACGCCGTCGTCTCCAGGTCGCCCGGAAGCCAGTTCCGCATGATCCACTCCTCGGGGATGAGCACCGAGTCGGCCACGTCCCAGAACTCTGCGAGCACACGCGTCTGGTACTCGTAGGAACCGGGACCCATGCCTTGAGCGATCATGTCGTCAATGAACCCCTGGTTCACAAGATGGGCGCCCTCTGGCACCGGCTCGCCAGTGAAGTTCGGCGTGTCGAACGCGGTGATCTTGATGGTCTCGGTGCGCGGCGACTTGGTTTGCTTCGCCGCATACGTCGTCGCATCAGTCGGGTTGAAGATCAGCAACAGGCGTGCATCACCGGAGGCGAGCAGACCGTTGATGCCTCGCGCAACCTCGTCGGACACCGACGTAGCCTCGTCCCCGATCACAAGGACGTGGGCGGCATGTTGCCCCTGGAGTCCTTCCGGCTTGTTTGCCGCCTGCCCTACGAGGTAGTGGCCCGGCCCCGACGAGAGGCGCAGGTCGCCTTCCATGAGGCGCCCCTCGATGCCGATGTTGCGGGACGCCGCGGCGAACGCTGTGCGGATCTCGCCCCACAGGTTGTCCTTCAAGTGCTCGTACTTGGAGGAGATCGTGATGACCTTGGCGCCCGCACACGGGCCGCCGCAGTAGTTGCACGGCGTGCCGGGTGTGAAGGCGTCATAGAAGGCGAGGGCGATACGCCCTGCCACGGCGGTTTTCCCGCTAGCAAAGGACGACGGCACCGTGACGCGGGCGTTCGGCTTCGAGATGGCCGTACAAATCTTGCGTTGGATGGACCAGAGTTGCGAGTCGGTCGCTGTCTCGATCCAAGCGCCGAGGTCAAGCTGGCCGAGGCGTCGGACCCGGTCTCGGGCGTTCGTGGTTGTCGTGTCGGTGGCGGTCACGAGTCGCCCAGGCGCGCCACAGACATGGAGCAGTTGTCCGCCACCCCGGAGAGGTTACCCCCCGACTCTTGGAAGCATATGGCGCGGACATAATCACCAGCGGCAAGCGTACAGATCGTGGAGGTGGAAAGCCGCATTGATGCCCCGCTATACGCCGGGAGCACCTGCGCCCCGGACTGCGCCCAAATGGACGTGCTGGAGTTCAGGCCCACGTAGAGACCGCGCCGCCCAACAGCATTGCTGGCGAACCCGTAGCTAATGCAGACTTGATAGGTACCCCCATAGCCGGTCGGGATGGTGATGCGGTCGGTATCGGTGCTGGTGTCATGCATGTTGAGCGGGTCGTAGAGATCGGTGTTCCAGGTGATAGCCACGCCGGTCGAGCCATTGGCGATCGTCTGCGCCGCCCCAGCCTGCTTCACGGAACAGATCGCCGGGTTGTAGTAGCGGTTGGCGTAAACGTGGCGGACGTTGAGGGACGGGTCCCCAATGTCGTAGGAGTTGTCGGCCGCAGGCATGACGGTCGGCGTGACGAGTTGCGTACCGGCGACACCGACCTTGCCCGCCGAAGGCGAGTAGATCCCGGTGGTGCCGTCGCCACGGAACGAGAAGTCTGGTGTTGACGACGAGCCGACGTTCGGCCCCCACACGGGGACGAGGAAGTCGCGGTGTACCGCTGCGGCTTCGTCAAGCAGCAGCCAGTAGCTGTCCTCAAGGAGCAGCTCGCCGCCGTTGTCATCGAGGGTGAGGAAGGTACTCACAACGCACCGTCGGTTTGGAGCGCCGTGTAGTGGGCCGCTGCCCGAGAGGACGACAACTCAGATGGGTAGTAGATGTCTGTGGCAACCGTCCCTTGGAATGGGCTGAGGACGCCATCGGCACGCCAACCCGACCGCAGGGCTGCGGTGCCGTCGGACCCATACGAAGCGCCGGGGGTCGTGGGGGTGCCCGGCCCCGCTACCTGCGTACCGTTCTTGTAGATGTAGGCGCGGGTTGTACCGCCGCCCGGCTTCATCTTGCAGGTGAACATCCAGTGAGTCCATGTGTTCACAACGATAGTGGAGGTAGCGGTTGCAACCTCGATGTAGTTGACGGCGTTCGAGTCGAGGAACGTCGCCCACCTGATTGAGCCATCCGTTCGCAGGTACGCCGAGTACTCGTAGTTGCTGGGATTGCCCTTCCCGAAGAGGAAGCGGTCGCTGAGCGCAGTAGCGTAACGGATCGTTTCCCAGGTATGCCCGCGGTCCTGCGCCCCCATCCCTGCCGACCACACGGCGTCATCGGGGGTCGTCAAGTAGGAGCCGGACCCCGACAGGGCAACCCCCACCCCCCAGGTACCCGGCCCAGCCGAGTTGGCCGTAGCGTTCGTGCCCGTGAACACATAGCCACCAACAGAGTCGGTGAACGTCGAACCCGACAGCTCCTGATACTTCCACCACGCCGTAGGACTGTCGGCGTTCACCTCGGTAGCGAACGCCGCCCCGGCACCGCCGCTCGACAACACCGAGCGCGCCCGACTATGAAACGCTGCCCCGCCTGGCATCAGACGTTCACAATCCAAGTGTCGGTCGCCTGCTTGCGGAGGAACGCACTCTTGTATTGCGAAGCGACCGTCTGACTGTTCGCTGGGTAGATCGTCACACCCGACCCCTGAGCAATAGTCACCGACCCAGCGCCCATGCGCGACACCTCGATGACAGCCCCCACCGGGAACGCCACCGAACTGTTCGGAGGGATCGTGAGAGTCTTGCCCGAAGCGTGTGAGATTTCGACAACCTTCCCCATGTCAGTGAGCACCAGGGTGTAGTCGGCCGTCTGCTGGTTGACCTGCACCGGGGTCGCCACGACGTTCGCGATTGTCACCTTGTATTGCGTCGAGCCAGCGGACGGCACCGTGTAGAGCAGGTCGGCGGCCGCTGGCGTCGTCGTGGCGGAAAGGTCGGTGAGCTTCTTGTTTGACATACGGGTTCCAGTCTACGTTGTCACTACGACGTGCAATCCATCCGTGCTCGGCGCCAGAGAGGTCGCCAGAAGCACGATGTTATCGGAATACTTGGTGATCTGGCACTCTACCGTGAGCGAGGTGCTGTTGTCGTACACGGTCACGTTCACGTCGTCGTTCAGCGAGTGCGTGACTGTGAAGGTCGTGTTGGACCCGTCCCCGATGTTGGTCTCGTAAAGGCGTCCTGTGGCAGTGATTGCCACACTTGATGCCGACGTGATGCGCCCCTTGGCGTCCACGGTGACCGCCGGGACGTGCGTGGCGTCGCCGTAGGTGGCGGCCGTGACGCCCGAGGTGCCAAGCGTCGGGTTCGGGTAGGAGCCAGTCAGGTCACCGCCCGCCGCACCACCGGGGGCCACGCCAGCGATAGTGGTGCTCGACAGCGCCGTGACCTGCCCCTTCGCGTTGATCGTGATGATGGGAGCGACGGTCGCGCCGCCGAGCGGGCCGGTGACGCCAGGTCCTGTGTCCTTGAGTCGGAGCGTGTCCGTATCGATTTCGATGGTCGTGCCGTCCACGTTGACCGACAGCACGTCGGAGGTCTCGGCCAGCCCTGCGCCAGCCACCGAGGCAGCGAGGCCGGGGTTCGGGTAGGTGCCATCGAGGACGCCGCCAGCGGCACCACCGAGGGTCGGGGTACTCGGGGTCCACAGACTGGTCGCAGCATCCCAAATGAGCGCCTCACCATCGGAAGGGCTGGTGTCCACCACCTCATTCCCCTGGATGCGCCACACGGTCGGAGCCGGGTATGAGCCGGAGAGATCACCCATAGCAGGGCCGAGCGGGCTTCGCCCCTGACCCCATGAGATTGAAGCCGCTCCATCGTGAGCAGCAGCGCCGCCCCCACCGGCGGAAACGACATTGTTGGAGCCGCCCGAGTAGGACCCACCGCCGCCGCCGCCAGCCGCGGCTCGGCCAGCAGCAGACCCACCACCGCCGCCGCCGCCGTAGAAGCCGCCTCCACCGCCACCACCACCGGCGTCCTCGACACCACCGGCGCCCCCAGACCCGAGCGTCCCATCATGCCCGGCCGTGGCACCTCCGACACCACCAGCGAACTGCGTCCCTTTGAGGCCACCAGTGCCACCGGCGGTCACATTCCCCGCGCTGGTGTCACCATTGGCCCCGTTGTTGCCACCGCCGGACACGAAGGCGCCAGAGCCACCACCACCACCACCGGCCGCAGTGAGCAGCGTCCCCGCCATGTAGAACTCCGTGGCGCCGCCGCCACCGCCACCACCACCCGGCGTGAAGCCGCCGCCGCCGCTCGCCCCGCCCGCTGCGCCACCGTGGTAACCACCAGTCCCCCCGGTGAGGCCGGAACCATTACCGCCCCGGCCACCGACGTAGATGGTGATGACATCGCCAGGGGTGACCGAGAAATCGCCTGCACAGCGTGAGCCAGCACCGCCCGTACCTGCCGAGGTACCAGTGCCGTTCGCGGCTGTCCCGCCGCCTGCGCCTTGGCCGTCGAGAGTGATTGCGGTGACGCCCTCGGGCACCGTCCAGGTCTGTGCCCCGCCCGTGTAGATGAAATCCACCGAGCCGCCGGAGGGGATCACGCCAATGAAATTGCGGACCTCATCGAAGTCGCGCGCGATCTCCTCACTAGCCCGTTCGGGAAGATCAGTGAACGTGCGGAACGGGTACTCGAAGCCGGGCATACCCCCAGCCTACGGGATGCTCACCACGCTTACGGCGTGAAGGTAGCGCCAACCGTGTAGGTGGCGTGGTTCGACCCGCCAGCAGTACCGGAGTCCACGAGCTTCACGCGACACCGGCTCGGCACCTGCGCCGACGCCGCAGCATTCGCTACGACAGTGATGGCCGGGTTGACCTCCAGCACGGTGGCGCCGGTCGACGTCTTGGATGCCGAGGCGAGGAGGTCGTACCACGCACCTGATGCGTCGTCGTACCCCTGAACCGTGGCGGTAATGCCGATAGTTCCTGTCTTGGCCGAGATGTTGAGCACGACGATGAGGCCGCGATGGCCGACCGCCGAGAACTCGTCCGAGTACGTCGTCGCACCGGAGTTGAGGGCAGTAGCGGACCCGACGAGCCGATTGGCGGGCAGACCTTCCCTACCGGGGAAGCTGTCGTGCGCCACCGGTCAAGCCCCCTGGCCGTAGAAGAAGCAGCGGACGGTGACGGTGGAGAGGTCCGTGTCGGCAGCGACCTCAGCGAGAGGCGCACCGTCAGTCGTGGTGTCCACCCAATACGCCGTGATCTTCTTGTTCGTGTTGTCCCAGCCGAACACATAGGCGGTGGTGTTGACCGGCGCCTTCTGCACGATGCTGGCGAACCAGATGTCCGTGAGGCCAAGCTGGCTGATGCCGAACGCCTCGCCGCCCGCGGGGTAGCTGGAGTCGAGGGTGATATCGACCACAACGATCTTGCCCGCTCCGGTGCGGTCGTTGGCGAGGGGCTGGATGAAGGTAGGTGCGCTGATTGCCATGCGCCGAGACTACACCACCGTGAACGCCACGGTGGATTAGCCGAGTTGCGGAGTGATCTGAACGGTCAGCTTCGGACCATTCGGCACTGTCTCCTTGCGGGTGTCGGAGAACGTGATTTCCCACTCTGCCGTGTATTCGCCAGGGGTATCGGTGTCGGCAGCGATCCACGCATACTTGACCGTTCCGGCAGCAGCCGACACGACAGTGGCCGAGGCGTCCACCTTGAGCGTGCCGTCCGTGTCGGCCATGATGAACTTGACGGTCGCTGACGTAAGGTCGATGGCAACCCCATCGACCTTCAGTGTCGCGTTGATCTCGGGAAGGCGGTCGCCCTCACCGATCGTGAAGTCAGCCATCAGTGACCTCTGCTGTCGTTCGCCCGAATGCCATGACTGCCAGCGTAGTGCCTCGTTCTCCGGGGGCCGTTGTGGCACCAGCGGCTACGAGAGCACGGGCGGTCCCGCGGTCGCCGGGCGCTGTAGTGACCCCCGCCTGCACCGTGGCCGTCCAGTTCCTGAATGTCGCGGCCATGCCACGAGCGTATCAGCCGAGTCATCCCCGCGGCGTGTCCTCCGCATGGCACCGGAAATATGAGAGCCAGCAACTCGCGGCGTAGCTCCAGTCCCGACTCGTCGCTTCCCCCATCAGCGCCGGATCCGCATTGAGTGCCGCCCACACCCACGCCGCCGACTCCATCCGAAGCTCAGCCTCATTTCCCTCGCGGCGCCACCAGCCGAGCGCCTCCTTGTCGATGGCGTGGCCCAACTCGTGCATCGCCTCCAGATACCTGCTCGGCGTCGTCGGCGTCCGCACATGCACCACCTGGTACTGAGGGAAGCTCTCAGCAGGCGACTCGCCGTAGATCACCTCGACCTTGTGTCTCGCGGCCAGCGCATCGATGTGATCCTGCGCCTCAGCCCTCTGTGCCGCAGTCCACCGCATCGTCAGAGTTGCAGACAGGTGTAGTGATTCGGAGCCTGACCGCCGTTGTAGATCACCACCACATGAGGTCCCTGCACCGTCGTGACCTTGAACCCCAACCAGTACGGCAACTTGTACGCCGCGAACATAGGCGAACTGTCAGACACCTTGAGTCCTTGAGGCCAGCTGCGCAGCCCGTACAAGTCGATTGTTTCGTAGTGCGACGTGAAGCTCGGCGCCGTCCACGAATGATCCACATGCCCGTCGCCACGGCTCGAATACGTGTGCTCCGTCCCGCTCGACTCCACAAACCGGCACGCCCCGTTCATCTGTTCTCCTTCATCGTTGTCATCGCCGCTGATCGTAGCCGGTGGTTCCGGCGGTGCCGGTGGCGTCGCAAAGAACTTGACAAGCTCCAAGTAGTAGTCGAGCGGAAAGTCCGGCCCCGGGTCCCAATGGTCCCCGCCGAACGCCAACGCAACCTGATAATGCGTCGTGATTCCCCGCTGGCCCCGCCGCAGCCCCTCCGCATCCACGAACTCGACAGGTATCCCATACCGGTTACACCAGTCGGCCGCCAGCCTCGCACTGTTCCTCAGCATCGCGACGCCGTAATCCGACAACCAATCTTCCCTGCTCTGCTTCGCATATCCAGCATGCTCGATGTGCAACCCCGTGCTGTTCGCCCCAGGCGCACCATACGCCGTGTCCTGTTCGCTGACACAGCCCCACAACTCCTTGTTGTCCACACAGACCTGCACACTCGCCTTGCGTGTCGGCGGCAACGTGGCGAACATCTGCGCCACCTGCTTCGCCCTGCCCTCGGACATAGGCGCCTCCATGCTGTGCAACACGATCACACTGTTGCTCCACTTCCCCTCGGTGAACCAGCGGGCCTGAATGTACCCCGTGAGCAGCCGCGATGTCGTCATGTTCCAAGAGACTAGACGTGCAGCCCGGTTTCCGCCAGTTTCTCAGGCCGATTCGCCACCACATCCACCACCCACCGCGGCGTACCACCCCTGCCCGCGGCTGTTCCAGGACAGTGATAACAGTCGATCTTCTCCCCCACACCCGGCAGCTTGTCGCCCCCCGCCTCCTGCTCATACGCCGACAACGCCCCCCACCGCACATGCCCACATGACAACAACGCCCCATACACGAGCGTCGCCATCACATCACGACCTGCTCTGCTGCTGCTCGTCGTCGCCGCGCACCCTCACCTGCGTCGCCGCAGCACGCCCCCTGGCCCGCCACGGCGTCCCCAACACATCAAACAACCACAACGCCACGAACCCCACCGCCGCCTCCGCAACCCGCACCACCGTCCGCTGCTTCATACACCGACTCTAACCCAGCCCCACCCGCCAACATTCCCCAAACCCCAGCCTGTGGACAACTTTTTCCATTCTGTGCTCGCTGTAAAAATGGACTATCCCTCCTCGTGGCCGCCCCCGGTCGGGGCGAGGCCGATCCCCCACCCCCTCGGGTGGTGCTCGTGTGGTGACTATGCGAGGTGTAGTCATTGACCATTTCGAGGATGATCCTACCTTTGGCGTGGCGGCTGGCCGATACTCAAGGCGTACCAACAACCAACGAGAGAAGGAACCCCATGAACATGCACCCCGACTACGACCACAACATCACATGGTCCCGCGACGAATCCATCGCACTCTGGAACCTCACACAAGCACGACCCACCTTCAAAGATTGCAAAGAGTCCGACGACCCCGAAGGCGACACCCGACGAATCAACCGATTCAACCGGCGAGTGAATGACACTGCGTACGCGCTCGGCCTCTACGCAGACAATCGCAAGCTCGCCGCGTTCCGCCGCGTCGCATGGTACGGCGAGGAGGTCGGACAGTGAACACAACCACGCTACGCACAATCGCCCACGACGCAATTCGACGAACCTCTGACCATGACTATGCAAACATGGTTGAAGATATCGCAGACGCCGCCGACGACGGACTCATTGACATCACGCAATGCGCCGACGTTGGCGAAGCACTCGGCGTCTACGCACGTTTCCTGCTCGCATCGCACGATCCGGCGCGTTACTCGACACTGGCCGATGGGCCTACCTTCCGTGACTACCGATCGGAGACGGAACAATGATCCTGCACGATTCTGGCATGGTAGGGCGCCGGAAAGGCGATTCTGCGGGCCGCGTAGGACGTTGTGCCGATGGTTCACATGTGTGGGGGGAACCGCGGCAATCGTTTACCGAAAAGGTCGGTTACCGCGCTTGTCTTCGGTATCCGTGCTGCGCGGTCGAGCTTGTCGCGTTGCCGAGGAGACGACGGTCGGACTGGTAGCTGGTAGCTGGGCGCTGGGCGCTTGACATAGGGGAGACAATGGCGAAACAACGCGGTTCGCGTAGCCGCGTTGTCGATCCTGATGAGTCTTTACCGATCCCGAAAACAAGAAAGGTAGTGATTGCAATGGCGTTTGAGACTGGAACGATTCTGCGCGTGCTCGCGGAGTCCGACGGTGGTAGCACACTGTCGGATTACGCATCGGAGTATGGAGAACCTGGATACCACACTAGTGGTGGTCCGGTTCTGCTGGGTGATTGGTGGTGCCATCGGCGCGACTGCGGGTATCCAGAAACGTATGACGACGGAAAGACGAAATGCCACGAACTTGCATGGCATTACCCGCGAGTGTTCGCGGCCCTAGAGGCCGCCGGTTGTCAGTTTGAATGGTCCGACGAATGGGTAATCCCCACGGATACCGATGCCGCGTACCGGACAACTGCCGACAGTTACTCATGGCAACCTACTGCAGTGTTCAATTCGGACACTTACGAATACATGGTGCCCGATGACGGTCCCGACGAATGGTTGGAGTGGGCCGAGAACGACCCGTCGCGGTGTCTCATGCGTAACAGTGTGACCGATAGTGACCTGACCGCGGCCGGATACGTCGAGCGTGACTGTTCGCTTGAGTCCGGTTGGTACGGCGTCGAGGATGACCCGCGGGCAATCTTCGAGGCTATCCGCGAGCGTGAACCTGACGCCGACGTCATCTTCCAGCTTTCCAGCACGGAACAATTCCGCGTGACGTTCTGCGTTTGGGTACGCAATCCCGCGGACCTGCTCGATAACGGCTCGGAGGTGGAGTGATGCACCCCGCGATCAGAGAATGTTTCGATTCGGGCGATACCGGGCCGGGCGGCGACCGATGGGCGACCGCTATCGGGATCCATTTTGCTCTAGCTGAGCTACTGACAGAATGGCACGAGGGGAGCGGGATCCCCTCGGAATGGGGATACCGACAAGCGCTAGGCGGGCCGAATACCGATAATTGGGATTACCGCGTGCTTGCGGAGGATCTAGAACGCGGGGAGCTTCAAGCGTCCGACTTACTCCACGCGGGAAACGTCTTGTCCCGATACTGCGCGTATCTCGATCGTAAGGGACTGAGCTACTGACTAGCGCCCGCGGTGATGGCGGCCGGGACGGGATAGGTGCCCGTCTCGGCCGCGTTATCGTCGGCCCGGCCAGTAGTGCCGCCCGCGTGCCCGCGTGCCGTCTCGTGCCCATACAGGCGCTCTAGCGCGGCATCTAGGCGAGCGTCGAGCGCGTTGTTCACTTGTTCGGGAGCTTCCGCCGCCCGTTGGAGGGGGACCGCTTTCACGATGGAGTCAATTGTTTGTCTTAGTTCACGTTGTACCGATATGCGGTCTTTCGGTTCGACCGCGCCGGTACCGTCACTGTCCAGCTCCGCGGCGAGTGCTTGTATTCGCAACAGTTGCTTGCCATAGATCCCCATGATCCCGTCAATGTCGATATGGCCCGCGACCGGTGGCGCCGCGGCGATACGGTCGCGCAGGTGTCCCGAGTTCAGGTGGCGCCGGATCGAATCGTCCGAGACGCCGAAGGCTGACGCGACGCGCGGAATGGACTCACCATTCAGAATCGCGGACTCAATCTTGTCGCGTTCGGGATGCTTGCAGGTGCGGCATGGTTGCGGCATGGAGACAAGCGTATACCGGGCGGCCCGCGGGGCGCCGGTACTTGGGAAGGAACGTACGCGCGGGTGAAGGTGAGAATTGGGACAGAATGACGCGCGCGAAGGTGTGTCGGGAAGTCGCGTAACACTGTCCTATCCTTCTTCTGGGGAACTTACCAAGAAGTGCCACCGAGAATGTGCTAGGGTGCCCCTATGCAGACACACGAGGGTAACCAGGACACGACCGGGGCCATTCTCGAAGGACTCAAGCGGGTACATCGGCGCGGTGATCCAGTATCGCCTGCCTACTTCGCAGCCGTACCCGACGAGTACGAGAAGGCCCTCAAGAGATATCGAACATATGCACGGGGCATGATCGGTAAGGAAGTGCCCGATATGACCGAGAACGAACTAAACTTCTCCAAAGGTGCATGGTTCGAGCAAGACGACGCCGGGCGCGCCTTCGTGGCATGGATGCGTCACGAGGGGCAGGTGATCCGATGACCACGCCAGCCGAGCTAGCCGGTATCAACAAGGCCCGCGCCGAGAACGGGCTAGGGCCGCTCCGTCTCCTCAATGGCAAGTTCGTGGAGGCTGGCCGGAAGGCGGGACCGAACCGGCGCCAGACGATCTACCGCGTCCAGTGGTCACGGGGGACGAGCCACGCCAAGTCTCGCCTGTTCACCAAGCGGGCCGCCGCGCTCACCTTCGTCCAGTCGCTACGTGACCCGGACGACCGATACGGCCGAGGGGTACGGCCGCTCAACTTCTGCCGCCTGTTCACCGGCTCCGTTGTATGGGATGACATCGAGGGGGCTTGACAGGCGTGAGACAATGACATCGGCAACCAAACACAACGAGCCTTGAGAGGGGCGACCATGCCACTGGCACCGTTCACACCCGGCGACGAGATCATTGACAGCCGGGACATCATCGAGCGAATCGAGCTACTCGAATCCGACCCGGACCGCGACGAGGGCGGCAACGAGGAATTGCACCAGCTTGTGGAATTGGCGGACGAAGGCGCCTACGCCACGGACTGGCAGTACGGTGAAACGCTGATCCTCGACAGTTACTTCACGGACTACACCCGCGAGATGGTGGAGGATTGCGGCTACTTCCCGCAGAGTGAGCCGACCGGGGTACCCGGCCACCAACCCATCGACTGGAACGCGTGGCCCTACCGCTGCATCGACTGGGAGCGAGTAGCTGACGAGATGAAGGTCGATTACACGACCATCATGTTTGG
>OFQZ01000129.1_pt1 | contig 29536 bp, 41 predicted proteins | sample 1543011 | NCBI WGS metagenome assembly OFQZ01 (sample SAMN07774216, study PRJEB24372) | wastewater metagenome | isolation source: Exp Tend NO 0WW | collected 2016-02 | reverse complement strand
CTCTTCGCTCAGATCCCCCCCCGATTCGGCTTAGGCCGTTTTGAGGTGACTCCAAACAGCAGATGACCCCCGCACGGTTGGCGCCGTCGGGGGTCAGATCAGAACCCCCAGGAGGTTCCGATGAAGACGGATCATACGCTGACCCAGGCACGGCTTCGAGAGGTCATCGACTACGACGAGTCGACGGGCGTGTTCCAGTGGCGCTCGTCTGGTCGTGCCGCTGGGACCCATGCTGGCCATCGTCGTCGGCTCCAGATCTGCATCGATGGCACCGCCCGATACGCCAACCGGCTGGCGTGGCTCTACGTCCACGGCGAATGGCCTGACGGTCAGGTCGATCACGAGAACCAAGACCTCACCGATAATCGGATCTCCAATCTCCGAGTGGTTGCCGGGTCTGCCGAGAACTCGCAGAACCGATCCCGACCTCGAGTTGACAACGTTGCGGGCCGCATCGGTGTGTCGTTCGATCCCCGGAGCGGTCGGTACCGGGCTCGCATCATGGTCGACGGCAAGAGTCGGGGTCTTGGCTTCTTCGCCACTGCCGACGCAGCGTCCGACGCCTACCTCACTGCGAAGCGAAAGATACATCCGTTCTGGATCGAGGCTGCCTGATGCCGTTCGTCGAGGACGTTGAGTCGGACGACGAACGGCGCGCATTGCGAGCGCTTCGCGGGTCGCTGGCCCGTCACATGGAGATGGCGGACCCCAGCGCTGTCGCTCCTGTTGCAGCTCGACTCCAGGCCGTGATCACACGACTGGCCGAGCTCGGGCCAGACCCCGCCACGGAGGAGTCGGCATCGGATGACATTGCTCGACGACGTGAGGCTCGGCGCGCAGCGTCCAAGGTGGCAGAAGTTGCCGCCGTCGGTGGCGTCAAGCGCCGGGCCCGAGGCGGTTGACCTCGCGGCTTCGGCCGGCATCATCCTCGATGACTGGCAGGAATGGTGGCTCGGTCACGCATTGTCGGAGCGGCCGGATGGGAACTGGTCGGCCAAGGAGAACGTGCTCATCACTGGCAGGCAGGCCGGCAAGAACGGCGTGCTCGGTGCGCTCGAGTTGTTCTACCTGTTCCTCCTTGGTGATCCGCTCGTCATCCATTCGGCGCACGAGTTGCCGACGGCGATCAACCACTTCAACTTCATGCTCGCTGTTATCGACGGGTGCCCTGACCTGTCGAAGAAGTGCAAGCGGCCGACCTTCACGAACGGTGAGCAGGCCATCAACCTGCGCTCCGGCGCGATGCTCAAGTTCCGGGCACGTGGCAAGAACTCGGGTCGAGGTCTGACGGCATCGCGCCTCGTGTTTGACGAGGCGTTCAAGATCGCGGCGGAGTCGATGGGTGCGCTGATGCCGACGCTCCGGGCGATGCGCAACACACAGATCACCTACGCCTCGTCGGCGCCGAAGCACGACAGCAACGTGTTGCACGGCCTCATCAACCGAGGCCGTGCCGACGATCCCGACGACCGACTGTTCTACGCCGAGTGGGGCAACCCGATCGGCACGGCAATGGACGACGTCGACGCGTGGTATCAGGCGAACCCGTCGCTCGGTGTCATCCGATCGAACGGCACCGGCGTTGAGGAGCAGTCGCTCCATGACGAGTACCGCTCGTTGGTGTCCGGTGGCGACGAGGATCTGATCGCCGAGTTCGCCCGAGAGGCGGCCGGCATCGGCGAACTTCCGCTTACCGTCGACGCCAAGCCCATCAAGATCCCGGCCGACAAGTGGGCGTCTGATCTCACAGAGGCCGACATCCTCGAGCGTTGGCCGAAAGCCACCTCACTCGCCTTCGACGTGACCCGTGACGGCGAATGGTCGTCGATCTCGGTGGGCGCCGGCACGATCACCGACCCGTTCGTTCAGACCGTGGTGCACAACAAGGGCGTGGGCTGGTTGCCGGCAGCGCTCGTGGACTGGGTCGCCAAGATCAACCCGCCGGCTGTCGGCTACAACTCGGCGGGCCCGGTGGCGGCGCAGATCGCTGCGGTGCTCGAGGCGTTCATCGCTGCCGGTCTGAGTGCCGATCTGCTGCGGCCGTTCAACGGCGGCGAGTACAAGGCGGCGTGCGGCGGGTTCTACACCGATGTCGTCGAGGGGCGATTGTCACATCCGGCCGACGGGCAGGCTCCGCTCGACGCCGCCGCTCTCGACGCAACCGAACGCCCGCTCGTCGATGCGTTCGCTTGGGCGCAGCGCTCGGAGCCGATCTCACCGCTGACGTCGGCGACGTTGGCCCGAGCGTTGCTGCCCGCCGAACCCACGGCCCCGGCGCCGTTCTTCATGGTTGTTGGAGGCTCGTCTTGAACGTCGACAAGATCGCCTCCCGTGCGGCCGACATCAGGCCGGTCCGAGTTCTCCTGACGATCGTCGCGTCGCCGCTGTACCTGCTCGGCTTCGTCGTCGGTGCGATCTTCGTGATGTTCGTCTGGCTGTGGGCCGGAACTGTCGAGGGGTTCACGTCTGGTCGGGCTCTCATGTCGCCCGCCCGCCACGGTGAACCCTGATGGGATTCATCGACCGAGTTGCATCGCGTGCGACGAAGACGCTCGATCGCTCCGCCGATCCGGTGACGATGCAGGAGTTCGGTTACCTCCTCGGCGCCCAGAACGGCGGCGGACGCACCAAGTCCGGCGTGACCATGGGGCCGACGAAGGCGCTGACGTTGCCGGCGTGGTTCTCCGGCGTCAAGTACCTGTCGGAGTCGGTGGCGTTCCTGCCGATCCACACATACAAGGACGTGGTCGGCGGTGAGCGCAAGGAGCGAGCCAATCCCCCGTGGGTGCAGAAGCCTGACGCCGAGACGTCATGGGAGGCGCTCGTCGAGGGATGGATGATGGCGTTGCTGCACCGTGGCAACGCCTACTCGTTCAAGATCCGCAACGACATGGGCCAGGTCGTCGGGCTGCGTCCGATCCTTCCCGACCGGATCAAGGTCACGATCTCTCCGACCGGGCTCAAGGTGTTCGAGATCGACAACCGCAAGGACGTCGCGTTCTCGACGCGGGAGATCCTCCACATCCCCGGCCTGTCGAACAACGGCGTGGTCGGCATCGACCCGATCACGTACCACGCCGAGACCCTCGGACGGCTCGCCGCCGCCGACCAGTCCGCATCGCTGCACTTCGGCGAGGGGTTCAACCTCAAGGCGTACATGCAGGTCCCCGGCTCCCTGACCGACGATCAGCTCAAGGACATGAGCCGGGCGGCGAACGAGCTCTACAGCGGACTCCAGAACGTCGGCCGCCTCGGCCTCATCGGCAACGGCGCCGAGATCAAGACGCTGACATTGAGCCCGGAACAGCTCGAGCTCCTCGAGTCCCGCAAGTACGGGACGATCGAGGTCAGCCAGATCCTTCGGCTTCCGCCACACAAGCTCTACAACCTCGAACGGGCGACGTTCTCCAACATCGAACAGCAGGAGATCGACGCCGTCGGCGACGGCATCCGGCCGTGGGTGAACCGCATCGAGTCCCGGTTGAAGTCAGACCCGGACCTGAACGTCCGGGGCAATTTCCAAGAGCTGAACCTCGATGCCCTGATGCGTGGCGACCTTGCCGGCCGTTACGCCGCCTACGCCGCCGGTATTGCCGGCGGGTTCCTGATGCCTGCGGAGCCCCGGCACTGGGAGCGTCTGCCGTACATCGAGGGGACCGAGTTCCTGCAACGTCCGCTGAACATGGCCACCGTCGGACCCGACGCCGTGGCCGACCCGTCGGTGATGCCGACTGACCCGCCGGCCGATCCGCCGGCCGACCCGAGCCCCGGAGGCACGCCGTGACGACACCGCAGCCAGAACGGGTGCTCTACGAACGCTCATGGGAGCTCCAGGACATCGCCATCCGTTCAGGTGGCGACGGCCGCACGGTGACCGCCTACGCCACACCGTTCGACATCGAGACGCCGATCAGGGACTTCCAGGGCACCTATATCGAGAAGATCAACCGCTCGGCGTTCAACCGCACCCTGGCTGCGGGCATCGACAGGGTGCAGGTGTTCTACAACCACGCCAAGAACATCGGCGGCACCGCATCGGAGCGGTTCTCGACGCCGATCGGACGCCCGCTCGACATCCGCCCCGACGGCAAGGGTCTGCTGACCGTCACCCGCTACGCCAAGACGCCGAACGGTGACGAGGTTCTCCAGCTCATCGCCGAGGACATGATCCGTGGATACAGCTTCCGTGGACCGATCTTCGACTCGGTTCAGCGTGGAATCGACCAGAAATCAGGGCTTCGCGTCGTGGAACGCACCGAACTCGGCCTTGTCGAGTACGGCCCGACGCCGCTCCCCGCATACGAAGACGCACGAGTGTTGGCCGTCAGGTCGACCGACGTGCTTGATCTCGCAGAGTTGACCGACGAGCAACGTGCCGCCATCGCGGCGCTGCTCGAGGCTGGCGAAGCGAACGGCACCCACGACGAGCCCGCCGCTGGCACCTCGTCTGGCCCGCCACCCATCGAGGACACCCACGACGAGCCTGTCTCGTCTGGCCCGTCTTTCGAGCTCCCAGAAACCGAGCAGGCGGCACGTCGCCGCCGCGCACTCACGCCCGAAAGGCCCTAACCCATGAAGACTCTCCAGGAGTTGATCGAGCGACGCACTCAGGTGCTCGACGAGATCGACGACATCATCAACACCGCCAAGCAGGCGTCTCGCTCCGAGTTCGACGACGCCGAGCGAGCTCGTCACGACGAGCTCGTCGCCGAATACGACCAGCTCAACATCGACATCGCCGCCGCCGAGGTGGTCGCCGGTGACGCCGAGCGCTTCAATCTCGCCGACTCCCGCCGGCGTTCCTTCGACGTCCCGAACGTGAGCCTCGGCCACGTGCCGCCGATGGCGAACCGCTCCCTCGACGAGCTCCTGTGGGCGACCGATGAGTCCGTCGCCGCCGGCAACTTCGGCAAGGCCGGCAACTTCAACCCGCATTCGACGGCGCGCAACGCCGTGGAGCAGGTCGTTGTCCGCAACGCCGACGGCAACGGCGCCTACGCCCCGCGCATGACGGAGTTCCTGCCCGAGCACCGTCAGGTGGTCCGCAACTTCCAGCAGACCGTCACCGACATGATCATGTTTGGTCTGCTCATCGACCGTCAGGCGAAGGACTCGGCTTCCGGGTTCGAGGCGGCGCGGTCGCACCGTCTGTTCAAGGACCGTTGGACCCACATCCTGCGTGCCATGGACACCGACACCTCGGCCGAGGGCGTCGACTGGATTCCGACCGGCATCGGCGCATCGCTGCACGAGAAGGTCCGGGCCGCCGGCAAGGTCGCTCCGCTGTTCGCTCGGATCAACCTGCCGACGAACCCGTGGAAGTGGCCGATCGAGGGTGCGGACGCCACGGCGTACCGTGTCGCCGAGCCGACCTCGGACACCGCCACCAAGGTCACGGCGTCCACCGCCGGCACCGTCGCAGCGACCTTCGACGCCGAGATCCTCGGCGGCCGGGTCCTGTTCTCCAAGAGCCTCGAGGCCGACTCGGCGCTGGCGATCCTGCCCTACGTCGAGCGCAAGCTCGTGCAGTCGTTCGTCGATGCCGAGGAGAAGGCGATCCTCGACGGTGACACCGACGGCACCCACCAGGACACCGACACCCAGGCAGTCGGCGCGACCCATGCCAGCTCGAGCTGGGACGGCCTCCGCAAGAAGGCTCTCGCCCAGACCGTCGCCACGGCCACCACGACCACGGCGCTCAACCTCGGCGTGATCCGCAAGGCCATGGGCAAGTGGGGCGCGAACCCCGCCGACCTGGCGTTCATCATCGGCGTGTCGGCGCTGCACTCGTTGCTGGCCGACACCAACCTGCTGACCGTCGACAAGATGGGTCCGCAGGCGGTCATCCTCAACGGCCAGGTCGGTTCGGTGTTCGGCGTGCCGGTCATCGTGTCCGAGCACGTCCGTGAGGACCTCAACGCTTCGGGCGTCAACGACGGCATCACCGCCACCAAGACCTACAACCTGTGCGTGAACCGCAACGAGTGGGCCATGGGTCAGCGGACACCGCTTGACATCCAGGTGGACGACAGCATCTACCGGGAGACCTACCAGCGTGTCGCTGTAGGTTTCATGCGGGAAGATTTTCAGTCGATTGCAGCGGCGGCAACCAACGAGGACACCGCGATCGCATACAACGTTACACCTTAGTCTGGCGTAGCATGGTTGAGGCCGAGGGTGGTTGCACACCCTCGGCCTCGTGCCAACCAACCTGTCGAAGAGGTGGTCAGCGTGACCGATCCTATGTGCGCTCGTTGCGGCGCTCCGTTCCAAATGAGGCGAGGCGGAAAGCCGCAGCGATACTGCGGGCCTGAGTGCTACCGACTCGCAGCGATCGCACGTCGGTGGGTCAGCCATCCAGTGACGATGGCTCCTTGTGTCGTTTGCTCCACAGTGACGAGACAGTTCAACGGCGTGGCGCTCTGCTCTGACGGGTGTCGGGCAGTAAGGGTGCGTGCCTCCCGGCCATCTCCATCTGGTTGTGCTCAGTACGTGTGTGCCGAGTGTGGTGCCAACTTCGAAGGATTGATCAGGACGAACCGGGTCTATTGCGCCCGAAAGTGTGCACAGATCGCTAGTAGACGATCCGGTCGTCACGCCCGACGGACTGCCGAGCGATCAGGCGACGTGATCCAAATGTCTACGCTGGGCGATCGAGACGGATGGCGCTGTCACATCTGCGGCAAGTGGGTCCGCCGTAAGGGCGGCAACGACCGTATGTCGCCATCCGTCGACCATCTCGTCCCTGTGAGTGCAGGGGGGCCACATCAATGGAGCAACGTGGCCCTAGCCCACAAGGGATGCAACTCAGCGAGGGGCGCCCGATATCTCACCTGAACTCCTCGTAAGCCGCCTGTCCTACAAGCCTGGGTGGAAGTTCAAGATCGGCGGCCCGCTCTGCCGGTTCCTCTGCGTCTATGCCACCACGGTCGACTCGAATCACGTCGACCGCGAGCGCACAACACAGCACATGTTCGAAATGCCGTCGTTCGACGACGAGCGCTCGTTCGCCCGATGGGTCTTCGGTCAACTCCTGCTGTGCGAACAGCACGAGGCCGGCGAGTTCTTCGCCGTCGATGGCTTCCGGCCGTTCTTCCCGCACCATCAAGACGAGGGCTCTCCCTACGAGCTCGTCGAGAACTGGAGGCCGTGATGGCTCTCAACCCGGTCAGGCCGAACCTTCGGCTCGTCAACGGCACCAACGGCGTCGCGAAGCTCGAGCTGCTGGTGCAGCCGGGCGACGAGATCACCGTGCCGGAAGGGTCGGTTCGGGAACTCGAGCGCGGTCCGCTCTCGGTGGTGGCCGACAAGCCGAAGCCGGCGCACGCTCCGGCCAAGAAGGCTCCGGCGAAGGCTGCCAAGTAGCTCATGTCCCACGTGACGTTGCAGGATCTCCGTGACTTCATCGGGCTGTCCGACAGCGTCAGCGCGTCCGATGCCGATCTGACGAGGGCGATCTCGGCGGCGTCGGACAAGGTCAACGGCTGGTGCGGGCGCGAGTTCGTCGTCGCCGGTTCTGCGGCGGCGAAGGTCTACAGCTTCCGGCCCGGATCGACGTACCTGCCGGTCAACGACATCGCCACGGCGACCGGGCTGATCGTCGAGTGGTCGTCGGATTACACGACGTGGACGACGGTGACCGCTGACTGGCATCTGGGGCCGCTACAGCCACGCACAGGCCACCCCTACACCTGCTTGGAGCCGAACTACCCGGGGACGTGCTGGTACGGCGCCTACGCCCGCGTAACGGCCTCCTACGGGTGGACGGCGATCCTCGACGGCGTGAAGCAGGCGACGCTCATGGAGGCGCATCGACTGTGGCGCCGGCGGACGTCGCCGACGGGCACCGAGGGCGTGTCGGACTTCGGTCCGGTTCGTGTGTCGACCCGTCCCGATCCTGACATCGCGGCGCTGCTCTCCGATTTCGACCGGCGTGTCGGCATCGCCTGATGTCGGTCATCGCCGGGATCAAGGCCGGGATCGCCGAGGCGTTCGAGACCGTCGCCGACCTCCAGATCCACCAGCGGGTCCCCGACAACATTCCGACGACACCGGCGATCTTCCTACGGTCGGCGGGCGCGAACTACGACGACACGATGGATGGCTGTTCGTCGTGGCGCATCCAGTTGGTCGTCGTCGTCGACCGTGCGGATGAGACGAAGCAGGACATCCTCGACGACTACGCCGATCCGGCTCAGGCCGGGTCGATCGTTGCGGTGATCGATGCGAACCGCACGCTCGGCGGGCGTGTCGATGACGTCAAGGTGGCGAGCGTCGGTGAGATCTCCGGTGTGACCGTCGGTGACTCCGAGTTCTACTCGTTGACCTTCAATCTCGAGGTGTTGGCCTGATGGGGACGTCGAAGTCGGCGCTCGAGCTGGTCGCGAAACTCGATGGCCTCGCCAACACGATCCCCGAGATGCAGCGGGCGGCGGCGAACCAGTCGGCGCTGTTGGTCAAGACGGTGGTGCTCGAGCATCTCGGTGTCGCCATCGGTTCGGATCTGGTGATGTCGGGTGCCAGCAAGGGCAACAAGCTCGGCGTGCGCTACGACGTCGGCAAGAAGGGCCAGGCCGAGACGACGGCTTACATCGGCGCCACAGGGCCGTGGCAACTCATCGAGTCCCGGAACCGTCCGCACCTCATCGGCCCGAAGAACGCCCGTGGTGTCAACCAGCGTGGGCGCGCCGCCCGTGTCAGCCGTTCGAAGCGTCTCGCTGCCATCGACAGCGGCTCGGCGATGTACCGCAAGACCGACGTGCTGCACTTCAAGAACGGCAAGTACAGCCGGTGGGCAGCGCACCCCGGCACGCGTGGCAAGTATCCGTGGCGTGACTCGATCCGTCAGGTGTCGCCGAGGTTGCCCGATGTGTGGGCGACCGCCTACCGCCAAGCGATCCTGAGCAAGTTCGGATGAGAGTCCTCGTCGTCCACCCGGGCCCGCACTTCTCGGTTGCCGACGTCTACAACGGATGGGTGAAGGGCCTCGGCGAGCTCGTCGGCCACGACAACGTCGAGACGTTCGACCTCGGCGACTGGCTGAACCTGTTCCACGGGATGCGCCGACCCTCGGATGTCGCACCCGATGAAATGGATGCACTGTTCTCTTCGGACGAGATCCTGATCATGGGCGCCAAGCAACTCGAGGCGAAGTTGTACGAATGGTGGCCCGACCTTGTTGTCGTCGTCTCCGGGTTCTTCGTGCCGGTGGACATCCTCGACATCATCCGCAACCGTGGGCACCGCCTGGTGATGATCCACACCGAGTCGCCATACGAGGACCAGCGCCAACTCGCGGTCGCCGAACACGTTGATCTGAACGTCCTGAACGATCCGACGAACATCGAGATCTTCCGCAAGTACGCCCCGTCCCATTACATCCCTCACGCCTTCGACCCGGACCGGCATCGTCCCGGCAAGGTGTCGAAGGAGTACCGCTCGGACGTGTGTTTCGTCGGCACCGGCTATCCGTCGAGGGTGAAGTTCATCGAGGCGATCGACTGGTCCGGCATCGACTTCGCACTCGGCGGCAACTGGCAACAGCTCACCGAGGGCTCGCCGTTGTTGCCGTACATGGCCCACGACATCATCGCCTGTATGGACAACGTCGAGACGACGAAGGCGTACCAGGGCACCAAGGCCAGCTTCAACCTGTACCGCACCGAGACGCACGCCAACGACGTGTCGCATGGCTGGGCGATGGGGCCACGCGAGGTTGAGCTCGCATCGTGTGGAGCGTGGTTCGCCCGTCAGTCGAGGCCCGAGGGCGACGACCTGTTTCCGATGTTGCCGATCTTCTCGACGCCCGATGAGTTGAGTGATCAACTCCGCTGGGCGCTCGCACATCCTGATGAACGTCAGTCGGCCGCTGATGCCGCTAGGGCGGCGTGTGCTGGCCGCACGTTTACGAACAACGCCAGACAGCTTCTACAGCTCATCGGCGTTTGAGATCGCCCTCGTCGGCACCCGACGAGGCGAACACCAACCCCCAATCAAGGAGCAGCCGCTATGGCTCGTTTTCACGCGCGCACTGGCGTGCTCTACGTCGGCGCTACCACCGCCGCACAGGCATCTCAGGCTGCGTACATCAGCAGCTTCACGATCGACGCCAAGTCGGACCGTGTCGACGTCACCGCATTCGGCGACACCTCAAAGGTGTACGTGCAGGGGCTCAGTGACGCTCAGGGCACCTACGCCGGGTTTAGGGACTCTGGGGCTCGCCAGTTGCTCCTCGCCGCACAAGATGGTTTGTCTCGGAAGTGGTACTACTACGAAGAAGCGGCCACCCCGACCGCCTACTTCTTCGGTACGGCGTTCTGGGATCAGTCCATCAGCCTCGGCGTGTCCGCCGCTGGTGCGCTGTCCGGCACGTGGGCGTCCGCAACGCCGATGGGCACCTCGGGCCTCACCTGATGCCTCAGGCGATCCGAACGAAGGGCGGTGTCCTGGTACGTCTCGACGACGTACCGGGACGCCAGCTCGAGGAGATCGCCAGCCGTCACGAGGACGTCGGGTGGTTCGACGTGCTGCGGACCCCGTTCCGCAGTTTCGCCGTCGCACTCGATGTCATCCGGTTGGCGTACGAGATCGCCAAGGAAGACCCGCCGGCCGACCTCGACGACTGGAACTCGAAGCAGGCGTTCGAGGCGCTCGAGCTCGTCCCCGATGACCTGCCGTCGTCCTTCGAGGACGGCCTCCCAAAAGAGGCGGCAGAGACGGAGACGACCTCCTGATCTGGGCGGCCACGAAGTACGGGTGGCCGCCGTCGGTAGTGCGACAGCAATCCGAGCGTGACCTCCGGCTGCTGCTGGAGGCGCAGACGTCGATGGGAGGGTAGATGGCCGGTTTCACCGAACGTCTCGCTCTGCTCATCGACGCCGACGGCAAGGGCGCCGTCAAGGAGTTGCAGGCCGTCGGCAAGCACGCCTCGACGGAGCTCGGCAAGGCCGACGACGCCGCCGTCAAGACGAAGGGCAAGTTCCTCGACATCGGCGTGGGCGCGATCGCGTTCGGTGCTGCGGTCGGTGTCGGTGCGAAGAAGGCGATCGACGCCGCTCAGGATCTCGCCGACGCGAACGACAAGGCGAACGCGACGTTCTCGAAGTCGGGCGTGGAGGCGGTCAACAAGTTCGCGGCGAACGCTGCGGACAAGTTCGGGCTGAGCAAGCAGCAGGCGACCGACCTCGCCGCCACGTACGGCAACATCGGTAAGGCGTTCCACATCAACGAGAGCGACCTCGGGTCGTTCTCGACGACGCTCGCCGGTCTGACGTCGGATCTCGCCGAGTTCTCCGGTAAGTCGACGGAGGAAGTCCAGTCGGCGATCCAGTCGGGGCTGTCCGGCAAGGGCAAGGCGCTGCGTGAGCTCGGCATCGACCTCGAGGCTGGGTCGAAGGGCATCGACGCTTACAACCAGATCCTCGAGCAGACCCGCGACAAGCAGGGCTTCTTCGCCAGCCAGTCCGACGACGTCGGCGCGAGCCAAGAACGGCTGAAGGCGAAGTTCGAGAACACGAAGGCGGCGCTCGGCGAGTCGCTGATCCCGGTGTTGTCGCAGGGCATCACGATCGTCGGTGGCGTGGTCGATGCGTTCAACTCGCTGCCGGGCCCGTTGCAGTCCGTCATCGTCGGCGCCGGCATCACCGCCGCCGGGTTGAAGGCTGTCGGCCTCGACTTCGGTGACGTCACCGGGCTCGTCGGCAAGGGCCGGGAGGCGTGGCAGAAGTACGGGGTCGACGCCCAGGGCAGCCTCACGACTGCTGGCAAGGCGATCGGCGTACTCGGCACGGCGTTCGTCGCTGCGGGCGTCCTGGACGCCACAGGGGCGCTCAACGAGGCACTCACCGACGTCAAGCAGCGCAGCATCGACGCCGGCAACGCACTGACCGAGGCGTTCAACAAAGGCGGCGACGGTATCGCCCAGTTCAACGACAAGGTGGGTGTCGCTCGCGACACCCTCGACTGGGGCGACAAGTTCAAGGGCGTCATCGAGGGACTCGCGGGTCCGCTCGGCAACGCCATCACCCAATGGGGCGACTTCCAACTCGCCGGCCAGGGCGCGACATCCACGGCTGCGAGCTTCAACGAGGCGTTTCAGGGCGTGTTCGACACCGATCCGGCGCAGGCGCAACGGGTGGTGGAGTCGCTGCGTGCGCAGAACGAGCAGCTCGACCACTCGTCGGACAACTACTCCCACACCAAGGACCTGCTCGATCAGTGGCAGGGTTCGCTCGACAAGGCTGCCGGAGCGCAGGACGCCGTTACCGGGGCGCTCAAGAAGGGCGCCGGTGGTTACGACGCCTACACCGGGTCCGTCGATGCCAGCGTCGAGGCGCTCAACGCCTACGGCGATGCCTTGAAGGCCAACTTCGACCCGCTATTCGGCGTCATCGACGCACAGAAGAAGCTGAAGGACGCACAGGCCGACGCCACGTCGAAGCAGTGGGAGCTCGTCGACGCCGTCAAGCAGCACGGCCCGGCATCGATCGAGGCGGCTGCGGCGCAGGACGTCTACAACCAGTCGCAGATCGATGCGGTACAGGCGGCGCTCGGGCTCAACGGGTCGCTCGCCGATCTCCAGAAGAAGATGGCCGAGGGTTCGGTGTCGATCGACGACGCCGTGCAGGCGCTCGATTCGTGGGTCGCCTCCGGGATGATCACCAAGGACCAGGCCGACAAGGTGAAGGCCGGGTTCAACGAGGCGCAGCGGGCCGGCGAGGACTTCGCCAAGAGCTACGAGGCGAAGGTCAACGCCGACTTCACCGACTTCTACAAGCAGCTCCAAGCGGCGCAGAAGACGTCGCGGAACTTCAGTCTCGGAGGCAATAGCCCCGGCCAGAACAACGCCAATCGTCAGAACGCCGTCGGCGGCGTGATGTCCGCCGGTGAACGGAGCCTCGTCGGTGAGAACGGCCCGGAGATCTTCCAGGCCGGCGCGTCGGGCTACATCATCCCGAACAACCGGGTGACGTCATCCGCGATGAAGCCGCAGGGTAGCGACGGCACGTCGATCACCTATGAGATCAACGTGTCGGTGGCGCCCGGGTCCGAAGCCGACGCCGGGCGCGCCCTCGTGGACGCCATTAAGGCGCACGAGCGGATCGCCGGCCCCGGCTGGCGTCAGTGAGCGTCACCCATTTCCACGGCAACGCCGTCATCACCGTCGAGATCGGGTTCGCTGCATCGCTCACCGGCACCGCGGCCGTGTGGGACACGTCGCTGTGGAACACCGGCACGTGGGGCCTCGGCCTCGAATGGACCGACATCTCCGCCTACGTCCGGCGGTTCTCGACGAACCGTGGACGGCAACGCTCGATCGACTCGTTCCGGCCTGGCACCGCGTCGCTGGTCCTCGACAACGCTGACGGCCGGTTCTCGCCCGACAACCTGAGCGGCCCCTACGTCGTCGGTGGCATCACGCAGATCGAACCGTTGCGTCCTATCCGCATCACGGCCCGCTACTCGAGCGGCAGCACGAGGCCCGTGTACTACGGCTACATCCAGTCGTGGACCGAGACGTACCCGGCCAAGAAGGACGCCATCGTCACCGTGGCATGCGCTGACGGGCTGTCGTTGATCTCGGCAGTCAACCGTTGGGCGGTCACCGAGGTCGGTGCCGGTGAACGTGCCGGGGCCCGCATTCACCGAATCCTCGACTCGGTCAACTGGACCGACCCCCGTTACGTTGATGTCGGCGAGTCGACCATGCAGGCGACAACGCTCGCCAACAACGCACTGACCGAGATCGACCTGGTCACGGCGTCGGAGGGCGGGTTCGCCTACGTCGATGCCGACGGGGCGTTCATCTTCCGTGAGTACTTCAACCGCTGGATCGCGAACTCGTTCGGGACGCCGGTCGCGTTCGGCAACAACCCCGACGAGATCGCCTACGCCGACATCGAGTTCGACTACTCGACGGACACGATGACCAACGTCGCGAACGTGGCGATCGTCGGTGGCACGCAGCAGACGGTGGCCGACAACGACAGCCGGTCTCGTTACGGCGACCGGACGTGGCAGCGCAACGACCTGATCTGCGAGGCACCGGCGCACGCCTACGGCATCGCGACCCGTCGGGTCGAGGCCGATGGTGTTCCGGAGCGTCGGGTGAAGTCGATCACGGTGTCGGCGTTGCGCACCTATTCGAGTGCCACGGCAGCGCTGCGGGTGCCGCAACTCGACCAGCTCCTGGCGTTGACGATCGGTCAGGCCGTCACTGTCTACAACCGCCTGCCGACCCACACGATCACGTCGTCTTGCTACATCGAGGGCATCGCGCATTCGGTCAACCCCGAGGGTGACTGGGTCGTGAAGTTGTCGCTCGGCAAGAACGCCGACAACCCCAACTGGGGCAAGTGGGACTCGATGACGTGGGACTCCGGCTCGAAGGTTCTGGCTCCGTGATGGGCCGAGAGAGGTAGCTCATGCCATATACGACCGTCACCAGTGGCACGACCATCACGGCGGCGTGGGCGAACGCCAACGTCCGTGATCAGGTCGTCACTCCGTTCGCCGGCACGTCTGCTCGTTCGTCGGCGATCACGTCGCCGCTCGAGGGCATGGCGACGTACGACACGACGAACAACAACTTCGAGATCTACACGACGACGACGACGGGCTGGCGTGCTCCGTGGAACCTGCCGTGGGGTCGCATCGCTCACGCCACGTCGGCGACGGCGATGGGTTCGACGTCTGTCGGCACGACCGACACCGACATCACCGGCATCACGACCGGGTCGATCACGACGGTCGCGAACCGCTACTACAAGATCACCGGGACCTGCACGTTCGACACGGCGTCGAACAACTGCGACGTCTTCCTCAAGATCCTGCAGGCGTCCACGGTGCAGGACTCGACGATGGGCTACCTGTCGACGACGACACCGTCGAGGCTCGGTCTGACGGTGATGACGATCGTGTCGCCCGGTTCGGGTTCGTTCACGTTCAAGTTGCAGGCGTCGACCTCGGTCGGCACCGTCCGAGGTATCGGCGGCGGCGCGACCGCGACCGCGAAGATCATCGTCGAGGACATCGGCCCAAGCGCAGGCCCGGCCTGATGGCCAGCATCGACGTCCTTCCCGACACGTTCACCGGCGCGACCATCGCGGATGACGCCGTGCTGTGCACGACGAGCCGGTTCCTGTTCACGTTCGCCGAGTCGGTCACGTTCTCGCTGCGAATGTTCCTCGACCTCGGAGCGGTCACGATCCCGGCGGGCACCGTCGGACGGGCCGACATCGCGGCGGGGTTCTGGGTGCAGGCGTTCGACACGGGCGCGCCGACCGATGCGTTCGCCTCAACGCCGTCGTTCTCGTGGGGCGCCAGGGCGATGACCCGTCACGGCACCAAGGACCAGACGTGGCCGTTGGGCTCCGGTCTCATCGACCATGCGGTCACCCTCGCCGCTGGCGACTGGGAGATGTACGTCGGCCTCTACGTCAGCAACGAGGTCGACCTCGGCACCGTGTCCGTCGACGGCTACAAGCCGTCCGGGTTCATCCAGTTGGGAGTCTGACCGATGCCGGAGCTCACGACGAAGATCGGCCCGTACTTCGTGGGCGAGGACCCGGAACCGTTGGAGATCACCGTCACCGACTCCGACGGCGTCGCGATCGACATCACTGGTTGCACGATCGGTTGCCGCTATTCGATCAACGGTGGGACGGCAGTCAACATCGTCGGCTCGATCTCGTCGGGCGCCGGTGGCGTCATGCGCATCGACTGGCCGTCAGGGTTCACCGCCGCCGGCGTGATCCGAGGACAGGTCACCTACACGAACACCAACATCGAGAAGCGGGTCGCTGACTCGTTCCACGGCCGGATTCTGACCCCGGTCGGCTCGACGCTCTAACCGCCGCACACCAACAACCCAAGCGACTCGGCCCGCTCGGGTCGCTTCGTCGCGCCCCGACAAGGAGCACAACCCATGGCCGGATCGAAAACCGATCAGTTCGAGATCGACCTCTTGAAGTGCATCTCCGGTCAGTCGACCGCCGGTGTCTTCGGGTCGAACGTGCTGACCACCCATTACGCACTGTTCACGGTGCTGCCGACCGACAGCACCGGCGGCACGGAGGCCGCATACACCGGGTATGCCCGGGTTGCGGTCACCTCGACGATGGGCACACCGTCGGTCGGGTCGATGTCGAACAGCTCGGCGGTGGCGTTCGGGCAGAAGACGAACACCGGCACCGACACGATCGTCGGCTGGGGCATCTTCTCCGCGTCGACGTCCGGGACGCTCATGTACTGGTCGGACCTGCGCGACAACAGCAACAACGTCACAACCAAGACGCTCGGCCAGAACGACATCCTGTCGTTCGCCATCGGCGCCATCACCATCACCGAGGACTGAGGCACCGAATGAGCCGTCAAACATGGAACGAGACGATCGCCTACGCCACGAGCTCCGGCACGGCGATTGCCAACTCGACGACCGAGACGATCATCCATCCGAACGTCACCATCCCGGCGAACTACATGGCGGACGGTCGGCTGTTGCGGCTGCGGGCGTTCGGTCAGTATTCGACGACGGGCACCCCGACGCTGATCTTCGCTGTCCGTTGGGGGGGTGTCGCTGGGACGCTGCTCTCCAGGACGGCGGCGTGCACCACACCGTCCGGCGTGACGGCGGCGTGCTACGACCTCGACGTCCTGTTGCAGACGAGGGGTAACGGCAGCTCTGGGACGATCATGGCGAACGGCACGGCGAGACTGTTCGCCGCTGTCGCCGGCACCGTGGCATCAACTACCGGCGAGGGTCTCGTGACCCCGATGACCGCCGGTGGTGTGATCACTCCTGCCGCCGTCACTGTCGACCTCACTGCCGACGCAGCGTTGTCGCTCACGGCGACGTGGTCGGCGGCGTCGGCATCGAACACGCTGACCGGCCTGAACTACGTACTCGAGACGCTCAACTAGTCGTGGGGTTCTCCTACGTCGCGAGGATCGTCACGGACCCCTCGCAAGTGGGGGCGTCGTCGCTGACCGATTTCCCGATGCTCGTCTCCGGCACCTATCACTGGCTGGCGTCGAGTACCTATGGCGGTCAGGTCACCAACGCCAACGGGTACGACATCGGGTTCTTCGAGGATGAGGCGTGCACGTTGACGATGGCGTGGGAAGTCGAGCGGTACGTCGCCCGCACCGGTGAGGTCGCGTTCTGGGTGAAGGTCCCGAACCTCTACAACAACGTCCCGGTCACGATCTACATGGCGTGGGGCAACCCTTCCGTCACCACCGACCAGTCGACCCCGACGTCGGTATGGGACTCGAACTACAAGGCCGTCTACCACCTCGGCGACGGCACCACACTGTCCGGCGCCGATTCGGTCGGCGTGAACAACGGCACCCTGACGAACACGCCGACCGCAACGACGGGTCAGGTCGCCGGTGGCGGGCTGTTCGCTGCGGCGAGCTCGCAGTACATCGACCTCGGAGCGGACACGTCCATTCGCATCGCTGGGGCGATCACGATTGAGGCGTGGGTGAAGCAGACAACCCTCGACGCTTCGCTGTACCGGCGCATCGTCTCCAACCTGACCGGCTCTCCCTACAACGGCTGGGAGCTGATCATCGCTCCGACGTCGGCCTCCGGCATCCCGCGTCTTCAGGTGGCGACGGCTGGCACGTTGAGAAACGCCGGCGGCGGTGTCGTCCTTGTCGCAGGCACGTGGTATCACCTCGTCGCCACGTACAACGGGACGACCGGCACGATATACGTGAACGCCAGCACCGTCAGTAGTTCTACGTTCACGGCGGCGAGTGCCATCGGTTCGTCGTCGCTGAATCCTCGGATCGGTTCGTGGCCGGGCGGAGCGGCGAACAACTATCAGAACGGCGCGATCGACGAGGTTCGCATCAGCAACACCGCCCGGTCCGCTGGTTACGTCACGGCGAGCTATAACAACCAGAAGGCCGGGTCGACGTTCTACACGTTGCAGCGCAAGGCCCGACGGTTGAACGCCGGGTTGCGTCCGCACCCGTTCCAGCCGTAGGGGGGGCGACGTCGTGGCGTTCGCACAGCTTCGGTCTCGGCCGATCTACAACCCGCTCGGCCTCTTCTCCCAGTCCGACCAGGTTCACATCACATGCGTCGGCGCATCGTCGGCGAGTGGTGTCGCTACCGTCACGCATTACGGCAAGGCAACCGCAGCCGGCCAAGCGACGACGGCGACGGTGCCCAAGGTTGTCTACTCCCCGAAGTCGGGCAGCGATGGCGTAGCCACCACCTACGGCGAGCCCGCGATCATCTCGGGCTCCGACCAGTTCGTCGTCTGTGGCGGCACGTCGTCCACGCTTTGCGTGGCAACGGTGACACACGGTGGCGTCGCCGCCAGTGCCGGCGTCGCTGCAACATCCGGCGTCTCGAAGGTCACCTTCTCGCCGGTCGTTACCTGCGGCGGTGTCGCCGTCACGGTCGGCAAACCCTCGATCGTCGGCGCCGGCTACTACGCCACCACGTCGGGCCAGTCGACGACGGCAACGGTGCCGCTCGTCACCTACCGTCCGAAGGCGACGGCTGGCGGCCAGGCGACGACGCTGGGCGTCGATCCGACGGTCGGCCAACCGAACGCCGTCTACGCCACCACTGGCGGTCAGGCGGTGACGAGAGGTGTGCCGTCGTTCGTCTACGGCGCCAAGGTCCAGTCGGACGGCTCGTCGGTGACGTTGGTTCGTCTCATCGTGCGGGCGACGGTCACGAGGCGTCGCCATCGTCGTCCTCGCTCGAGGTTCTGACGTGGCGAAGCGTCCGAGCTCGTCGAAGACGTCGGCGCGGGCGGCGTCCTACACCGACTCGACCGTCGACACTCCCTCGACGCCGCCGACGCTCGGTCAGCCGAGGCCCGACAACACGGCGACCACCGAACGGGACGGCATCGGGTTCGACGACCCGATCCTTGACACGCCGTGGCGCATCAAGAGCGACGGCAAGACGACGTCGGTCATCGGCTACCCGACGGTGCACCCGACCGTTGACGTCGTGCTCATTGGCGACTCCTACGCGGCGTTCGGATGGCAGCGGGGTACCACGCAGTCGTCGATCTCGCTGTCCGGCGGCGCGATGCTCGACCTCACCGGCGCGCTCAACATCGACCTCTACAACTGCCCGTCAGGAATGAAGTCGGTCACCAGCACCGACGCTCCCGTGATCGTCGCCGGAGTGCGTCAGCAGGGCCGTGAAGGCTTCACGTCGACCACCGGCAAGGGCCAGCTCGCCGACGCTCTCGTCGCGGCGTCGGCCGGCATCGACATCTCACAGATCAACATTCACGAGTACGCCTGCGGTGCGACCACAGCCGGGATTCACGACTACGGCGGCGGGTCGTTCACGTCGTCGGCTGGCGCATGGGACTACGATCTGCCGACCGGCCCCGACACCCTCGGCGGCACCTACGGGTGCACCAACGCCGCGCAGGTCGGCTACGGGTGGAAGATCGACGGCACGTCCACCACGGCGTGGCTGAAGAAGCAGGAGTGGCTCCAGGCCCCGGCGTACTCGTCGCACCCGTTCCGGAACTACACGCTCGCCGATACCATCTGCCATCCGCCGACAGGCCGATGCGTCGTCGTCATGTGCATCGGCGGCAACAACATCATCGACGTCGGCCACCGCTACCGCTACCTCGACCCGTTCACTGGAGCGTTCGACCCGACCGGCAACTTCGCTGCGGCATGGGACGAGGTCGCCGCCGTGTCCGGTGACAGCTCGATGCGACGCATCACCGCCGCCATCTATGCGCTGAACCCCGACGCCGAAGTGTTCTGGGTCAGCTACCTCAACATGCCGGTCGATGACCCCGACATCCCCAACGCCAAGATCGTCCTCCCGACCGACTACGCCTCGGGCGGCGCGCCCGTCGATGGTCCCGTCGGATGGCACGCCTACTTAGGCGATGGCGCCAACGCTGCGGATCCCGAGTACAGCGACCCGAATCACAACCTGTCGACACTGCCGACCGTCTACTGGCCGACGGGCGCCGGGTTCCCGTCGTTGCCGATCTCGTGGAACATCAACACCCCCGGCTTTCATCGCATCTACCACGCGTGGAACACGCTGTACGCGCAGAAGAACTACGGCGACAATCATAACTTCTTCCGGTCCTGGGTCGCACACAACTACGCCGACACCCACGCATGGCAGGGCGCCGGCACCCAGGCGTCGCCGGCACCGGCCACGGGGTTCCCGACGTACACGTACAACTACCGATGGCTCCACGGCGACGCCTCGACGCTGTACTCCGGCTACTACGACGGCCTGATCCACTTCAGCGGCCACCGCTGGAACCAGATCTACGGGCAGATCCTCGCCACGTATTCCGATTCCGGCACCACTCAGAACTTCATCTCAGTCGGCCAGCAGCACCCGCTCAACTGGCACTCCTACCAGACGATCATCAACAAGGACCTGACGACGGCGACGATGTCGAGGCTGTTCCGAGGTTTCCAGCAGCCACGCATGGTGGCGATGGAGACCTACTGGCAGAACCAGGGCCGAAAGTTCTGGGCGCTCGACATGTACGACCAGATACCCGCCTACGAGGGCACGTCGCAGGACGACCCCGACGGCGTCCGCTGTCTCCCGAAGACCGACTTCATCGACCTGCACCTGTCGTCGACCGGAAATCCGAAGTGGTGCAACCTCATCGCCCAGCACCTTCTGCGTAAGACAACCCTGCTGACGAGGAGCTAACACCCCGAATGATCGCAACCCTTCCGCCGTGGCTGCAAGACCTCGGCAACGCCGCGCCTGCGCTCACTCTCGTCGGCATCGTCGCCGGGCTCGTGATGCGGACGTGGCGCAAGTTCATGCTGGAGAACGTCAGCAACCCGATCGAGGAGCTCCGCAAGTACGTCTACTTCCACCTCGGCCCGAACGGGTCGACAACGCCGGTCCACAAGCGGCTCGAGCGGATGGAAGAGATCCAGCGGACCGACGCCGTGACGGCGACGGCGCGGTACTTCAACGACGGCGACCGTCTCGGCAAGCTCGAACACCCCGACGCCGACGACGTCTGAGTTCTGCTCCCGGCCACGGCCACCCCTCCGACCGGCCGGGAGCGGTCACGCACACCAACCACAGGAGAGACCATGACTTGGATCAAGGACGCCATCGAGCGCGTCGTCAGCACCTACGCCCAGGTGTTCCTCGGCCTGCTCATCGCCGGCGGCACCAACGCCATCAGCATCGGCACGGCGAAGGCCGCAGCCGTTGCGGCGATCCCCGCTGCGATGTCGGTCCTCAAGGCCATCCTCGCCCGCCAGTTCGGCGACCCCGAATCGGCATCGCTGGTCGATACTGCGCCCGACGCTCCCTGATGCGAGTCTCCCAGGTCCCGTTCGATCAAGGTGTGAACGCTGCCGGTCCGCTCAACCCGACGGCCTGCGTGCTTCACCGGACGTTCGGTGCGTGGAAGGGTGACTACCAGGTCGGCAAGCGTGGCCGTGTGGACAGCCCCGGCATCGGCTTTCACTTCCTCGTCGGCCGAGACGAGGGCCAGTGGTGCCAGTTCTACGACACGCAGGTCAAGACCGGCCACGCCAAGGGCGCCAACTCGTGGTCGTTCGGCATCGAGCTGACCGGTACCAACGCCGACCCGCTGACCGACTGGCAGGTGCGGGCGCTCGCCCACATCCTCGGCGAAGCGCTCGCAGCGCACCGCATCCCCGCGACCTATGTCGACGGTGCCGCCGGCCGTGCTCGGGTGAACGGCTGCCTCGCTCACCGTGCGGTGCCCGGGTCGGATCACACCGACTTCATCACGGTCGCCGACTGGGGCCGTGTCGTGGCGGCCATGGGCGCGCCCGTTCACTCCCAGCAGGACACGCCGCCGGCACCCGTTCCGAACCCCACTACCGCACCGAAGGACGACGACGACATGGTGATCTACATTCAGCATCCGAACGGCACGATCGCTCGGATGACCGACGACGAGATCCGGGACTACCCGACCCCGGCGCACCGCGACATCGACGTCTACTTCGACCACCTCGGCGGCCGTCCGACTGATCCGTACCCGATCAGCGACGCCCAGTGGAACCTCCTTCACGAGAACCGAGGGCCCACCAGGTGAGCGACCCGCTCTACAAGGGCAAGGACGGCGGCTGGCGCTGGCAGTTGCGCGCCGCCAACGGTGAGATCGTCGCTGCGAGCTCGGAGAGCTTCACCGAACGGCGTCACGCCCTCGAGAACATGCGGCTCGCACGCACGGCGTTGACCGCCGGCCTCGACGCCATCGACGCCGAGGAGACGCCGTGACGATCTCGCTGACGGTGCTCGTGCTCATCATGATCGTCAGGCGGTAGCCGTGGACACCCTCGCCGACGTCGTCAAGGCCTGCACCGCTTCCGGTGGCGGCGGCGTCGGCAGCATCCGTGGAGCTGACGTGACACCGATGCCGATCGGCCTGATCGGCGGCGACGTCCTCGGCGCGGTCACGGTGCGTCTGCCGAAGACTCCGGGGTTCGCGTGGGACGGCGCGCACATCACCGCCGACGGCCCCGCCCCGACACCGGCGCTGCTGCGTCTCCTCGGCGGCAGCGGCACCATCACCAACCTGACGATCGACGGCGGTAGCTGTCTCGGCCAGTTGACCATCGGCCTCGACCAGAACCGGCAGTCGACCGGCGGCAACATCCCGCACGGCATCACCATCGACGGGTTCGACATCGGCCGCAACCCCGGACGGGTCGACGGCACCGCCTGGTCATGGGAGATGCTCCATGCCATCTACGTCAACACCACCACCGTCGGGCCCGGGCAGGACATCCTGATCCGCAACGGCGCCGCCGGCCCCGTCGTGGGCGGCGGCCCCGTAGTGAAATTGGGCGGCGACGGCGGAGTCAAGGTCATCACCCTCGAGAATGTCCACGTACGGGTCGGCACCACCAAGGCGGCCGACGGACAGCTCCCACGCTCACTTGTGGTCGCGAACGGCATCGCCGTCGTGGTCCGCAACATGTCGATCGACTTCCCGTCGATCATCGACATCCAGGCCGGCGCGCAGGTGACGTTCGACGGCGGCTGGCGTGACTGGCCGAAGGGCACCAAGGTCCTCGCCAAGATCGCGACGGTGCTCCGCATCGGGTCGTTCTCGTGGACGCTCCGCACGCAGGCGAAGTGGCTGACACCGGGCCAAGGTGCGCCCGGGATCGCCTGGCGGTAGAGTCGAGGTAGCTCGTGGGTTGGCATCAAGCCGGCGGGCCCGGAGTAGCTGCTACAGCACCGGGAGCATGGGAGTCGGCCTGTCTGCAGCTTGTCGGCTTGGGGGTGAGGTAACGAACCTCCCGAGATGCCGCCCCGATTCGGGTACGAACCACACCACGCCGCCGGCCTTCGGGTCGGCGGCTGTTTGCGTTTTTGGGAGATTTCTTCGAGAACAATGCTTGACACCATCCGCAACATGCGGCACTGTCTGCGTCATGCCTTCCTTGTCCGCACAGCTCGCCGACCGGCTGCTGGGAGCGGGGCTCGTCGAGTTCATCGAATCGCGGCGCACCGCTGGCGAATCGTGGAACTCGATAGCCTTCGCTCTGAGCAACGAATTCGGCATCCTCATCAGCGAGGACACCGTCCGCCGCTGGGCCGACGACCTCCCCGTAGCGCAGGACCCGGCGGCATGAGCGACTGGTTCGCCGCCATGAGTTCAGCGACCCTGCGGCGCTTCATCGCCTCGTCGCTGTCGACCACGTACATCCGTCACGCTCACGCTGAGCTCGGACGCCGAGGCGAAGCGTGATGCCGGTCACTGCGATCGTCGCTGAGACCGGCGAGAAGGTGAAGATCGTCAGCGTTCATCCAGTCGCAGACCTGTTCCCGCTGTTCTCCACCGACGAGATGATCGACCTCGCCGATGACATCACGGAGCGCGGGCAACTGTTCCCGGTGACGGTCACCGCTGATGGCGTCCTTCTCGACGGACGCAACCGGCTTGCAGCCTGCGGCGCAGCCAAGGTCGAACCACTCGCCGCCATCTACATCGGCGATGACCCCGACGGCTACGCACTCTCCGCCAACGTCAACCGTCGGAATCTGACCAAGGGTCAGACAGCGATGATCGCAGCACAGGCATTATTCCTGGGGAATAACCAGACATCGGTAGCGGCCAGTTCCGGGACATCCCAGGCGATGATCGCCAAGGCCGCCATCGTCCTTGAGTGGGCGCCCGACCTTGTGGCCGGAGTGGTCGCCGGAGCGGTGCCGCTGAATGAGGCATACAACTCAGCCCGGGATCGCAAGAAGGCCAGCACCAGCGTCGAGGCGTCGATGAGCGCACTCACCTCGTCGGCACCCGACCTCGCTGACCTCGTCGCCGAGGAACGCATGACGCTGTCGGAGGCGATCGGCGCTCAGCGTGAGCGAGAGCGCGAGGCCACCGAACGGATCACCCGCACCGTCGGCTACCTGCGCCGGTACATCGACGCCACGAAGGTCGCCGAGGTCGCCATGGAGTCACCCGACGCCGACCTCTGCCTCGCCGAATTGGACGACGACGAGCGGGACTTCGTTCTCGCCAGATTGGAGACGGCGAAGTGAATCACGACTACGAGGATTTCGACGACGACGGTGGCGACGAGTTGGTGTTCGTCACCTACGAGCAGATCGACAAGATGATCAAGGACTCGATCCCTGATCGGTCCGACAACGACGAATGGCTCGACCCTGTCATCAACGAGATCGCCGACCGCATCGCGCCCACCGAGGCGAAGCGGACGGCCGCTCGGATGCTGGTCAAGGCGCGGGTCGGACGGTTAACACAGAACGCCAACAACGCTCTCCGCAAGTGGCAGAAGTCGGGCCAGTTCCCGCTCGACCTGATGGACCTCGCTCGACTTCCGCTGGCACTCGATGGCAACAAGACGCGGGTCCGGTTCGGTGCCGCCAGTGCCACCGATCTGACCGACGCCATGCTCTACCAGGCGCGCATCTTCGCCAAGACGGCCGAGGCGCACGGCGATCTACTCGCTGCCATCAACTCGCTGATCGAGGCGATGCGTGGTCGGTTCACAACCGTCGATGAGCTGTTCGCCAACATCGAGGTCGAGTCGTGACCTCCGACGTCGCCCTCACGCCGCGCAGCACCCGCAACGCCGTGCGCGCCCTCATCGCCGACGCCGGTGGCCTCGACAACTTCGACCCGGCGACCCGCCGGACGCTCTCACTCGCAGCTGGGCAACGACAGGAGACACCATGCCCAGCCACCGACTCAGACCGCTCGCCGTCATCGGCGTCGCCATCGTCCTCACCGGATGCCCCGGCCCCGACCAGTGGCAGCGACTCCGACAGTGCGAGTCGGGCGGCAACTACGCCATCAACACCGGCAACGGCTTCTACGGCGCCTATCAGTTCGACGCCAGCACATGGCGCAGCGTCGGCGGCAGCGGACTACCGCACAACGCCAGCCCAGCCGAGCAGGACGCCCGCGCCCTCCGACTGTGGTCCGAACGTGGCGACCGGCCGTGGCCCGTCTGCGGCCGACACCTGAAGTCCTGAACCAACGACAACACAAGGGGAACAGCATGACCGACTACCACCACGCCGAGAAGATCACCATCTCGCCCGAAGGCCGCAACCGTGACGGCCACCAAGACGAACTCACCGTCTACGCCATCGCCAAGGACGACGGCATCGGCCACGGCGGGCTGCGCATCAGCGGCGCCTACCCGTCGTCGATCGCCGTCACCGTCGGACTCACCCTCGACGACCTCGACGCCCTCCGCCACGCCATCACCCGGCTGTTGGTCAAGGTGCAGGCCGAGGCCGACACGCCGCCCACGGCCAGCGTCGACATCCCCGCCGCTGCCGTCGGCATGGTCGCCGGCATCCCGACACCGTCTGTGAGCGTCGGCTGATGGCGGCCCTCGACCTCGACACCCTGCACCTCGAGAAGGGCAACCACTCCAGTCCCGACGCCGGCATGTGCGTCATGGAAGCCGTCGCCATGCTCGCCTCAGAGGACTTCTCCGACGCCCCGCAGTGCGTGTCCCCAGTCATCCGGGCGTTCCTCGTCAGCTGGAACGACTCCCTCGACGACGACGACCGCCAGACCCTGAAGCAGTACATCCCGATGGTGATCGGCACGAACGCCGGCCCCGCCGTCGACATCGAGCTGTCGTGGATGGCTCTCGACTGGCTCGTCCGGGTCCAGGCCCCGGCGTGGCTTCGCCTCGCCGGCCTCAACGACCAGGCCGCCGTCCTCACCGAGATGGCCGAGATCACCGCGACGACGTGCCCGTCGATCCTGCCCGCGCTGCAGGCGGTACGCACTGACGCGGACGCCGCTTGGGACGCCGCTGGGGCCGCCGCTCGGGCCGCCGCTCGGGACGCCGCTGGGGACGCGTTGCGTCCCACGGTCGAGGCACTCCAGGAGTCGGCGCACGACCTCGTCAGCCGGATGATCGCCGTCGCCAAAGCCGAGGCGTCGTCGTGAGCGCGCTCGATGGTGTCGTGTCGACGCTCCCGACCGTCGGCCTGTTCCTCGCCGCGCTCGCCGTCCTCGCCTGGTGGGGACGCTCGTGAGCCGCCAACGCCGCGTTCACCATCGCCATCTACACGATCGCCACCATCTAACCCCCCGAGTTGGGATTACCGAAAGGCCGCTGTGACGCTCACCAACCTGAACAAAACGCCGTTCCCGTGGTTTGGCGGCAAGACGGGGGCCGCGGAACTCGTCTGGGACCTCCTCGGCGACGTCCCCCACTACGTTGAACCGTTTTTCGGCGGCGGTGCCGTACTCCTGAATCGGCCGCACCCAGCGAACCGTCCATACTATTCGGAAACCGTCAACGACCTTGACGGGATGGTCGCGAACTTCTGGCGGGCCGTGCGGTCTGCGCCCGACGCAGTGGCCGAGGCCTGCGACTGGCCGGTGATTGAGGCCGATCTGCACGCGCGGCACCTGTGGCTGATTGGCCAGCGAGAGAGCTTGACGGCGCGGATGATCGCGGACCCCGACTGGTGCGACCCGAAGGCGGCGGGCTGGTGGGCGTGGGGCGCGTGCGCATGGATCGGGTCGGGATGGTGCGACGCAAAGCCGACTCGCAAGCCCCCGAACCTTGGCGGCGAAGGGCGCGGCATCAACATCCCCTCACGCCAACTGCCTCGCCTCGGAGGCGAGGGCTCGGGGGTCACCGCGCCTCGCCGCCGCGTCGCGTTCACCGACGACGCCGTGGCCTTCGCGTCGACCGGGGAGTGGCTCCACGCCCTCTCCGATAGGTTGCGCGCCGTGCGGGTCGCATCGGGCGACTGGCAGCGCGTTTGCTCGCGGGCCGTGCTGCACCCTACGTCGATGCCCGACACCGCCGCGTGCGGTGTCTACCTCGACCCTCCCTACTCCGAAGGGTCGCAGCAGTACGCCGCGGGCGGCACCGGCACCGGGCTCTCCGCCGAGGTTCGCGCGTGGTGCGAGGCGCACGGGGGCGATCGGCGCCTTCGGGTAGTGCTGTCGGGCTACGCGGGCGAACACGACGCGCTGGAGTCGATCGGCTGGCGCGTGGTCGAGTGGAAGACGAAAGGCGGCTACGCCGTCGCAGGCGACAACGCGAACCGGAAGCGCGAGCGGCTGTGGCTCTCGCCCGCGTGCCTCGACGCCACGAAGCAGCGCGGCCTCTTCGATGCGGAGGGCGCGCGATGACGCCCGCTGTCGACCGCGTGGTGCGCTGCGCCGTGCGCCTCACCGGAGAGCAGGAGGCCGCGCTACTCGCCGACGGCTGGGCGCTGCTCGCGGGACCGCGGCGGCTGTGGGTCGACCCGCTGACCAGCGACGCGCTCACGCCGTGGGCCGCATGGCGACGCTGCGCCGCCGACCGGGCGCGGAACGCAGGCGGTGCCGCGTGAGCACCTGGCATCGCATCCAGGCGGCCAGCGACCGCATCGGCGCGCTGCTCGCGGCACGCGCGACCGCGGGCACCTGTGGCACACTGCGCGCCCGCGGCGACGCGACGGACGGAGGCGACGATGGCAGCGACGAAGGCGACGGCGAAGGCAGCTACGAAGCGCGGGGCGACGAAGCGACCCCCGGTGGCCGTTGCCCCGCGCAAGCGGTCGAAGCTCTCGCAGGCGGGCGATGCGGCGAAGCTCAAGACGGAGCGCGACATGCTGCTCAAGACCCTGCGCGCCGAGGGCTGGGGCCTGTCTGCGACCGCGCGGGCGCTCGACCTGACCGACGCGTCGTCGGTGCTGCGCGCGATCGTGCGGTACGACCTGACCGCCGAGTACGAAAAGCACAAGCCGTAGGCACGTTCGCCTTAGGCGAACTGGACACAAGCGAGGGACTCCGCTACGGTGACTCCACCAGCGACGGCGCGTTGTGCGCTGCGCGGGGTTGGAGGCGCTCGTGAGCAGCAAAGACGACGCGCGGACGCTGGCGGAGCTCGACGACGCCGAGGCGCTGCTGTTGAACACCGACCTCAAGGCGAAGCGCCGGTTGATGGCGGGCGACCTCACGCGCGCCGGCTACGACGAGCTGCGCCGCCACATCGACGGGGCGCGCGCCAACCTCCAGGCGGTGCGTGACCTGTGCGCCGCCCGCGCCCGCGGACGGAGCAACTGATGCCGTGGTTCAAGGTCGATGACGGCTTCCCTGCGCACCGCAAGGTCGAAGCCCTGCAAGCCCTCCCGCCTGCGGCCTACACCGCGGCCATCACCATCTGGACCCTCATGGGCGCTGACTGCGGGCTCAACCTGTCCGACGGGGTGTTCTCGCGGGTGCGCGCCCGGAAGATCACCGGACTTCCCGACAAGCTCCTCGACGCCGGCCTCGCGGCGCTGGTGAAGGTCGGGCTGTTCGACCGCGCCGACGAGGAGTGCGTGTTCCACGACTGGGGCGCGATGCAGCCGACGAAGGCGCAGGTCGAAGCACAGCGCGCAGCTAAGGTCGCCGCCGGACGAAGCGGAGGGCGGGCATCTGGTGAGTCCAGATCGAAGCAGGTGCTTCACGAAAACGAAGCAGGTGCTTCGCCCGAAACGAAGCAGACGCCAAGCACGCTGCTACCCAACGGCGAAGCTATACGCGCGCGTCTCCCCTCCCGACCCGACCCGTCCCCAACCCGAACGACGGATTCCGGAACTTCCGCGAACGGGGCTGGCGCCCCTCCCGCGGCCGGGGCTCGGAAGCTCGCCGCATCGAAGCGCCCCGCCAAGCCTGCCGCCGAAGGCGAGCAGCCCCCGCGGCCCTTCTCCATCGGGGCCGCCCTCGCCGCCATCGCCGACGCCCATCGCGGCCGGCACCATGCCCGCCGACATGGCGATCGTCGTCATGACGATCGGCCGCGCGCGCTTGCGGCCGGCGTCGATGATGGCCCGGTCGGGCGCCGGGCGGCTGACGACGAGCCAGGCGGCGGCGAGCAGGGCGAGCGCGTGGGCGCCGAGGAGGCGCGGCGCGTCGGCCTCGTCCACCACGTCGTGGCGGAGAAGGACCTGGCCGGCGCCTCGAAGGCGGTGATCGAGGCGATCCTCCTCGGCGGGCCGGCCGCCGGCGCCGCGCGCCGCGACGGCCGCAGCGCCCATGACGGACAACGCATCTGCGGTGACACCCTC
>OFQZ01000128.1_pt1 | contig 29668 bp, 43 predicted proteins | sample 1543011 | NCBI WGS metagenome assembly OFQZ01 (sample SAMN07774216, study PRJEB24372) | wastewater metagenome | isolation source: Exp Tend NO 0WW | collected 2016-02 | reverse complement strand
GCAGGGCGTTTTTTGGTACGACTTGGCTGTTCCTCCCTTGGGTCAGGTTGTACCAAAAAGTTTACGAGTATGGCTGTATCTCTTTTCCCGCAATGATCTGTGTGCGGCCATACCCCTAAATTAACCGCTCGGGAGGGCAAGTGGAATACGAAGAGTTTATTGCAGCGACCGGGTACAAGTTTGATGCGGACAATGCAGATTTGTTTGAAGCGTTGGAGGATATAGCAGCATGACAGAACAACAGCAAATCCACGAAATCCACAGCCACGCGGTACGCATCTACCGCGAGCGGGTGAGCCCGCCGACGCCAGACGCAAAGCTAAGCCACTACCTGACGCAACGGCGGGTATACCAGCTTGTCGCCTCGTCTGGTGAGGGCATCACCAACAAAGACATCTGCACAGCCTTAGACGAGTCCGCTAGCCGGGTATGGCACATCACTGACCAGCTTTATCGCGACGGCCTGATAGAGCGCCAGCGGATCGGGCGTGTTTATGTTTTCTTCGGGAGGGCGAATTGAGAGCGGCTCAAGTTGACGGCAATCAATCCTCAATCGTTGAGGGGCTGCGCAAGTATGGATGCAGCGTTCAGGTGCTTTCGACTGTTGGAAAGGGGTGCCCTGATTTGCTTATTGGGTATCGATGCCACAACCTTTTGTTTGAGATCAAAAACCCTGAAAAACCAAAAGGCGACAGGCAGTTGACTCCCGATCAGGTCAAGTGGCACGCGAGCTGGCGCGGCTCTGTTTTCAAGATAGAGACGCTTTCTGAGGCTTTGGACATTTTGAGGGATGTGGCATGACTCTCCCCGATCATTTCTCACAAGACGCGCGGGAAGCGCTTGACGCGATCAGTCAATTGTGAAACACTTACGGAAATCATGCTGTCACATGATTCGTGAAGCCCTCAAGCTCATGCACATTGTGACAGCAGTGTGCAGCAGCGCGAGGGCTTTTTGCTTTGCGCGAACAATGAAAGATTTCGCATGAAGTTTGAACGTCACCCACTAAGCGCAGCGTGGCCCGACATGGCCCGCGAAGATTTCGACGCGCTTGTGTTGTCAATCGAAACGAACGGCTTGCGCGAGCCAATCACGCTGATGGATGGGCAAATATTGGACGGCTGGCACCGCTACCAAGCGTGCGAAGCGGCTGGCGTTAACGGGGCATTCGTTACGTTCGGCGGCACAGTTGAAGCTGCGGAAGCGTTGGTAAACGACCGACACACACGCCGCAGCTTGACAGCATCACAGCGGGCAATGGCGGTGCTCAAAATGTACGAGTGGCGAACGCGGGCGGGACAGCCAAAAAAGAATTCACTACCAAATAGTGAATTAACGGCCAAGCAAATTGCGGTGAAGGCTGGCGTATCCGTCGGCACTGTAGGTAAGGTGAAAGAAGCGCTCGCGCTTGCTCCTGATCGTGCCGCTGAAATCAAATCTGGCAAGGTGTCCGCGTCAACGGTGGTACGTGACGCAGCGCCCGCGAAGGCAAAACCCGAAGCGCCCGTGATGGTGACGGCGGAAGTACACGCCGCGCTGAACGACTCCTACGACCAGTTGGCAGACCGCGCTAAAGACATGGCGACGGAATTGGAATCGTACGCCGATGTCAAAGATGGCGACGCCGCTAAAGCATTGATTCAAGCGCGCACCACGTTACGCGCTGTTGAGTCGCGCCGCGACGAATTGATGCGCGAATGCGCCGAACACGTCAAGACGATCAAGTATTGGAAGAACCGCGCTGAACGTTTCGCGAAAGAAATCGAGAACATGAAGGCCACGGCGCTCTAATGGAACAGCTCGCAATCATCGAACGACAGACGCAGGCGCTATCTATGCGCCCGTACCAAGCGCGCAGCATTGAGGCGCTGCGAGAAGGCGCCCGCGCTGGCAATCGTGCGCAGGTATTGATGGCGCCGACAGGGGCGGGCAAGACGGTTATCGCTTGCGCGTTGATGGAGGCGGTAGCCGCCAAGATGACGCGCGCCGCATTTGTTGTTGATCGCGTCTCGCTGGTTGACCAGACATCGCGCCAGTTCGACCGCTACGGCATTGCGCACGGCGTCATTCAAGGCTCCCATCCGCGCACGCGCCCATGGGAGCGCATTCAGGTTTGCAGCGCACAGACGCTCGCGCGCCGTGGATTCCCGGATGGCTTGGAATTATTGATCGTCGACGAGTGCCACACGATGTTCAAAGGTGTGGTGGATTTCATTGCGGCCAATCCGGGCGTTCGTGTTATCGGACTGTCCGCAACGCCGTTCACCAAAGGTCTTGGTGCGGTTTACTCCAATTTGGTGAACGTCACGACACAGGCGCAACTAATTGAAGAGGGCTTCCTTTGCCCAATCAAGGCGTACGCGGCTATCGCGCCAGACATGGAGGGCGCGCGGCTTAAATTTGATGGCGAGTGGAACGACGAAGACATTCACGACCGCGCAACCGCAATCATCGGTGACATCGTTGCAGAATGGATCGACAAAACGCAGCTTCATTTCAGTGGACCGGTCAAGACGATTGTGTTCAGTGCTGATGTTGCGCACGGCGAAGATTTGTGCCGACAGTTCAATCAAGCCGGGTATCGCTTTGAGCAGATTAGCTACAAGGACTCGAACGACGACCGCCGCAAAGCGTTGATCGACGAATTCTCCAAACCTGACAGCGACATCATCGGCCTGGTGAGTTGCGAGGCGCTGGCCAAAGGGTTTGATGTCCCGGACATCCGGTGCGGAATTGGCGCGCGGCCGTATCGCAAAAGCCTATCCAGCCACATCCAGCAAATCGGGCGCGTTATGCGCCCCTATCCTGGCAAGGAATTCGCGCTGTGGCTTGACCACGCCGGGAACTATCTGCGATTTATAGAGGACACCGAGGACATCGCCAGCAATGGCATGAGCGAACTGGACGACAGTAAAGCGCTGGACGCCAAAGTTCGCAAGCACGAGAAAGAAGACAAGGGCGACCACAAGTGCGGCGGGTGCAGCTACATCATGCCCAAGTCCGCGCCAACATGCCCAATGTGTGGATGGAGTCGCCCAACCCGGCAAAGCCTTGTCGAGACGTCCGACGGCGTGATGATCGAGGTGAACGGAAAGACGACCAGCACCAAGCACGCATGGCAAGCAGACAAGGATGCGGTGTGGGCGCAGATGTGTTTCTACGCGCTACGTAAATACACCGATCCTGCCGCCAAAGAGCAAGTGAACGGCTCGATTGACCGCGCAGAGCGCTTCGCTAAAGCGAACTACTGCAGCATGTACGACACATGGCCACGACTGGCGATGCGCAACATCGAGCCGCAACAGCCGTCGCCCGAGCTGCTTAAGTGGTTCCGCCATAAAAATATCCAGTACGTCAAAGCGATCAGGAAAGCAGCATGAGCGAGCAGAGCTTCTATGACGTCAATCCCATCCTGCAACGTGCCAACGATGCGGCGTACAACATGGCGCGCGAGTGTGCCCGCCAGATCAGGGAAACAGGAGAGGACCGAGCGGCGACCATGCGCACAGGCAAGCGTTTTGTGATGTTCGCTGGAGCTACAAAAGCGGGCGGGCCATGGTGGATTCCTGTCGCCATTGAGGAAGAAGCGGAGCGAGCAGAAATCATCGCCGCATTTCCCGAGCTTCGGGAGTTTGTTGAATGACGCCGATGCAGTTTGTTGAATCGCACGGGCTGGTCGTGAACAACCTACGGGCGGACGCTCGCTGGCATCGTGTGCCAACCATCGACAAGCCCAAGAAGCGCAACGGCGCTTATATGTACGACGGGGAAGCGGTCGTTGTTCAGAATTGGGGGACCATGGCCAATGCGGTTGTGTTGCGCGAGGGCAAGGCCACGCAGCACACAGCAACAGTCAAGCCTCAACGTGTCCGCGCGGAATCAGATGGCTATGCCGACGCGTCAAGGCGTGCTCAGGATGAACTCAAAGCCGCAAAGTTCGACGCACACCCGTATCTCGCACGCAAGGGCTTCCCCGAAGAAAAGGGCGCGGTTGATGCGCTTGGCAATTTACTGATTCCGATGCGTGACTTTGCCCACTATGGGCAAGTGAACTCATTGCAACGAATCGCCCCTGACGGAACCAAAAAGTTTCTCTCTGGCGGTCGCGCAAAGGGTTCGGTGTTCATCCTCGAACGAAACCGCAGCGCTGTGGAGCGCTGGTTTTGTGAAGGTTACGCAACCGGGCTTTCGATCAGAGGTGCGTTGCGCTCGCTGTATCGCAAAGCGGAAATTGTGGTGTGTTTTTCCGCTGGAAACATGCAGCACGTAGCAGCCGGACAAACCGGCTTTGTGTTCGCGGACAACGACACATCAGAAACGGGCCAAAAGACCGCGCAGGCGATTGGATTGCCGTGGTTGATGTCTGACGTTGTCGGCGAGGACGCAAACGATGTGCAGGCCCGATTGGGGCTCGCTGGGCTGGCATCAATGATGAGGGAGTTTTATCGCAGGCAATGACTGCGCGCTATCGCGTGGTCGGTGATAACTGGACAGCAGCGCGCGATGGCAATACCGACACTGTGGAAAGCGTCTGGAACATCGGACATAGGGGTGGCGAAGCTAGTGCCCCTGACGCGAAAGACTGGCGGGTCATGTGGCTCCGAGAGCGATATGTGAAGGCCAAACCCCCAAAGGGCGAGGTCTGTCCACCAAGAGCGATGTGTGAATTAAGTAGGTTGATTAACAGAAATAGTTGATAAGCAAAGACAGAAATATGCCATCCAGCAAAAAACCAAGAAAACCCTTTAACCCGGAAAAGCACAAGGCTATGCACATCATGTTTGCCCTTGCCGACCACGAGAAGGAAAAACTCAAGCGAGACCCGCGCGTAGCGTTTGAGGCGTTTCGTACAGGCGACGGCAACCTGACGCTGTGGCGCGTTATTGCTGTGCGCTTAAACGTGCTGGCTGATGTCGTCAAAAACGGCGATCCCGAGTGGCTGGAGCTATCGCGTAACGCAGCCATTGCCATGCGCGACTGCCGGCAGCACGCCGAGGCAGGCAATGCATGGACGTTTACCGGTCCGCAGTACACCGCAATTCGCCTTGCGCTAAACGCCGCAGACGATGCGCAAGACCAGATGACACGGGTAGAGCTGTATCACGCCTACAACGCAGCCTGCGCGGGCAGCAAGGCATGCACAAAACGCGGGGTTATTTTCATGGACACATTCGGCGCGCTGGCGACGGGAGCGACAGCATGACGCCCGACCACTGCCGTTTTTGCCAGTACAGCGAATATCGCGACAAGCAAACCATGTACTGCAACGATCCGAGCAAACCCGCAACGCTTGTTGTGCGCCGTGACTACACATGTGACAAGTTTGTGCGAGAGCCAGGATCGGAGGGTGACGAATGAAACTTGACGGCCAGCTTCTCAAATGGGCACATACCAGCAATAGCGGGTTTACTGCCACGTTCACCTTTGCGGATGAGGACACGGCGCGCGAGTATTTCCAGACCAAGACGCTTGCAAAGGGAAAACAGGCGGGGCAGATGTTCGCGATCAACTTCGCAGAGCTGGATGACTTCGGTAATGAGCCGGCGCCGGTTCCGCGCAAGTTTCAGGGCGGGCCGATTGCGCGGCTGCTGATTCTGGATTGGTGCAAAGACCCGCTGTTTTGGGAATACACAAACTCCAAGAATGAGCAGCAGGCTGCGCATTTCGTCAAGATCATTTGTAACGTGGAATCGCGTAACCAGATAGACGGCAACCGCGCGGCAGAAGAACAGTTCCATGAGTTGATTCGTAAACCCTACCAAGCATGGCTACAAAAACAGGAGGCGGTAGCAGCATGATCGCCACACATCGCAACGTCAAGAGCGGAACCGAGGTTTCCTACCTCCGGGAATACGCCGGTCGTGCAGAGTTCCGCGAGGGCGGCAAGGTTCGCCGCGTCAGCTCGGAGCGATTTATCCGAGACTACGAGCGAATCAGCGAGGACCAGCCGGTAACGCTCACCATGCCGCAGATCATGCCAGCGCCGAACTACGGGCCGCGCAAGGTGGACGAGCTAGCGCTTGCCAGGCAGCGGCTACAGGTGCGCGGATCACGGCGCAATGCGTTGACCAAGATTGACCGCGACAAGATGGCGCTGGTTGGTGAAATACCGTTCTGCTGTCGCTGCGGGAAATCCAACGCGCTACAGGTTGCACATGCGCCGGCCGGTTTGTTTGGCAAAGGATTGAACATCAAATCAAACGGGGCGCTTGTAACGCGGTTGTGTAGCGTCGCGGCGGATTCCTGCCACACCATTATCGACAACCATGTGATTCCCGACTGGCGCGAAGAGTGGATGAGAGCATTCTGTCGCAGCGAGGCGTGGATTCACGAAAACAAAAAGGCAGCGGCTTGAATGACTGTCCGTATTGCGCCACAGACTCATACATCTACCAAGGCGCAGCAAGAGGCGTCATCGCCTGCCCCGGCTGCACCGCACGATGGGAAAGCCAACTGCCAGAAAAGGTGCGGCAATTGCGGCAACGGGACGCCGATAAACGGCGTGAAGAACTGGATTCTTTGCGAGGTATGGACCACGTACGGACACAGAGATCAGCGCCGCGTTGATGCGGAACCTTGTTCAGTTTGGAGAAAGTAAACCAATGAAAGCAGAAATAATTGTGATGGGCGGATTCACGTTGCTAATGACGATGGCGCTGCTGTTGTTGTCGTGGAATCAGTCGATTGAATGTCACAGGCAATGGGAGCGAAGCGGATTCAACCATGAATGGAATCTAATGGGCGGGTGCGTAGTGCAGCGAAAGGATGGGACATGGCTTCCCGCTAAGGCGTTTGTTTATGTCGTACCAGCGGTAGGGCTTAATCAATGACCATCGCAGAAAAACAAGTAGCCCGCACCCTCTCAAAAGGATCGCTCAAACACGATCCGCTCATTACCAGTGGCGCAGACGTTGTCGGCGCAATGGCGTTCACCAGCAAGCTAGGATCAATGCTGTGGCGCGTCAAGTGGGGAAATGACAAGGGCGCAGTCAGGCCGACCGCTATCCTGTTGAGCAAGAAGCTGCGCAGATCGGGCGAAGCGTCACGCTACATCCTGCGGCTGGCAATGATCGCATTGCAGGAGTACGTCGACACCCGTTGCCATCACTGTAAAGGGCGCGGCCACGTCATCAACGCCGACAAGGTTGTCTCAAGCTGCACCCACTGCGAAGGCACAGGAATTGCCCGCATCAGCGACCAGCGGCGCATGCGCACACTTGGCTGTAACGAGCATGCCTACCACCAGAAATGGAAGCAACGACTAGAGCAGGCCCATTCGATGCTGTCAGAGCACGATAGCGACACAGGGCATGTGATGCGCAAGCAACTCAAGGAGAACTGATGTTGCACGGATGCAACACATTGAAAGACAGTGCTTGCAATCCAAAATCAACCAGTGCTACAATCTGCCGCAGTTGACGGCAACCACCACTAATAACAGCCCGATACCACGGCGCCCCTAGAGGGAACGCACCAAGGGGGTTAGTGTCCCCTCCAAAAACGCACCAAACCAAATTCAACCAAGACCGCCTACGGGCGGTTTTTGCATTTCTGGAAACCCACTTATGAACAAATGGCTGGAGCTATTCCTGGCGCTGTTCACCAAGTCGGCGATACCGAAGGCTGACGATTCGGTTCCGTTTCCGCTAAGTCCCGACGAAATGCGCGAATGCGTGATTGCGTCGGGGTGCTCGCCGGCAAGCGCTAGCGTCTGGTCCGTAGAGTTCACCAAGGCATTCATTCGGCTCGGCGTACAGAATAGCCTGCCAATAGCGCACATCCTTGCTCATAGCGCGCACGAGTCGAAGAATTTCTTGTTTGTCCGTGAGGACATGTACTACCGCAGCGTAAAGCGCATCCGGGACGTGTTCGGCAAGAACCGTGGAATCGCGGCGATGACGGACGAAGAGGTTGCGCGACTGGTTGGCAACCCCGAAGCGCTGGCCAATGTTGTTTACGACGACGCCAACCGCGACGCGAAGCACAAGCTCGGCAATATCCAGCTCGGCGATGGGTGGTTTTTCCGAGGCTGGGGTCCGGCGCAACTAACGGGGCGCGCGGTGATGGAGGCTTTTGCGCAATTCGTTGGTATGCCCGTATCGGCCGTTATGGCCCGTACCGATCCCGAAATGTTCGCGCTGTCTGCCGTCTGGTTTGCCATCATCTACAAGCGAGGTTTTGTCGAGGCGGCTCTTGAAGATGGGCTTGTCCGCACAACCGCAATCTGGCAGGGCGGCGGTGGCGGGCTGGCAGAACGCAAAGTAAAGCTCGACGCCATCAAGGCGGCGATGAGGATTAGCTAATGAAACTGATAGACAACTGGCGTACCGTGCTCTGGAGATCATGGGCGGTTCGTATTTCCCTGCTAAACGCGGCGCTCGCTGCGGCAGAGACGTATTTCCAATTGTTCAACGGGCACATCTCGCCGCTGGCGTTCGCCTCAATCCAAATGGGCATCGGCATCCTGGCCGGAATGGCGCGCATCGTGAAGCAAGCCGCCATCTCGGGTGACGGGCCGGTAGAGCAATGAGCGAATTCCTTTGGGGTGTCACGCTTGGCTTGGTTTTGGGCGTGTTTCACGTTCCGCTGTGGGCATTCGTGAAGCCGCTCGCCATTGAAGGTTGGGCGAAGTTTCAGGCATGGCGGGCAAAGCCGTAAGTGTTTACCAAGTCCGTGCTCATCCTCGCCGCTACCGCCATTCTCTCGGGGCTGCTGGCGACTGGCTGGTACTTTCTGAAAGAGCATTATCGTGATCAGGGCCGCGTTGAAGTGCAGCTTGTCTTCGATAAGTACAAGTCAGACGCACAGCAAGCCGCAGATCAAGCCCGAGCCGAAAACGCGGCGCTCGAAGCCAAAAATGCAGCCCTTGCTACTCAACTGGCAAAGCGCATTGGCGTATCGCTTGCGGCGCTCAACACCAAAACCCAAGAGGTCGCGAATGCTATTCAAAGCGCTCCTATTGCTGAGTGCCGTCTCCCTGACGGGCTGCACCAGTCTGTTAACGCAGTTCGTGCCGGTGCCGCAGCCGAGATTGACGCTGCCTACAAGCCTCAAGGAGAGGTGCAATAGCCCGCAGCCTGTGGACGGGTCGCTGAAATCGGCATCCGCAGCAAATATCACGGACGCACGGGATTTGGCCATGTGTGCAGTAAAGCACGCTGCCATTGTGGAAATTGTGGACGACTTCAATAAACGAATAGACGCCGCCAGTAAAGCGGCAGGAGACACGAAATGAAAGCTACCCTGATCGCAGAAGGCTTTGAGCCGCTGGAAGTAACCCTTGTCGCGAAAGGCGAGAAAGCCGCCGCGCCCGCTCCAACAGCGGGTCCGGTTGAAGTGGCCGGCATTCTCGACAAGCAGGGTAAGGCATTCAACAGCAAGGAATACGCTGCCGGATCGGGCTTCATCGTGACTTTTGATGTTGCCGACGAAGAAGTAGGCGCCAAGACGTTGACATTTGGCCAGAGCGGATCGCTTGGCGGCTCAATGAAGGTGGTCACACTGGAAAAAGACGGCGTAGTGATCCCGGTATCGGGCAACCGCGCACAAAACGCAGCGTCCATCGTTGTCAACATGGGCAACCCGACAGCCCCCAACAATCTTTCGCCCGGTCGGTGGACGGTCAAGGTGCTTTTTCAAGACGCTGGCGCAGCCGTAGTTCTGCTCGGGTAACCCCTTGTGGATTGGCGCGAATCGGCGATAGCACTGCTATCTGTATGTATGAGTGCCGGTGGTTGGTTCATCCGGGGAATCGTCAGCGACCTCCGCGAGTTGCAGAAAGATATTGCCTCGCACCGCCTGCATGTTTCAGAGACGTACGCAAAAAAGGACGACTATCAAGAGCTTCGCGACTGGCTCGACAAGCAATTTGACCGGCTCCACCAAGAGTTGAAAAGCAAAGCCGACAAATGACCATCTTCTTCCTTGTCGCCATCATGGTATGGCACGAGGATGGAGACACGTTTACGCGACGAATGGCCGTCACCCCGTCACCATCGGGCGAGATATGCCAAGCCGTCGCCGATGAACTCCGCAAGCAATGGCAAACGGAGCACCCCGCTGCAACTGTACTGATCGAATGCCTCCCGGTAGGGAAAGGACGGAAAACCTGAACATGCCAGCTAAATACGACCCCTCCCGTTGGTTCAAGACACCAACAATCCAGATCACGCACCAGCAAGGTCGCAAGACCAGCGAGCTATTTGCTGACGTCGTCTTTCCAACAGAGCAAGGCCAGCGCCGGGTAAACATCTGCGACGCCCTCGACGGCAAGGTGAAGGTGCCCAAAGAGGTCAAGAAATTCGCTCATGAGTGGCTGTACGCATGATTGATATCCACTCCTTCATCGCAAGAGGTGTGGCGCTTAACGCTCCACTCCAGCAAATCGACACCATCACGGTAGAGGAAATCGCAGAAGCGAAAGGCCAAACCGTTGAGGAAATCAAGGCGAACCCGGTAGAGCACAACCTGCTGCGCCAGATCAACGACGACGAGTACGCACTGTACAACCGCAACCCGGAGGCAGTATGAACAGCCTCAAGGAAACGCTGGACAACCTCACGATCCAGCAATGCCTGTGGGATGGCGTGCTGATTGGATTCATCACCGGCACAGTGCTTTGCGTGGTGCTGGCATGAGCGGCGTTGATGTTGTCCTGTGTCACACCCCTGACGGTTTGCCAGCAATTGCAATTAAGCGAGTGATTGACGGGCAGTTGTTCATTTACGCGGAAACCGGCGAGAAAGCGACCGATCTAGCAAAAATACTTGCGCCAAACCGGGAATGGGACGGAGGGAAGTCGCACCAGCATTCCCTCGAAGACGCAACTGGCCGGTTCACACCATGAGCTACCCATCAACACCCCGCTACGAATACACCAAAGGCGCACCTAACCCTTTCTACTGGTGCCTGGCCACCGCGCAGAAGGTACGCGAAGAGCGGGAAATCATCGACAGTCGCCGGCGTGAGTTGAACTACCGCACATTTCGGCGGGATACGAACAGCTTGTAGGAATGGCTGAGAACAGCGGAAGAACAGCGACAGGTAAACCGTTCGCGAAAGGCCAATCAGGCAACCCCGGTGGACGACCAGCAAAGACAGAGGCAGAGCGCACGCTAGAGCAGATGTGCAAGGAGAAAACGCCGGAAGCGCTGGCCACCATCCTTGAAATCATGGCCGAGGGTGAAAGCCACAAGGTCAAGCTCAGCGCGGCGCAGTATGTGATTGATCGTGGATGGGGCAAGGCCGCTCAGTCGATGACGCTTGAGGGTGGCGACAAGCCGTTGAAGTCACTATTGGAAATCCGGTTTGTCGGATGACATCGAGTTCCCGGCCAAACTGCGGCCATTGTTCCAACCGTTTCGATACAAGTTTGCCCACGGCGGTCGCGGCTCGGGCAAGTCGTGGGGGTTTGCTGGCGCGCTACTGATACAGGGGGCAACCCAGCCGCAGCGCGTGCTGTGTGCTCGCGAGGTGCAGAAGTCCATCAAGGACTCGGTGCATCAACTGCTATGTGACCAGATCGTCAAGCTCAACATCGGCGATTACTACGACGTGTTCGACGTGGAGATACGCGCCAAGAACGGCGGGCATATCGCATTCAGCGGACTATCCAGCCAGACGGCGGAATCGCTCAAGTCGTTTGAGGGGCTGGATAAGGTATGGGTAGAAGAGGCGCAGTCTGTTGTTAAACGGTCGTGGGACATTCTGTTGCCCACGGTGCGCAAAGAAGAGTCAGAGATTTGGGGCACGCTGAACCCTGACATGGAGACTGACGAGACCTATCAGCGTTTCGTGGTCAACCCACCGCCGAACTCGTTTGTCGTCCAGATGAATTGGAAAGACAACCCGTGGTTCCCGGCGGTGCTGGAACAAGAGCGCCTGAACACACTGGCGCGAGACCCGGACAACTACGCCAACATTTGGGAGGGACAACCCAAGCGCGTGAGTGAGGGTGCGATTTATAAGAAAGAGGTTGAAGCGCTGTACGTTGAAAAGCGCGTTCGACCTGTTCCTTATGACCCGCTGCTACGGGTGCATACCGTGTGGGACTTGGGTTGGAACGACTCAATGACTATCGGTATGTGGCAGCGCTCAGGTTCCGAGGTGCGTTGTATCGACTACATCGAGGATAGCCACAGGACACTTGATAGTTACGTGGCAGAGCTTGAGAAAAAGCCCTACCGCTATGGCTTTGACTTCATCCCGCACGACGGCGCGGCCAAGAACATCCAGACCGGCAAGAGCACAGAAGAAATGCTCAAAGCGATGGGGCGCAGGGTCAAGATTGGCACAGCAGACGACATCGAAGAAGGCATTAAGGCCGCTCGCATGATGTTTCCGCGTGTGTACTTTGACGAGACCAAAACGGCGCGATTGTTGGAATGTCTCAAGCGCTACAAGCGGCACATCAACAAGGCCACCAGTGAGCCGGGCGCACCGCTGCACGACGAGTATTCGCACGGATGTTTGGACGGTTCAACGCTGATTGTGACAAGACGCGGTGATGTGCCAATCTGCAATGTGGTGGTCGGTGATGAAGTTTTAACGCCTGTTGGGTACGCGCTAGTAACTCACAGTGGGCCTACCAAAGTTGCAACAGAACTCATTGAAATAACCATGAGTAATGGGGCCAAACTTATAGCCACTCCTGAACATCGCATTTTCACGACAAGAGGCGTATTGACTGCGGACACATTGCGATACAATGACACCATCTTAACGATGGAAAGCGCACCATGTTTGTCGTATCAAAGCATCAAGTCTGCGGGTTATCGGGACGCGGTTATCGCGAGCTTCAAGGCGAAAAGTATTGGTACTGGCCGAGCCGTGGAATCTATGCCAGTCAAATCGGCGGACGACAACGGCTACTTCATCTTGAGGTCTACAAGGCGCTTCACGGAGAGCCAGAGCTTAGGGCGAAAGTCCGAGTTGTTGATGGCGATATGTGCAATACCGCGCCAGATAACTGGATCGTTAAGCAAGGCGTTCGAGAGCGCAAGCACGCGGTACAAGAATTTGATGGCGTCCGGTTTTATTGGAAGCCAGAGGGATATTTCAAGGCTGACCCTTATCGGCACAAGGGGGTCACGATGCACCGATACATTTGGGAAAAGCATCACGGCGACATCCCGCCCGGATTTCACATTCACCACATTGATGGCGACAAGGCCAACAACAGCATTGCAAACCTTGAAATGCTTTCAGCTAGCGAACACAGCGTTCACCACGGCGAAACAAACGCTTGGGTTGGAAGCGAAGCCAACAGATTGCAGCTTGCCTCCGTTAGCGACAAAGCAAAGCAATGGCACAAAAGCCCAGAAGGTAAAGAGTGGCATAGCCAAAACGCTATTGCTGCATGGGCAAAACGGATTACGCACACTAAAAACTGCATTGAATGTGGTTCAGCGTACCAAACGCCTTATCCAACACGAGCGAAATACTGCTCCGACAATTGCAAAGCTAGAGCGAATCGCAGGGCAAGACGCAACGCGATTGGTCTATGACCTGACGGTCGAGACTCATCACTGCTATCTAGCTAACGGGTTGCTTGTTAGCAACTGCGACATGTTTAGGTACACAGCTATGGTTGTCGAGAAGATGACCAACAACGACCAACAAAAGCAACAACTTCCGCGAGTCCCATCATTCGGCGGTAGATCAGGATATTAGATGCAGGAACTATTGGATTCACTCATAGCGGACGGCATGAGTGAGGACGACGCACGCCTGCAACTTGAGGATGCGCTGAAACAGGCCAAGGCCGCAGAAGAGAAGCGTCGCGCTCGGGCGGAAGAAATTGCCACAGAGCTTTACAACGAGCTGGGCGCACGGAAACAGCGCAGGACTCGTAAAGAGGAAGAGTGGCGCCGTGCCATCCTGCAATACAACGGCAAGTATTCGGCCGAGACGCTGGCACAGTTGAGCGAGAAGGGCGGATGTCAGTTATTCCTGAACATCACGCGCCCCAAGACCGATTCGTTCTCTGCCACACTGGCTGAGAAGTTGCTCCCAACCGATGAAGAGAATTGGGCGCTAGAGCCAACGCCGATTGCAGAGCTGGACGACATTGCGCAGTCTACGCAACAGGTAGATACAACGCCAGAAGGTGCGCCAGTCCAGGCGCAGGACGTAGCCCAAGGGCTACAGGAAACAGCCAAGAAGCGATGCGCAGCGATGGAGCGGCAGATTGCCGACTACCTGGCCGAATGCGACTACAACGCGGAGCAGCGCCGTGCAATCGAGTACGGCGCACTGCTTGGCACGATCATCTTGCGTGGTCCAACCAAAGCCGCTGCATCGGCGATGAAGTGGGACAAGAGCAACGTTGAAGGGCAAGACGTGTGGATGCTGGTTCCGAACGTCAAGGACGAGCGCCCATCTGCTGAGGCAGTAGACCCGCACCACTTCTATCCAGATGACACAGCGGTAGAGGCGGACATTGACTCATGTAGCGATGTCTACGAAACGTTTTTCTTCACCAAGAAGCGCCTTCGCGCAATGGCCAAGTCTGGGTTTGATCCGGTCGCCATCAAGGAATCACTAGACGCCGAGGCTTCTGCCCTGCCAACGTGGTTTATGAACCTGCACGCGGACAGCAAGGACTCAAACATTCCCAAGGGTTTGTACGAGGTATGGCTGTGGTCTGGTGAATTGGAAGTCGACAAGCTGGCCGATCTTGGATTACCAGAAGAGGCAGTAGCCGCGCTCGATCCAGAGCTTGACACCTATCCGGCTCAGGTGTGGGGCATCGGTACACGCGCCATCAAGGTGAGCCTGAATCCTTCGGACACTGGAGACCTGCCCTATTCAGCGATGCAGGTTATTCGCGACTCGACCAACTTCTTCGGGCATGGCGTCCCGTGGGCTGGGGAGAACGCGCAGGAGGGCATCAACGGAGCTTTCCGCATGTTGAACGACAACGCTGGATTGGCAGTTGGTCCGCAGTGCGCCATCAACAAGGCAATGATCCAGGGCGCTGACAACGACTACCAGATGAAGCCGCGCAAGACGTGGTACATCACCAACCCCGATGATGCAGACGCGCCGGCCGACGTTCGCGCCGCTATCCAGTTCTTTGAGGTCCAAGGCCACATGAAGGAGTTGATGGAACTCCTGACCTTCAACATGGAGTTGTTCGACAAGGAAATGAACTTCAACCTGATTATGCAGGGTGGAGCAGACCAGAACACGCCGGACACCAAGGGCGCGACACAAATTCTCTACAACACGGGAAACACCACAGTTCACCGCGTTGTCAAGCAATACGACGACCGCATCACAACCCCGATGCTCAAGCGGTTCTATCACCACGAGATGCAGCACGGCACCAAGGCCGACATCAAGGGCGACTACTGTGTGATCGCCAAGGGCTCTGGCGTCCTGATGGAGCGGCAAGAGCAGATTCAGGCGATGAGCCAGACGGCGCAAATCGCACTGGCCCCGCAGTACGCGCACATCGTCGACCAAGACGTGTTCATCGAACAGTGGATGAAGAACTTGCGCCTGACCGGTGTATTGCGCAACGAGCAGGACCGCGCCAAGAAGCTCAAGGAGATGCAGGAGCAGCAAGCCAACGCGCCGCAGGGTGACCCGGCTCGCATGGCAGCAGTTCAGGTGCAGGCGCAGAAGGTCAAACAAGACGGCGCCATTGCGCAGGCTGAGCTACAGCAGCGCGCCAAAGAACACGAAGACGGCATCACGCTTGAGGCGAAGCGGCTATTCAAGGACATGCAGGACTCGGGCATGGGTATCGACCAGGCATATCAAAAACTCGGCATCGAGAAGCAAAAGGTCGGGCTGACGGCCAAGCAAATCGACTCCAACAACGTGAAATTCAACACTGAAATCGCAGCCAAGATGCAGACGGGGCGCGGCATATGACGACTGGACGCGAACGTCTGGAAACGCTGGAGAAGGACGTACAGACGGAGGCTCGCAATGCCCCACTGCTGACATCCGCGTTGATTGATCTGGCTCGCCACGAGATGAGCTACGCCAGCGACCAAGGCATGAAAAAACGGGCTGACCGTGTGGACGAGAAGTTTCCACCACGGGAAGACATTGACTACTGGCGCGGCTATTACCAAGCCTGCAAAAAACTGCTTCGACGACTGAACAAGGATACTGAATGAGCACCGAAACTGACGTAAACGCACCTGATGACCTGACCCAAGCATTCGCAGCAGGCGTTGACGACATCCGGGTAGATCAGCCAACCGCCGATCCGCCACCGAAGCAGGAAACAGAACAAACAGCAGCGCCCTCTACGGAGGGCGTTGTCACAACTGGAGCCGAGAAAACGGAGCCAGAGAAACCCGCAGAAGCGGAGACGCAGAAGCGCCGCGCGTTGAACGAGCTCAAGAACGATGAGATTCTTGCGATGCTCAAGTCTGGTGATCCAGATGCACAGCGCGCCGTTGAGCTACGGCTCAAGCGCTTGGAGCGCACGCAGCGCCCACCAAGCAAGGCGCTGGCGCAAATGGAAGAGAAGGGCCGCGCAGTGAGCGCCGGCCTCGACAAGATTGCAACAGATTACCCGGACATCGCCGCTGGCCTTGCTCCGATGAAAGAGTTTGTAGAGACGGTGCAAGTCCCTCTGCGCGAAGCAGAGCAACAAGCAGCAATACAGGAAGCTCAGGCGCACATCGAAAAGATGTTCCCCAACTTCGTGCAAGTCGTCTCAAATGAGCAATTCCCCGCGTGGCTGAAAACTCAGTCGCAAGACGTGCAGCGGGCTTTTGCTGGGGGCGGCACAGACGGCGCTTTCGTCGTTCTGGACGCCTACGACACGTACGTCATCAACCAAGGCAAGCCATCGCCTTTTGCCCCGCAGCCGTCGTCGGCCCCTGCACCCGCAGCGCCCGATCTACAGGCCAAAGCCGCGCAAATCATCGAGCGTCGCCAGCAAGCCTTGAAAAGCAGCGCCGCAGTCCCTACGGGCTCGCGAGCAATCAACACCGACGACGACCTTGACCCAAGCTCCGCGTGGAGCAGAGGGGTTGCGGACGTCGCCAAATCATCTCAAGGATTTAGACGATGAGTAACAACTACACCAGCATTCAGCCGCGTACAACCGTACGCGCAATGCCCAAGCTCTTGATGCGCGCACAACGCGCCGAGATGCTTCAGAAAATGGGGCAAATCTACAACATCGGCGCAAAGAAGTCGGACACGGCCTCTTGGCGTCGCTACAACGCTCTGGCCGCTCTGACCGTGCCGGCGACGGAAGGCGTAACGCCCCCGCCGACCGCCATTGTCCCGACGACCTACACGGCGCAACTGGATCAGTGGATCAGCCACGTTCAGATCACCGACAAGATTGCTGACACGCACGAAGACCCGATTCTTGACGAATTCGGTCAAATCGTTGTTGACCAGCAAGTTGAAACGCGCGAACTCCAGGCATGGGGCGGGCTGCGTGGCGGCACTTCGGTTATCTACAACAACGGCACCGCTCGTACTGACGTCAATACTGCCGTCACCATCGGCAAGATCAAGGCAGCGGTTCGCCTGCTTCGCTCGCAGCGCGCCGATTACGTGCGCAAGATTCTGTCTGGCTCGCCCGACTACGCAACGTCGCCAATCGACCAAGCGTATGTTGCCGTGTGCTCGTCTGATCTTGACCGCGACATCGAAGCGCTGGATGGCTTCACGCCGCGTCACAAGTATGGCAACCCGAACGACGTAGTGAGCGAGTTCGAGCTGGGTTCCGTGAACAAGATTCGTTTTGTCACGCACTCTGTCTTTGGTCCGTTCATCAACGGCGGCGCTGCTTACAACGCCTCGTTTGTGTGTACTGGTGGCGGCGCCATCGACGTGTACCCGATCTGCATCTTCGGTGAAAACGCATTTGGTCATACCGCTTTGCGCGGCATCAATGCGGCAGAGCTGATGATCGTCAATCCGGGCACCGCGTCCGATTCCGATCCGGCAGGCCAGCGTGGCCACATCACTGCGAAGTCCTACTACAAGTTTGTTCGCCTGAACGAACTGTGGATGACCCGCATTGAGTGCGCGGCCACCGCTCTCTAACCAATAGGGCGGGGCTAATCACTCCGCCCGCTGAAAAGGAAACTCAATGAGCACTCTTTCCAACGTATCGGACGCAAACCGTTATTTGCACGGCAACGTCGTACTGAGCCGAGCCGTACTCGCAATCGGCACGACCAAGTCGGCCATCGACACGACCAATGCGGTTGTGTTCGCCAACAACGGCGTGATCTACAACAAAGCCGCCATGACCAGCCAAGTGCTGACATCGGCAACGGGTCCGCTCGCTCCTGGCGTCGGCTCAACGACTGGCGGTACTTACGTACAGCCAGCCGGGAAAACCGTGTACTACGTCGTATGCCTCGATTCCGCTGGCACCGTGACGTGTGTACAGGGCTCGTATAACGGTCAGCCTTTGGGCGGTCCGGGCCTTGTCGGCGACGGCAAGATTCCCGATCCAGGCACTTCGGTTACGCCGTTCGGTGTCATCAAGGTTGTGACTGCTGGCGCGGCTACGTTCACGCTCGGCACCACGCTGTTTGATGCCGCAAACGTGACCACCACGTTCTACGACGTTCACGTTCTGCCGGCTGGCGGCACGCTGTAACCACTGTCAACCCTGACAAGCCCCGCTTCGGCGGGGTTTTTCTTTTCTGAGGACTGAATCATGCCCCGTGGCATTCCAAACGCAAAACCTGAATCTGACGAACTCGAAACACTCCCAACCGATTTCAACAAGCGCACCTATTCATGGGTGACGTTCGGCAAGGGACAAAAGGGCGAAGACCTCTTTGTGGTCGGCGCTCATAACGGCGTGACGTGGCGCTACAAGCGCGGCATTCGTCTCCCCGTGCCCGACATGTTCATCAAGGGCTGTCTTGACGTATCTGTCACTACCTACCTTGACCAAGAAGCAAACGAGATGCGCGAGGCGCCCTCGTATCCCTACACGGTTCACGGCCCCGCAACGCTTGAGGAAGTCCTCGCGTGGCAAGCGGCCAATAAATAAGAGGCAATCATGGCAGCAGCCGAATACAACTACTCGGGCGGCGATCCAACATCCGCGCCGCGCCGCACGCTTGTTGTCACACCCGCTGATTCAGAGCTTGAGTATTTGACACGCACCATTCGCTCCAGCGCGGCAGGCGTCATCAAAGTGACCAACGCAGACGGCACGACCTGCCTTGCCAACTTCGCGGCAGGCGAGACGCGCGTTATGTGTGTTCGCCAAATCTGGTCGACCGGAACCACCGTTGTCGGCGTCATCGAGGCCAGCTACTAGTGATCTCCGTTGCTGCTGACATCTGGCGTCCTGTTTACAGCGGGGCGGGCTCGTCTCCGCCATCTGTCCCGGCCATCCTTATGGAAGACGGCTCCTACATCCTTCTTGAAGACGGCTTCAAGCTACTTTTGGAATAAACCATGCCAGATACCAAGATTTCAGCGCTATCCGCAGCCACAACGCTAGCGGGAACAGAGACCCTTCCTGTCGTGCAGGGCGGGGCAACGGTTGCGGCTACGGTCACTCAAGTTCTCGCGGCGTCTCTTGACCTTGCAGGAACCAAGCCAATGACAGGGGCGCTAGCCTCAACTGTCGGCACCATGACCAGCTCGGTCGCCAATGGCGCGGCAGCGGTCGGCTTCAATCGCAACACGACCAACGCATTCTCAACGGCTGGTGCCGTACTGGATCGGGTACAAAACAACGGCGTCACCAAGTGGTCTATCGATAAAGACGGGAAAGCCACGGCAGCAGACCAGATTATTTCAAATATCAACGGCAGCGAAAGCGCGCCATATATAAAAGGTAACGCAGGACGCGGTTGGTACGAGGGTGTTGGTGGATTGGTGTACACCGACGGCACTGCGCATTTCCGCATGAGCGCGAGCGCGGTGCAGATCACGCGAGCCGCTATTCTTGGCTGGAGCGACACGGTAGGTTCAATTCAAAGCTCTCAAGCTATCAACTTGGGAGTCGCTTGGAGCGCATCGGGCATAGTTGAAGTCAACAACGGCACCGCAGGCACGTTCCGCGACCTCAAGGTACGCAATCTGTTGGCAGGCGGCGGTAACGGTTCCTACGTACAAACGCCGTCAATGACCGTGGCGAACCTTGCCGCTGCTGCAACGGCAGGGGCTGGCGCTCGCGCCTTTGTCACAGACGCAACGGCAACCACTTTTCTATCGACTGTCGCAGGCGGCGGCGCCAATAAGGTGCCTGTTGTCTCTGATGGCGCCAACTGGCTGATTGGATAACACATGGCAACTCTCACCATAAATACCACGGGCGCGGAAGATACGCGGATCAGCGCGGCGTTTGGCGCAGATTTGGGCGTCGGCGTGAATGCGAATCTTGCGCAAGTGAAAGCGGCGGTTGTCGCGTTCATCCGCAACAAGACACTTGCTAGCACGGCAGAAATTGCTCAGGCAACCGCTTACATGGATAGCAAGCAATGCTGACGTGGCGGCATGGAGGAGCCCGCTAAATGGCCTTCCCAAGAGGATCATCCATTGGTCAGTCGGCGTTCGCACAAAGGGCGGGAACATTGCAGGCTGCGCCACGATGGGACGACGAATCAATTCTTTGGGATGACGATTCAATCCAATGGGACGCATACCCTGACGGCGACTTGATCCAGCGCGCATCCAATGACTCACAAGCGGGCTTCGCGAGGCGCACATGACCAGCAGTATCGACCGAACTATCCCGGCCAGGCGCGGGAGGTTTTCTAGCGAGGACATCCGCGAGAACTTCAATGCCGCAGCGGATGACATTGAGCGTATTGAAGCTAGCGTCGCAGCGCTTGATGCTGGCGGCGGTGGTGCCGGAGCAACCGGACCCACAGGAGCCACGGGTCCGACTGGTGCCACTGGTCCCACAGGAGCGACAGGTGACGCCGGTCCTACCGGCTCAACAGGCAGCACCGGGTCAACCGGAGCCACTGGCGCAACGGGAGCAGACTCAACTGTTGTCGGACCCACTGGCCCGACAGGTGCCACGGGTTCAACGGGCGCCACCGGCAGCACAGGCGCCGACTCCACCGTCGCTGGACCGACCGGACCCACCGGACCGACCGGACCAACCGGACCCGCCGGAGCAACACCAACAAATTGGGCCGCGATCTTGACGCTGGCCAGCGGCGCGCACTACGGCAACAGCTCATACTCGGTTGGCTCACAATTCAGGCGCTTATCGACGACACCAATCACGGGCGCGACTTTTCATTGCGACTTCACTGGCTCAAAAACGATTCGAGTATCGCTGATCAGTAGCGCATACAGCGTGCTAAAAACCGTCGACGTCAGCACAACGGGACCGGGCCTGTACAGCGCCACATTTCCGTCGTCTTACACGCCCGCGCTATATGAACGGCTGTACCTTTCAATGTGGGACATATCAGGCGCCGGGTACACCGGTACAACAACATCAAACCCAATGCCGCCGTACCCCTACGCGGACCAAAACACGATGATAGAAAACCTCCGCCAGTATTGGACTGCTGGCAACGTCACGGTCGCACCAACGACGTCAGGCGGCGAATGGTACCCGGTTCTGCCTGTGCCATACTGAGGCCATACTGACTAACCGATGGCTAGAGTCAGCAACCCTCAAAGCGCAAACAGTATGGCCACGGCTGGCGCCGACGCCATAGACGTGTCACGGCGCGCCACTGTACCAGTAGCGCGCTACCGCTCCACGCTGCCACGCGCCGCACGCGGTGCGTACAAGGCTCACGCGCTGATGATGCGCCGCGCTGCCGCTGCATGGCATTCGCTCCGGGTCGAAGAGCGGACATCGTGGATGAACGCCGCAGCGCTTGAGTCCGCCATTCTCGGCTGCAAAACCCTGCTCGGTTAATGCGCACCCTAGCCTTTCTCGCCGCCCTCTGCTGTACCCAGGCGCACGCCTACCTTGGCAGCTTCGACCCGCAACCGCTGCGCAATCAGGTCACGATCACATTCATTGACAGCCAGTTACCCGGCCCGCAATGCGTGGCCGAGCAGCCAGCGATTACAGCGCCTTTGGTGCTGACCGCTGTTGGATGCGCGATCTATAGCAAAGGCCTTGTCATCGTCCCACTCACACCCGGAATAGGTTGGCTGAATGCAGCGCAAATTCTCGCAACACCTGATGCGCTTTTGGGGCACGAGACGGCGCACTTGTTTTTGGGCGACTTTCACCCTATCGGCCTGCCTTGGCTTGAGCGGGTGCGCAAGCCCGACAACGCGGCAGGTAGCGTGGTATCCGGTGACGAACATGACTGAGACGTGCGCTACCCGCAAGACGGTTGCCGCAAACGATAGCGGCTGTCTTGAGAAATCAGGTGCGTCCTGCACGATCTGGACAAAGAACCGCAACGTCAGTTACTCGGATTTCGGCGGCTTGGTGCGGGAGTGCATCCGCTAATGCTCACTTGGCAGAACACCGGCGATACGCGCGCCAAGGATTTTTCATGACATTCTTAGAACTCGTGCAGCGCACGGCGCGCGAATCAGGCATTGAAGGCACGATTGCATCCTGCCAAAACCAAGTTGGCATGTACGCAAAACTTGTCTATTGGGTGGCTGACGCATGGAGCGAATTGCAGGGCGACAAGCCTTGGCTCTTCATGCGCACGCAGGGCTCTTTCAGTCTTGCGGTTGGCCGGACCGACTACAGTATCAGCGACGATTTCAGCATCACCAATCTCAAGGAATGGGCGACGCCAAAACTGTACGCAACCGACGCATCGGGCTCCTACACGATCAAGATTCTTGATTACGACGAGTTCCGCACAATGACATTGGGACAAACGGTCAACGCCCAGCGTCCCAGCTATTGCGCGGTGGCTCCAAGTTATCGCATGGTGTTCGACGCGGCGCCGACAGAAGTTGCAACCGTGGTCAATGACTACTGGCAGACGGCGCAGGTGCTCACCAACGACAAAGACGAACCCAACATGAACGAGGACTATCACTTGGCGATAGTCTGGAAAGCGCTCAGGGATTACGCGGAGCACGAAGAATCTCCCGAGATGCAGCGGCGCGCTCGGCGCAAGTTCATGAACCTGTACCAGAAGATGTGCATTACCGAATTGCCGTCTTTCTCTATCGGCGCTCATCCGCTGGCATGGGGACGCAGTGACCCGTGACGTTCAGACCTTCGCCCTTAGCGGCGGCCTGAATCTCTCAGAAGCACAGATCAAACTCAAGCCTGGTGAGCTGGTCGACGCGCGAAACGTGGAAGTCTCGATCACGGGCGGTTATCGCCGTGTGGACGGCTACGAGCGCTTTGACGGGCAAACGATCACACCCAGCAACAACACCTATACGGTGCTGTCGTTTGTTCTTGGCGGGCCGCGCGAGTTCAGCGAGGGTGAAACCATCGTTGGGCAGACATCCGGGTCTAAGGCGGAAATCTGCGGGCCAGCCAGCGTAACAAGCGGCACTTTCCCGACGGATGATGCAGAGGGGACGGTAGGGATCACGTTGGCCACGGGCGACTTTGAGGTTGGCGAGCAGTTCTACATCAACGGCGTTTATGCCGGCACAGTGAGCGTTGCGGCAGAGGTTGCAACTCTGGATGACGCAAACCGCGACGAATGGATACGCGGCGCAGCAAACCGAGCGCGCGAGCGAATACTGGTTGTTCCGGGCTCCGGACCGGTGCGTGGTGTCAGAACGTACAACGGCATTACCTACGCATTCCGCGACAACGCGGGCGCGACCGCTGGCGCCATGTGGAAAGCCACGGCAACGGGCTGGGAAAAGGTTGACCTGACGGCGTTCAAGTTGCTGTCGTTCGATACGGGCCTTGTGTTGATCGGAGAGGGCAAGCCCATCAACGGGCTGACGTCTGGCGCAACCGCGACGGTTCGGCGTGTGGCGTTCCGTTCTGGCACATGGGGAACCAACGCAACCGGCGTCCTCGCAATCACAGACATTGTTGGTGCCTTTCAAGCGGGGGAAACCATCCGCCTTGGCGTTACCAATGCAGCAACCGCTACGGCAGTGCCGGATAGCGTCACGCTTCCCGCTGGCGGCCGATACGAGTTCGATCAGTGGAATTTCTACGCAAGCAAGAACACAACGCGCTTGTACTTTGTGAATGGGGTCGGAACCGGCTTCGAGTTCGACAACAACGATACGCCCGGGGTGTTGGTGCCGATTGCAACCGGCATGACCAATGACGTACCGGAACATGTTGCGGTTCACAAAAACTATCTCTATTTCACCTTCAAGGGTTCGATTCAGAACGGCGGTGCTGGCGAGCCCCATGCATGGACCGCGCGACTCGGCGCGAGCGAGCTAGGCATTGGCGAGCAGATCACCGCCATTCACTCAATTCGCCAGGATGTTCTCGGCATCACGTCAACCAACTCAATTCACCTGTTGTACGGCGGTAGCGCTGTCGACTGGAGTCTGAAAAAGCTCTCGCGCGAAGTGGGTTGTTTTGTGGGGTGCTTTACCGAGATACCGGGCAGCACGGCGGTTTACGACACCAACGGCGTGCAGACGCTCGCAGCGACGCAGGATTTCGGAGACCTCAAGCCCACAACGCTGTCATTCAAGATTGACCGCGCGCTACGTTCGGCGACGGGCTCGCCCATTGGCATGTTGGTTAACCGTGACTTGAGCCAGCTTCGCTTGTACTTTGATGATGGCAAGGCGTTCTACGCAACGTTCTTTGGCTCAAAGATTGCCGGATGGTGCCCGTTGGTCATGGAGCATGATTTCTTCTGCCTGACAACCGGCGAGGACGCGGGCGGCGAAGAAGTGCAATTCGCTGGTGGTGCTGACGGATATGTCTACAAGCTGAACACGGGCAACTCATTCGACGGCAAAGAGATTGAATCGTTGCTCAGGTTCCCGTTCCATCACTACGGAACACCAGAGCGCAAGAAGCGCTTCCGCAAGATCGTTCTCGAGATGGACAGCCCGAGCAGGCTAGACCTGCAATACGCGACTGAATACAACTACGGCGACCAGCAGTACGCCACGACCGAACCCGTCTTTAACCCGAACAGCGGCGGGCTGTGGGACTCCGGAATATGGGGCCAGTTCGCCTATGACGGCGGGTTTCTGACTGCGCCAATTGCCTACATCGCTGGCGTTGGCAAAAACATGAGCGTGCTGATTCGCCAATCAAGCGACATCGCGCAGCCGTGGTCCGTTCAAGCGGCCACGATTCACTATTCACCTTGGGGCGTACAACGCTGATGAGCAATTCCTATTACAACTTTGCGCCGGCATTTGTCAGCGGGACAACGGTCAAGGCGGCTCCGGTCAATGCGCAGTTCACTGCGGTTCAATCTGGCTTTGCCTTGGTTGAAACGGCATCAAAGACGGCGATCAAGTTGTCTGGATACTCCAGTTCAAGCGCTATCACCGCGACGCCTTCAAGCCTCCTACAACTCAATGCATCAGGCATTCCGTATGCATCGGCCACTGTTGGGTTCTCTCCGAACTTTGGCGGGAATCGTCTACAAAACGTTGGCAACGCTACCGTTGGCACCGACGCGCCCTCATACGGGCAAATAACCGCATACATCGCAACTATTGCGTTCGGCTCACCCAACGTCCTGACGGTTCCATCGTTCTCGGGGAATGCGCTCAAGAATCTTCGGCTGAACGCGGGCGCCACGGCGCTTGAGTTCGCAGAAGCACTACCCACCAGTACAAATTCTGGTGAGGTTTTGTCCACCGTATCAGGCTCGCCGACATGGAGCGGCCCTTCGTTCAACCTGTTGCAAGACCCGTCGCTGTTACGAACGGTCACGGTCGGCGATGGCGTGTATTGGAGCGCACCGGGCGCCGGTATCGCTGCGGCGGCTTCACCAGAGCACCCCGTCGAAACACTGCTTTCGTGGCCGTCATCAAACTACGTTCAAACCGTAGCCACCGCATCCCCGCCCGTCACTGTGGGCCGCTCCTACACGGCGTCAGCGTATTTCCGCTGCGGAACCGCCACGAACTTCCTGATTTTCATGCGGTTCCTTGACGTGTCGTACGTGGCCATCGGGAGCGATTACACATCGGCGGTTCCCTCGACGGCGGATAGTGTCAATCGGCGCTGTCAGGTAACGGCCACCGCACCAAGTGGTGCCGCCTATGTTCAGGTTGGCATCAAAAACACGGGCTCATCCAACGCAACGAACGCGTATTGCTCGCTGTTTCAGTTGGAAGAGGGTACGTTTGCAACGCCGTGGAAGCCACGCAATCCAGACGCGTACGGCTCGGCGTCTTTGATTTCTTACCTACTCACCAGCGGAACGTTGGTTCCAACTGCCCGCTTACTCAGTGGCGGTTTTCCCGTTGCGGCAAATCTTGAGCTTGGCGGTAGTAACTATTCGTCTGGCAACTACGCAGTACGGTTTTCGGCTACCTCTGCGGGCGCATACGACGGCACAGACGGAACGCTGGCCCTCACCGCCAAGCGGTTCATCATGGGCAAGACGGCGGGCTTTGCGTCTGTCTACGACAACGGCTCGCTTGGCGCTACGCCAACGGTCGATTGGTACAACGGCCAAAAGCAAAAAGGCACGGTCACTGCCAATACGACAATCACGCTTACCGCGCCCGATTCCGACATCGTACTGGATGGCTTGCGCCTGATGCTCCAGAACAACGCGACGGGCGGATACACGACTGCATTCACCAGCGCCGCAACGATCAAGTGGAAGGGCAACGTAGTGCCGACCATGCCGACCGCTGCTAGCGCGGAAATGGAAGTCACCTTCTTTTGGGATGGCACCCGGTTCCTGGGGTCTTGGGCCGCTATCTAGATGACAACGCTTACCGCCGCCTACCTGCCAACACTGGCGGTAGGGTGGACAAACTCGTCCAACGCAACCTACTACAGCACAGACGTAGCGACAGCGGCCTGCACACTTAACCCTGACTCGACCTATTCCCCAACGCCGTCGTTGGTGTGCTCGCTCTTTGGGTTAAACACGTTGGGCGTTGCGCAGATCACTGCGCTGACGGTTCGGGTTTCTGCCAAGAGCGACGCGGCTGGCGCTGTGCTGAGCTTGTACCTTGCGCGCGGTGGTGTACGTCGTGGCGAGATACAGACGATTGCGCTGTCTACGACGTTGACCGAATACGTGATCGGTCCCGGATTGTTCGGGACGGTACTGACTGACGCAGATTGCCGCAACCTTCAAGTGACGTGTTTTGTCACTGCAAATGATGCGGCGACAAGCTCTATCAGCTACGTCTCTGTACGCGCCGAAGTACCAACGGGCGACGCAGTGCCAAACGCCTACAGCTTCACCAATCAGACGGGTGTGGCGCTTAGTTCGGTCATTACCTCCGATTCGATCACTATTGCAGGGACGGCGATTCCTTCCTGCATCTCGATCTCCAACGGCGAGTACGAGCTTGATGCGTCGGGCGTTTGGGTGTCCGCAGATGGCTCCGTTGTCGCTGGCCAGACAGTTCGCGTACGGCACACATCATCAGCCACGGCGGGCGGCACGACAGCAACGACATTGACCATTGGTAGTGTCAACGGCACCTTTACGACGACAACGCTGTTTGACACGACGCCCGATGCGTTCGCGTTCCCTACGCCCAATATCGTTGGCATTGAGCTAAGTACGGTCGTTGAGAGCGGAAGCGTAACGATCAACGGGATCAACGGGCCGGCGGCAATTTCTGTCAGTGGCCCGGGTGCACAGTATTCCATTGGCGGCGGAGTGTGGACAGCAACAGCCGGAACGATCAGCAACGGCCAGTCGTTCAAGGTTCGGCATACGTCGTCGGCGTCCTACATCACGGTCGTTACGACCACAGCAACGGTCGGCGGCGTCTCGGCGAACTTCACCAGTTCGACCAAGTACAACCTGACCGGACCTAACAACCTGTCGTTTACTAACCAGACTGGCGTAGCGACGGGGATCACGATTACGTCAAACACGACTGGTCCGTTCAGTGGCGCGGGTTCGCCGTGGCCATTGTCCATCACGGGCGGCACGTACTCCAAGAATGGCGGCGGATACACCGCAGCGTCAGGCACCTTGGCCGCAGCGGACACGATCAATGTACGCCACACATCGGCGGGTGGTGCAGGCCAGATTGTTACGACAGAACTAACGGTAGGCAACGTTGTTGTTCCGTTCTCGTCGACAACGGCTGGAGGCGACATCACGCCAGATGCGTTCACATTCACGGCAAACACCAACGCCATTGCAGCGCAGCCGACGATTTCAAACGCGGCAACGATCACCGGGATCAACGTTGCAACACCCGTGAGCTGCACCAACGGCGCAGAGGTTTCTGTGAATGGCGGCGCGTATGCGGCCAGCGGATCAATCACTACCGGGCAAACCGTGCGCGTTCGCATCAACGCCAGCGCGCAACCGGGCGGCGTGGTGAGCACGGTCGTAACAGTGGGCAACGGCACAGCAACTTTCACGGTGACGACGAATTACGCGTCATCGTGCATTGACTTCTAGGAACTCTATGGCAACCAGAGAACTTTTTACGGACACCTCGCGCCGTAGAGTGCGCGTCCCCTCGCTCGGAGACATGGCGCCCGGTATTGTGGGCGATACGCCGCGAACCGGCGACAGCAACAAGGACTTGATTGTTGAGGGCGGACCGGGAAACCCGCCGCCTGCCCCGCCCGCACCGCCGCCACCACCGGGCTCGTCCATGCCGCCGGGACTTAATCCACCGAGAAATCCGGGTGAGGCCACGTCTCCACCGGGAACGACGCCACCGCCCGGACCTCCGGGCTCGTCCATGCCGCCGGGATACTATCCGCCGGCACCGGGACCAGCTCCAGCGCCCGGACCGGGCTCGCCTCCGGGTTCCGGTCCGCCCGGAAACCCCGGCGACTGGAATACACCACCAGCACCGCCACCCCCACCGGGCACGACGATACCGCCACTGCCGGGGATCGACACGCACGCCAGAACTGGCGAAGTCACCGACGACATGTTGGTTGCCAACCAGCTTGCGCGCATTCTTGGCGAAAACAGCCCTTACGTGCAGCAGGCGCGCGAACGTGCGCGACAACTTGCCAACTCGCGCGGAATGCTGAATGGCTCGCTGGCTGCACAGTCTGGCGAAGAGGCGGCCATTGCAGCGGCAATGCCGATTGCGCAACAGGACGCAGGAACGCACTTCACCAATCAGCGCGACAACCTGTCATACATCAATCAGTTCGGGCTTGCCGACAAGAACGCATCGCTGCAATCCATCTTGCAGGCAAACGACATTGGCTCGCGCGAGCGCATGAATAGCGAGAGCACCAACGCACAGGTGCAAATCGCCAACATGAATCGCGCGGCGCAGATGTCGGCGGCATGGATGCAGTTGCAGGCAGAAAACGCCCGTCTCGCGCAACAGGACCGGCAATTTAACGCTGACCTGACATTCCGGGGCAATGAGGCAGAGTTGACGCGCCAGTTCAACGCGCGCATGCAGCAAAACGATGCAACCAACCGCATCGACCTTGCCAACCTGAACATCAATGCGCAGGACCGTTGGAACCTGATGAACTTGAGTCAGAACTCGCTGACCAACTTCGGCACGCAGTACACGGCAATCATGGCCAACACAAACATGACCGCAGCCGACCGGCAAAACGCGATCAATAATTTGTTGTCCTACTACTCGGCATCTCCTTACTTTCCGTGGCGACCCAATAACTCGGCATACCCGCCGCCACCACCGCCCCCGCCGGCCC
>OFQZ01000125.1_pt1 | contig 30024 bp, 49 predicted proteins | sample 1543011 | NCBI WGS metagenome assembly OFQZ01 (sample SAMN07774216, study PRJEB24372) | wastewater metagenome | isolation source: Exp Tend NO 0WW | collected 2016-02 | reverse complement strand
GTCCTTGTTGTAAAATGTTCTCAATGTTAATAAAAAAGGAATCAATTCTTCCTCATCCAGCTCCGGTCGGCGGGAAAATCCTTCTTTGATAATGGCTTCTGCTAATGTCTTTGTATCAATTTCCCCTATTGGGGCGGTTGTATGTTCGTCGATATTTCTATCTAACCACTTTTTTAAATAGTTTAGTTCATCCACCGATGACATCTCCTTCGGTTATTAACTGTTCAGCAATAGCCCACGCTTCGGCATCCGAACACATGGAATGCGGCGTTGCTTTGATGATACGTTTTAAGATGTTTAAAGGATCCCCGCCCCGTGGCGCAGTCGTTGGGAGTTTGGCGAGCACCTTCTCAACCATTGGTCTGCACCAGTTAAAATAAGTTCTTTTATAGGTCGCTGAACATGCGGCATGGCCAGATTCTTTTAAATCATCAACCAGCATCAGTTCTAAAATGTCTTCACAGCTCACGCCGTTATTGGCGATGGTATTCTTAATGTTCCACATCTTTTTAGCCTCTACTTTACGGGCATGTGGACCTTCGTACTCTCCGCACACAGAACATTCAACGAACCATAGGCCATCTTCACGGTATCGTGCTGTACCGCCACACTTACGACACGCTTTAACTTCCACTTTCGAGTCGCTCATCTTTCGATTCCTCCGGTTTCCTTAAAAACTTTCCTGTACGTGCCGCCTCTGCTGAAATTACTATGTTCTGTTTCCATTCAGGCCATGTTGCGACTATCTTCCGACACAGTTCAGCGGTATCCCAGAATGTAGCCCTCCCGCCCGTCTTAGCGTTGGTCATTGGAAAGCTCCTTAGCTCTTTGACTAAATCCGTTTAAAGCATCTAAAACATCTGGTTCTATATAAATCTTATCCGTTGGATTTTTTAAATCATTGGCGTACAGCCAAATACCAAATCCATCATGGATTGCATAAACACCATCTCCTAAATAATCTTTAAGTTCCATCTAAACTTTTCCTTTCCGACCGGAGTTCTTCGAGGCGTTTATCAATTACAAATGGTTGATAATCGCGTCCATATTGTAAACCTTTGATTTCGGCATCCAAAACCATGCGCTGGACGTGCTTGGCCATCTCTTCAAAAGCAATATGCGTAAGACCGTTATCCGCATAAATTTTTCGTAACTCTTGCGCGAGCCTCTCCGTTGGTGTCATCTCCGCTCCTTCCTGAAGGGGGTTAAGATTCCAACAATATACAAAAAGTTATCTCTGCAATATCAAATTCAATGGATTCTTCTTTAGGGCTTTCCGCTAAATACAGGGCATGGCGTAACTGCTGTATTAATTCTGATCGCTTCATCTTCCCTCCACTCTATGAGACTAATTTATTTAACATGTTAATGGCTTCTTTGATTGCGCCTTTGTCGGAGTACTTGGCTTTTATTTCTTCAACGTGCTTTCTAAAATCATTGACATTAGTTTCTTCTAAATAACCTTCAAGGCTTACCCCGTGATCGTTGCTATCTAAGGCTTTTTCTAAGTCGTTCTTTTCCATAAATTCTCCACTCTATGAGACGGTTGGGTTAATAAATTTACAACAGTCACAATTTTTACAAAATTCTTTGCCCGTTACCATGTGACCTACAAGAGACCAGCACCCCATCATTCCAGCGGTTGCTTCTGGATAAGTACACCATTCCGGTTGAGGATACTTTTCCGCAAGTTCTCCGTATGTAATCTTTCCAACAAGTAGACTAAATTCTTCCTTGCTCAACTCGTGGAAATATTTAATCATTTTGTTTTCTCCCTATAATCACAAGGGGGGTAGGTGTTCATAACTGTTAAATTGTTTGGATAATTATCACTTATCGGCGGAAATTCATTCTGTTCGCAATACTGCTTAGCTAACTCCGCCCACGGCGCAGCGTTTTCAGAAGAACCTGCGGTAACAACTTCCTTCCGACAAGTTATCCATGCACAGAATCCATAAATAGCTTCCGAAGCGTTTGGCTTTTTGCTTCTATGGGCGTAATCGTACCCCGCCATGATCGCATTGGCGAACCAAGCGAGCATTAAGCCCTCATCAATCTCGAAATTCTTCTCTGCCTTGATACGCATAAACTCCTCTGCCCATATCTTTGCGTCAAAGACATCGCCTAAAATAATTTCACCTTTATCATTTACTGGTACATTTTTCATTCTCAATTCCTTCCTTCAGCGGGGTGGGTTAAATTACTTGTTAATATGTTCTTCCAGATGCTCGGAACACATACCGCCTTTATATTCCGGCAGATCGCAATTAACAATTTTGCATAGTTGCATACCGGCTATGTCTTTCCACTTAAAACCATTTATGAACAGGTCATGTCTGTCGGCCATTCTGATTTGTCTTGTGAATCGTTTTGAATCTTGAAGTGTCGGATATTTATGCAGACAATCAAATGAGCAGAAGTTTGCTGGTTCTTCATAATTAGTATCATCATTTCTGTCAAAACTCATCCCCAATTCAATGCCCCTATTAGTTCCCATGTCCTTACCACAAGCATCACAAATATATGTGCTTGGTGGTCGGGTATATACTTTCTGCTCTGTATAACTTCCTTCAGGTATTACTTCCATCATCTCCCCCTTGCTTGGTTTTGGGTTGGGCGGTGTTAAATTAATTTGTTTTCTAGTAAATATATGAGCATTTTGGCGCGGGCTTCGGCTTCGGTTTCGGCGCTAAAAACATTGTCTCGATGCTCACAAAAATAAGTCATTTGTTCACGCCAAGTCTTTTTCCATGTTAATATTTGTAAATTATCAACCATCTCAGGCAACATATCCCCAAGCTCTGCGACGGTGAAGGCGGAACATTCAATATGAGCCAGCCCATCAGCGGTAGAATCTTTCATATCAGCCACAAAATGACTTTCTGATTCTGGATGGTAACAATGATAAAAAATGCTTTCTTGTTTAACGCCAAGCTCCTTTAGGCGATTACCTGATTCTTTACTACAAACCTGTTTTTCTAGTTCCATCTTCCCACCTCTTAATCATTGTTGGTTTTGGGTTGGGCGGTGTTAAGTTTATTAAGTATTTCAATCATTTCTTTTTCTAGTTTTAATTTTTCTGTTCTAAGAAATGGAATAGGCTTGCTGATAACAACATTCCCCTTATCATCCCTTATGATACGATTTCCTAAATTATATTTATCTAATGTGTAGGGCATCTTCCCACCTCTTAATTTTGGGCCGGGGCAGTTGGTCTGCAATAAAGATTACTTAGGCTCAACAGCGCAAATAAACTGTACTCTTGCCATGTTTCATCGAAGCGTTTTGCGTAACGCCTCCTCATTATCTGGACACCACTCCACCCGACCCGTCATATTGTGGAACGTCCGGCCAGATTCCTCACTTGGCTCCAACGACAATAATTTGTCGCTTCACCTATCGGGCTATCCTCGCGGGCTGTCAGTCATGCGTGGGTTCACCGATTGGCGTCTTACCTACCTTTTCCGCCACGGACGCTCCGTTAAATACTCACTCAAGCTCGCCTAATATTTGTCGCTGCCGGTCCGCGATCTGTTTTCTCTGATTCAAACTCGACAACTTCGCCTTCGGAAATTTCTTTGTTGTTGTCCTTTATGCTTGTGAAATGGAAGAATAGATCCTTGCTTCCGTCCAACGGAGCGATGAAACCGAAACCTTTTTGCTCATTAAAAAATTTGACTTTGCCCTTCATTACATTCTCCTTTTTCTTGGGATGATCACGTTTAGTTTACTGTCACGACGTTTTGATTCTGTACGGATCGCATTTACGGCTATGATGGCGTAACCTTCGGCAGCGGTTAACGCTGACTGGCCACCGGTGAGTTTAAATGCCAGCGTTTCGTAGGTCGGTTCGATGGTTGTTTTGACGCCTTGCGGGGTATCTTCGATGGTGATGGTTACTTTGCTCATGGCTCTCCTTAATTAAATCGGAACATCATTATCGCTCGGGCCGTCCTCTTTAACGTCCTCCATGATGTTCAGCAGGTCGTTAAACTCTTTTTTATCCTTGGTTAATTTGGTCACAAACATGACGATAACAGGTACTTTTTTATTAAACAGATCCTCACACTTCCTGAAATCCGTCTCGCTAAACGTGCCGTAGAATACGCCGGATAATTTTACCCAGTAGCGGAATCCGCCCTTGTCCATTGGCTTCGCGCCGACCGCCTCGATGAAACCTCGGACGGTCTGTGATAACGCCTGTTCAAGTTGTGGGGCTTGCGGATGGTCGGGCTTATCCGTTGCCGGTGCGACCGGCGCGACGGCCTGTTCCAGACGTGTCGATGTGGTCTTGGGCTCCTGGACCGGCTCCGCAACGGGCTCATCAAACTCCTCGTCATTGATCGCCATGTTCAGGTCGGTACTCATGGGCAGACGTTTTGAGATCCTGCGGATCACGGTTTTCTTACGCATTTCATCGGCGAACGGGCCGTTCCAGGGGGAATCATCACCGGCGCGGCTGACTTTTTTACAGGACATTACTTCTTCTTCGCTCATGACCTCGATATATGGCTCGTTGCCGCCCTTAATTCTGGCGATGCAGTACGTCTGGGATGGCTTACCGCGGTCTTTGCCGAGTGTGGGCATGTGCTTGAGGTGTTCGCCCTTCTCGTCAACGAAATATTCGAATGTGTCCTTCTCGTAAACGACACCGGCGTTGATCGAGGCGAGTTCGCCGGAATTGCGAACCATCTTCAGGATACCCTTATATCCGACCATCAGCTTCACTTGGTCTTTGAACGGCACAAGGGATGCCTCTTGGCCGTCCAGAAACAGCCGTGATTGAGCGGCCTTGGTGATCTCGGCAAACAGGCTCGCCCGATTCGCCGCCAGCAGCTTCGGCTTGCCATCTAAAAAATTACACGCGATCTGGATGAATTTGTCGGTGTCTGCGCCTAACAACGGCGTGAGTTGCTCTTTTAGATTTGTGATACTGGTTTTTAGTTGGTCGAGTTCTGTCATTTTTTTATCCTCTTCACATTGATTACCGTTGGTTTAAAACACTTGTCCCAGATGCCCAAAGCCTCCAGTTGTGCGTCGGTTTTGTTGCTCGCGTGGACTAAAAATTCATACGTTTCTGGGTTAACGTATTTAAGCGTCTTACGGAACGGATCTGGATTGTTGGTTAATTTGACGCGGTATGCCTTCATTTCGGCTTTCTCCACGTCGGTTTAAAATTACGATATGCCTTCCGTGTATACGCAACTTCACACTCACCGATAATCCCCGCGCTGATCGAGAACTCACCGCCTTCGATCTTCTCAGCGTCACCGATGACCATGAGCATTTGAGCCTTCAACGCTTCACGTTTGGTTTCGGCGTCCTTGGCAATATCGCCCAGGCGTTTATGCTCGCGGGCCATGTTCATAAAATCCTCGTTTTCGCGAACGTCCAACAGCTTGCCGGGGTCGGCGTAGTTATACAGCGACGATATGAATTTGGCGTCACGTTCGAAGTTCGGCTTGGGCGGTGTATTGGATTCGATGGATGCCCAGAACGCTTGAATTTTCTGTTGAATCGAATTGATGACGGCATCGTTGCGGTCGCGTTTGATGAGGACGAGGCGGTTGCCGCCGACCAGGGCGCCGATGTATGCGAACGCCCGACCGCTGACCATTAACTGGTGCTGAACCTGAATTTCGATGTGCAACGGAGCCTCGATATTCCCTGCGTCGTCCTCTGTCCAGCCGTCACGGAAGGCTAGGGAATCGACGTTTTTGATTTCGAGGAGGCCAAGTGTTAGCGTTCCCTCATTCGTTCCGATTCCGGTTTGTTCAATACTAAAATCAAAACTCGCGCCCGCCCTCAAATCCGTATCGCGCATATACTCATCCATACGCCGAATAGTCCAGTCTTGTTCCTTGGCGATCTCGGCGGCGATGGCGTCCTGGAGCGCGGTTCCCCACTTCATGCGCTCGTTGCCAGCAATTTCAACGATTGTTCCGGCCTTCTTGGTATGCCAGATTTCAAACTCCGTGGTGTACGGCGAGAAGCCGAACAGTCCGGAGATCTCGGTCGAGGTGATGTCCTTCGTCCGGCACTCAAGCCAATGCTGTTTGTCTGTTGGGTTAATTGTCTCGATCATTTACGGCCTCCCTATGGCACAAAATATCAACAGGAACGCCATTACCGCGCAAAAAGCTAGGTAAACGGCTATGAAACTCCTGCTGGATTGGTTTATTGATGTTTTCATGATTCCCCTTCGTTTTCTTTGGCGCGGATGCAGTCCAACTTCTGACGTGCCAGCTTCGGGTCGATTGGTGTCGGTTCGAACGTCGGACGGTCAACAAAAATTTCCTTAATGTATTCGTTTAACAGGTTCATGGCGCTCCTTTCTTGCGCCCCGCGCCCCAGCCAGCCCGCATAAATGCGAGCCAGCCGAGAACGCCACATTCCACGGGCGCAGGGTTTTTAGATAAATTCCAGAGGGTTATCATTTAGGCGGATTTCTTGTTCTTCTTGGATCTCAATTTGGGTGAGGTACTCGTCGATACTGTCCATTGGTGGCGTCCTTTTTTGTGTCCGGCTTGATTGCCGAACGATAGGGGAATATTACAACAAAACAACATTTTTGTCAACTCTTATTTTTTTTGACATAATCAGCGACGAGCATTGTAATAAGCCCGCGTATCTTTTTTCCTTTTTGCGCGGCGATCACTTTGAATTGTCTTTTCAATTCGGGGTCGATGTCTACGTGGATTTTTGATATGATTTTTTTCATGCCCCAATATTACCACAGCACGTTTTCAATGTCAACATTTGTTTTTTTGTTATTGACAAATCAAACGCCGTGAGTATAATCTTCTCATGCCCTTCCAGCTTCGCCAATACCAAAACGATATAATAGATGAAACGCGCGTACATTTTAAAAACGGCGTCCGATCTGTCGCCTTGCAACTCGCAACCGGCGGAGGGAAAACTTCGCTCGCGGCGCAGATGTTGAACACGTCCGCATCCAAGGGGTTCAACTCGTGGTTCATCGTTCACCGTCGAGAATTAGTCAAACAAACAATAATCGCGTTCTCTGATACGGGCATTAATAAATTCGGTGTTATCGCCGCCGGTTTCCCGCAAGCCAAGGGATTCCCGATCCAGATATGTTCTATTCAAACGCTCATGCACCGGCACACAAATTTGAAACCGCCCAAGTTTATTGTGTGGGACGAATTTCATCACCTTGGCGCGAAAACGTGGGCAAAAATATATTCGTGTTATCCCAAGGCATATCATATCGGATTATCCGCGACACCGCGCCGTCTCGACGGATCACCGTTAAATAAATTTTTCGAGGTCATGGTTCAGGGGCCGACAATGAATTGGCTCATTGAAAACGAATATCTTGTTCCCTATAAAATATACGCGCCTTCGAGTATTAATGTTGTGGGTGTCCACACACAGATGGGCGATTTTCAGAAAAAGGAACTCGCCCAGGTCGCTGATAAACCGTCCATCACCGGCGACGCGATCAAACACTATATTAAATACGCTTCTGGGAAACGTGCCGTTGTTTTCTGCGTATCCATCGAACACAGCAAACACGTTGTCAGTCAATTTAATCAGGCCGGGATAGTCGCCGAACACGTCGACGGGGAAACGCCAATCGAACAACGGGATCACGCAATCAGGAGGTTCAAAAATGGGGAAATCAAGGTTCTCTCGAACGTTGAGCTCTTTGGAGAAGGATTTAATCTACCTTCGCTTGAAGCTGTTATCATGCTCCGACCTACAATGTCAGTCGGAAACTATCTTCAGCAGTGCGGACGAGCGTTGCGTCCGTCGAGTGGAAAATCTCATGCGATCATCCTTGATCATGCTGGAAATTGTGAGAGACACGGCTTGCCGGACGAGGAAAGAGAATGGAGTTTGGACGGGATTGAACGCCGGAGAGACGGCGCGGTCGGAATTTCCGTCAAAATCTGCCCGAAATGTTTCGCCGCTCAATACTCAGGGGTGGCAGCCTGCAAATACTGCGGACATATTTTCGGGGTCGAATCTCGACAAGTCGACCAAAAAGACGGCGATCTGATTGAAGTTGATCAGGCTGTTATTCGTCGGAACAGGCTCATAGCACAAGGACGTTGCAAAACCAAAGAAGAACTTGTCGCCGAGGGATACCGTCGAGGATTAAAGAAACCGGAGGCCTGGGCGCATTATGTTTGGCAGGCGCGGCAGGCGAAGAAATTGCAGGGGGTGGCGTGATGAAATGGCAACGAACAACAATACTTGGTGAATTTCTAAATTATCGGCAGAGAAATTTTGCGTTGTTGGATTCGATGATTTATGGCACATCATTTTTAAGAGAGACAAAACGCAAATGGTGGAACCCTATGTATTGGATTCTCGGTGAATTGAAACTAAAACGCCTTGACCCGCTCAAGGTTGCCATTGACCCGAAGGACTGGCGCGCCGCGTATCGCGGTGGTGGCATATCGTGAAAGACGAAACCAAATTCTTCATGTGCGAACGCAAGAAACGTTTCTCCGCCAAGAAACACGCCGAGGCGCGTTTAAAATCCATCCGCAAGAAGGGCATCATCGTACCTCCTGACGCGCATGTTTATCTCTGTCCTGTTTGTTCCGGCTGGCATTTAGGCCATGCGCCGAATCCGTTAACCGTTAAGGAACTCGAAAATGTTCGGAAAAACGATAAAACAAAACCGCAATAAACAACACTTGACGCAACAGCAACTGGCATACTATGCAGGGACGACGCGGGCGAACATCGCCAAGATCGAGTCCGGCGCGTATTTGCCGAGTCTGTATCTCACATTGAAAATTCTTGAGTCTTTGGAAATGGACGAACATAAAACGATAAGGAGGCTTATCTATGGACATGATCGAAAACAGCATGTTAATTGAATATCCCGTCGGTAAACGTCTGCTTGAGTGCTCTTGTGAGGGGAGGTGTTCTTGTGACGACGGAGAAGAAATATCATCGTAAGGTCATCCAGTGCCTCGCGCTGAAACAGGAAAACGCCAAGTTACGCGAACAGGTCGCGCTCTTGGAGAGACAACTCAACCGTATCCGTGAACAAATCGACAAGTGGAGCAAGGCACGATGAACGAAATCGAGATTATGAAACGCATCCAAATCGTTCTGGCCAAGTGCGGAGCGCGTTTATTCCGCAACAACAACGCCCTTGCCTGGGCTGGTCACGTTCACCGCTACCCCGAACCAACGACGGTGACTGTCAATCCGTGTGATGTAGTTATCCGCAACGCCCGGCCAATACACGCGGGTCTTGGACCGGACACGGCTGACCTTGTGGGTTTTTCTACACAGAACGGCAAGTTCATCTCCTGCGAGGTCAAGGTTCCCGGCAAACAACCGACACCGGAGCAATTCAACTGGTTGAACGCCGTCCATGCTGCCCACGGGATCGCGTTCTGGGCTGATTCCGAGGAGTCAGCGATCAAACAATACCGTCAACTCATCCAATAGGACGCCACCATGCCCGATTTTGAAGGACTTTCCGCACATTTATTAAACCGAATACGTGAAATAATACCGGTGTGGCTACCCGGGGGTCGAATCCAAGGCCGTGAATACGAGTGCGCCTCGGTCAACGGCGGTCAGGGCAAGTCGTTCAAGATCAACCTCGACACCGGTTTGTGGGCGGACTTCGCTGCCGGTCAGCAGGGTGGGGACTTAATCGCGCTCTGGGCCGAGATCAACAACCTCAAACAGTCCGAGGCCGCATCGCAACTCTCCCAGCAGTACAACTTTTCACCGCCACCACCGCCAGCATCAATCCCGTCTATGAGACACCCATCCCACGGCGCGCCTGTTCAAACGTGGCCGTACCGTGACCGATCCGGTAAAACTCTGTTTTATGTGGCGCGGTATGAAACCAAGGACGGCAAGGAGTTCATGCCCTGGACGCCAAACGGTTCCGGCTGGCACGCCAAGTCATACCCTGATCCGCGCCCATTGTACGGGCTTGACCGGTTATCCGGTCGGCCTGTCTTAGTGGTCGAGGGCGAGAAGTCCGCCGATGGCGCGCGTGACCTGCTGGGCGAGCATTACGACGTGGTTACATGGTCGGGCGGTTCGAACGCGTACCGGAAAACCGACTGGTCGCCCATATACGGGGTCAAATCAGTTCTGTTATGGCCGGACGCGGACGAGCCCGGCCTCAAGGCCATGAAAGGCGTCGCCGCGATACTCTCCCAATACTGTCACGAGATCAAGATCATCGACGTATCAGACCGGCCCAAGGGTTGGGACGCTTGGGACGCTGTTTCTGATGGCATGACGACACAACAAACCATCTTGTGGGCCAAGCCGCGCGCCCAAGTCATCAACTTAACAGTCACGGTTAACAACACGATCAACAACACAACCATCAACGCGCCGCAGGTAACAGTCCAGGTCGACGATCCGCCGGCGGTTCCAACGGAATCCAACATCGTGATGTGGGATCGGCTTGGCATATCCTGCACCGGCCAGGGCAATCCGATTATGAACGAGGACAACGTGGCGCGGATATTCGAAGGCACGCCGGAGCTGGCGCGCACGTTGTGGCGTGACGTATTTTACCGGGCGATCATGGTTAACGATCCACAAACCGGCCCGCGCAAGTGGGTTGACGAGGACACCTACCGCCTGACCATGCACCTCCAGCGTCATTACGGCATGAGCCGCCTTACGGACGCCATCGTGCGCCGGGCAATAACGGTATTATCTGGACGGTCAACCAAGAACGAGCCCAAGGACTGGATGGAGTCGCTGACGTGGGACGGCACGCCGCGCATTGAAAACTTCCTGACAACTCATTTAGGCGCGCAGGCATCGGCCTATACCATCAGCGCGTCCAAGAATTTCTGGATTTCCATAATCGCGCGCATCTACGATCCCGGCTGTATTATGCGCACCATGATCGTCTTGCAGGGCAAACAGTGGACCGGAAAGTCGACCGCGTTCTCTATTATTGGGGGCAAATGGTACGCCGAGGTCTTGGAGTCCATCGACTCAAACAACTTTTTACAGTCCTTGCAGGGCAAGTTACTCTTGGAGTTCGCGGATATGTCCGGCCTTGACCGCTCTGATTTAAACCGTATCAAACAGGTTATTTCGTGCCGTGTGGACAGCTTCCGCGCGCCGTATGACCGCAGCCCGCAGGATCATCCGCGTCAGTGTGTTCTCGTTTCGACAACCAACGAGGGGCATTTCCTGCGAGACGATACCGGCGGGACGCGCTTCTGGCCTGTCGAGATCGGTCGGATCGACCACAATTTAATCATCCGCGACCGTGATCAGCTGTTTGCCGAGGCGGTCGCGCGTTACAAAACCGGCGAAAACTGGCATATCATGCCGACCGAGGAAACCGAGGCCGTTCAAGAGGCGTACCGGCAATCCGATGAGTGGGAAACAGAAATTTACGAGTGGATCAAGAACAATCCGTACCGGACAGAGTTTTCAGTGCGCGAGATCGGCTGCGAGTGCCTGAAAATTTCTATTGATAGGCTGGACAAGGGCTCCCAAATAAGAATCGCCCGCAACCTGAAACGAATTGGCTGCGAGCGAGTTCAAAAATTTACCGAAGGAAAAAATATTAAGCTATGGGCAAGGGGCGAGCGGTTCTTGTAAATTTTGCCCTGTTTGAATTACTGTTTCGGGGGTTTTTGGCCGTCCTCCCTTCTTCCCGTTCAACTTGTTGGCCGCGGTTTTTTTCTCGGATTTTTTTGATCCGCCCAGGCGACCGAGGGCCTGGGCGTGTTCGTTTTTGGTCATGGTCTTGGCTCCTTGGTTTTACAGGCTCAAGCGAAGCCCTGTGTGGTTAGAAATAACATTTCGAAGGTCGTCGCAGAATATCCCGTCAACTTCTGAAACTGTTTTTAGTTCATTTCCCCATAGAGATTTAAACTCTAATTTATAAGTATCCCAAACATTAAGTGTGATTTTAATAAAATTGATCCTATTCTTTGTCAATGTGCTTGGAACCTTGAAACCCATAGAGTTATTGTCACAGACAAAGTTCTTGGCTCCGGTCATAGCGATGAAGCGGTGGCCGCCTAATTGTTTCAATATCTCTATGGCTGTTGTTTTGTCGGTCATGGTGTGATCCTTTCTTGTGGTTATTAAATTAATCCTTCGGCTGTCTTAACTTTATTTCTTCCAGCATTTTTTCCAGAGGGTATTCGGCCTGTTCCTTGCCCTCATGGTATTCGCGTCCTACGATTTCCCAGTCTCTTATGATATAGACTCCATTGTCTCCGTTGTCGGTATCGAGATTTTCATAACGATCAATTCCGAGCGAAGTTGTCCCGCCAAAGTAATTACCGATCACTTGGCATAGCCTTGCAAATCCGTAACAGTCCGTCTCCGGTGGCCTGTGTCCCTGGTCCTTGCAATACTTTAAGAACCCTTCAACGCTGTCCCTCCCGCCGTTCCAGTGTAGGTAAACGCCGATTTCCTTCTTTTCTGTGGTTATAACTGCGCGGTTTCCCATGATTCCTACCTTTCTTGATTGGTTAAAAAATTTCTTTAAATTCCGGACTATTTTTATCGAGGCTCGCGATATAATCGCACAACATCAATTCTCCCTTGTCACTGTCGAACGGTATCACATTTTCATCCAGGGCATCTCCCCAGGTTTCCGCGCGAAATTCGCGCAGTCGGCAATCAACTATCCAACCTTCAAATATCGGTAATTTTCGCATTTTATTTAATCCTTTCCACGGATACTTTAATTTCACCCCAAGTTTCCCCACGTTTCCCGCCCAGCGCGTCAAACGCCGCCGGGCTCAGGTCGATCACAACCCCGCGCGCGGTCGGCTTACGGCCTGGCCCATAGTCGTTATGCCGTACGATCACGCTTCGCCCGTTGGCCAGGTTCGTGACGCGGTACAGGCCGTTCCAGTCGCGGGATCTGAGCGCGCATGTGAATTTACTCTCAACATACTTTTCGCCGTTGGCTGTATACACGCCGGACGTGCCTTCGCGCTGGCATGATTTCACGGTATAGAACGTCGCGATGCCGTTTGTGGCCGCGCCAGCCTCCACGGTGGAGGCCAGCAGCAACACTATGATCAGCGCGCGGATCATTTCGCCACCGTCATATAATCGCAGGCTTTCTGAGCTCCTGCGGCGGCGGATATGACGAGCGACGAGTTACCCTTTAACACGCGGATCCAGCTCTGGATATACGCGGCGGAGTTATCCAGCGTGCGCGGTAATATCCCGGACTCATGGCATAACATCGCGGCGCCCATTTCGGCGATGAGTTCTTCTTTGGAGTATTCCGCATTACCAAACCGCGCGACGTTGGCCGATGTTAACCGGTTCAGGCGCGATTCGTGGCCGGTCGAGTGGATCATTTCATGGAACAGCGTGCAATAATATTCCTCGGATCCGACAAATAAACCGCGGTCCGGCATGGTAACAACATCCCGAAGGGGCGAATAGGCCGCATACGTTCCCGGTTCGATGGCCGGCGCGCCCACATACGCGGACACTATTTTTTCAGCTTGTTCGATGGGGTCGATCTGTTTCTTTTCGCCCTGGATGGACTCATACTTGACGCCCGTTGTCTGTTCTACGTTAAAAACGTGATAATATTTCAACATCGGGATCGTTTCCTTCTCGCCGTCTTTCTCAACTTCGAGGCTCTTATAGAACACAACCAAATTACCCTTGGCGCCTGCCTTAACTGATCCGCCAAGCTCCTTGACCTGATTGAACGTCAAATAATACGGTTCCGCAAATTCCGACAAGGATAACATAAACAAATTAATACCGCGATACGGTTTTTTGCTGATCAAATTCCGCGGGCGGCCTGTCTTTAAATTCCAAGGTTTCTGCCAGGGGATTGTCCCGGATTCTAACTTTTCAATAATTTTTTGGGTGATAATTTCGGATGTTTTCATGGTGGCGTCCTTTGTTTTGTCGGTTGAATTAAATATCCCATCCGCCATGTTGCCGGACTTGCAAACTGTTATTAATTGGATTAATCCAGGCATACGGCTCATGCGCGAATCTTTGACCGGGAATTTCTGACCAGTAACTTTCCCATTTCCCGCCAGCGATTTTCAGGCATTCTTCGACCCATGCCGACCACTCATCATTTCTCGGATTACCTCCATTTTTTGGCGGCGCTGGATATTTTGAGGCGTCGTCGCATAACCATTTTGTCCACCGATCATCAAATTTCGACCTGCTGAATCCAAAATATTTTCTTTTTAATTGCTTCATTTTTCCCACCTCTTTCTTGTTTTCGCCGGGCTAATTCCCGACCGAACGTTTCATCTACGGCAATTATAACCCAACCGTTTGGCTTGTCAACATCTTTTTTCTCGACGAGAAATTCAATCGCTTGGCTTTTCTCCGACGAGAAATCGAATCGCTTGGCTTGCAAATTATTTTTTCTCGACGTGAAATTCCGTGCTGAATCGAATCGTTTCGGTTAATTTCTACCCGCTTCGACTGGGTATGCTTTTTTGAGTTGGTGCGTTGTAACTGCTTTGTTTTCAACGCTCAATACTACATACCTATATATATCCTATTAAATAAATAATTATTATATAATATATATATATACAGTTGTATATATATACTGTTGTAGATATATAAACGTATTGTATATATAGATACTACTGGGAAGTTTCAGTTTGATGTTTTCTATGTAGTCACTGGGTAGGTTGATTATTTGCATATAGTTAATAACTATACACTGTATTAAATAAGGCTAGAATTGGCTAGAATGTAAATAATGTTAAACAATGTTAAATGTTAAATCTTATTGCATAATGTAAGTTTTGTGGTATAATGGTAAAAAAAAGAAAGGATAAATATGCAAAATAATTGTTTGTCTTGTGGCTATTTTTGGTGGCAAAGAACCGAGGTTAGAACGCGCCAATGTCCAAGCTGTGGCATTAGCAACTGGGACGGATCAAAGAATAAGCGCAATGTTTTTAAATTCGATGCTCATGAAATTGGCCAGGAGATTGTTTATCCTTGGCCGGATGGAGAGTTTAATAGGCCGAAATTATACCGCGCGTTGAAATCATATCAATACCGCACAAAGAAGATTTTTCATTGCTGGGGGACGCCTAAAGGACTATTAATCAAGAGGATATCATAATGGAAAAATATATTTTGGTGTGCGTGTGCCGGAAGTGCGGGCATGAATGGATAACTCGTAAAACTCATACCCCGAAAATGTGTCCGAATTTAAATTGTTTGACAACGAAATGGCTGGACGGAGCGCGCACGATATACGCGCCGGATATTAATTTATTATCACCCGTGTTGCTCCCGTTGCCGGATGATCGCAGGCTGCTGATAAATGCGCTCGAGATATACGCCAAGCGCAAAGGGATTAAATATCGGACTCAATACGTTGATAAATATTTACAATTCCAAAGAATATTTTGACATCTCCCGCCCACTGTGTTACTAATATCTCATGCTATATGAGAAATTAAAGGCGCTGCAAGATGATCCCGCGACACTGGACACGATATTTGACAACGTGGCCAATGGCGGGAGCCTGATCGAATTGTGCGAGGTGTGGCAGGTTCCGTATCATTTTATGAGCCGGTGGCTTTATGCGGATGAGACGCGGAAGAAAATGTATAATGATGCGCTTGACGCGCGTATTGAGTGGACGATACAGAGACTGCTGGGAGAGCTGAAGGCGTTGGCGTTCCTGGACGTGCGGAAAATATTTGACGAGAATCATGCGTTGTTACCGGCTGATCAATGGCCGGCTGATGTTGCCAAAGCGATTGCTGGACTGGATGTGACGGAACAGTTTGAGATGGACGGGAGCAAGAAGGTATTTTCTGGTTATTTAAAAAAGGTGAAATTCTATGACAAGCTCAAATCAATCGACCTGCTCGGGAAACAGCTGGGCATGTTCGTACAAAAGCACGAGGTGTCCGGTAGACTAACACTCGAGGATCTCGTGGCTGGGAGTCATAAAAATGAAAGTATTCCTAGGAATACCGACGAGCGATCTCAAAGTTAACCCTGATCTGATCGCGTCGGTGATGCAGTGTTCTCCGTCGGGCAAACTTCACGGTTTTCGTACTCACTCTTATTCGTGCCTTCCAAGAAATTTCAACGAACTGTTCTGCGCGGCATTGAACGCGCGCAAGGATGGCGCGACTCATTTCTGTATGCTCCACAGCGATGTCGTACCGCATGGCATCGGCTGGCTTGACGTGATGTGTGATGAGATGGAGAGCGTCGGGGCTGATGTGCTGTCGGCGGTGATCCCTCTCAAGATTTCTAACGGCATGACCTCGACGGCGATGGATGAGCCGGTTGACGGTTCTGATGCGTACTGGCGACCGCGCCGGTTGTCTATGACCGAGGTTTACAATGATTACCCCGAGACGTTCACGAGTGGTTTGTTGCTGGTCAACACGGGGCTGATGCTCGTTGACATGCGTAAGGACTGGGTGAATAATATCTGGTTCCAGTTCGAGGACCGTATCAGCCGTGACGCGGTTGGTAATTTCGTCGCGCTGAATGTTCCTGAAGATTGGGATTTCTCGCGTCGGGCTAAGAAGTTAGGCGCGAAGATTTACGCGACTCGTAAGGTCGCGGCGACTCATTTCGGGCACATGGGATTCGGGAATATGTTTTCGTTCGGGAAACCTAAAGACTCTCTGAAATGACGGCGGGCGAACGGATCAGGCAGTGGCGACTTGATCCCGTCCTGTTTGTCCGTGATAATTTCAAGGTCGAGCCGGATCTGTGGCAAGCCGATGCGTTGCGCGCGATGGGCGGCGAATATAATCCGCGACGGCGTATTTGTATGCGCGCGTGTACCGGTCCTGGCAAGTCGACCGTGTTGGCGTGGGGCGGTTGGCACAGGCTGGCGTGTTTCGCGGATAAGGGCGAGCATCCCAAGGGCGCGGCGATCTCCGGCGAAGGTAAAGATAACCTGCGTGATAACCTGTGGGCAGAGCTGGCCAAGTGGCGGTCGAGGTCGGAGTTTCTGTCTCAGGCGTTCGAGTGGACAAACGAAAGAATATTTTCACGAGATCATAAAGAAACGTGGTTCCTCTCCGCGCGTTCGTATGCCAAGGACGCCGACGCCGAAGCCATAGGGCGATCGGTTTCCGGTCTGCACAGTCGATACCCGTTTATTCTCCTCGATGAAGTTGGCGACATGCCGATCACGGTCGGTCAGAAATCCAGCCAGATATTCACAGGATCAGCGAAAGACGCGGCGATCATGGCGGCGGGAAACCCCACGTCGTCGAATGGTCTGTTGTATCACGTTTGCCAGATGGAGGCGGACGAGTGGGTTATTATTGTCATCACGGCTGACCCTGACGATCCCAAGCGCACCCCGCGCGTTGATATTGATCACGCCCGATCAGAGATCAAGAAATACGGAAAAGATAATCCGTGGGTCATGGCGACGATATTGGGGCTGTTCCCGCCGGTCGGATTTAATAATCTGTTGTCGATCGATGAAGTTGAGAAGGCGATGGCGCGCGTTTATCTGCCCGAGGCGTATGAGCACGCGCAGAAACGACTTGGTATTGATGCCGCGCGGTTCGGTGACGACCCGTGGATGATATTCCCGCGTCAGGGATTGCGTGCGTTCATGCCGGTCGAGATGCGAAACCCGCGCTCGAATGAAGTGGCGGCCAGAGTAGCGGCGGCGAAAGCACGATGGGGCAGTGAGGTTGAGTTCTTCGACGGGACGGGCGGTTATGCGGCGGGCGCGATAGATGCGATGATTCAGGCAGGTCACTCGCCGGTCGAGGTTGCGTTCTCGGGAAAGGCGAATGATCCGAGGTTCTTCAACAAGAGGTCGGAGATCATGTTCCTGTGCGCGGAGTGGGTGAAGCGCGGCGGTCAGTTGCCGAAAGATAACGGATTAAAACGTGAGTTGACAACGCCGACATATACGTTCCAAGACGGAAAGTTCCGCGTTGAAGAAAAAGAACAGATCCGTAAACGTCTGAATTGTTCGACAAATAAATTCGATTCGCTGGCGTTGACGTTCTCGTATCCTGATATGCCGTCCTCGACGACGAATTTCCCGTTCGTCAGCGAGAAGGGGCGGTTGTTGCACGAGTATGATCCGTATGCCGATAAAAATATATAAGATTTGTTTTGACATGAACATGAATTTAATTTAATTCTAATACGATGAATTTTCAGGCCGAGTCAGTTGAGGCCGTTCTCGAAGAAATAAAACCGTTGCTGGTTAAGCACTGGGAAGAAGTTTCGTTTTATAAAGATATTGCGCTCGATCCGGATTATGAATCGTATTTGAAGATGGACGAGTTGGGCGTGTTGCGAGTTTACACCGCGAGAGATGAGGATAATGTTCTCATGGGCTACGCGGTGTTTTTTGTTAGGGCGAATCCGCACTACCGGCAGAGTTTGCAGGCGGTTCAGGACATTATATTCATCGACCCCGAGAAGCGCGGGTTCGGGGTTAAGTTTATTTTGTGGACAGAACAGCAACTCAAGGCCGAGGGTGTTCAGGTTGTGTTCCAGCACATCAAGACGAATACGCCCAAGACGATTGATTTGTTTCGCAGGCTCGATTATGAAAATATAGATATTATCCTCGGGAAAAGACTGGACAAATGATATGGCGATAACGGCTGGGATCATAGCGGCGTCGGCGGCGGTAAGCGCGGGGACGAGTATTTACGGTGCGGTGCAGAGTAACAAAGCCGGTAAGAAGGCCGAGAACGCGGCGAACGATCAGGCGTTGGCGCAGAAGAAATTGTTAGACGAAGCGTCGGCGAAATCGGCCAACGATACGAGTATTGCGAACCGTGACGCGGCGCGTGAGAAACAGCGTCGTGCTGCGGCCTCGGCTCAGGGACGTAATTCGACGTTGTTGACCGGTCCGTTGGGCGCGGTTGGCACACCGTCGTCGGCTGGTAAAACGATATTGGGAAATTGAGAAATGGCTAGAAGAAAAATAGACATGGTTGGAAAAAGATTTGATAAGTTGCTCGTCGTCGAGTTATTTGAAAAAACGCCCTACGGAAATTTACTATGGTTGTGTCGTTGCGATTGTGGAAATACTCTTATCCGAGATGGTAGTAATTTAAGGCGTTCAGCCAATGGATTCACAGGTTGTAAACAGTGTGAAAAAGAAACAAGGTCACAGTCTCAAATAATTCATGGTGGATGCGGAACGCGCTTGCATAAGATTTGGGAAAATATAAAGGCTAGGTGTTATTGCCCGACGAAAGATAACTATGTTTGGTATGGTGGCAAGGGGATTAAAGTCTGCGATGAATGGTTGAATTTTGATAAATTTAGAACATGGGCTTTATCTCATGGATACAATGACAGATTGACTATTGAAAGAAAAAATCCATTATTAGATTATTCTCCCGATAACTGCGAATGGATTACACAGAGTGAAAATAGCAAAAGAGCGCGGAAATACAATCGAATATCTAAGGTGACAAATTGAGTATCAATAAAGAAACAAAGAGAGTTCGTTACAGTCGTCTTGCAGCACAGCTCAAGAATGAACGATCTTCTTTCGAGTCCGATTGGGCTGAGTCAAATAATTGGATTCTCTCACGGCGTGCGAGGTTCTTCACGTCGGACACGAACAAGGGCGGGCGAAGGAACCAGCGGATCATCGACTCGACGGGAACGTTGGCGGTCAGGACGTTACGCGCGGGGATGGTGTCCGGTATCACATCGCCGTCACGAGATTGGAAGAAGCTCACGATTGATGACGCAGACTTGGCGGAATACGGGAGCGTGAAGCGATGGCTCGAAATTGTTAATAAGCGGATGTCCACGTATTTTCTGAGGTCGAATTTTTATAAGATCATGCCGAATGTTTATGGCGACTCCGCCGTTTTCGGGACGGGCGGGATGTTCCTCGAGGAGAGTTTCGACGGGACTGTATCGCACTACACGTCGTTACCGATTGGTTCGTATTGGATCGCCAACGACGATCAGCTGAAAGTCCGTGTGTTGATGCGCGAGTTCCCGATGACGGTCAGGCAGATCGTTACGAAATTCGGTATGGTTGACGGCAAGCCGAAGTGGGACAATATCAGCTCGTATGTGAAAACGTTGTGGGAACGTGGTGAATACGAGGCGTGGATTGATGTCGGGCACATGGTACACGCGAACACGGATTATGATGACAAAAAATTTGCGTCGTTTAAATATGTGTCCTGTTATTACGAGCTTGGATCGTCGAATATGCAGGAGTCGAATTATCTGGAGAATCGAGACAGTGACGTTTATTTGAGGGAGTCTGGGTATAATTATTTTCCGGGATTGTTCCTGCGGTGGGGATTGACCGGCGGTGATATTTACGGGACGGACTGTCCAGGGTTCGATGCCATCGGGGATATTAAACAGTTGCAGCATGGCGAGAAGAAGGCGGCCAAGGCGATTGATAAGGGCGTTGACCCTGCGATGGTCGGACCGGTTGCCATGAAGAACCAGAAGGCGTCGATATTGCCCGGGGATATGACGTACCTGGATGAGCGCGAAGGGCTCAAAGGGTTCAGGCAGGCGCACGAGGTTAATCTGGATTTGAACCACCTCGAGATGAAACAGGCACAGATCCGGCAGAGGATACAGAAGGCGTTCTACGAAGATTTGTTCCTGATGGTGGCTCAGAGCGACCGTCGTGAGATCACGGCGCGCGAGATCGACGAACGGCACGAAGAAAAGTTGCAGGCGCTGGGCCCGGTACTCGAACAAACCAACGAACTGTTGGATGAAGTGGTTGACAACAAATTTGATTTTATGTTACGTCAGGGATTGATACCCGAACCGCCCGAAGAATTGCAGGGCATGAAACTGAAGGTCGAGTATATCTCGATCATGGCGCAGGCGCAGAAACTGGCCGGCGTCGCGAATTTGGAGAGGTTCGGCGGTACGGTTATGAACATCGCCAAGATGACGGGCGCGATGCCCCGGAAGATTAATATCGACCAGTTCATCGACGTTTATGGTGAACGACTGAGTGTTGACCCGACGGTTATCCGAACAGACGAAGAAGTTGAGGAGATGGAAGCCGCCGAAAAACAAGCTGCACAGCAGGCACAGGCGTTGCAGAACGTCGAGGCGGCGGCAGGGGCGGCACAGAAACTGGCGGGCGCGAAGTTGGAAGAAGATTCCGCCCTGAAAAGATTAGTGGGTGCGAAATGAGCCTCGTGAAAAATTTAGCAGATCCTGAACAGGTCAAGCGGGCTGGCGATAAGATTAAGCTCGCCCAGATGCAGGCCGAGAACGATATGCGGACGTTGTTGGCCATGCCGGAATACAGAAGGTTCGTGGCGTGGCTGTTCGCGGAGTGCAGGATCAGCGCGTCGGTATGGAGCCCGTCGGCGGCGATACACAGGGACGCAGGCCGTCAGGAATTAGGCCACGCGGTGGCGCGTAAGATAGTTGAAGTGGATAAAAAAGCGTTGTCCGAATTATTAACAGATGCCTACGAGCGAGAATTACAAGGAGAAAAATTATGACAATCGAAAATGAAGGCGTGCAGGACAACAACCAAAACGCCGGAAATCAGAATCAGGGTGAAGCTGTTAAGTCGGCGTATGATTTGTATGACGCCGCTGATCAAGCGTATGAAGCGTATCAGGCGAACCCTGAGAACGAGGAGTTGAAAACGGCATACGACACGGCGCGTAAGACGGCGAAAGAAACTGCCGCAGCCGAACGTAAGGCCACAGCCGCCCCTAAAGAATATAAGTTAACCAAACCAGAGAAATCGTTACTGAGCGACGAGTCTGTTGTTAAGATTGCCGCGTTTGCCCGCGAGCATGGATTAACGCAGAAACAGGCCGAAGCCCAGATTAATCGAGAAAGCCAGGTATTATCCGAAGCACGCCAAGCCTACGAAGCCGAAAGTCAGGCGAAGCTGGCCGAAGTGCAGGAATCCTGGATTGCCACGGCACAAGCAGACAAGGAATACGGTGGCACAGAACTCCCCAAAAATGTGGAGTTGGCCAAACGTGTCCTTGAGAAATATGGGACGCCGGAGTTTAAAGCGATACTGGAGGACCCGAAACAAGGCGGGTTCGGGAATCACCCTGAACTGGTTCGTGTTCTGGTCCGTATAGGTCGCGCGATGTCGGAAGATCAGCTGGTCGCCCCCGGTGCGCAAGGGGGAAAGAATGCTGTATCTGCGGCAGAGAAATTATTTGGGGAAGGAACCGTTAAAGGTTCCGGTGTTCAAAACTAATTTGTTTAAACAAGGAGAAAAACTATGGCCACACTAGGAGCAACGGTATTGACGTTAGCGGATTGGGCAAAACGCCTCGATCCGGACGGAGGTGTCCCGACCATCGTTGAGCTGTTAAGTCAGACCAACGAAATTATTAAGGACATGTTATTTAAACAGGGTAACTTGCCGACCGGCGAACGTACAACCGTCCGCACAGGTCTGCCGACCGTTGCCTGGAGATTGTTAAACCAAGGCACAGCGCCGTCCAAATCCACAACTGCCCAGATCGACGAAGGTACGGGTATGTTGGAGGCTTGGAGCGAAGTGGACGTTGAATTGGCGAACTTGAACGGAAATCAGGCTGAATTTCGTTTGAGCGAAGGCATGGCGTTTATCGAAGCCATGAACCAGGAATTCGCGCAGACGTTCTTCTACGGAAACAGCGGAACAGCGCCCGAGGAATTTTTGGGATTGGCTGCCCGTTATTCCGACCCAACCGCGACAAACGGTTCGAACGTTATTGATGCCGGTGGTTCCGGTAGCGATAACACCTCGATCTGGCTGGTCGGCTGGGGCGCTAACAGTATCTTCGGTATTTTCCCGAAGGGCAGTATCGCAGGTTTGAGACACGATAACTACGGTGAGGAAACCGTTGAAGTTACCGCTGGTGTCGCCGGTAATCGTATGAGAGCGTATCGCGACAGATGGCAGTGGAAGGCCGGTATCGCGCTGAAAGATTGGCGCTATGTCGTCCGTATCGGGTCCATCGACGTTTCAAACTTGGTGGGCGTTTCATCGGCTGCTGACATCATCGAAATGATGATTAAGGCGATTCACCGGATTCCCTTCATCGCGTCGGTCAAACCGGTGTTTTACATGAACCGCACGACCATCGAAATGCTGGAAATTTTGCAGCGTAACGATGTTATTTCCGGCGGTGGTTTGAGATTCGATAACGTGAACGGAGTTCCGAGTCCGAGTTTCCGTGGCATCCCGATCCGTTTGTGCGATGCGATTCTGGAAACCGAGTCGTTGGTTTAATTTTTTTAACAGTACCTAAAAGGAGAAATACTATGATCTTCGATGCTCAAAATCTGTTCTCCGACGCGCAGGCGATTACCGCTGCTGCGGCGTCGACGAACATTATTGATCTTGGCTCGGCGCGTAATATCGGCGTCGGGGAAAATCTGTACGTCGGTGTTACGATTGACACCACGTTCGCTGACACAGGTTCCAACTCGACGCTGACCGTCGCGCTGGAAGGTGACAGCACAACGTCGTTCACTCCGGACGGTACGCAGACACTGTTTACTATTCCGGCACTTGCCGCCGCCGGTAGTAAATATTTTGCGCGTATCAATCCTGACTTCGCCTCGAATTATCGTTATATTCGGTTGTATTACACGCCGAACAACGGTGATTTGTCGGCGGGCGCGGTGACTGCGTTTCTTACGCATGGCATTGACGCACAGACAAATTATCCAAAAGGTTATACGATTTCGTAAAGGTTAATGGTGGGCGGCCTTAAAAAGCCGTTCACCTAAACTTTCAATCAAGGAGAAAAACTAAAATGAAAGTTACCGGAATGACAGATGCACAGGTCGAAAAGGAAATGAAAAAGACATTGCGCGTTAGAGCCATCGGCGAAGCTGATAAGTTCGTCGGTTACTATAACCACGTTCGTCGTCGGGCAGGGGATGTATTTGTCTTGCGTCCGATTATCCGTGAGCGCAATTTCATTGCGATGGACGCCGAAGATAAGCCCGTTATGATTTACGACGCGCGCGTGAGCAAAGGCGTTGCCAAAAGGCAAAGCAAAGTCGTTATCATTACCGCTGAACAGCAGTTTTCGGCTAGTTGGATGGAACGCGTAACCGCTCCGATACCTGAAACCAAACCTGTGCATTTCAACAAAACAAAGGCCGGACAAGGGACTTTGCAGAACAAGCTGGACATCCCAGGCATGACAAACAAGGTCGGTGACGGTTTCGATGAACCGAAAGATAAAGTTGAAGATGAAGAACCAAACATCCAAAGCGATGAGGTAGTCATCTAATGGCCGATAAAACGAGTATCTGTAACATAGCGTTGTCGCACTTGGGATCGTCCAAGGAGATTAACAATGTCGAAACGGAGCGTTCCGGAGAGGCGTCTGCGTGCCGTCGTTTTTACGCTGACGCGCTCCTTGAGGCGTTGCGCGATTTCCCGAATCCGTACCTGACGGTGATCAATCCGTTGGGTTTGGTCGCGGACTTGCGCGCCGTGGCCGGAGCGGAGTGGTCGTTCTCGTACCGTTATCCGTCCGACTGTTCCAAGGCGATACGAATTCCGAGTGGTTTCAGGAACGACAACAACGATACTCGCGTGCCGTACCGGATTATTTCGGATTCCACCGGTCCGCTGATATTGACTGACAAGGAGAACGCGACGCTGGAATATTCACAGAAGTCCGACAGCCCTGACAAGTGGGCTCCTGATTTTGTCATGGCGTTCGCGTTACTGCTGGCGTTTTATATCGCGCCGCGCGTGACCGCCGGTGATCCGTTTAAATTGGGTGAACGCGCGTATCGTGCGTTTTTCCTGTCCATATCGAAGTCCAAGGCGAACGCCATCGGTGAACAGCAAGCCGAAAAAGAACCGGACACCGATTATATTAGGGCGAGGGATTAATGACCGCAGTTGCACAACGTTCGCTGGCCGGTGGAGAACTTGCCCCGTCACTCTGGGCGAGAGCCGATACGGTTAAATATCAGACCGGCCTTCGGACTGTCCGGAATTTTATCATCAAGAAAGAAGGAGGCGCGGATAATCGTCCTGGATTCAAGTATATCGCCTCGACCAAGGATTCGACCAAACGTGCGGTTTTGATACCGTTCGTGTTTAATTCTGACCAGACGTATGTTTTGGAGTTTGGCGACCGATATATCCGGTTTATCCGAAACGGCGCACAGATCGCGGTGTCAGGCGTGACAGCGTGGAGTAACGCAATGGCATACGTCGTCGGAGATTTGGCTTCAAGGCTTGGGGTTAATTACTACTGTATCCTCGCGCACACCAACCAACAGCCCCCAAACGCCACGTATTGGTATCCCCTCACAGGAAGTATCTACGAAATACCGACACCATATCTTGAGGCCGATTTAGAAACGCTGAAATATAATCAGTCGCTCGATGTTGTGACGCTGACGCACAAGGGCTATGCGGTCCGTGAACTTCGCCGGAGCGGGCATACGTCGTGGACGTTATCGTTGGTTGTTTTCGCGCCGTCACAGGTGGCTCCGACATCGCCGACAAATTCGGATGCAGGTGCGGGCGGTGATTCATGGGTTATTACCGGAGTCAATGCTGAGACATTTGAGGAGAGTTTGCAGTCAACGGCCACGGTATCGAACACAGCGGCCACGTCTGGATCGCCTAAAACAATTTCGTGGACTGCGGCGTCCGGCGCTGGCGAATATAACGTTTATAAGCTGACCAACGGGGTATACGGTTTCATCGGCGTTGCCATTGGAACGTCGTTCGTTGATAACGGAATCGAAGCCGACGCCACGGACACGCCGCCGACCACGCGAGATCCGTTCTCTGGGTCGGATAATTATCCTGCCATTTCCACGTATGTTCAGCAACGTCTGACGTTCGGGGACACAACGAACTATCCTGAAAAAATTTGGATGGGCAAGTCAGCGAATTTCAAGAATTTCACATACAGCACACCGTTGCAGGACGATGACGCCGTGACGTTCTCTGTTCCTGGCCGTCAGTATAACGAGGTCAGGCATATCATCGACCTTGAGCGGATGATCGTGTTTACCAGCGGTTCGATATGGGATGCCGAGGGCGATTCGGCAGGTATTATCCGGCCCGGGCAGATAAACCCGAAAACACGCGCGTATCGAGGGGCTTCGATTGTCACGCCGGTCATCATCGGAACGTCCATCGTTTATGTTCAGGCCAGAGGTTCGGTTATCCGCGACCTGCTGTCGGATTCCATCGAAGGTTACAAGGACTCCGATTTAACGATATTTTCGTCACATCTTTTCAATGGATTTACAATTATTGACATGGTTTACCAAGAGAATCCTAATTCTGTCATTTGGGTTATTTTGAAACACAATGTCACAGAAGAACGCAGTTTGATAGCTATGACCTACGTTAAGGAACATCAGGTGTGGGCTTGGCACAGGCACGATACGGACGGCGAACCGGAACGGCTTTGCGTTGTTCCTGAGAGCGACGAGGACGTGCTGTATGCGATTATCAAACGCCCCATCAATGGAACAGATTTACGGTATATCGAACGCCAGTACACACGTCGTATCTCGGATATTGTTGATTCCGTGTTTTTGGATTCCGCGTTGACGTATGATGGACGGAACACCGGCGTAACTACGATGACGTTATCCGGTGGCACGACTTGGGCGTATGACGAGACAATCACGTTGACCGCCAGCGCGTCGCAGTTCGTTGTCGGTGATGTCGGGAATCAGATATTTCTGTATGATAGCGACGGAGTCCTGATCAGGTTTACGATTGGCGCGTATACGAGCGCCACCATCGTTACCGGCACACCGCACAAGACCGTTCCGGCTTCGTTGCAGGGGGTCGCCACAGCGGTTTGGTCGGACGCGGTGGATACGTTGTCTGGTTTATCGCACCTCGAAGGCAAGGACGTTGCCGTGTTTGCTGACGGGTTTGTTGTGGCCAGTCCGAACAATTCGGCATACACGACGGTCACGGTGACAGGGGGAGCGATTACGTTGGAGAAACCGTATGGTGTCATCCACGTTGGTTTGCCGTATATTTCAGATTTGCAGACGTTGGACTTGGAGTCAGTGAACGGCGAGACAATGATTGATAAGCGGAAGCTGATCGGCAAGGTCGTTTGTATGGTCGAAAAGACACGCGGTTTGTTCGTCGGCCAGCAACCGCCGACCGATGACGATACAGACCCGTTGCAGAATTTATACGAGGCGAAATTGCGTGACGCCGAGGGTTACGATTCAGCGGTCGATTTAATGACGGGTCCGGTCGATGTTCTGATCGACGCCTCTTGGAACTTGGGAGGCCGTGTGTTTATTCGGCAGGTTGACCCGATACCGGCTTCGATATTGTCGATAACTCCAGTCGGAATGATACCAGCAAGGTAGGTAATATATGGGTGAAGTAGGAGCGTTATTCGCGTTATCATCAGGAGCCAATGCGATTGGTTCTGCGTCAACGGCGTATTCGCAGTCTCAGGCGCTGAAGGCACAGGGCAAGTTTGAACAGAACCAGTTGAATTTTAATGCCGATCTCGCCCGTTTGCAGTCGTCAGATGCTACGATTCGCGGTGAAAAGGACGTTGCCACGAAGAAACGCCAGACCCGTCAGGTTACGGGCTCACAGAGGGCTGCCTTGGCCGCCCAGGGTTTGGACGTTAATTCGGATACGTCATCGCTGATCCAAGAGGACACCGCCGGTTTGGGCGCGGAGGACGTGACAACGATACGGAACAACGCATGGCGCGAGGCGTGGGGATACAAGGTTCAGGCGTTGGACTATGGCGCACAAGCGAAGTTTGCGGGGATCTCATCGAAATTTAAGCAGAACCAGACGTTGTTGACCGGCGGTTTACAGTTCGCCCGCGATGTCGGCGGTGGGGCGATGGATTATTATAAATATAAAAATGGGGTGAAGTAAATGCCTACAGTACCCGTTTCACGTGAAACATCAGTCCGAAACGAATCCTTACCCGGAGTCCGCGTCAACACCCAACAGCCGTTATCGGCGTTCGGCGGCGGAGATAGCCTGAACACCACGAATCAGGCGGCCAGAGGTTTGAATAACGAAATTTCCGGCGCCGCGTTCGAGGTCATGGCCAAGCAGAAAAAGGATGCGGATGATGTGCGTCTACAAGCTGCCGACTTGGAGTTGTCCAAGGCACAGACCGATGTTCAGATTCAGGCAAATGATATGCGCGGTGAAAATGCGTTTGGCGCTCCGGAATTTGTGGATAAGGAATGGAAGGCGCGTTCAGATAAAATTCGTGAAGGATTGGCCGGTGATTATCAGAAGGCGCAGTTTAACAGAATTCATGCGGCAAGATCCGCGGATTTGTACCGTTCTACACAGAACCACGTTGCGGCTGAAGCCAAGCAATACGACTTGGACACAACCAATGCGTATGTCGAGAACGCGCAGAATCAGGCGAAGTTAAATTACATGGATGTCGGACCAGAAGGTCAGGTCGAGCAGTCGATTTATATCCAGGCCCAGGCGTTGGCGAGATACGGATACCGTAACGGAGTTCCGGCCCCGATTATGGAACAGAAGATCGCCGCCAATAAGAGCAAGACCTACGCTGGCGTCATCGAGCAGATGCTCAACGCCCACGACGGTTACGCGGCCACAAAATATTTGAAGATGAAGAAGTCCGAAATATCGCTGGATGATCAAGAGAAGATTACCAAGATGTTTGAGAAGTCGAGCGTTGATCTTGAGGATAAGTTGTATTCGGATTTTCTGGACGGCACGTTGACAATGGAACAAGTCAAGGCGGCTTCGTTCGAGAAGGAACAAGGCGGTATCGGTGCGAAGAAGGCTGACGGTTTGCTGAATAAAATGACGCAAGTGCAGAAGGCAGAGTTAAGAGATATTACCAAGGATGATGAGGCGGCCACGAAATACGTTGATCTGGTGGATCAGGTCGTTAATGATAAGGTCGATAATTTCCGAGCCAAACAGGTTTTAGTTGACGCGATGGCAGACGGCGCGATCGATTCGAAAGAAGCACAGCGTTTGCACGCGATCAACAAAAATTTAAACGACACGAAATTCAACAGCAGCTCTGGATTTTTGAATAGCGCAACGAAAACGGTAAAGTCATGGTTCGGCGCGAATAATCCTGACAACAAAGCGTTGGCGTCTGCACTCAAGGAATTGATTGGATCACACTCATCGGACGATCCGGCGGCGATCAAAACGGCACAGAATTTGATTAATAAGGCGAACGTCCAACTTTACCCCGAATTGGCGCAGACCGAGGATGGGGGGATTTATGATCCGGAACGTCCGAAGTCGATGCACTGGTATTCTCCCAGTAGATTATGGAATAACTTTGGTCAAGTAAACGCTGGCATGATGCAAAGCACAGGCGGTCTTATTAAATGGCTTGGTAATGAAGATTTGGGGAATCAATTCACGAATTATGCCAAAGAGATGAGAAATTTTTATCCCGTTCCAGATCCGCAATTTTCAGACATGCTTGTTCAAGGATTATTTTCTACGGGGACTTTGTTGATCCCTTCGATGGGCGTTGTAAAGGGTGTCCAGATGGCAAATTTAGCTCCAAGATTGGCTTGGTGGCTTGGCGTTTCTACATCAACATTGACAGAAGCCCTAATAGAATCTGGCGATAAATATGAGAAGGCAATCAATAAAGGGATGCCGTCAAAACAGGCTGGTGATGCTGCGGCTTTTACATTCTGGACAAATATTCCGACCATCGCTATTTCAAACGCGGCTGGTATTTTTGGTGATAAGGGAACTAAATTTGTTAAAGTTTTGAAGTCTGGGGCTTCCGAAGGAATACAAGAGCCGACGCAGTATATTATTGGTCAGATTGCTGTTAATGATCCCGTTGTGAAAGAAGAATTGTTTCAGCAAGCTATGGTTGGTTTTATTGTCGGTGGTGGTTTAAAAGCAACGGGAGAAGTCAGTCAATCATTGAATGAACTCGCCGAGAACAAAAAAAAGTTTGTCCAGCTTAAAGAAAATCCTGTTGAAGATACAGCCACGCCCGAACAAACCCAACTCCTGATCGGCTATGAAGATTCCTACCAAAGAATGTTACGCGAACGATCTGGAATGTCAAATACCGTTGACGTGCCGACTGGTGA
>OFQZ01000123.1_pt1 | contig 30389 bp, 27 predicted proteins | sample 1543011 | NCBI WGS metagenome assembly OFQZ01 (sample SAMN07774216, study PRJEB24372) | wastewater metagenome | isolation source: Exp Tend NO 0WW | collected 2016-02 | reverse complement strand
TGACGCCGGTCCAGCGGACCGCCTCGATCTCGACTGGCTTCTTGCAGTACCGGCCCAGGTCAGCCATCGGAGCCTCCGAGAGCGTCGAGCAGGGCGTCGATCGTGGCTTGCTGCGCCTGCACCTGGGCCTGTAGTGCTTCGACGGGGTCGGGTTCGGGTGGTTCGGGGATCGGCAGGCCGGTGAGCTGTTCGACGCTCGTGACGTTGCCGTCGGCGTCGAACACGGTGCGCGTCCCTGTCCCGTCACCGTTGTCGACCGTCTGCTCGACGACGTTGCCGTTGGCGTCAAAGGTGGTTTCGTTCATCATGCCGCCCTCACTGCGATCTTCGGTGCCGAGTTGCCCCACGCCAGCGTCGGGCACGTCGACGGAATCGACCCGGTCGTCACACCCGTCGCCGTTCGCATCCAACCCGACCGTTCAGGGTTCGACGCAAAGGACGTCGGCATCCCTTCGAGTTCCTGTATGGGCATCGACTGGGCGTTCCACGCGTACACCGTCGGGTTCGCCGAGTAGGCGTCCGACAGGCAGACCAGCCAGTAGAGCCCGGCGGTGGCGATCGACTGTGAGATCGTGATGGCGAGCAGTCCTGCGGTTGCGCCCATGTCGACCGTGCCGGCGTCGATGAGTCGGGCCTGCCCGTCGGGTAGCCCATCTGTGCCCGACGGGTAGATGCCGAGCCGCCATGTCGTCCCCGACCCCGCAGATGTCGTGTAGACACCGATACGGTCGATGGTTCCGGCGTGCAGGTAGACGGGGATGCACTGGATGCGACCGGTCGTCGCGTTCGTGCCACCAAGGACCGCTGTGGCGACCGGGCCTCGCGTCGAGTACCACTCCCCGGTGACCCTCGGCGCAACATAGTTGAGCGGCACCCCGAGGTCGGTCTTGACCTGGGCGATCGTGCGGTTGGCCCACGCGCCGGATTTGCGTTGCAGGAAGTCGTCGTTGCTGCCGCCCGGATCGGCGATGCCCGAGCTGACTGTCTTGTAGGTCTGGTCGTCTGCGAGGAACTTGGTTCCTGCACCAGCGGAACCAGAGCCCAACCGGGCCTGCGCGACCGTCCCCGTAGTGATCTTCGCTGCGTCGAGGTCCGGGATGCGTGCGGCGTCGAACGTCCCGGACGTGATGTCGCCCGCCGTGGTCCCGTGCGGGTTCCCCGTGACGACCTGCGAATGGTCGTACGCCGTCTTGCCCCGGTCACCCCGATACGCAGTCGACGACGTCTCACCGAGCGCCAGACCGCTCCCGGCGTCCAGCGTCGCGGGCGTCCAGTTGGTGCCGTCCCACGCCAGCACATCATCGGGTGCTGGTGGGTCCGTCTCGACATCGACGTCGGTGAGGTCCGCGAGAGCTGAGGCGCCGCCACCGCCCGTCACCGTCAGGTTCGCGACGAACTGCGTGACGAACTTCTCGCCGTTGCGGCGGTCGACCCAGTCGTGGGCGACGATCAGCTGAACCCATTCATCGCTCACTTGACCACCACCACCTCATGGATCTTGGTGACCATGCCCTGACCCTGCACCTGCACCCGGACCCGCATCCAGTACTCACCGGGCGGAATGGCCGGAGTGTCACTCCGCTGAATGGCCCAAATCCAGAAGGTGGGAGTAGAACCGAAGTCCGTAGCGTCACAGACTCCGTCGAGCCCCTCGGTGAACACCTGCACGACGCCATCCTCGCCGCCGTACTGACCGGACACCGAGGAGGCCACCAGTGTCGCTTCGATGGTTCGCCCCTTGCGGAGCTCGACCTCGAAGCCGAGATACGCGGGGACAGGCGGGGTGGCACGCGTCCAGTCCCACACCCAGTCGTCGCCCCTGTGCCGGACGACCGCATCTCCGTAGTCGCTCACTGGTGGCCCCTAGTCCTCAGTGACCTTCGAGCGTGTCGCTCAGGTCCACGTACGGCGACGCCTCGACGTTGGCTGCCTTGGTCAGCGCAGGCTGTGCCGTCGACTGCGTGTTGTCGATGGCCTTGGTGCGATCCACCCAGGTTGACGCCAGCGAGCCGACCATCAGGCCGACGATGATCTTGGTTGGCGTGTCGGCGTCCGCGAGGTTGAACGAGTCGATCTTGACGGTGTTGCCCAGCTGATCACTGGCGCCGTACAGGAACACGATCCCGATGCTCAGCGCCCAGACGAGCCCCTGCGTAATCACGTTGTTCTTGGCGTACACGTCCTTCAGGTTCTTGAGGGACTTGACGAAGTCCACTCCCTTGCGAACCACGGCGATCATGCCGACGGTCCCTGCAACCGTGAGCAGTGCCGCTCCGGTGTCCACGCTTTCGACCTGCATCTGCATCTCCTTGCTAGACGACTTCAGTATAGGGGATCGACACGTCCATGAGCTCTGAGCGCCCCGTGCCGGGGATTCGCTCCGCCCCCATGTCCCCAAGGTGGATGCGGAGCACCCGACCGAACGGGATGCGGAGCACGCAGACCTTGTTCTCTTCGTAGCAGCGCACCAGGGCGTCGTACTGAGCTCCGGCGTGGCCGGTCGTGCCCATGTCGCGCAGCTGTACCTTCAACGTCCCCTCAGCACCGAGCATGGTGCCAACCTCAGCCTTGCGCCCCACGCCCAGGATGTCCATGACCTCGGCTTCGCGCTGGATCTCAAACTCGTCGCCCGTCACGTTGTAGAGGCGGATGCTCGTTCCGGGCTCACCCTCGACGGCGATCATGTACGAGTTCACCGTCAGGTCCACCGTGATGGGGATGAGCGTCGACTCCACGAGCTCCCCGAACATCAGACCTTCCTGAGTCACGGCGTACTGCACGCTCGGGAGTGGCGGCGCGCCGTAGTCAAGGAAGTCATCCACGGTGGTCGTGCCAGCGAGGACCCAGTCCGAGTAGATGTCGTTGCGCCGGTAGATCTTCCAGCGGATGAAGGTGGCGTCCCGCGGAGCCCCGTTCCACTCCAAGAACACGAAGCCCGAGTTCTCGTAGCCGTAGGTGTCGATGGTGAAGCTCGGGTTCGGCGGCGCCGCCCAGTTTGGAGTCACCGTGGTGGTCGCGGTGGACTGCATCCCGTTGGCCGAGACGACGGTGACGGCGATGACGGTGTCGATGCCGTGCTGGAGTATCGGAGAGGGTGGCGTGTAAGTGGTCCCTGCTCCAGTGATCAAGCCGCTGTCGAAGATCAGCGTCCCGGTGGCGGCGTTCGTGAACCGCACCCGGTACTGGAACTGGCCGGAGCCAGCTGGCGACGTGTAGGTCCACGTGACGGTCGGCAGCGGCGTCCCTATGGCCCCCAGCGGCCCCGTGATGGACACCAGGGGCAGATCGGCCATCAGGAGCAGGTTGGGGCGTGACGGCCCCGCAGAGCGGTCGTCGTTGTCCCAGGTGACCACCGACCAACGCACCAGACGGTTCTTCGCCGTGGTGGGCAGGACGGCCGTGTGGGTGCCCAGCGCAGAGGAGATCTTGCCGCTGTCGTAGATGGTGGAGGCGACCGGTGGTGCCTTGATGTTGGCGTACGTCGAGTTGGCCGACCTCAGCGCGTTGTAGCTGTTGTAGACCGCAGCGAGGTTCGTGTAGGTCGAGTCATCCGGCGACACCTCAAGGAGGACCCGGTAAGCCGTCTGGATGTCGAGCGACGACGTGTCGCTGAAGTTCCAGGTGAAGACCTGCGTGCCCGACCAGGGGATCGAAGCGCTGGGACCGGGCGACACCAGTGCGGCGGAGCTCGGGTGCTGGATGGTGACCTGATTGGTCCCACTCCAAGCCGAGGTGAGGCCGGTGCCCTCCTCGATGGTGCGGACCCGGATATAGGCACTCCCCTGCGGGATGCGCGGGGTGCCAGCCTTGGAGGCCAGCGCACCAGGGTTCGAGTAGGGGGAGTCGAGCGTGCGGAGCCCCACCGTGAACAGACCGTCGGACGCAACCTGCCACTGGAGCTTCTGGCGCACGATGTTCGGAGCCAACGTGGCAGCGACCACGAAGTCACTGTTGGTCACGATCGAGTTGTTGGCCGGGAGGAGTCCGGTGGGGACTTGAGGTGGCATCAGTCGTCCGCCAGTGCCTTGAGGTTGTCGAGCAGGGTGCGAGCGTCGTCAGGGCTGGAGATGTTGGGCAGCACCAGATTCGCGACGCTGACCTGAATCGTATCGCCACCCCCGCCGTCGACCGTGACCGACACAGGAGCGCTCTGGGCACCAGGGTCGGCCGGGTAGCCGCCCTGGTCGTTCCAGGCGGGCTGGGCCATGGTCTGCTGAACAGCCTGCGTGAGCGCCGTGTTGGACACGCTGACGGCAGCCTGCGCCATCCCCATCGTCAGATCCTGCGTCATCGACTTGATGTCGAAGTTGGGCAGGCTGCCGATCGTGGAGTTGATGTCGAGCGTGGCACTCATCGTCGGGGAGATGGTCAGCGCATCCTGCACGGACTCGGCCACCGTCTGGGCGGCGCGCACCGTCATGTCCTTGCTGTCGAGGATGCCGTTGGCGAGGCCCTCCACTATGTAGTTGCCGTACTTGGCCATGAGCTTGGACGGGGACGCGATTCCGAAGAACCGCTCCAGTGGATCAGGAATGATAAACTTGGCCCACTTGATGATCTGGTCCCTGAACCAGTTCGACATGGAGTTGATGCCGTTCCAGAGACCGATGGCGATGTTCTTGCCAGTCTGGCCGAGCCAGTTCCCGGCATTGGGGATGGCGTTGATGACCCAGCCGGGGATTTGAGTCATCCGAGCCATGAGCCACCCGCCCATGAACGAGATGCCGTTCCAGAGACCCGTGATGATGTCGGCACCCTTCTGGACGAGCCAGCTGCCAGCGTTGCCGACTGCCTGAATGACTCGCAGTCCGAGGCCGCTCAACCAGGAAGCAACCCCATTCCAGGCAGACACGATGCCCCACAAGAGGCCACCGATCACCGACGAGCCGGTCTGGACGAGCCAGGACCCAGCCCTAGAAAGGAGGTTCTGTATCGTTCCAGGCATACCCTGGAACCAAGAAACGACACCGTTCCAGGCAACAGCGAGGCCGAACAAGAATCCGTTGATGGCGGCGCTACCAGTCGACACAAGCCAGCCGCCAGCTGTAGCCACCGCGAGGAGGATGCTACGCGGAAGTCCAAGGAACCAAGCGACAACCTCGTTCCACTTGAGCCACAGGCCCAACAGGAACCCGCCGATGAGCTCCTTACCCTTCTCCATGAAGACGCCGACGAATGCGCTGATGGTCGTCAAAGCATTCATGAGGTTGTCAGGCAGGTTCACAAAGAACTGGGTGATCTCGCCCAGCTTCATAGCGATGCCGAACCCGATGTCGAACAACTTTGCCTTGAACTGATCCCACCAGATTTGAAGTGCAAGCCGGGCCATGCTCAGATTGTTCCTGAGCCCCTCTACGAATCCCTTGAATCCAGCGAACGGATCAGGCATATCCTTGAGTGCCTTTTCGAGCTCTTCCTGGAGCTTCTTGTTGAAGTCCTCCAGATCAGCAAGAGTTCCCTCTTCATCGAACAGGCCACCCTCGCCACCAGGGATCTCGTAGTCGCCAGGAGTGATGCCGGACATCTCCTCCATTGCCTTGAGCGCCTTCTCGACGCGACCGACGAACGTCTCGATCTCCGAGTTCATCTGCTGGAGCAAATCAACGATGGAGTCATAGGCCTCGTTCAAGGCGTCGAGCTTCTTCTTCTCATCGTCCAGCTGGCGCCCCACCAGATCACGGAGGCGCTGGATGTCCTTGACGTGCTTCTTCTCGACCTCGACCTTGGCGCCGAGGTCGTCGTACAGCGGTTGGAGATCCTCGATGATCTTCTTCTGCGCGGCAATCTGCTTGGCGATCTCGTCGAAGGACATCTCCTCGACAACCTTCGACATCTTCTCCAGCTGGCGCACCTGATCATCGAACGTCAGCGCCTTCTGGAGCCCCAACCGCTCGCCGGTGCGCTTGAGCTTCTCCAGCTGCTTCTGCATCTCGCTGAGGGTGGACGACTGGCCGGTGAGCTCCTTGCGCTGCTTCTTGAGCATGTCGATCTGCTCGTCGTACACACCGAGGATGTCGCTCCCGGCGCCGCCAAGATACATCGAGTTCCGCTCGCCCTGAAGGCTCTCCAGTTCCCCACCCAGTGCAGCGAACCTGGACTGAAGATCGTCTACCGACTGCCCAGCGTCCTCCAAGTCCATGATCGCGAGCGTGAGTCGCTTCTGGGCGAGCTCGTTCTGGTAGATCTCCTCCTCCATCTTGGTCAGCCCCGTCAGGGGCGTGTTGAGGAGGTCGTCAATCCTGTCCTTGGCGGCGTCGATCGCACTGCTCACCGCATCGTACTGATACTCGAGATCTTCGAGGATGCGCTGATGTTGGACGAGTGTGTTGTCCAGAGCGTCATACTTATCCTGTAGTCCGTCAACCAGTCTCTGCTGGACGGCGATCACCTGCGTCAACCCAGGCAGCTGTGCCGCGAGGTTGCTCTTGGCCACCTGCATGTTGTCGAACGAGGGGAGCGCCTGCGGTGCCACCTTCGCGACGGTGCTGCGCTGCTCAGCCACGTCCGCCCGGTCGAAGGCCGACGTGGCACCCGCAGTGGCGTTGACGAACGCCTGATGCGCCGCAGCCGCCCGTGCGATGTAGGTGGGAATCTGACGAAGCTTGGCGTACTCGCTCAGGATGACAGCGACGCCAGCCTTGACGTTGTCGACCAGGGAGGGCGAGTGTCGCGCGAAGGGGTTCAAGTAACTCAGAAGATCCCTGATGATCCCGATAGCCTTACCGACGATCCTGATCAGAGCCGAGAACACCTGCACGAACACGTTCGGCAGGAACCACATCGACTTGGCGACCATCTTGAGAGCCTCAACGATCGGCTCTCGGATGTCCTCGTTGGCGAACGCCCAGATGATGAGGGCGATGGCCGCAGCGACGGCAGCGACGATGGCAACAAGTGCCCAAAGCGGTAAACCAAGCGTCGCGGCGAACCCGGCGATCGCAGCAGTCATCGCCGCCAGCGAACTCACAATCACCGGAACCGCCTGCACCACCCAAGCGATCACCGTGGCCGCGGCGGAGGCAACGGCCGATGCGGCGAACATGACAAACGAGATGATCCCCTGAGCGATGGCGGCGCCCAGCTGAACCGTGATCGACCACGCCGCCTTGGCGATGCTGACCACGAACTCGACGGCAATCTTCCCGGCAGCGACCACGGCCGACCAAGCCAGACGAGCGAACGCGACGATTGACTCCCAGATCACCTTCGCCAGCGCGGTGCCCATGTACCAAGCGGCCCTGACCATGCTCGCCAAGAACGAACCGAACGCCGTCGCAGCGTCGATGATCTTGGGTGCAAGCCTCGCCATACCTCCGGCGAGCCAGATCGTCCCCTTGAACACTCCACCCATGACAACGAAGCCGAATTCCAAAACACGGAACAGGGTCGACAGCAGGAACAGCACCGGGCCAGCCGCCGCCGTCAGCATGATCAAGGTGATGATCCAACCCTTAGTAGAGGGAGACAAGTTGTTGAACCACACGGCGATCTGACGGAGTCCGTTGACGATCCCCAGCAGAACCGGGATCAAGTCCACACCCACATCCGTCAACTCGTTCTTCAACGCGTTGGTCAGGATCTCGAACTTCTTGGGGTTGGAAGCAAGAACCTCACCGAGCTCCTTCCAGTAGGTGGTCTGACGCTTCGTGACGCTGGACGAGGCCTCCTGCGCCTTGGCGTACATACTGTTCGAGGTGCTGAGGTCGGACATCAGCTGCTCGAAGCGGTTCAGCTGCCAACGACCGGCCACCGTGGTCGACACCCAGTTCTTGGTCGCCTGGTCGAGATCCTGGAACTTGTTGGACATCGTTTGGATCTTCTGGAGCGCCGTGGAGTTGTTCCACTCCTTGCCGCTGATGTCGATGCCGATCTGCTTCAAGATCTCCTGCGTCTGCTTGGTCGGCGCCATGATCCGGGAGATGATCGTCTTGATCGCGTTACCCGCAGCCGCACCCGAGCCGGTCGTCGGCGTCAGGGCAGCGATCATCGCCGCCAAATCCTTGATGTCGACACCAGCAGCGCGTGCCGCTGCCGCCGAGCGCTCGGCGCCGTCAATCAGATCAGCGAACGTGGCGCCGGTCTGATTCTCCACGGCATTGAAGATGGACATGGCGTCCGAGACCTCGGACATGCCGTTACCCATGTCCCGGAACGAGAGGTGGTAGGCAGCGGCGATGGCCATGATGGACGAGACAGTCTTGTCAGCATCCATCTCACCAAGTGTCATGACCTGGAGGGTCGTCTCGGTAGCCTTGGCGAGCGCATCTGCCTTGAGGCCCGCAGCCGCCCAGGCTGACCCGATCCGAATCACGTCAGCCTGATTCTCGCCGTAGCGGTCAGAGAGGAGTCGGAACGTCGTCTCCAACGCCTTGAGCTCAGCGTTCAGCTGACCGGCGCTCTCGGTTCCATCGCCGTAGACCTTGCGGACCATGGTCATGGCGCGCTCGTTGTCCAGCGCCCAGTCCATCACCTGCTTGCCAGCGAACGCGACAGGCAGAGTAAACCCGAAGGTCATCTGTCTACCAACCCTGGACAAGTTATTTGCCCAGTTCCCGAAGGTTCGCCCGACGGTCATCAGGCCGTCACCAAGACCCATCACGGCGGATCGAGCCGTGTTCGCAGCACCCGCCAGAGTAGCGAGCCAACCGCCGCCGCCCGAGCCAGAGCCTCGGTTCGCCTGCTGCTGGACCTGCTGGACCTGCTGCTGGACCTGCTTAACTTGCTGGGCAGCCTGCGCCCCGAGAACGCGAATCGTGATGGTCAGCGTTGCGTTCATCGGGGCACAGTCACCTCCTCCTACCTCGCCTGGTCGGGGTTGCCCCCTTCCGGTTTGCCTCTCGTTTGGATTTCTCCATCCGAGCTTCCTGCGCCTCGGCGTCTATCCGACCGATGACTTCCCAGTCAGACAACAGCTGGGGATGTTGGTCGTACAGACCTCCGGCCACTGGAAGGTGGTTCCACTCCATCCTCTTGCAAACGAGGTAGAGTCTCAGACTCTCTGGAACCGACCCAACCGGTGGCCTACTAGAGAAGATCGCTTGCGCGGTCTCCTCTAGTTGTCGTTTCCCTCGGCCTCCCTCAACTTCTCCTCGCGGAGCTCTTCGAGCTCCTTGATCTGGAGGTCGATGTCCTCGACCGTCACGTCCGCTGTCAGCCAGGGGTTGAGCTTGCGGATGGCCTTCTCGATGTCATCGAAGAGCCTCGGGTCGCCCTTGTTGATGAACTTCTTGAGCTCGTTCTCGTTGAACGTGACCGGCACGCCGTTGCGGTGGAGGTTCCAGCCGGTGATGCTGGACTCCAACAGCTTGGCACGCTCGTCGCCGGACGCCAGCTTCATGGTGGCGTCGCCGGTGACCTTGCCGATCCTGACCTCGCGGTTGAGCTCGTTCAGGTACTTGCGCTTGTCGCCCTCATTCAGAGCCTTGAGGACGAGGTAGCTGAGGCCGTCGGGCAGGACGTACGTCTCGACCACGTCGAAGCCGAAGTAGTCGGCGTAGACGGCCGTGGTGGACGGCACGCCAGCGTCGGCCATGTTCTGCTCGGTCTGGACCTGACGGGCGTGAGCTTCCTCGGCTGCCTGATCTGCGGCGGGTGCGGTGTCGGACACTTGTTGAACCTCCTGGTTCATGTATCTTGGTTGATGTGGTTGCGGTCTCCTGGGAGGTCGGAGGCGAAGTCTCCGACCTCCCAGGTCCGCACGCCGCTTCTCAGCGGATGGTGCTGAGGCCGTTCTTGATGACGGCCGTCAGGATCGGGGTGGCGGGCAGGGGCCGCACCGGACGGATCTCGATGTCGTGCTCGATCACGTCGTCACCCGAGGGCGAGACGTTGAACGGGGCGATGATCGCGGTCGGGATCGGGATGGTCATCCCGTACTTCACGGCCGGACCCGTCGAACCAGGGATGTCCTCGTACGAGGTGACCACGATGTTCACGTCGTTCTTGTAGGACTGACCCAGCGGACCGGTGGCCGACGGCGAGCCCCACATCGCGGTCTTCCAGAGCGTGGCGTCCTGCGGGCGGATCGTCACACTCATCGTGACCTCACGACGCTTGGGGACGAGGTCACCGAGCGTCAGCGAGCACAGACGGAAGTCGTCATCCTCGATGTTGTTGTTGATGTCGATCGAGAAGGACTTGGCAGGCAGGTCCACACCGTCCCACTGGACGCAGACGTTCGAGCCCACGATCAGCGGGGTCGAGTCGTAGTCCCTGTTGGCCAGCGGAGTGCCGGTCGTGTCACCGAAGTCCTCCTGGGTGAGGGCGATGAGGCCAGCCGTGCCCATGAGGTAACCGTCGGCCGCAGCCTCCAGATGGAGGGTGTTGACCATGGCGTCGGTGTACTTGAACACCCGGTAGCCCGAGCCGATGCGCTCCTCGACCGAGAGCCACGGGAGGGCGGCATCGGTCGGGGTGACGGTGTGGGTGTACGCCGTCGTGCTGGTGGGACCGGTTGTGGCGCCGGACCCGAGCGCCGCCTTCAGGAGTGTCGGGAGCTCCTCCAGGCGGGCGTAGAAGTCGTACTCACCGGAGTACGCGATCGGACCCAGCTGAGCGTCCGGGATGTCCCGGTTGCCACCGATCTCGGCGTCCGGGATCAGGAGATCTCGGTTGCCACCGATCGAGCCACCTCGGGTGTAGAGGAACACGCCGTCGGTGGCGTCAGGGGTGCCAGCGGTGGCCTGCGCCGGAGTGGCGTAGGTGCCCTTCGCTGCCTGCGTGCGGATGCCGACGTGACCGGCCTGCGACGAGTAACCCATGGATCAGTCTCCCTCGGGGGTGTCGGACTCGCCGTTCGGCGTGTCGTTGGACGGCCCCTGATCAGGGACCTCGATCTCTGGCCCAGCAGGGGACGAGTCGGCGGGGGGCGTCGGTGCGACACCACCCTGTAGGCCGGTGATGACCGGCACCTGCGGCGACTCCGGGAGGGGAGCCTCCAGCGCGCCGTCGACCAGGGGTGCTCCGTGGCCGCTGGCATCCAGCACCGTGACCCCCTCAGGGATGGTGGGCGTGGTCGCTCCGGGAGCGATCGGCAGCACGTCGATCGGCACGCCATCCTGCTCGGGCGTCTTGTAGGGCTCGCCACTGGCCGTGACGCCGGTCAGGCGGGCGAGCTCCTCCTTGAGGTGATCCTCTTCGTTCACCAGAGCCACGTAGGCCAGCGCGTTGTTGGCGGCGGCGTTCGAGACGAGATCACCACGGGCGGCTGCAACCTGGAGGCGCAGATCGTCCACGACGGCTCGCTGCTCGGCAACGTCAGCTGCGGTCACTTCGATATCGGGCACTTGAGTCTCCTTATCCTGCCCTGAGGGCTTCGACCTGGATGATGGCCGACGTGGAGCAGAGGTAGGTGAACGAGCCCTGCATCCGGCTGTTCAGGTATGTCTGCTGCATGACGTCCAATCTCTTGATCCGTTCGTTCGTCTGCTTCACCTGTTCCGAAGCTCCGAGCAACGCTACCTCTAGCGAGCCTGAGCGGTACAGTACCTGCCTCACAAGGGCACAGAGGGTGTAGAACACCCTCCGACCCGCTACCTCGTCCACATTCTTCAGCATGTTCTGGATGCGAAGGTTGTAGTTGAAGAAGTTCGGCTCCCGAGTTCCGATCAAGGCCGATGACGGGATGCCCTGCCAAGACTCGAGAATGATGCCGATGCAGTAAGCCTCGTCTGTGGACCGCAGAGCTCGCTCATGGACGGCATGAGGAGGATTCGTGAAGTTCTCCTCGAACACCCTCTTGGTCTCATCAATGATGAGGTTCGACAGGTCCATCAGACCGCCACCATCGTCTGCACACCCATCGTGACCTCGGCCATGATCCATGCTTGGAGCATCTGCACGATCGTGGCCATGTCGCGCTCGGCCAGGGCAACGACAGGGCGAGCAGGAGTCACTGCGCCAGGGAACAAGGGATTACTGTTGGTCCCCTGCTGGGCGTGCTGCAACTTGGTTGTCGCCACAGGGTCAGAGAAGATCTCCTGAGACGGCTTGGTCAGCGTCACACCAAGACCATTGGACTCCACATCAGAAGTCTCGATGACCCAAGCGGCGAGGTCACCGGTTCGGATGTTGATCTCGTCAGCCGGCGCGCCAAGCGCCTCTTTGATCCGTCGCGTCGTCTCCGTCAGCGGCGCCCAGTTACCCGAAGCATCGTCACCCTCGACAGCGAACCTGTCCGCCGCCCGATTGCCGAGGTAATCATCGACCTTGGTGTTCATAAAGGTCATCATCGACGGCGTGTCCACCGCCATCATGGCGAGGTGGAGCATGTTCTGCACGTCGATCGTGTCCACGTCGACCACGACGATGTCAGCACCGTAGGCGCCCTTGGCGCTGCGTGGGGTGATCGTCGCCATCAGGGCAGGTCCACTGCGTCATCGGGCCGCACGTAGTAGGGGCGCCCATTCAGGACCGTCTGGTTGAACCCGTTGAGCAGGCTCTCGCTGTCAGCGATGATCGAGGTGGGGGTACGAGCACCGATGGCGCCAGCACCCGCCTCGTCAGGAATCCCCGGAACATCGTCCCAGTCCTGCTGGGGAACCCGGAGGGCGATCTCGCCACCGGCGATGATGTGGAGCTCATCGAGCCCCTCTTGGATGAGCCTGAGGCCATACGAGTGCATCGCAGCCTCGTCGGCCGTCACCGACAAGATGTACCGACCCATCGCCAGCTTGGTGGCAATGGTCTTGATCAACATCTTCTCGTGATAGACCATCGAGTCGAACGGGAGCGGAACCTCGTACAGGAGGCCCAGCTTGCCGTCGATCTCGTCACACGCGTTGCGGATGAAGCGGTTGAGGTCGTCGGGGGCGGCGTCGACCACATGGGGAAGAGTGATGTCGGTTGTGGCGCAGTAGTTGACTTCGTCAGGCATCTCTCACCTCCAGAGCAGCTGAGCCGACCGCAGGATACCCCACAGTCGGCTCAGCTTCAGCACTGGTCTTCCGATCAGAACTCCTGGGGCGTCTCCGGTGCCGGAGCGGGCGGAACGTCACCCGTGAACACGGGCGGCTGCTCCACGACCTCTTCCGGGGGAGCCGGGGGCACGTCGATGGGCGCCGAGTCACCCTCGGGCACCCCGGCCCCACCGTCCTCGGTGACCTGCTCGACGGGAGCCGGTTCGGACTCGACGGGAGCGGGGTCGACCGTCTCACCCACGTCATCGGGGGTGTAGGTCGTCACGGGGGGCTCCGCCACCGGGGTGTCCGGTTCCTCCGTGTCGATGACCGCGCCGTCCTCAGTGATCACGTTGCCACCGGGGACCGGGACGTTGGTCCCGGCGTCGGCGTAGTACTCCGCGGCCGGAACGATCTCCGGCTCACCCGTGATGACGAGTGTGACCTCGCCGTTCGTACTGGAGTACTCGCCGGGCTCGGCGTAGCCGGTCGGGTAGGACGAACCCGCCACACCCGCCTGCTGCTCCGCCACTCGCTTGGCGATGTTGTCGGTGTCGGGGAACGCCCCAACGAACTCGTCCTGCGCCGAACCGGCACTGGTCGTGTCGTTGCCGAGACGCTCTCCCTGGTCGTCGCTCATGGTCTAGTACCTCTCGATCGTGGCGGTCAGGACGGCCCCGTCAGGGGAGGACCGTCATGCTGTAGGTGAGCTCCATGTGGGGGAACACCGGGAAGGCCTTGACGCCCGTGCCCCGGTCGGTGCCCCACGGGTCCGTGGACTCCTTCTCCCACTCGTAGAACCCCGGCTGCCAGTTGCCCTCGGGGTGAGGGCTCGTGAGCGTCCGGCCGAAGCCGATGGCGTCGTCCAGCGTCGACACGTCGGCGGGGTCGGGCAGGAGGAACACCTTCTTCTGGTTCAGGAAGCGGTTGTTCGTGATGGTGGTCGAACCCACCGTGCGAGTCCGGTACACCGAGTCGTACTCGATGAACTGGATGCCCGTCTGGCGCTCGATGACGGCCTGCGCCGCCGACGGACCCCAACCGTCGATCAGGTACTTGGGGTCGATCGGAGTGCCGGTGCGCTCGGTGGCGCCAGTCGTGGTGAAGCCGTAGCCAGGCACGGCGAGGCCGGATCGAGCGATGAACTTGCTGGAGTTCATCAGCGAGTTCAGGACCTTCTTCGACGTGATGGCCCTCGTGATGCGGACGCCGTAGGTGTCGTACATCAGCTGCTGGACGGCCAGGAGGTCACCGATCGGATCGGAGGTCGTCAGGTCCCAGGTGCCACCAGCGGGAGCCTGGTCCGTCTGACCACCCGGCCGACCGAAGTCGATCGAGAACTTGATCTTCCCGTCGTTGTAGGTGATGCCGGAGGTCTCCAGCGCCGTCATGATCAGCCACTCGATCCGGTTGTCGAGCTTGGCTCGCCGGAGGGTGGCGTCCCGAGCGAGGCGAGCCTGGAACTCGTCCCGGTTGGACTGGATCGTGACCGGCATCGGCCATCCCGGCGAGTTGATGCCGAGGCGGTTGGCCACCAGGAGGGTGTCCCGGTACCGCTGGACATCGCTTGCCGAGTAGTGGTCCTTCAGCGACCAGTCGATGACGGCCGCTCGACCCTGACCCCCGTACAGGAGATCCTTCTGGGCGAGCTCCGCCTCGGCGTCCTCGGCGCGAGCCGGAGCGAGGCCACTGGTCAGACCCTTGGCGTAGTCGAAGATCACCTCGTCGGTGGCGACCTCCATCCATGGGGCGAGCAACCGAAGGCCGATGTGCTCCTGGGGCGGCTCCAGGTCACGCAGGGTGCCGAGAGCGACTTCCTTGCGAACCAGGCGAGCCTGATCGAGATCCGGCATCTTGTGTGTCTCCTTCGGTGATCAGCGGACCAGCAGCGCCAGGTTGGCACCGCCGCCGGTTGCGAGCGCGTTCTTGGTGGTCGTCGTGGCGGCGATCCAGGCGCCGGAGGCGACCTCGAACAGCCACGCCCCGACCACGGCTGCCTCGTAGGCAACCGAGATCTCCACGTCGTGGTGGTTCAGCTGCCACGGCAGGAAGGTGTCGTTGACGCCGACGAGGTTGGCGACGGTCTGACGACCGTCGGTGGCCCCGGCGTCGCGGGGACCGACCTTGCCGGACTCACCCGTGGAGGTGATCTTGGCGATGCAGGTACCCGGCTGGAGCACCTTGGTCGCCGTGTCGTCGATCGTCACGGCCGGGACCGTGGACGCTGCGATGGTGTAGGACTCGAACTTGAGATCCCTGGTCGAACGCAGGTAGACGTTCTTGCCGAAGGGGGTCTTGGCGGTCGAGTCCTTGCTGAATGCAGGCATGTGTTCTTGTTCTCCTCAGGTCAGGCCGTGCGACCGGCCGCGAGCTCCTGGCGGCGCTTGAAGGACTTGGTCTCGGCGATCTGCTCCGGCGTCTTGCCGCTGGCGCGGTGATGTTCGAGGATCTCGTCCAGTGTGGCGATCTCCGCCGCGACCGGATCGTGACCACCGGCGCCGAACTGGGCGCCCTGCGGGCTCTGACCCGCCTGTGCGCCCTGGAAGCCCAGCACGGGCTGGACCGGGGCCGCTGCGGGCACCTGCGGGGCCGGGGCCGGAACCTGGGCGTAGCCGAACTGAGCGGCCTGAGCGGCCTGCGCCGACACCTCGGGCGACAGGATCGGCGCCGGGGCGGCACCCTCGTACACGGACCGGAAGGCCGCGAACTGGGCATCGTCCATGGTGGCGACCGCCGCCTTCATGGCGACGCCCTGCTGGGCCACGATCTTGTTGCCGTGGACGAGGGAGTCCACGAACGTCTCACGCCCGAGCTTGACGGCGTCGGACTTGAACCGCTCCAGCTGGTCGATGTGACCCTGGATGGCCATGGCCTCCGTGGTCACCTGACCGTTGATGCGGTACGCCTGTGCGGCGCCAGCCGGGACCTGCTCGACCTGCGTCTGCGGAGCGACGGGGGCCGGAGCGGGCGGGGGCAGGACTGCCTGCGGAGCAGGCGCCTGCGGGGCGACGGGGGCCGGAGCCACCGCAGCGACGGGCTGCCCGGTGGCCGGGTCCACCACCTGTGGCACAGCCGGGGCGGGCGGCGTCACAGCCGGGGTCGCGGGAACCGCGTGAGCTCCGGGCGCCACACCTCCGGGCGCCGGAGCTCCGTTGCTCGGGACCGCCACGGCAGGTGCATTGCCACCTGCCGCACCGGGAAGGTCTGCCACGGGCGCTGGCGCACTGGGAGCTCCCTGCGGGATCGTCTGAGTGGTCGTGGTCATGCGGTCGTCCTCCTGACCTGCTCTGTTGTAGGCGCTCTGTTGCGTCGAGTCCAGCACCTCTGCCTGGATTCGCACTGCCAGAACGGCGGGAGGCTCGGCACCGGCATTCCGGTAGAGCCCCTCGACTGCCGGGATGTCCACGAAAGCCAGGCCGAGCAGAACGGGGGAGAACGTATCTCCATCGTTCGTCTCGTACGGGCCGATCTCGGAACTGACGGGACCCAGCGTGCCCCTTTGCCACTTGTTGAAGGCGTCGGGCTCCGTCATGGCGAGGTTCGCCATCAGGTACTCGCCGTCCACCCACACGCTCTCGATCCAGCCGACCACGTCGCGAGCCGACCACGAGTGGTCGATGCGGACTGGCACGCTGGGGAAGATGTTGCTCTGGCGCAGCGCCTGGTAGTTGGCGGCAATCGCCTTGAGGTCTGCAACCGACCACGTGCGCTCGCGACCCAGACTGTCCTTGAAGGTCCCCGCTCGGAAGATCTTCTTGTTCTGGATCATGCCAGTGGACCCAGCAAGGCTCCCCAGGAGGGGAGTGGTGGGGATCTCGATCTCGTCGGAGAGGTAAGCCACTGACGGCATGGCGGGACAACCTAGCCCGTCGGGTTCGCTTCTTCCAGCACCCTCGCCAGATCGGGCTCCAGGTCATCCCCGGTGGTGTGAGCAGGGATCTCTCCGCCCACCACGTTGATCGTCGTCCAGCGGTAGCACTCCCGGCACTTAATGCGGACAGACCCACCCCTCTGGGCCGTGTAGACCGATTCAGTGATCAGCTTGCGACCCCGCCAAGCGCGGATGTGCACGTAGGCCATGCCATCCGGTGTCCTGCCTGCCACGGCCAGGAGTGGCTCGTGGTGGCAGTAGCACCGGATCTGAACCTCATGCTGCTTCGATGGCACCGATCACCTTCGCAGCGATCATCACGACATCACCGGGGCTTTCGAAGTCTCCGGTGTCCATGCCGTTCAGAGTCTCAAGTGCACTCTGCACGTTCGTGGCCTTCTGACCCCAGTGCATGATCTCGGTCGCCGTGAGGGGACTGATCTGGACGGTGCCGGAACTCCACGTGCCCCAGAGGTTCTGGGAGATGCGGGCAGCGAGCGTCCCTGTCCGACTACCGGGCGTCGGGGACGAGCCCACACCTCCAGGGCCATCAGTGCTGCGATCACGCTCAGTGCGATCGCGATCATCTTCCTGCGGCGCGTTGGGGTTGGTCGGCTGGACCTGACGGATCTCGGTGAGATCCATACCCAAGGCTGTGCCCATCTGCTCAAGGTCGGGCTTGGCGATCCCCTGTCGGAGAAGTTCTGTTGCGATGGCGCGGACGGTCTCAACGTTCTCCTTCCCGAGCTTCTTCGGCACCCACTCGCACCGAGGAGCCTTCTCGCTGAAGTTGATGGCCTTCAACCGCTCGCAGATGTAGCGGTCGACGTACTCCTTCATGTCCCCAAGCAAGGCATTGAGGAACCACATCCAGGTCTGCACATGTTGTACTCCCAAATTGTGGGAACCCACATCCGCGTTCCGCATGAGCAGCAGGGGCGTGAACAGTGCCAGCGAGATCTCTTCGTCCAGGCGGGTCAGGTACCGCTCGAAGTCGACACCTCTCATCTGCGATTCCAAGTAGTCGATGTCCCACGTGTACGCCTGAGCACCCGTGCCAGTGCTGGAATCCCGGTCCGACGGCAGGACGACGGCGCCACGGTTCCGCAAGTTGATGAGCATCGTCTCCATCAACTGCTTGCCGGTCCAAGACTTGCCGTCCGGCTCCACGATCGTCTCCTCGAACGGAGCACGACCGATGGGGAGTGGCTCACCGAACCGCTCGAAGTAGCGGTTCGTGTAGATGTGTATGACGAGCGAGAAGTACCACGGCATGAACGCAGCACGCAGGAGCTTCCGCCCACTCATGTCGCCCTGCTCCATGAGGAGGGGATACCAGAACGAGTTCAAGGCGGGGATGTGGCCCCAGCCGATCTGGTCGATGCCGTCGAAGGTGTACCAAGACCGCTGGCGACCGGCGATCACACCATCATGCTTCTTCCACTTCACCTTGGCCTCGGCCGGATGAAGATCCTTCACCTTGTTGATGATGGTGTAGCGACCCTGAGCGTCATTCTCGAACTCGAGAATCGCAGGGCTGTACCCCGCCCAGAGGGCGCTGCCCATCGACCGGATCAGGCGCGTCCAGATGGCCCTCAGGTTCTCCTCGACCATCTCCTTGATCCGCTTGTCATCGCACTCCACGTGCCAATCGGCCTGGTGGATCATGAAGGTCAGCGCCGTCAGCGATGCGTTGACCTGAGGATGGAACCGCATCGACTCGAAGTCGTCCAGTGTGAGGGTCGATGTGTCGAACCCGAGGATGGCCTCCGAGCCGAGCCCCAGCTTGAACATGAGGCTTCGATCGGGCAGTCCCGACCATGCACCCATGCCTTCGCCCTTGTGGGGCTGCTCGCCCTTCTTGAAGCTCGAAACCCCGGTCAGGTTGACTGCGCCTCGATGATCCACTTCTACCGTCCTCGTGATGGTGGGCGCCACTTGGTGGGCTTGCGAACTCCGGGCAGCCTAATCGCCGGTCCAGTTGGGACTGTAGCTCCCTGCGACAGCACGGGCGTGGTGCGGTCCATCGTTGACGGCGCCACCCCAGTGTTCTTGTGAACCTTCGTGAAGCGCATGATGTTGTGCACGACACCAGCAAGAGCATCTGCAACATCCTTGCTGCCGTCTAGCGGGTGGTCGATCTTGGTCCCCAGATCACGCAACGTCGCGAGCTCCTTGCGGAGGATGTTGATCGGCTCCTCGTCGGGACGCATCCGAGCCATGACGGCAGGCATGTCGACGCGGCCCTCGTTGATGGCCTCACGAAGGTCGTAGTAGGGGATGACCTCACGATCCATGGACAGGATGTCGGTCTTGAAGCGCCGCTTCTGAAGCTGCTGCTGCATGTCGGTGCTCTGGTAGGAGTCCTGAGTCACCATCTTGATCTTGAACTTCAAGTCATCACGCAAGTGATACAAGATGTGACGAACCGTGTTCAAGTCAATCTCGCCACCGGGCGGAGCAGTGATCCGCATGGCTAGGTCGATGAAGATCCGCGGCTTGAGCTCGTCGTCCACCTGTAGGGCGCCGGGGCTGTGGCCCATCACCAGACCCAGAGCGTCACCAGTGATCCCCACGTCGATGTGGACGTAGCGCGGCACCTGATCAGGCGCACGGAACCACTCAGGCAGTTGGGCGCCCTCCGATGTGCAGTCCTCTGTGGCCCATCGAGTGACCGCGCCCTCCTTCCAACGCTCGATGGACTCGTCCACTCGGTAGATTTGCGAGATGAAGGCATCCAGCGTCGTCGGCGGGATTCCGGCCAGGTCGCGAAGAGCCTTGACGGGGTCACTCTCGAACTCGACGCGGTACAGCTGTGGAACCTCAAGGAGAGTGTCGCTGGCGCCACCGAGCGCCTCGCCCATCTCCTTCGACAAGATCTTCTTTCGAGCCATGTCGTAGTAGAAGCTGTTGCGCGACCCGTCAGGCAGCAAGTAGTTGTGCCACCCCTTGGACTCCCAGATGGTGAGCTTGACGGCGTACGCCGTCGGATCACGAACAAACTCCTTGTAGTGACGGTTGGCGAAGCCTTGCTCGGACTTCATCTGCCCGACACAGAACACGAAGCCACGATCCTCGAAACGAGACGTCACACGATTCGAGATAGTCGTGTTACCGGTGAAGTACACAGACCCATTACGTCGAGCCAACCAGGTCTTATTCTTGACCCTTGGACACCAGATGACGCCCTGGACCACCTTGGTCTCGCATTTAGCGTCCTTCGCTACGGTTGCCAACACCGGAACTTCAGACTTGCGAAGCCGTCGAGCCAATGTCATCTGATAATCAAGTCGAGGTCGATGGTCGCGTCCCGGACGGATCGACACGGCGTGACCGGCACGAATGCAGGCGTAGGCGAACTGCTCCGCGTGACGTGGATTCTTCTGAGCCAACTTATCTTCACCGCAGTTGTCCGCAAGAAGTGAAACTTGGATAAAGAGCTCCAATTGATCCTTGGTCAAGGCATTCAAGAACTCATAACTTGGCACTTTGTCCGGCGCGTGCGCCAGCAACATCTTGGAAGCTACTGGCGTCAAATGGAACTCCAAAAGCTTGCGATTCAGGTTCTCGCGCCAAGTAACCGCATCAGTTGATTTGCGCTTCCAGGTGCTCTTCGCTCCAGACAGCAGGCAGGGCTTGCATCGAGACTGTTTGCCGTCTGTCGCCCTGCGATTCAAGTGGAACTCACTCTTATCCTTCAACGTGCAACACGCATTACACATCTTGGTGGGTGAGTCTGGGTCTTGATATGTGCGGAACGACTCAACAGGCTCGCCAAAGACCGAGCTCAAGCATGACCGAATCCGATCAGCGTTGACACCCGGCCGCTGGTAGATAGTGACGTTGCCCTGACGCTGGTGATGGATGTGCCCCTCGGTGTAAAGCCAAGCAACAAGCTCGACTAGGGAATCAGGGATCGTTGCTTCAGCTGGAAGATCACTCGGCAGCGCAGCGAGAACAACCTTATCCGTAGTGGTCAAGGTTTCAGTCGTTCGCCAATACCGCTCACCATTCGAAGCGACGACCGGCCACCTGTGATCGAGGGTAGACAAGGACGAGAACCTCGGGTTCTCGATAAGCATCATCTTCCGTCTCTTGGAGGGGAACACACACACTTCCTGAACCGGCTGCCACTCCGAGAAGCCAGTCTCATGATTGAGTGTGAGGATTGACTCTCCCACCTTCAAGTCGTCATACCGCTTCCAACCTGAATCCGTGAGTATCTCGGTCTTGGCGTCTACACAGTAGCCTTGTTCTGCGTAATCCTTCTCCTTGGTGACCTTATGTGAGTCAATCTCATCCAAGATGCCACACAAGATGTTGAATCCCTCGAACGAGGTCTCCGCGCTGTCTCCAGGGATGATCCAGATAGGCTCGTCGTGCCCATCAACAATCTTCTTGAACCGGATCTGATTCACGAACTTCTTGTCGTAGGGGTACTTCTTGAACCAGTCAGAGTTGTCGACTCGTGCCTTGATGTCACCGAAGATGACGCCCCTGGCTTGCGCCCCCGAGGTGGACATCATCATGACAGCGATACGAGAACCAGGGAGCAGGTTGAAGAACTTCTGTGGATTCTTCAGGCAGAGCAGCCAGTGGACCATGTAGCACAGCGCGATCGACGCCATGGTCGACTTACCGGTGCCGATGCCACCCGTGAAGATCGCCTTCTGATACCTGGCGATGCGGTAAGGATTGGGTTCTTCGCCGAAGATCTCCACGAGCTCGGGAACCAGCCGATCACGAACCATCGAGCGGATGTCGAGGTAGCCGGGACCGAGGAACTGCTTGATCGACGCCGGTCGCTCATCGAACTCTGGATGATCCTTCAGCCATGCGATCTCCTCGGCAATCCTCGCCAAGAAGTTGGGCTCCGCATCGGGAGTCCCTGTCATGGTCACCGCCGCACAACCTCAGGGATCGCCGTGGCGGTCGCTTCGATCGCCACGGGCGCGTCGTTGGCGATGCCCAGCTTCGCCTTGATGAGCTCGGGGGTGATCTGGTCCATCGTGTAGCCCTCGGCCTGTAGCTCGGCCACGGTGGCAGCGACCAACTGCTGCGGCGTGGCGCCAGCGACGATCTGGGCGTTCTGGGCGCCGACGTTGATGGCCACCTTGGCGCCCCCAGCCAGTCTGGGGTCCAGGAGCTTGGCCAGCTTGTTGCCCCGGTCGAACAGACCGTGGATGATCTTGGTCACCTCGTTCGACAGACCGGTGTCCACGGCTCTTTCAAGGTTACCGGTGTCCACTTCGGACTGCTCCTCTGCCTTGAGGAACCTCTCGGCACGATCGGCCTCCTTGGCCAACAGGTTTCCAAGGCCACCGATGATGGTGTTCACGTCTCGTGTGTTGAACTGTTCAGCAAGTTCACCCATGTCTGACTCCGGCAGCACGCAGATCGAACTGGAGCGGTACAACCTGCACCGCGATGCCAGGGAACAGTAGTCGCAAGCGACCAGATCTCCAACGAGCAGGTTCGGCTTCTCCTGCCCCCGCATCGCCAAGGCGTAGCGGCGCTTGCCGGGTAGCAGTTCCGGCGCCGCCCCCATCCGTGCAACCTCTTCCGCCCACTCGGGTGCCTTCTCGGGGCGAACCGGGTGCACGCCAGCGTTCCAGTTCTTGCTTGCCCAGAAGGTCGAGGCGAGGTTGAAGTGACGCCTTGTCTTGGTTCCCAATGGTCCGGTCTTAGTGATCTCGTCAATCGAGAACCCCACCAGTCGAATCCACTCCCTGAAGTTCTCAAGTTCCTTGCGGGTCCAACCCCTCTTGGTCTCCACCTTCGTGAACATCTTGCCGTTGGGCAGGAAGATGTAGTCGTCGTGTGACTTAAACACCCCGCCGTCGAAGACCCCGCACATCATGAGGTCGATCTGGGATGGCGTCTTGGGCTCCGCCATGTAGACGAACTGACACCCGCCGTGACTCGCCACGAGCCTGATGCCCTCGATCACCTTGAGTGCAAGTTCCTTCTGGAACGGGAGCACGCAGATGACGACGCGCTCCTGGTCTGGGTCCCAAAGCGTCTTGTTCAACGACAGCTTTATGCCCAGCTTCAGGACGACGGAATCACTCGAAGCGAGCTCGGCAAGTCGGTCGATGCCGTCGGCGTAGTGCCACACGGCATGGAGCTTGGTTCCAAACTCGGAGTACTCGACAACACGAGTACTCCACGTGACCATGAGGTTGTCGTACAGGTCACCGAAGGTGTCGCCCTCCTTGAACCCTGATCCGACAGAGGAGCGCACCGCATCACGCAACCCGAGACGACGCATCGTGTCAGGGTACTTGAATGGATTCGACACCCAGAGTCTCATGCACTCCTGCCTAGATCGAGGCCTGCCCCACTCGGCGGGGAAACCGAGTGGGGCAGGCGGGGCACCGCTGGGCGAGGACTTGGAGGATCACTCGTTCCCTGCTGTGCGAACTGTAGACGCATCGGGCTCAACTAAGCAACGTCTTGGGGCATGTAGTCGGGATGCACCAGCCAGGCGGTGCGCTCCTTGACGGGCTTCGTGGCGGGACGTAGGTCGTCAATGATCGCCCCCGAGTTGATCAGACCCATGATGGCGTCTGCAAACTTGATTCCAGCCTTCTTGTAGAAACCGGGCATCTTGTTGTGCAGGGTGCGCCGCTGGACGCCCGCCGCACCCGCCTCCTTGACCTTTTCGAGTATCCAATCCTCGAACTTCGAGAAGTCGCTCTGGACGATCTGCACCCCGATCTCCTCAAGTGATGCGATCAGGTTGTCGACGTGCGCCAGCGCCTGCTCCACGTCCTCGCTCACGATGTAGGGCCTGATGTCCACGTTCCCGGCGATGCGGTTGATGGTCATGAGGATCGTCAACTTGCGTACCGTCAGGTCCACGCGACGCAACATGTCAGCGGCGTACTCGCCTCCGCCGCGTTCTATCTCCTTGATCCGGGCCTCGATCTGCACCCCCCACTCCTGGAACTTCTCCAGTGGCCCGTTGGGGATGTCCTGATCCTTGAAGTAATCCTCGAACTGCAAGAACATCGGCTTCTTGGGATTGACGGCGGTCCTGCCGGAGTAGGCGTTGAGGGCTCGCAAGCAGTCGTCGATGGAGCGCAGTGACTCTTTCACGACTTCGTAGTCGGCATAGACCTGAGAGTCCATCAGCACTCTCCGTCGAGGACGGCCATGGACGAACGTGAAGCGGTTCACGAAGCCGGACATCACGTCTCTGGCGCTGAGTAGATCCGAGATCCTCGAAGGCTGAGTGGTGGAGAGGATCGAGAGCATCGGACCGGTCACCTCGTTGGCTTCCCGCCCCAACGCTGCGGTGTTGGCGATGACCCTGTCTCGCTTGCAGTTGTAAGTCTCCGTAAGTAGTGGCCCCAAGAGACCGCCGCTTCGATTCACCACCGCCAGCAACGTACTGAGCTCGTCGGAGTGCATCAACGAAGAGCAGTTGGGGAGCTCCTTGAAGATTGGAAGCCCGGTGGACGGGTCCACGTCCTCGTGCTCGCGCTTCAGGTTGGCGATGAAGGCCTCGCCGGATGCCGGACGGTGGAGCATCTTGACCCCGAGGTCGGCATTCTCGGGTGCCACCTCGGACAGTGCGTCCCGCATCGGGTCGGCCACCGATGACTTCCGATAGCCGGATGGTCCCGACAGGATGGTCCAGAACGAGGGCGAGATATTGCCGCGATGCGACGTGTACTCGACGCTGCGACCGATCATGGCTCCGACGACCGTGTAGAGCGACCACATGTGGAACTCGTCCGGCGCGTCGTCCACGCACAGAGCCTCCATGGCAGTGCGGAGGGGTGTGTCGACCGGCAGGAACGCCTCCCAGTCGACACACGGGAACGACGGGTCGATGCCGAGCTCCTCGATGATGCCCTTGTCGACGGCGTCTTGGTAGGAGTTTGCGATCCGGGAGCGGGGCACGGCGTGGCCCCCGAGCTCGCGCTCGATGGCGAGCTCCACGGCCGGACTCACCTCAACGCCGTTCTCGTGCTGGATGTGAGCGTTGGCGACACGCACCTCACGGTCGGTGTAGATGGCGGAGATGATGTCCTCCATCCCCCGTCCTGTGTCCTCCCACGCCTTCAACAGCTGCTCGGCCCATTCCCGCTCGCCGCTATTGAAGTCAGCTGGCCACTCCACCACCTTGGGTTCGCTGGACCGTTGATCCGGTGGCTTGATCTCCTTGACGTACCCCCGAGCCGCTATGTCCTCGGGCGACAGCCTGAACTGCTCGGCAATGGAGTCGATGACCTCACGGAACTGGGTCGGGTCTGCTTGGAACCCCGGAACGTCGTACCCCCAGGCGAACGCCACCAAACTGAGGGCATCACCACCCTTGGCGCAGACCCCGCAATACCAAGTCTTGGACTGCTCGTTCATCCACGCCGATGGCTTGCGGTCGACGTGAGCGGGGCTGGGGCACCGGATGAAGGTCTCCCTTCCGCCCGACACATCACGCCCGACCCCGTTCTCCTTGCGGACGTAGGCGTTGTAGATGCTGCGGATGTCGAGGTTCTGGCGGATGTACCCGGCTACGTCAGGGTACTCACCAAGGTCAACGTCAGGAATGAGGTCATCATCGAAGTGCACTCCATCCCATGAACTCATGGAGCACTGACCGCCGCCTCTGATGCCTCGTTCTTCACCGCTGCCCCCAAGTCTACCATCAACCCCATTGCGGGCGCAGCACCGTAGCAGTATCCCAGCGCGATCGCGCACGCCACCGCCGTCAGCCACGTCGGCTTCGCCGCTATGACCTGCTGGCCGGTCCAGAGGATGTGCCCAGCGCCCTGCATGTCGCCCAGGTGGGTGGTGAGGAAGTCCCAGTCTCCGGCCATGACGTGGCCCTCAATGGCCGACCGATAACCGATCAAAGATGAGTACACGCAACCGTCACGCATGTTCTCGGGACCGACAGCGGAGCCGCTGACACCGAGGCACAGCATGGCGCGGCGGTTCGTGCCGGGGTCCACGCCGAACGGCAGGCGGATCAGGTTGCCCAGGCTGCCGCCATGGTGGTCCTGACGGGGGTAGCACTCCAGATGCCAGTCGCCGGACAGGCCCTGCCAATGGCCCCGATCTGGGGGAAGCCCGAGCCGGTTGGCCACGCCCCAGCGGAACATGGCCCGCATCGGGAGGGAGTCACGCCGTTCCGGGAAGGCGGCGATGGCATGGACCCCCTTGCCACCGGTCAGGGTGACCATGACGCCTTGGCCGTACACGAAGCTCATGGCCCCACCCACGGCTAGGCCCAGATGGGCGAAGCGGTTGGTCTCGATGATGTCGCCGTCGAGGAGCTTGCCTCGCAGTGGCCCGTCGGCGTCGATGTCCCCGACCACTACGCCGGTCTGATCGTTCTCGTCCAGCACGTAGCCACCGAGGAGGTGGGACCCACCGAAGTGCTTGTAGAAGTCGTCCATAGTCAGCTGACGGTCCTCGGCGGTCCACTCTCTGCCGGGACGACGGACGGGGACGGGGTTGCGGCGACCAATGAAGCACTGCCCGAGCACTCGCACGGCGGCGGAAACAGCCTCGGGGTCGCTCAGGTCCGGGAGGAGTCCGGGCTGGACCCACCAGGGGAGATGTGCCTCGAAGTTTCCCCCCTGCGGTACTTGACGCTGAAGTTCGGGTCCCCGTGCGACTGGGTGTCCGGCTTCCACTCCAGATTGAAGGTCCCGTCCGGCAGGTACATCGGATTCGGGTTGTACCTGTTGTACACCTCCCGGAACTCCCGCATGGCCCGTCGACGTTCTCGGTACCGCTTTACGAGGTCCCGGCTGCTGAGCGCCGCCCCCAGGATCGCCACCCAGAACGTCAGCACCGTCAGGAGTCCCAGGAGCTTCATCCAGATCAGGTTGCCCTTCTGGAGGAGGTAGTAGCTCGACAGGATCGCCATCGCCGCTGCCCACAGGTAGTTGAAGATCCAGACCAGCTGGGACTTCCGTCTGGGCCTGCTCAGGTACTGGCGCAGGTGGTGGGGGCGGTAGTCGGACTTCATCATCTTCCTCCAAGTCGTCCAGCAGAGAGAGTCCATCTGCCGGTCTGCGGCTCTTGGCCACGGTCATTCCTCCAAGTCTAGTGTTCTTGTATCCCCTGCACGCCGCCGCCATCCCCAGCATGGCGTCCGGGCGGGGTCCCCCTCGGCCTCGCGAGTGTGAGGGGGACCCCGGTTCCAGACACGGCTATGGCAGCAGCATGGGTCGTCACCCTAGCCGGTGGTCAGGCGGCTGTCACGGATCACGTGCCGAACCAGATGCGCCCGAGAGACTTGCCGAACTCAAAGCAAGGCTCAAGGATGGCCCAGGCGAACATCAGGAACAGCATGACTCGCAATCCGGGCTGCATCAGGTGTCTCCGATGAATCTCTCCATGATCTTGTTCACCACTGGCTGCGGATCTTCGTAGTACTCGGGCCTGCCGGTGCCGGTGAAGATGGCGGGCAGCTTCCAGCCCTTGTGTCCGGTGAACTCCTCGTCGTCCCAGTGGATGAAGAACGAGTTGACCGGGTACTTCGGGTTGCTGATGATGACGTCGGCTAGATCGTACTCGGCGCTCCACCCTTCTGGAAGCTCCAAGGTCACGACGGCCAACGCTGCCTGCCGGTACCGCTCGGGGATCAGACCCCAGGCGCCCAGCGCGAGAGCGTCGAGGGACCGATCCAGGGTCCAGCGATCGTTCATGTCGGCGGCGGCACGCAGACGGTCCCACGTGTCGGCCACATCAGGACCGAACTTGTCGCGCAGGTGGTACTCCATGTCATCGGACCGCCACGGACTCTCGTCGGGCGGGTAGTCCCAGAGCTCACCCACGATGACGGCCAGGTTGTCGAGGTCAGACATCGAGCTCCACCTCGTACATCAGGGCAGGCTTGGCATCCGGGCGCAGGATCGTCGGGAAGCCAATGGACTTGAACATCTGCGACACGTCGGGGTTGGCAGTGACGATGCCAGACGGCCTGATGCCGGTGGCCTCCTCGATGACCTCGGCCTGTGCCAGCAAGGCAGTGACCTCGGTCAACAGGATGGTGGCCTCGTTGGCGGACGATTCAGACATACCCCCACCCCTCGGGCAGTTCCGGCAGCGGATCGACGGCCACGAGGGTCGGTTCCGGGTCAGCTTCGGGCACCCGCCACGCAGCTGGGGTCCCATCCGGGTTGCGCTCGGTGACGATGGCGCCCTCGGGGATCAGACCGTCAGCGACGAGCTCATCAGCGATGTCATCAGCGTCCTCGATGATCTTCTCGACGGTGGTGCCCCGCTCGTCAGCGAAGTCCTCGGCGTTGTCGATGACGTACTGGACAGCGTCCTCCTCGGGCAGGTCCGGCACGACAGCCAGCGTGGCCCGTGCGTCAGCGACCATCTCCTCGTCGTCCAGCCCGTCCACGAGCTCGTCCAGATCGGCCCCACCGAGCTCCATGTAGGACTTCACCTCGGCCACGCCCGACTTGATCGCCTCCATCATGTCCAGCGCCGTCTGACTGCGAGTGGGGTCGTCTGCGACCGTGAGCACCGCAGCGGGGAAGTCGATCACGGTGCCCTCGGCCTCGGCTTCGAGCACCTCCTGGATGCCCTGAACGATGAGCTCCTTCTTTCGATCCTCCGGGAACTTGCCGACAGGGCCGGAAGAAGTGGGGGTCGGGTGCAGTGCGCTGGCGAGTCTCTCCTTCTTGGGGCGCCCCCGTTGGCCGGTCGGGACTCCTTCGATCCGCTGCAAGTAGATCACGTCGTCTTCGACGGCGGTCCTGATCCGAACGTTGCGCTGGCGGGCCTTCTTCAAGATGCCCCGCTGCATGTTGCGAGTCTCCAACTCGTAGTCCACTCCGTGCTGGAGCTTACGCATCTTACCGTCGAACCATTCATCCCACGGGTACTTGGACTTGCTTCCGCTGCCGCGGGCGCTCCGGGCCGTCTCCGGCCACTCATCAACGACTTCTGCCATGGTCGTGCCTCATTGTCGTGCGGGTCGGCGGTGTTGCCAACGGGACCACCCTATAACGCGGTCGGTCGCACCGCAAGGGTCCACCCAGGAGGCCGATACAGCGTCTGGGCGGACCGGCGCTGCATAGGGCTCGACAGAGTCGAAGGACAGCCAGGGCCAGCTAACTTCGGCCGAGGAGCCGCGAATCTCACTGAGCGTGGGGAAATCCGGCGAAAGCGAGCAATCCGACCACTGAGCGTAGGATGATGGCCCCGTGTCGGCCCTAGCCGGGGCCGACACCCCAAGATGCCCGCGATCGCTGCTATAGGTGCGATCGCGAGCAAATTACAAGCGTGAATGTTGGCCCTTTTTTTTCACATAAGGCGTGTGGTGTGCCCTCGGAAAAGGCGAGAAGAGGGTCTGCATAACGCCGAAGCAAGGCGAAGGGTCCGGCCAGGGCGGGGGAATGAGCAAGGGAACATATCGTGAGGAAATATAGAGGGTACACCACCAAGGGTGGGTATGCAGGGCCATCGGGCCAACTTACTTGGAAAGCTAGAGTATAAGTAAGAAGAATAGTAGTAGTTCTTTCATATATTTACAGGCTTTCCGCCTTAATAGTTGCATACGCAAGGATGTTGGCCCTCGCTCAGGCCAACACGGGCCGACACGGACCCCTGGATCAGCCCTCAGCTGGGTGTAGACCAATAAAAGGGGGCCAATATTCCAGACAGGTTCCTCAGTTCGCGTGAGGGTTGGTGGCAGAGAGCACGCAAACCCACCCCCGGTCGCTGAAATGTGCGACCCTTCTCCACAGGTTGTCCACAGAAATGGGCACGCTCAATTCACAGGTTGTCCACAGATATGGGCACGCTCAATTCACAGGTTGTCCACAGATATGGAACTGTCTATTTGCATCCCCGATTGTGCTAATCAATGGGATGTTGACCGCACTCAATTCGCACTATGGATTGCCCATCAATGCCCCTAGTTCGATACTATGGATTATCGAACTACCCTACTAATTCCCTCTATGGAATGGTCCCCAGGTAGTGGACTACCTGATATGTTCTGGCGCTGAACTGTCCGAATTGGGTTCTATCGTTCCCCTAGAAACTGCCCGAATTGGGTATATGGAATCGTCACCAGGTCAGGGTTAGGTAGAATGGATCGGTGCTGAACTGCCCGAATTGGCCAATATAGAAACTGCCCGAATTGGGCACTATCGTTCCCCTAGAAACTGCCCGAATTGGGCGCGGGCACCTCCTGCCCCGCTGACCAGGTGTCAGTGACTGAACGGTCACTGACACCTGGTCATCCGTATCAGGAATGATTATCATTATCACCACCAGGTGGTCGAACATCTGTTCGGTTTGGCCCACAGATGGCCCGCGATCGGCACCGTCCGGAACGGGCCGATCGCCCCTAACCTGCCTAGGTGGCCGTCTGCTGGCCGCGGGTACCGTTTGGCAGGGTAGGTGCCGGACAGGTACTGCACGCGGCGCACGCGGCCACCTAGACCGGTCTGGTGGGACGCGGGTGGGCGGCACCGTTCCTGCCAACGGTGGCCGCGGGTCCGGACGCGACAGTGCCCCGGACCACGTGGTCCGGGGCGCTGGGCTGGGCTGGGCGGACGCGACAGCGCCCCGGACCGCGTGGTCCGGGGCGCTGGGCTGGGCTGGGCTGGGCTGGGCGCCTAGGTGTTCAGCGATCC
>OFQZ01000122.1_pt1 | contig 30462 bp, 49 predicted proteins | sample 1543011 | NCBI WGS metagenome assembly OFQZ01 (sample SAMN07774216, study PRJEB24372) | wastewater metagenome | isolation source: Exp Tend NO 0WW | collected 2016-02 | reverse complement strand
GGTGTTGTCGATGTCCAGGTAGGCTGCGTATTTCTGGGCGGCGGCCAGAATAGGGCGACCAAGGGTTTGGATTTCCTTGAGTCGCTTGAGCTCTTTGGTGTGCCCGTTCTGCGCCTTCTCAGCAGACGCAAGGTCCGCATTGACCGAGTCCATGGCGGCCTGCAGCTCGGCATTCTTGGCCTTCACCGCTGGCAGGTCGCTGAAGTCTTGGCCGCAGAAGCCGCAGTTGCCGCTGCTCAGTTTGGCCTGAAGCGCAGCGAACGTGACGTCACCCTTTCTGAGCTGCTCACGCGCCGCGTCCAAACCTTCTTGAGACATCTGCAGGGCTTCCTGCCACTGCTGCGCAGTGCCTTGGAAGTACTTGACGCCGTCGGCCTGGTTCAGAGGCTCGCTCAGCGCGGCGTAGGCTGCTGCGGACTCGCGAACTTTTGAGAGGTCAGCCTTCTTCTGCAGCAGGTACTGGATTTCTGCGTCGGCGTTGGCCGGTGCGGTCACCGAGTTGGCCAGCAAAACCTGCTGTGCGTCGAAGGCTTGGCGCAACCTCGCCTCGGCCTGAGCCGTCTTGGATGTCAGAGATTTGAACTCGTTGGCCTGGGCTCGCACTGAAGCGTCGACTTCCTGCGCGGCGGCCTGCGCTGCACGAGACTTGTCAACCTCAGCCTTGGCCAACGCAACTGTGCTCTCTGAGCCCTTGATGCTGGCACCCAAGGCGTCGAAGTCAGGCTTGACCATTTCCCGGGTGCGCTCCAGGCGTGCGCTGGCAGCGTCGATCTGGGCCTGCGCGGATGCCGAGCTGCCCAGTGTCAACTTCTCCTGCATCAGCTCGATCAGGTTGTCGATCTGCGAGAACTCTGCCAGGCGCTCGATCAGCTCCGTGGTCGCTTTCGGGCCAGCCTCCAAAGCACCTCTGATGTCCAGTTGAGTGGACAGCATCAACTTGGCGGCGCTGTTGGCGTCTACCTTGAGCAAGCGGGACATGAACGCGGTGACCTCTGTCTGCCCGGTCACCATCTGGTCGCCGTAGACACACTCGGCCCCAGGCTTGCCACGGGACACCGTGTAGTTGACGCCGTCCACAGTGAGTTCGAGGACAACTTTCAGGGACGCCACGGGTGAGCCCCAGGTCACAGCGTCTTCAAGGCTTGAGCGGATCGCCTTGACACCGAAGAGGGCGTAAGCGATCGCTTCGATTGCTGTGCTCTTGCCGGCCTCGTTGCTTCCACGGATGGCAGACAGACCTTCACCGAACTCGAAAGTGGCGTCAACGTGTTTGCGAAAATTTGTGAGAGTGATCTTATTCAGCATTTTTAAACTCCAACCCTTTTCTGAACTGTGCCCAGCCAATGAAATTGCCGCTGGCACCGAAACCCAAGGGGCCTGCACATGCTTGATGCTCGACGGGCGAAGAGTGCATCGGGACGCTGCCAACCAGGCGCTCGTACAGCGCGAGGTCTGCCTCTAGAGACGGTGAGGCGCCGTCATGCGTTAGATACGAAACCCTGGCGCAGCGGGCTGCACTCATCTTGGCCAACGTCGTTGGCGGGTAGGCCACACGCTCCTCTGGTGTCACATACGGCAGGTGCCAACCAAGCTCGTCGTAAGGTGTGTTTGGGCGCCTGAAGGGGATGCTTTCGCTCATGGCCCTGGCCATCGCCTGCGCCAACAACTGGAAGTGCGGCTCGGCATCCTTGTGGTTTCGCAGAACGAAGAAGTTCTCCCACTCGGTGGCGGTGACGATGGTTCGCATCCACTGGAAGGGCTCCAGCAGGCGGTTGGCAACCTGCTTGTGAACCCCTAGACCCATCAGTTGTTGGGCCCGGTTTGCGGCGTCATTCGCAGCCTTCTTCCAGACGTCGATCGCCTCCAGCATGACCGGGTAGGCGACCTCGTTGCTCGCCTGCATACCGGGCTGGTTGGCTCCCCAGTGCATGGGGACGACTGGGTCGTCTCGAACTTGATCAATCATCTTGGCCACCGGGATGGCGCGGGATGACATTGCGTTGCGAGAGAAAACCCTGTGAGTCATGAACTCCCCGTGAATAAATCTTGGGTAGGACAGCTCAAGTGTCGTCAGGCGGTTGCCGCCCGGGGACATGGAGTCTTCGATAATTTTTGCACTGATGATCATAGGGAATTCCAGAAGTTGGTTGAGATGGGTTGTGCGTGTGCGGCAAGCTTCAGCGGGTCGTCACCCGTCCAGACGCGGCCGTCGGGAGCGATAAGGGTCCACTTGTCGGTGGGTGGGAATGACTCTTGGACCTGCTTCATCTTGTCAAGCACGTCCTTCATTGCTTGCAAGGTGGGCACTGGGTTCACCACCGGGTTGTTGGACGACGTTGCCATGTTGGCCAGGAACTTGGTTCGTTTGGTGTGTTTCATTTGGGTGATAGTCCAGTTCAAGTTGGGCGCACTCGGCGCAGACAATTGCCCGCTGCGCGAGAGCCTTCTCGCAGCAGCGGTCGTAGGAGATTCGCAGGGTCACATCTCCCCCGCCAAGAGTTTGCGAACGCAGGCCGCTTGGTCTGGGTCCAACGTGTCGATGAGCATCTGCAAAACACCCACCGATCGGATGTCTTCGACCGATGCAGCCAACTCGTCAGCACCCGCCACACCTTCAACCTTGACTCCGTTTGTGACAACGAAAGCCTTGGAAATCTGTCTGAACTTGCTGATCGCCTTGATGACGCTGGGCGCCTCCGCCGCCGTAGCGTCCCCACTGACACGGATGAAGAGTGGTCCGTCCGGCGCCTTTGCCAGGTCACGCCAATCGACTTCACGGAAGCCGCCGACGTCGTCCTTGAAGGACCATGTCGGCACCAACTCCATGTCGTCGCCGTCGATCACCAGCGCGTATTTGCGGCCGTCCTTCTGGCCTTCGCCGTGGACAAGGCAATCCGAAACGGACTGGCTAAAGTTATTCCCGACGATGATGACTTTGTCGTTCATCAGGGTGCGGCCCTGGTGTTCGTGCCCCAAGACCAACGTCATACGCTTGACAAGCTCTTTGGCCTGGGCTCTTGTGATGTTCAGCGAGTGGTCGGACTCCGCCGCGAAGGTGTTGTCGAAGCAGCAGTGAAGTGCGAGGTACTTCACACCGTCAGGAACACGGCCCAACTCCAGATCAAAAATTTCCTGGTTGGAGCAGTGAGGCAGAACGTAGATGTCGTCGATCAGCGTTGGTTTCGACACCAGCTTAAACCTCGTCGGGTACTTCATCTCAAGGAGGGCGCCGATAAAATCCACCGTACCGAGTTTGCTGGAGTCCTTGCTAACGTCGTGATTTCCTCTTCCCCAGACGATCTCCTTGTCTTCGTTCTCCGACAGGAAGTCGTCGGCCGCCCGGTAGATTTCGATTGCTTCGCTCAGTGGCACACTGTACTGGTCGGTAAGGTCGCCATTCACAATCACACGCCCACAGTCGAGCGTCACAGCCATACCCAGAAGCTCCCTGTGTTTTCGGTGGGCATACGCCCTCAGTTCTTCAAGGCTCGTGGATGTTGTCCCGCCTGTTCGGTTGACCCCCAGATGAAGGTCGGATATAGCTAGAGTTTTCATGTGAGTGATCCTTTCTGAGCCCTAAGAGCGTTGAATAGTTTCTCTACCGACCATTTATTTTTCAGCCTGTACCAAAGCGCGTGGTAGGGGAGCCCGCTTAGCTCCGAGGCCACTACCAGGGGTACCTGAGACCCTTGGTAACTGACCATCCGGTTGCTTGACTTATTCCTCTGGTTCTCTTTGCAGGTGACCCACCTACAGTTCTCTTTGCAGTAGCTCCCGTTGTTGTCAATTCGGTCAATTTGGGCGTTCTCGAATGGGCGGTCACCCATGTCTTCGTAAAACAAGTTGAAGTCCAGCCACCTATCGCAAACAGATATTCCTCGTCCCCCGTACCTGTGGAATGCTGGAGAAGTTGGGCTTAGGCAACGAGCCTTGATTGAGTACCAGATTGCATAGATGCTTGTGTCGGTAAGGCCGTGCGTTGTGGCCTTCTCCGACCTATGCTCTGCTCTAAAACAGCCACAGCTAACGGTGTCTCCTCTTCTAAGGGAGTCAGACCTTACCGACTTCTCCACCCCGCACTCACAAACAACTCTCCAGTAGCAGCCCGGCCGCCTGGCCCTGTCCAAAGCTATTACCTTCAGTTTTCCAAATACGCGCCCGGTTAAGTCATGCACAATTTTTGCGCTCATTTTCGTTTCCTTTCGATCTTGTCTTGTTCAGCCATTGCCACGAGCTCTTTGTGTGGCTTCTTTCGTAAGGTCTGGCACGCTGGGCACATGCTTCGTCGGGTGCCAGACTTCAGGTGGAACATGTGCTTGAAGCCCTCGTCGGGCTTGAAGGTCGAGCAATATGCGCAGTATTTGTCTTTCATGCGACCTGCCTCGGGAAGTCGTGGCTGACGCTCGCCAGGGCATCCCCGCACGTTGTGAACGTGGGCACTTCAGTCAAGTTCCATGAGCCTTTGTCACCGCCTTCTGCAAGGTACGGAACACCTACGCAGCGCCACTTCTTGAGCGTGCTGTGGAAAATCAGGACGTAGCTCTCGCCGCCGCACTTCTCGCGCTTTCTCAGGCGTGGGAGTTGAGGGACCTTGTCGCGCGCCAGGCGGTACTCGTGCTCGGTCTGCTTGACTTCGATGAGCCCGTGGCTTACCTCATAAGTCCCCGAGCAGAAGTACTCAAAATCAGCCGGCGCGGACTTGATGATCCGCCCCGCAGCCTTGGTATCAACCAACCGGTTGAACTCTCTGTGGGTGTCCATTGAGGCCCACCACTGCAGGTAAGCCTGCACCTTTGACTCAGCGTAAACGCCACGATTAGCGAAGCCCATGAAGCGCCTCCCGTCTTGGAAACGCACTGGCCATGAGGCTTCGGTGAATCTGTTGTCGAAGGCAGCCGCAGGACAGGCTGGAGCCCGCCGCCAAGTTCTTTGTCAGTACCTTGCGGGTGTTCCCGCAGTCACAGACGCAAGTCCAAGACTTGCCGTACTCTTTGCTCAGGGTCCATCGCCCTATCTTCTGGTTTGTTCTCATTCTCAATCTCACCTTGTTGTAGTTTTTGTGTGAGTTGCGTCAAAAAGCTTCCCTGTGAACCTCCGCAGGATTACGGCGGTTCACAGGGTTGCTGCTCAGATTTACGAGCCTCTCGGCTCGGGAAGGTCACCAAGGAAAGAATTGCCCTGGCCCCTCCTGCTGGAATTTTTGTGCCAACCCCCTACTGAGAAAGGTCGGCCACGCACATGTCCAGCTCGCGCACCCGTCAATGTCCCCGACGGGCAGGGTGGTGAGTGATCATCTGTTCATCCAAGACCGTGGGTAGAGGCGGGGCCCAGAGGCAAACTTCCCCAGGGCATCCCGCATTTCGTTGATCTCAGTGACAAGTTTTAGGGTGAAGTCTTTCTCCTCTTCCAACTGCAGGGTGAGGCGGCCGATGATTTCGTCGCGCAGGTCTTTGGCAGGCTCGTCGAACATGGGTAGTTGGTTCATGACAAGTCCTGTGGCAAGCGGTGGGACACGTAGGTTGGGAACCTTGGAAGGAGTTTTGTGCCGTGAGTCATGGTCTTTACCTTAGCCACATGCCCCACGATTTCGTGCTGGTTCGCGAAGTAGTGGGCAGCCTCCTTGACGGACATCTCGCCGCTGCCAGCCGTCACCGCCAGACCCTTGGCGAACAGCAGCTTGCCAGTGAGTGGGCAATGGAAGTCCGCCAACATCGTGCCCTGAATGGAGCCGACCTGGCCATTGGGCACCATGCCGGCCTGGGCACTTGAGCGCTCGGTGCGCCCCAGCGTGTTGGTCTTGGCCTCGTTCCCGTTCTTCTGCCCTTCGGTGACGCCGGTCACCAGTATTTCAAAGTCACCCCAAGGCTTAACACGCCACAACTCCTGACCTTTCTTGGTGGCGCGGCCCTCTTTGTAGACGGCGTCGGGGTTGCGGATGATGGTGCCTTCGTAGCCTTGTGCGGCGAACTCGGCGATGTAGTGGGCCAGGGTCTCAGCGTCCGAGGCCTTGTACATGGGGACCAACCGAACCCGTGGGTGGTTCAGGTTCGTGACCTTCACGTCAAGGCGTTGGTAGCGCTCAAGGTAGTCCAGCCCGACCGTCTCCGGCGTGACCAAGTCAAACACCCACCACGTGAGGTCAGGCATTACCGTCACACCCTTGAAGCGCCCCATGGCGCCGGTGGTCAAGCTGCACAAGCGTTCAGTGCTGTTGGGCTTGTCGCCCAGGATCATCTCTCCATCGAGCCCGACGAACTCCGGCTGGCTGAAGTACTTGGTAATCCCGAAACCCTCGAAGGGGTCAAGGCTGCGGCCCGTCAATGTGCCCTTCAGGTTCAGCGCCCTGCACCCGTCTATTTTTGGCTGCACGATGCAGGGGAACTTGACCTTGTCGAGGATGGCGTCTTCTGCAAGTTGAGGCTTCATTTGACCTCCCGAACAGCGTCTGCCAAGTTGTTGATTGCTCTGGCGATCAGCAACATCCCGTCGTAGTGCTTTTGGCTCGCAAGCTCCATCGCACCCATCCCCTTGGTGGCCGCATCGCCGAACCCGAGCCTGCGCCCAAAGGCTTCCATTACCTGGGCGTGGTCGGATATAGCCGCCACCATACTTACGGTCTCATTGAATGGGGTTTTCGACGAGAAGACTGCGCTGGTGGAGTCTGCAACTGCTTTAATTTCTTCCATACTAATTTCCGTTTCTGTTGTTGTTATTGGAAAAGTTTTGCGATGGCCTTCTTGATGACTTCAGCATCGGGCACGGTGCCGATGTCTACATCACAGGCGAAGGTCTTGCCTATTGCGATGGAGCTTTCCAGCGGAATCTTCATCGTTGAGTACTGGGCCACCATGCAGGCGTGGGCCTCAGCAATGAACTCGGCGGCCTGGTCTTTGTGGGCCGAGAACACCAACTCATCGTGGATCGGGCACAGGAAAACGGCGTCGTACTTGCCAGTCACAATCCCAGACTGCCAGACGCGAGCCATGGCCAGCTTTGCCATCTCGGCTCCACTGGATTGAGTCCAGAAGTTGCCAACCTGGCGCTCGGCTGAGGCGCGCTCCCACTTGTTCTCGTTGGAGAGGGCCTTGGCAAGGTGCCTGCGGGCGCCCATCATGGTCTGTGCGTAGCCCAACTCGTAAGCCTGGGCCTGCACACGCTTGCTCCACACGCCGATACCCGGGAATGCTTCGTCCCGCGCGTCGAGGAATGCCTGCGCGATCGACTCTTCGCACATCATGGTCTCGGCAATCTTGGGTGCCATAGCGCCATACTGCGAAGCGAATCCCACTGTCTTGGCGTCGTCACGCAGCTTCTTTGCCTTCGCCGCAATCACAGGGTCAGCAGACTTGCGCATTGCTTGAAACTCTGCGTAAGAGACCGCCTGACCCCACATGTAGGGCGCTGCTGCGATGGCGGCAAGTGAGTGCATGTCGCGTAGGTTGTCGCCCACGTAGCAAGATGTCATGGCCTCATCACCAGACAACTCAGCACCAAGCCTCAACTCCTGACCCTGGAAGTCCAACGACACCACGACAGCGTCTCTGTGGTGTGGCAGCAACACCTCGCGGAACTTGGCACCGTCACCTTTGGACGGGAGCTGCTGCACGTTGGGGCTGCTTGCTGAGTAGCGCCGAGTCACCGCCTGGGCTTGGTTCAGGGACGGGTGAATCCGGCCGTCGCGCCAATGCGGGATCGCCTTGTAGGTCTTGTAGAACAGGTTGCGCCGGGTCTGCACTTCCTTGATGTCCTTGTAGGCCTTCAATACCTTCTTGACTTCGTCGGTCAGGTCGTCCAGCGCCAAGGCTGTGTCCACTGCGGTGTCGTCGGTGGAGGACTTGCTGATCAGCGCGTCATGTTCCTGCGGGGTGAACTCGACAACCTTGCCGTCCTTCTGCTGGCGGCGCTTCTTGAAGGCTGACACCATCACCTCGTCATTGCGCTGGTTGTCAGTGAGCTTGTTGACGATGCGCGGCGTGATGCCCAAGGTCTTGTAGAACAGTTGCTGTATCTGCTTCGGGCTGCCGAAGTTGATTTTGGGTTCGCCAGTGAAGTGCTGCTTGATCAGGCTGTTCAGTGCATTGACGTCGTTCTTGGCAATGATCTCGGCCAGCAGGTCGGTGATGCCGTTGTCGGGAAACTGCTCTCGGATGTCGAACGCGATCCCGTCGAGCTTGCGCTTGCGGGTGGTGAACTCGTCACCCAACAGAATCGACACCGCCAGCTTGGCGTCCGATGGTTCAATCGAACCCTCGAACTCTGGGCACGCAGTGCCTTCCCAACCCTTGGTCATCAGGTACTCGCGCAAGGTCTTCCATGCGGCGTCGTAGGTTGCATCGTCGCGCTTTTCCATGTCACGCAGAGTGGCTGGAGAAATCTTGATACCCTGCACAAAGGCAAGGCTGGTCAAGTATTCTGGGAGCGTCTCGACCTCCAGGTACACATTCCAGGTGTTCTCCAGGTCCATCACAAATTTGTAATGGGTGTGCAGCGCGGAGGTGCAGATGGTGTCATCTGCCCCGTAATCGAAGACGTCATAGGCTGGTAGTTCGCGCATTTTGTACTCGCGCGTCTCCCACGACTCGATGACAGCGGGGATTTTGTGCAGTACGTATTCGACAGTGATCTCGCCGGTGTCGGCGTCAATCGACTCCTGTGGAACTTGCTCTTCTGAGGCAGGCACCAATTCTTGGTTGAATGCCTTGATCACACGCCCACCTGTCAAGGTTCCTACCGGGCCCGACTTCTGGGTCGTCTCCTCGTAGGTTGCCTGCTTGTACCCGAGGTGGTGCAGGCTGCGCTCCTTCAAGCCTTTCTTCAGGTTCTCGTCGGTGTAGGACGCGCCGACCTTGGTGTCGATGGCGTTGGGCACCATGCCGTACCACCCGTTGTCCTTCCACTTCTCGCCCCAGGTGCGGTAAAGCACCGAGAACTCGAATTGGCGGTTCTGGATGACGGTGTGCATTTTGTCGCTGGGTATCAGTTCACACATCTCCCGGCACTGGTCGACCGTGATGTTGTCGGTGTCCGCATGGTCCACGCTCATGTAGACCGTGTGCTGGGTGTTGTCACCGAACGTCAAGCTCATGCCAGTCAACTCGTGACCCAGAACGTCGATGCGGTCGGAGTCCGGGGCCTTCTTCACCGACTCCAGCCACTCGTCAGACTCTTCCGACGATGAGGTTTCGATGTCCAGCGAGACGAACGGGGAGGTGCCCACCACGTGGGCGAAACGCTCTTTGACACCTACGTAGTTCTTGGCTGTCACCAGCGTCTTGGTGCCGTAGAAACGGCGGAGTTCAGGTGATTGAAAGCCCTCAGCACCCCACTGCTTGACCATCCCAGCGCGCACCTCCAAGGGGCGGTCCATCGTGTTGATCTCGTCGGTGAACAAGCTGGCCACGCGCCAAGAGGTGGTGACCATGTCCTTGTTGTCCAGGACCTTCTGCAGTGACTTGAGATCGCCCACGTTGTCTTTGAGTTCGTGCAGGCAGCCCTCAACGATCATGCGCTGGAACTCTTCAAGCGAATCCACACCGAAGATGCGAACCAGGTCACACCAAGCGACGTCACCGAAGCCCTTGGCGCCAGGGATTTTGTCGGAGGTGTCACCGACCAGAGCCTTGTACAGGGTGATGTACTTGTGGGGGAACGGGCCGTAGGGGTTCTCGTTCATCTTGCCTAGGCGCCACACGTGGGTGTTGCTGTCCACCAACACGGTCAAGTCGCCGTCCGAGGTGATCACCACGTTAGGTTCGTTGCGCAAGGTCTTGCACAGGTAGCCGATGACGTCGTCAGCTTCGAAGCCTTGCTGCTGCACCACGTGGGCGCCGAGGTCCAGCATGCCTTGGGTGCAGATGTCGCGCGCCAGGTTGAGCTGCTCGCTGACCTCTGGGATTTTGCTGCGGCCCTCCTTGTACGAGGGCAAGAAGGCTTGGCGGCGCAGTTTGGCGTTCTTGCCGTCCCATACCAGAATCATCTGGCGCGGTGCGATCTCGAACTCGATGCAGTGTTGGTCGATGGTGGCGAAGAAGTCATCCACCCCGTAGTTGGCGGAGTTAACCTGAACCTTTCGCCCCTCTGGAGTTATAACGGTCTTTCCGTCGTCCCTGTCAATGCCGCCCAGAAGGGCGGAATTCAAAATTGAATTTCCATCAAGGATTAATCTCATGTTTTGTTCTTCTTATCTGAGTTGTTTGCGGGAGCCCCGACACGTTTGCCGTCGAGGTAGGCCCTGCGGTCGCAGGACATGGGCAAGACTCTTGGGTCCAGCCACGATGGGAACGCACTACCCTGTGCCACCTCCTGCACCACCCGAGTGGCCACGCAGTAGGTCAGGGAGTTGCGTGTCTTCAGTACGGTCAGCGTCCCGTTGCGCTTGCCTTCGGACAGCCAGCCGTAAATGAAATTCTTTGAAACGGTTCCCGTCAACGTCGTTGCCGTTGCCGCTATCAGCCCAGCGCGCGTCTTTGGCGTCTTGAGCAGGGCCATCAACATCCGGTTGGTCTGGCGCAACTCGGCAGCTTTCGAGACGGGTTTTGTGGTCATCTTCCGACCCTTTTCTCCAGGCGCTCCTGGCAGTAAAAGCAGCGGATTCGACCCATCTGCAGGCGGGCCATGGGAATCTCGTTTCCGCAGTCGTCGCAGTCAGTGTGCGGCCATGTTCCGTCCGGGTTTTGCACCTGCTGTGGGCGCATACACCATGAGGCGTTTTTGATGGCGTCGTTGGTGCGCTGCTGGGTAAGCTCAGCCGCCGCATCAAGGTTGTCGGCGCCGTTCACTCGTTGCTCCGAAGGATGTCGACGATCTTTCTGGCCTCCCACTGGAGCTCGCCGAGGGTGCCGTCGTTGTCGATCTCGACGTCAATCAAATAGTCGGGCAGCGGCTTCTCTGACTCATGCTGGCCAGCGTCACCGGCAAGGCCTGCGCCGGGCCGGTTGATGCGCACCACCGTCCCACCCAGTCTGCGGATGGCGTCGGCCTCATTCTCATAACGAACGTCGCTGATGACGGTGTCGGGCTTTCCCCGGAACTCCCAGTCTGACAGCGCGCGGTTGATCCAGATGTCTGGGCCGACGGCCTCACGCAGGGCCTTGCCAACATTTTGCAGGGCTCGGCGCCGGGTCATTCCAAGGACTTCGCAGTGCTCCTCCTTGGTGACGTCGTCAAAAAATAGTTGCGCGTCCTCGTGGGCGAGGTACGCCGTGGCAACCTTCAGTGCATCCGCAAATGCGAGGCGGACGAAGCCCCGCTTGATGCAGGCCAGGGCGAAGGCGTCTTTGCCGCTCCTAGCGCGCCCCGTAACTCCGATAAGTATTGTCATGTGCAACTTTCTTGTTATTTTTGTTGTGCAACATGTTGAAGAACCGCCGTACTACGTAACCTCTCGCTATGGAGGCAATCGTGAACAGCGCTGTGATGCTGAGGTTTTCGACGAAGCTCGTCTCGATACCCCAAATCGGTTTGACAGCAACTTCCCAGAGTGCAACGGACACGCCGAAGCCGACGGCCGTGCCCACCAGGGTCTCTACCATGGAGTGCTTAGCAGTTTGCATACTGCAACCTTTCCCACTCCTGCTCGATCAGCTCGCGCCAGCGCTGCAGGGTTTCTTCGCGGGTTACGCGACCTTCCTGAAACAGCACGACAGGACCGAACAGCTTTTTGAACCGGTGAGCGCCCATCAAGCCGGGCACCGCCACCTCGTAGAGCCTTGGCACCACGTCCAGCCCGTCTTCCAGCACCTCAGAGCACTGCTGCACCGCCAAGGTGGCACGGTCGAGCTTTTGGGAGCCTGCCCGGCTGCGCTTGAGCAAGCGGTCAGCAATCTCCGTCCGGTTCTCATACAGCCAGACGTCGTTGATGACTTCTTCCTTCAGGCCCAGGGCCAGAAGGTTGGCTGCGTACTGCAGGGCGGCGGGCAAGGATTCGCTGATGTGCTTGAAGGCAACAAGTTGCCTGTTTCTGGTGCCCGTCGCGGGGAACGGTGTCACTGGCCAGCTCGCATCCGTAGCAGGGGCCTTGGCGGGCACGATGCGGCGCTGAGTGTTGGACCAGCACCCCTCAGAGGTCACCTCGATCAACCCGTTGCCGAGCCGAAGGCAGACACCATTCGAGCCAGAGTAATCGAGTTCCGCGCCCAGCCACTGGCTCGCGGCTGCAAGGATCAGGCCAGGGGCGTACCACTGGTCAGCGTACTTGAAGTGCGTGAACTGGCGACCGGCGTCGGTGTACTCCCCGTAGATCGTGGAGGCTACTCGGCCCGGGTTGGCTACGACACCCAACTCCTGAGAGACGAACTGGTCGTAGGTGGCCAAGAAAGACTTGATGGTTGCAAACGGCTTTGGCAGAAACCACTGGTAGACAGGGAACTGCTTGCCTGGCGTGAACAGGTCGAAGGCTGGAAAGGTCACCGTCTCCTGCAAGCGCGTCGTCTCAAGCATGTGGACGTAGTCCGCATACTTGGTCAGCATGCCCCGCTCAAACAGGCCCTGCGAGATGTCTTGCAGGACCCGAAAGAGGGAAGCCTTGTTAAGCAGATTCGAGGACCGCACGTTCGCCATCCAGATCACGAACCACAGCACGGAACGAGTCGAACTCGCCGCCGGGGTATCGTTTCAGGAGCTTCGCCATATTGACCGCCTGGATGCGCTCGTAGTCGTCGCAGGGGTAGGGGCCGGTGATGTTGGCAAAGTAGGCGAGGACGAGGGCGGTGTTGAGCACTGCCACGAGGTCTTTGGGTTGCTTGCCGTACCCGATCCAACGCTTGGAGTGGTCCAGCAGTTCAGTGCTGAGGGTGTAGACGTTGGTGCATCCAGTCCAGGGTTTGGCGCTGTCGAGGTCGATGCTGACAAACTCCTCGGATTCAACCGGACGCCCCAGGACGTCTTCGATCACTTGGCGCAGCGCCACAATGTAGAACTGCATGTCGCCAAGTTCTTCGAGACCGTTTACCGGGTCCTTGGCGAACTCGTACTCGTGAATCTCGGTGACGATGCCGAGGACGGCATGCGTGAAGTCGCTGGCGGGGGTGCCGCTGCGATTGAACAGTTTGCGGACGAACTGGTCGTAGGTGGGGATTGTGTTTTCACTCATCTTGTTATTCTTATTTGAGTTGAAGGGATAGAGTATAGCGAGTGTCCATGTCCAAGTCAGCCATGTTCTCGCTCATCCAGCGTAAATAACTTCGCGGTGTTTTTGCGAATGGTGTTCCTTTCCATTTGCCGAAAGGCACTGTCTGAACCTCCATCGGCTGGAGCGAAGCCTCAGCGAGTTGCGGAAGAGTCATGTTGGTTCTGTCACAGATATGACGGGTCAACCAGTAGGTGGCCATGATGTCCGCCATAACCCGGTGAGCGGTGCCCTCACGAGGAAGGTCAAGTGCAAACTTGAGGGTGCTCAACTGGTGATTGTCTGAGTCAGGGTAGAGCCTTCGAGCCCACCGTAAAGAACACAACTCCGTGAAAGGCCCGTCAACGTACTCGCCGAGGAACCTGACGTCGAAGGCGACTTTGTGCCCAATCAGCACCGCAGGGCCTGCCAACGGTTTGCCGTAACAGCTTGGATCGTCTGCAGAGAACCACTCAGCTATTGTTGGGTAGGTCTCGCAGTCCTTGTTCGTCAACCCGTGGATGCCTGACGCTGCCGGGCTGATTAACTGCTGCGGGTCGATGATGGATTCCTGAGACTGCAAGATGTTGAAATCCTCGTCAATCTCGATGAACCCTATCTCACAGGCTGCAGCGTTTGTGTCGATGCCTGTGGTCTCACTGTCAATTACATAGTACCTCATGCGTCCCTCGGAGTTGGTTGAAAGGTGTGGAGCTGAGACTTGGCCGATAGGTAGGCCGCGTAGGCCTCTTCTTTGGAGTCAAACAGCCCTATGTGCTTATGCTTCCCTGCGACCCCTATGAACGCTCTCCACTTACTCCTTTGTTTGTGCCAGGTTACCCCCTGTAACCCTGTTCGGTTGTGGGATGGCATTGGCCTGTTTTGGTGATTCTCCGCATGGGTGCATGGGCGTAGGTTTGAATACCTGTTGTCGCTGCGTACCCCGTTGGCATGATCCACCTCATGTTCAGGCCACTCACCAGTCACATACAAAACCGCCAGTCTGTGCTCTGCATATCTGAAGCCCATGAACCCGATGTAGCGGTACCCGCTAGGGCGGTTACAGCCAGCCCGCGAACCAACCGCAACCCTTCGGAGCCCCTTATTGATCCACGTAAACACCCCAGTCTCAGGGTCGTAGTGCATCAATTCCTTCAGTCGATCTTGCGTGAGATCGTTTCTCATCTTCTTCTCCTGAAAAGGGGCGGACCTTCGGGTCCGCCCATGTGGCTTAGATTTTTGCCGGCAGAGTGGCTGTCAAAGAAAGCTTTGTCCACCGGTTCGTTCCTCGAGAAGCCACCTCCCTTACTACAAACAGGGAAAACGGGTCTTCAGGCATCACAAACCCCGGCAGGCCCATCGAGACACAGCGGGCCGTGTCCTTCAGTTCCTGCTGGTAGCGCGAGAACGACGGAATGCTCGTTTCGCTGAGGGTGATCTGGATCACCTTGCCGACGGGGCCGTCACCAGAGTCGGTGGCCAACAGGGCGCAACCCATGTCGATGAACTCGCGCGTCTTGGTCGAGGCGAACTCTTCCTCGGTGCGCAGGTACTCCACATAGTCCGCCACAGGCTTTCCAACCCACGACTTCAGCTCCTCGCCAATGACGTTATCGAGTGTCTTGCCGTCCTTTGAAAACGCGACAAAATCCTTAGTCGATGCTCCGCTTTCTCCCGGGGACACCTCGTAGTGACGCCCCCAAGAGATGATGCGAATCTTCGCCCAACGGCCCAAGTCCTCACCGCCATCGCCGGATTCAACGATAGAGCCGTTGTTGCCTTTGAACGTCCGGTAAGTGCCGTAGTCGAAGGAGCTTGCGTCCTTCATGTCCTCGAATTCACGCTGGAACTGCTTGGCCTTTTGGGCTGCGTCCGCAATTGACAGAGACGTGGTCGCAGCCTTGGTGATCGCCACCTCAGCCACAACTTGCGCCTCTAGCGTTGGCGCGGCAGCGACCACCGTTTCAGCCTCTGGAGCTACTGCTTTCGCAACACGCTCCTCAACTGCTGTATCACCTTGAGCGGAGGTGGTGGGTTCTTGCTCGAATGTCGGCTTCTTGAGTGCCATGATTATTTTTCCTATTCAAGTTTCAGTTAAAACGTTCAACGAGCGGATTTGCTCTTGAACTCCTCAATACCTTCCGCCACCAACTTTTCCAAGTCAAAGCGAAAGATTCTTGCCTGCCCGCTGGTTCTCAGCTTGCTGGAAAGACACATTTTGTCCACCACCGCAGGGTTCTTGCCCATTGCGGAAATGAACGCATCCTGGTTCATGTACAGGGGTGTGAACCCCTTGCGCTTGGCCCATGCAAAGTACTTGACGAAGGACTCCCTCATCAGTATTTCGATGTAGCCTTCGCCGACGATGTACTCGTAGCCTTCACGCATAGCGAACTCGCTCTCAGAGTCCTCGGTGCGTGACATGAGCGCCATGTCGTTGAGTGCCTTGGAGGCCTCACTCATGGCCCCCAGGTTGATCTCTGCTTTGTGGTCGTAGATCGCGCCCTTCAGGGCATCCATGTCAGCCTTGAACTCGCTGCCGAACACCGCTGCAAGGGTGTCGTCAAGGTAGTCCAGTCCCGCCAACACCACTGCCAGGTTGAACACCTGACGGTCGTGGATGGCCTTGTCGAACTGGCTGCGCAGTGAGGCCCGCAGCGGGTCAAGCACTGCCCGGCGGGAGTCCGTGGTCTCGCCCAGGGAGCGGCGCAGCAGCAGTGCACCCAACCTTGGCATGAAGTCCACACCGGCTGACGCATGCTCAAACGCCTGGGTGTGTGCTGCGCTGTCGGCCGGGTTGAACGCGATAGGCAACGAGCGCTGCACGATGGCTGTCTGCATCTCCTGTGACTCACCCAGGAACGCCGTGGGCGCCGAGTAGCTGTACTGGGTGATGTCGCGGAAGGATGTCTCTGAGCCGCCCCGGTTGATACCGCCGCTGGCACCGTGACTTTGGTTGTACAGCATACGGAAGTGCTGCAGCAGGAAGTCCCAACGGGCCTGGCCGATCTCACTTGGTTTGTACTCGTCAAGCACCAGCGGGATGCTGGCGGAGCTTGTCCACGCGCCTTTCAAGGTGAATGGTGTCGAGCTGTTTGGCGAGCACCCTAGCATCACAGGGGTACTCGTGACATGGAACATTCTCGTGAGCATTAACGTTGTCAGGGTCTTGCCTGAGCCAGCGGGTCCGTTGGGGTGCAGCAGGGGGAATTGCTGGTAGGCGGCTTGGTAGAACTGCTTGTGAAAGCAGCTCACAAACCAACCCAGCATCTGCGCTACGATCATTGGGCTGTTGACTGCGAAGAGGGAGTGCAGCCACAGGCGTGTGTCCTCGGTGCTATCGAGCACAGGGCACAGGTGGATGTCCGTCTTGAACACCGGGCTGTTGGCCACCTTGGGTTGGTAGGCGTACTGGACGCTTTGGTTGTTGGAGATGACCCCCTGCGGGGATGCCCAGATGACTTCCTTCTGGGTTTTGTCTTGAACGGTTGGGTTCTGGATTACGTCCAGGCCTTCTTTGCGTACGATGTAAATCACACGTCCTGCCTTCCGCGCTGAGCGCGATAAATTAAGTTGAACAACTCCGGCCTGGGTGTCGGAGCCGGAAAAAATCCCGCTGCGGCCTGAGCAGAATTTGCTCAGGTTGGCCCGGGAGGCGAAGGTGGGGAGTTCGATCAGTTGTCGTCCCATGTCGAACGTCTTGTCCACAACGACTTGCGCTTCGATTCCGATCAGCAAGCCGTCGTCGGAATCCACCATCTTGGAAGGCTTGCGAAAGGACACGTTGGACAAGTTCTTGACACCGTCCGCCGTGCGCTTGTGGATGCCCTTGATGGACAGGATCACACCCTCAAGCAGTGAGAGGTCGCCGGCATCCAGCTCCTCCTGCAGCTCCTTGGATACCTCGTCTTCCTCTTCGTCGCCTTCCGGGACAGAGCCCACACCGGCAGACTCGATGGCGGAATCAAGGTCTGCTGTGTTGGTGCCGGGCGCGCACAGGGACTTGATGCCACCACGGGAATAGCCGTAGCATGGGTTGTCGTGGGTGTATTCCCACATGCGCAGCAACTCTTCCTTGCGCTTGCGCGGGGAGTTGTAGCGCTGTGAGTCGCCCTGGTGGGTGTCGCACAGACCTTGCGCCAACTCTATGAGTTCTTCCCCGGTTTTGCCCAGGGCATTCGCAGTGATGGCCATTTGCATGGCGATGCGCTGGAAGCCCACGGAGCTCAGGATGTTCTCGCCATTGAGCAGCTTCACCACCGTTGGGGGGAAGGCGCCGTTGTGACGGGCCAGAAGCTCCTCATCATGCTTGGCCTTGGAGCGCAGCTTGATCTGCGTGTCCACCTTGTTCTGCGCTTTGGAGAACATGGCGGCCAAGTAGGTGCTGATCTCTGGCGTGGCGCGCGGCATCTCGTCACGAGGTGCTGCGGTGAGTTGGTCGTACAACTCTGGCGTCATGCCCAGAGCTTCATCAAGTGTGATCGAGACCTTGTACTTGCCTGTGGCTACGCCTTCCTTGTTGACCCGCTCTATCCCGGGTGTGCGCCACATGCGTCCCTGGCGCCCTGTGTAGACCCGCATGTCCATGCAATCCACCACCAACTCCAGCGCCATCTCCTTGAAGATGTACGGGAGGAGGGTGGTTCCCGCCTTGGGTGGCTTCACGATGAAGACCTCCTCGGGAATCTCCATGTGGAAGCCTCGGCCACCTGTGGCGTAGAGCCTGATGCACTTGAGATTGACGCCGTTTTCCTCTAACCTGGCGAGCAATTCGAGGAAGGGTGGGATGGTGTCCTTGATCTCGTCCGCATCCCAGTCCGCGTAAAAGGGGCCCGAATATTTCATTCGGGCGTACTCCTCGCGCCCCCAGTCCTTTTCTGGGACTGAATCTGCATTCAGGACGGTGACGAAAGCGGGCTTCGTCTCGGCAATTATTTTTGAACGGTGGGAGGCGAGCGCTTCATGCCAGGCGTCCTTCCCTCCGGCTTTCTGAAACCAAAAGAATTGAGGCATTGTAAATGCCTCTTCAAATGGTGCAGCCAGCGTGCAATTCACGCTTGGCTATTGGGTGTGTCTCCTCGTGGGGAAGTGACCCCGTCTCAGGGTCGTACGCAAATAGCTCGCGAGCGCGCTCGGCGCTCAGCCTTGGTTGTTTCATTTAAAGAGCCCATTTGTTATTGTTCTTATTCGGGCTTAGAGGATTTTCCTCAGTACCTGAGTTTCAGGTCCGGGAATCTCTCTCTAAATTTAGCTATCGTTACGCAATACTGATGGTCTTCGATCTGATGGATTTCCTTGGATCGAGTCTTCACCAATACGGCGTAATGGGACACGAATGTTACACCCTGATTGGGTGTTCGTACACCCCTGTAACGGAGTGTGAAGTTTTGAGGAACTTGCAGAAATAGGTCACGGTTTCGGTACCGCTCGGGTACCGCGCTCACTGGTAATTCGCCGTCTGGGTCGGTGATTGAGAGCCTTGGCCCATATTTCGAATCAATCTTAAGCTCGCCAAACGTTATTACAACTATGTCTTTAGGTCGCCCCTTAGACAATGTGTAAACCACCATATTGCGGCCCGGGAATGTGAACTCCATGCTCAGCGCGCCATAGCTATCGTAGACGCGCAACTCATCCTCTGGCATGCCATACAGCAGTTCCTCAAACGACGCTCTGTCGTCAAGGAACGTCTTTGGCTCAACCGCCATAGATCGCCTCTTTGAGGTCTTTGTAACCACCTTGAATGGAATTCACCATGGCATCGTTCTCCAGCAAATTCTTGAACATTCGCACCTGCACCGTTTTGTTTGCGACCCCGATCCTGCAGTTGACGGGGTTCTTTTGCCCATCACGGTCCAGTCGAGCAGCCACCTGGTAGAAGGGCGGCGCTACTGTTGGTGCTTCAAGTACCAACATGTCGCTGCAGACGTGCTGCAGACCATCAACCCCGAAACCTGCGCTTTGGGGTTGCAACAGGATGCACCTGCAATCGGAATCCTCTATGAATCGCCTGATCGCTTCTTGCTTGCCCTTACTCGAAACCTCTCCGTAGACTGCAACGGCCCCATACTTCTGGAGTTTCTTGAGAAGGTAGCTGTTCGACCTTATAAAGTTCGCAACAACCACTAATTTTGCCTCAGAACCTATCTCATTGAACACTTCGTCGATTAATTCGAGTGCAGCAGGCTCCCTACTCTCATCGTCGTCGAAATGTGCCCAATTGATGATGATCTGCTGCAAAGCGGAGTAGAGGGCCTGGGTCGACATTGCGTCGATCTCTCTCCCATCCTCGAATTCGACAAGTCTTTCCTGAGCGATCCTTTCGTAAAGCTTGTGGTGTGCCGGTGCCAGGTCGTAGACCTGGGTGGTGAATGTGATGGGTGGGAGCTGGCTTTGAACCTCCCGGCGCAGTATCCGAGAGGAGCAGATTTTCATGTTGTCAGCCAACAAGTCCAAGTTGTCCCACTCGATCACCGTCCCGTATTCGTCCTTCTGCTTGATGTGCAGTTGCTCGAACTGGTGCATGTTTCTATAGACGATCGGCGCCAACAACTTGATGTAGGCGTAGGCGTCAATCGGCTTGGTCAAGGGTGTGCCGGTCAGCAGTGCGAGGTGGTGGCCAGTCACCATCTCCCGCACCGCCTTGAAGGTCTGTGAGGTGATGTTCTTGACTGCGTGGGCCTCGTCACAGATCACGCCGTAGGTCTTGCCGTCAAGGAATGTCCGTAGGCGGTCAAAATCATTTTTGAGCAGGCCGTATGACATCAGGATGAAGTCCGCGTCCAGGCTCAGTTTGGCGCGCTGCTGCGGGGTTCCTGCGTACTCGACAACGTTCAGCGGTTTACCTGTTCGCTTTCGTTTGATGGAGCGCAGCCAGCGTGCCCACTGGGGCACCAGGATTGGCGGCATGGTGAGCACCCAGTGGCGTACGCCTTGGGTCAGGCTGTGGTGCAGGGCGTAATGTGTGGATGTAGCTGTTTTGCCCGTCCCGGGGTCATGGTAGAAACCATAGCGGGTGTACTCTGTGGATTCGTTTACAGACTCAACTTGAAAAGGGTAAAGCTCGAATGGAAAGTCGAACTCTTCCCTGACTGCTTCGTAGGGCGTCATGGTTTTTATCTTCGAGAAGAGGGTTGATGGGGCAGGGCGCTAAGGCCATGTGGCTGAGTCTCAGACTCATTTCATCTTGTAAATCTTGTAGAGGGCCGACCTGGTTTCCTCATGGCCTTCCGGGTCCAACTCCACCTCCTGCGGCGCCCCCCACTCGCAGAGCTTGTCTCGCTCCACGATGTTGGCCAGCCACACCGTCCCATACACCTTGAACAGGGGCAGGGACTCCAGCAGAGGCTTGTTGCGCAGCACCAGGTAGGTGAACCTCGGTGCTGGCAGGGTGAGCATGGACATGACGAGCTTGGTGGGGCACTCGTGAGGCGCCGCGCCGCTACCGTCAAGTCTTGCCTGCGCTGTGCGGCGCACGTGGGTGGTGAACAGTGGGTCTGGGTGCTCAAGGTGGGCTTCATAGTTGAATGAGAGGTACGCAAGGTTCCATATCTCATTCTTGTCCAGTAACCTCGACGTAGCAGGCCCCATCAATGCTCCGCCGACCTTTCGGACGTACTGGTCGCGCGGCCGGGGCGAGTACCTGATCATTTTTTGTACGGTTTCATTCATGCACACTCCTTCCTTTTAGGGCTACTTCGGATCACATCCTTGGCTTTGGCGATCGCCTTTTCAAGGGTGGCAATGGTACAGTTTTTGTACTGCAGGTCGTGGATGGCCATACCCAGATTGACGGCGCTCAGTTCTGGCCCTGTGAATACGTAGCGCCCGGTGCGCTTGCCGCGCTCGCCCATGGCCACCAAGGTGTTGCCGGCTGCCTCCAGTTCCTCGGCCCAGTCCTCGCCTACCTTGAAGTTGGCCAGGCTGCGCGAGGTGATGAAGGCGTTGGACAGAGTCTTGACATCATCTTTGGTACCCTTGCCCAGCACTATGCGCTCCAGGCTTCCATGGTTGGCGGTGTGAATCACCATCACGGTGTCAGCAGCATCGGTCACTGGGCGCATTCCGTTGATGACCCAACTCACTGGGTCTTGCTGGATGGGTCGGGGTCGGTACTTGGATCGTTTTCTCATGGCATCTCCGCAAGTAGTTCAGACTCAATCCGGGCGGCCTCGTCCTCGGTGAGCTTGCGCTCAAGCCATGGGGCAGGGTAGCCTCGTCGGTCAAAGACCGCCCACTCGACAGTGGGGTACTCTGCTTCGTAGCAGTCGTCGGGATCGCCGTGGGTCTTGGCGGGCTTGTAGCGCCCGTCGATGCGGGTTATTTCGGCCTGGCAGGGGATGCCGCAGATGGTTGTTTCCATGCTTGCTCCTACGACTTTGAAAAGTAGTCCAAGCACTTCTCTGTGAGGCGCCTGGTGGTGGTTTTGAGCTTGTAGAGCTTCGAAAGTTCCTTCTTCTGCTTTGAGCAGGCGCTGTGGTCGAAGCCTCGACCGATGTGCTTGCCGCAGATTGGGCAGCCCACAGGGAACGTGAACTTGTTGGAGAGCTTGGTCATGCTCCGATCTCGCTGTTGGCTTCCACATCCTTCGCGTCACAGAAGTCCTCTACCTCAGCGATAACGTCGTCCCAACCCTCACCCTCTGAGTTGTTTGCGATGCAGTCATACCCGCTGTTGCCCAGCACGATCACCGCGCAGTGGGCCTTGGGCTGGTCTGGGTGTTTGAAGAACATCGTTGACTCGTCCACTGCGAACACTGCGTCCATCGCCTGCGCCGCAGTGGTGCACTTGATCCTTTCTTCGCCGCCGTCATCCACCTTGGTCACTGCGTAGCCATGCTTGGCTGCCACTTCGATCAGCTTGCTCACCACTTCACGTTCCAGCGCCATGCGCTTGTTCAATTCGTCCTGTGTCATACGGTTTCTCCTTGAGTCAAAAATTCCCGCAGTCGTTTGGCCCGCGCTTCGTTGTAGGCTGCGATGGCGGTGGAGTAGTCCACTGCGGTCTGCGCGGAAAGCCGTGCAAGCTGGGCTTCGACAAGCTCTCTTGCCGCCATCTCCATGGGTGTCGGTTTGCGGAAGACCGCTCGGAGGTCAGCCCACATACGTGTTCCCCCTTCGCGGGGCCATGTCCAGGGTTTGACGTCCGTCAGACTGCATGCCTTCGAACAGCATGAGCTGTGTCAAGCGTGTCTCGGTGCGGGCTGATCGACTCAGCAACTCCTTCAGGAGTAGCGTATTCCTGTCGATTGCTTGCTTGATTTCAATAGGGGTTGGGTTTTGCATTAGGTACTCCAATAAGTTAATGAAGGCCACCTTCGAGGCGGGCCTGTAAGTGCTCAATAAAGTCGTCGAGGTCAAGGTCCTCGATGGGTCTGGGGCGCAGGCCGAGCGTGTTGAACATGTAATATTCGGCGTCGTCCACCATCTCCTCAGCGCTGGCTACTGCGACGTCGTGTGACGCCCAGAATCGGCGCCAAAGGTCGGGCGCTTGGTCACCGACCTTGGTGACTGCCTGCAGCAGGACTCCCTCGTCATAGACGGCGTAGCCGAGCATGATGGTCATGTTGCCGCCCACCAGCCTGAAGCCGCCGGCAGAGTGCCTGGGCTGCGCCTTCTCCCAGTCAAACTGCCAGGCTGGAAGCGGCTCGCTCACGCTTCCTCCGTGTGCCCGTCAGGCAGCAGTCGAAGGCGTCTCAGTGTGCCGAAGCGGCCCAACCGGTGCGAGGCGGTCAGGCCAATTGCAGCCTTCTCACGCCCGTCCAGGTGTTGAACTTGATCCATGTCCACCCCGTGGACGGACTTGACGTAGCCCTCCACGTAATGAAGGTGGGTCAAAGTCGCGTCGATGACAACCTGCTCAACAGCCAGGCGGCGCATCTTGGGGCTAGGGTCTATAAACGTCCAGGTACCTTGGGCATACTGGAGTTTCATTTTTTCGGAAAAGGTTCTCATAGTTCAATCGTGTTTATTGCTGACGCCTACTGCGAGGCGCTTGTTTGACAAGGCACCGGAATAGTCCTTGTCGGGTACGTAGTCGTCCCCGTGAGGGGAGAGGTCTCAGTAAGTCACGGTCTCCATGTGAGTGCCCAAAAATTGGGCGAAAGGTGGCTATACGTAGCCACGGGAATTTGTCAAGTCATTCGGTGTCGAGTGCGTCGATTCGTTCCTGCAGTAGCGTCAGAAAGCTGTGGTCCCTTGAGGCCAGGCGCAAGGCAGCCTCCTGCCGGTTTGCCCACGCCTCCCACAGACGCAGGTCCTGCTTTTTGATCTTGGCCAGCACCTGGGGCCAGTCACACATTCGGGTGATGTCACCCTTGTGCTCGTGGAAGTACTGGACAGAGCGGAGTTCTTCGAGGGTGATTTGCTTCATGCACCCTCCGTCACGATGTCACGCTCTTCGCAGGCCAGGCGCTCTGCAGCTTCCTTCTCGTCAAGTTTTCGCATCTGCTCTGCTGCATACTTGCCCTGCTAGATGCAGTAGTCCAGCCCGTAGTGGCCCCAGCCCGTAGTGGCCCCAGCAAGAGTCAAGTTGTTCTGTGCCCTCGATGTCTCCGTCCTCGTCCCGAATCACGCGCTCAACGATGAATCCGTACACCTGGCCAGTCAGGTATTGGTCGAAGGTTTCGACCTCACCGGCGAGGCATTTCAGGGCTTGGGCACGAGCTTTGGCGGTGAGAATCTTCTTGCCGAATTCGGAGATGGCTTTCTCCTTGGTGCAGTAGACGAACCCGCTCTGGCCGCTGTCCCAGTGGCAGGAGAAGGGGGCACAGCGGATAGTTGCGCCCCCATGCACATAGGCGTAGACGGGCAGACCGATCAGGCTCCCATCTCGAATGCCCGCAGAGATTTCGTCCAGGCGTTCCCGCGAGACGCGCTCGGTGCCCAGCGTCTCCCGGCTGGAGCAGTAGGCGATCTGGCCGACGTTGTCCCATTCGCCTGGTCCCCCAGAATCGTTGTCGTATTCGATCCTGACGCGCAGGGTGGGGTTGATGTCGATGATTTCGACGGAGTTTTTGCTCATGATTGGCCTCAGTAAGTAGTGCCTGAAGGTCAGGCGGGTTGAAGGGCTTTGGCCCAGAAAACTTTCTCGACTTTCTTTTTGCCGCTTCCGTGACCTGGAAAGCCGACGACGCTTTTCCTTGTGGGAACAGCGCAGATGGCGCACAGAGCGCATGTCGTGTTGCCCAGAGATGCAGGACAAACGATGACGTGATTGCCTGCCGGCGTTGTCAGGTTCTCGGTCTGGTCGGCGGGAAGGAGAACGACGACTGGACCGACACCCAACTCCACGAATTCGTCCGCTTCCTCCAGCGTCTCCGCTGACAGGTTTATGGTGAATCCCTCGGAGTTTGCGTACTTGACAAGGGCCGCGTTTTCGACCTCTCTTGGGTTGTAGTGGGTGAACGAAAAGGCTTTTCGTCCCTTGTTTGCCTTCACAAGTTTCCGAACCTTCTCTTGATCCATTAGTTTGGCGTTGCCCGGAAAGTCGCCCACCTGCCAAGCTCGCCAAAGTTGACTTATGGGCAGCCTCCTTACTTGTTCACAGTGGGTATCAAAATCCGTTCCACGCCTCCCTGAGCTGACCGCGTCCCAGTGAATAGACATGGGTCCAGCGTCTCCGTAACAGCCGTTCTTTTTCAGGCTGCATCGGTCGGGACAGGTGCTTCGGGAAGATGTGCTGGCGGGGATTCCACCCAGCTTCATATTTGCGCTCAGGCGCGTCAAGTGGTACCTATGCTGCATAGGGATTCCTCAGTAAGTTTGTGCCGCAAAGCGCGGCGGTATGTGCCCCTTACGGGGCGGGTTTGGTCAGTACGGTGAGTCCGCCTGAAGTTGCTCCTCTTCGTCAATAAGTTGGTAGTAGACAAACTCCCAGTAGCCGAGCAGCGTTGCATCGAGGTTCACGGCTCTGATCCAGTCGCCGACTCGGTACTCTGGGTGCGCGCCTTTCTTTTCGTACTTGTCCTCAAGTTGCTCGGCGGTGAGGCCGAAGTCGTCAATGTTGTGGGTCATAGCTCGCCCTTCGTGATGGCGCAGACCAGGGTTTCCAGGACGTCCATTTGGAGCTCCCTGCTGGTACCTGGGTCGCACAGGAACATCCCTGCGTTTCGCACCTCAGCGAGCAAGTACATGCCGGCGTTAAGTTGGCGGACGTCAGGGCCCGACGCGAACTGCTTTGCTGCGTTGACCGCGCGCTGCATGACCGTCTCGATGTTGCAAAGTTCGTTGTGGGTCATGGCCATCCCCTACATCGGCAAGATTCGGACCACCGCGTAGGCAGCCTTCTTCTTCATGAACTTGGCTTTCACCGAGTCCTTGGGGGCAAGGAACTTCACCAGGGCGGCGTTGTCGATGGCCTGGGTCTCGGCGATGTAGCTGATCGCGGCCTTCACGTTGATGCCCTCGATCTCAGTTGCCTTGGTGGCAGTGAGGACGGCTTTGATGTCATCCTCCTCAGCCTTGAGGTCGTCGATGTGCTTGCGCAGGTAGTGCAGGCGTTCGACTTGGCTGGCCAGTTCTACGTTGATGACGGGTTCTTGTTTTGTTTCGGTGGTCATGGTTTTCTCGCAAAGTTAGGAAAGTGCCACTGGATTGGGTAGCACTTGAGGCAGTTCAAACCCAACCGGTGAGGGCAGGGCGGCAGGGTGAAGGTGTCAGGAGGCTTCGCCATTTGTGGCTCCGTTTGTTTCACGAGCGCGGGCCCAAGCCTTTGCCTCTGGGTGTTCAGGGTGGCATTCGTTCGCCCACTCTCTGCCCCAAACGCCCTCGGCCCAGTGGTATGGGCACTTGCCGCACCCCTGGACCAGCCCTGGGACGCTCGGTTCGGCGCAGTGGGCCTGCGTGCAATCTTGGGTAGGCCTGGTCATAAAATCCCCCTTCGGACAAGCTCGTCCTTGGCAATGTCGGCGTACTCCCAGCGCTGTGCGTCTCGCTCCTTGCTGTAGACGCCCCAGAGTTGGGTGTCCGTGACGCCTCTGCAGTAGCTCTTGAACTCGTAGCGATCTTTGTGTGTCATTTGCGACTCCCTGTTGCTGCGGAAATGGCTGCGTGTGCCCGCTTAATTGCGTCGTCCTCCACCTTCAGGTTTCCCTGCATAGGTACAAAGTGGTTGAGGATTTCAATCAAGGCGTTAAGCAGGTCTGGTGCGGCTGCAATCAGCCTGGCGTTCGCCCTCTGCACGCTATGGTCGTTGGCTTCAACGTGTAGCGGCAGGGGCATCCCATCAGGCTTGGTCAAGCGGTAGTCGTGTGCATAGTTGCTGGTGTCCACGCAACCCCAAGGTCCCGGTGTGTGCTTCATGCCTGCACTCCCACGTTGATCGCACCGCTGTTGTCGCAGTAGACGAGTCCATTGGTACCTACGTGGGCACCAGCAGACGCCATCACATGAGACTTGAGCAGCATGAGTTCCTCCCCGGTGAGCGTGTCCACCTTTGTGGCCTGGGCAAGGTGTCGCCCGTAGGCTCCGCTGGCGTGCGGCGGTGACATGGTCACGATCCCAGACTTGAGCCAGATGTGCCCGATGCGCGTGTCGCTCTGGATCAGGAGCTTGGTGGTGTCATCGCCTTCCTTGATGGCATAGGTGATGAACTCTTGGGGTTTCAGCATCCGGCCGAATTTGGCTTTGAAGCTGACGGTGCCCATGCGGTTGCGTTTGATGGATTCGATCATGGTTGCACCTCGACTTCCTCGGTAAGCATGTTGTTGATGAGGGCCTGGCGACGGTGAACTGGCACCGAGAACAGCATCCCGAAGTTTCGGTTGACAACTGCCTTGACGTTGTCGGGGGTCGGCCTGTCAAACTGCACCCGTGGAGCGATGTCGCCGTGGGGCGGAAGTACCTCGGGTCCCAGGTAGACCGCGTGGTAGTAGTCGGCCACGCCGGGGTAGCCTGTGTCCCTCCACTGCGGGCTTTCCTTTGGCGGGTAGATCGACTGGCAGGCGGCGATTCCGGGTTTGACGAGGTAGATCATGCGTCCACCCCTTCCTTGCAGAACGCCTCGAATCCTTCAAGTCCTCCTCGGTACATCTTAGAGCGGCCCTCGTAAACCTGGATGTCCCAGACCGCCTTCGGCTCATAGGTATTGATTCGGATCACATAGCTGTAGTCGTTCTGCCCGATGGCCGCGCCCTTGGTGGGGGAGCCGATGTAGAACTGCCCTGCGCCATCTTTGAAGTGGGCGACAAGCTGGGCGGCGAGGCACCCGGCGCCGCTGGCCCCTTTGTGGGTATTGCTTAGGCCTATGCCGTTGACCATGGAGATGGTGGACAGAAAGTCATGCAACTTCTGGCCATGCCCGGAGGGGTAGCCGTCCATTTGTCTGTAAAGGTTGAGCAGAATCTGCTCTTTTTCGTCGCCGGTTTCGATAACGACCGTGTTGGAACGTGTTCCCATTTTGATTTCCTTCTCAGTAAGTAATGCTGCAAAGCGCAGCGGGATTTGCCTTGCGGCGGGTTAGGTTTTCAAGTCGGAGAGCACAGGCCTCCTGCAGTCAGGCGGCAGGTCTCCGTAGGCGATGCGCTTGCCGAGGTGGCGGCCGGGCGATGCGCTGCTGTACAGCCCGAAGCCTTGTGGGTGACACGGGTGCTCGCTCATCCCTCGGCAGCCGTACAGCCCGCTTCGCTCTCGATCCCACAGGTAGACAGCGGTGTAACGGTCAAACGTCTTGCCGCCGTTGTCGTAAATCTGCAGGGCGTTGGGGCCGACAAAGACTGCATCTGGGTACATGCTCAGGACCTCGCGCTGCGCCTCGATTCTCGATTTGGCTCTAACGTAGATTCGAGTTCCCATCGCAACTGCAAAAGCGCCTTCCTCCTTATTGAAGGCGCACCAAAGATCGCATGGGCCGCCCCAGTACGTACCGTCAGGCCCGTAGTCTCCATCGACGAACTTGATGCGTTGCAGGTACAGCTTCGATGTCAGGTCGTCGCGCTGGTTGCGGTCGCCCATCGGGGCGCCGTACTTGCACGATCTTTGGCGGTTGTCTTGCGCCAGGATTTTGTTGATGTCGGGTGTCATTTGGCAGCCTCCCTGCTGAACACGCCCACGTACTCGATGCCCTTGGTCTTGTACAGCCAGAGGTCCAACTGGTCCTCGTCCCATGTCGTCTCAAGGTGGACTTGCGAGTAGCTCCTGTCCTCGTGGTACATGCCGCCGTCGCAGACTGACTCAGTCGTTTTCAGCGCTGCGAGCCTGTGAATCAAGTTCGCCTTGTCCTTGGTAAGGACGTCAATTCCGAGGGTGTTCATACGCACTCCCCAGGACGCAACCCAAACGACGCATACGAGCGAATCTTGCTTTGCTTGTCGGTGTGGCTGGTCCGAAGCGCCAGCACCTGGCCCTTGGCGTCCATGGTTTTGTACAGCAGGCTTACGTCACAGTCTTCTTCGAGGTAGACGAAGTCGCCGCGCTGGTACGAGAAGTGGGATACCTTGGCAAGGATTCCCAACTTGCGTAGGGTTTCACGTTTGATCTTGACCCAACCGTGTCCGGGGTCTTGGTAGTAGTGCAGGATCATGATTCAAGTCCTCTCACAGACCAGGCCGCCGCGAGGGCCCAAGGCCAAGACGTAGTCGGGGTACTCAACCACCTCGTCCATGGTGTCAGCGATGTGGATCGTCGCCTCGTGCTTTTGGCCGTAGCGGTCGAGCTCTTGGGCGGTGATCATGAACGACGCCTTGGCGTCGGCGATTGAATTGAAGCGGACGGCGTCCTCCAGGTAGTCGGACGCCTCCCGCAGATAGCAGGTTGCCATAAAAGTTCCTCAGTAAATGAGCCACAAGGTGTGGCGAAATGGTGTGCAAACGCACACTGGTCAAGCCTCGTTGCGGAGGCTTGAGCGGTGGGGTTTAGCGGTTCAAAAGTTCGCGGATTCGCTCAGCAGACACCCGCGCAGAGAATGTGTACTGACCGTACATTGCTTGCACTTCGTCGCACAACTTCGCAGCTTCCTCCAACGCCATCTTCCGGCACAGTGCTCCGTATTCGCGCACGATCCAATTTAGCTTCACGTGTTGATCCCGTGTCGGGGTAAATACCGCAAGAGACCCCGGGAGTGGCGGCAGGCTCATGGTTTCTCCCCCAGCGCAGCACGAAGCCGCCCAATATATTCGGCAGTCGCTGGCACGGCTTTCCAGTGCGGCGTGTCCCAGCGGTCGATTACAGCCTGTGCTGCTGTGCGCAATTGCTCTGCTTCCGCCTCCAGGTCCAAAAGTTGAAGCGCTCGCGTCCGCAATTCCGGGGCGAGGCTGGGTATCCCAACCAAGTTGACTATTTGTTTTACAAGTTGGCGGCAAAAGTTCAGGTGTTCCATAGGTTCTCCAAATCCGTATAACAGGTCGCCCAAGGCGGATGCGCTACGCGCCCCGCTTGTCTCCGGCGTTAGGCGTCACAGTTCCATCGTCTGCTGTTCATGCGCGGCCACTGGTTCAGGTGGCAGCAACTGGCCTTGCGCTTGTGCCTTGGCGATTCGCTCGCAGGCGATGTCGAAATACTTGCGCTCACGCTCAATCCCGATGAAGCGTCGGCCTGTGTTCAGGCAGGCCACCCCGGTCGTACCACTACCCATCGTGTTGTCTAGCACCGTGTCACCCTGGTTGGTGTATGTACGGATCATGTACTCCATGAGTGCGACGGGCTTTTGGGTAGGGTGCACGGTGCCACGCTCCACCCTGGAGAACTCCAACACTTGTCGCGGGTATCGCACGCCGTCGTTGTCGTAACGAAAGTTCGAGAATTCACCGTAGTTGTCGCTCATTGAGCTTTTTCCGGAGTGATCTTTACCCGCTTTGTTTTTGTACGGCACCCCTGATGTGAACTGCGGGTTGTAGACGGGTTGTGACCTGTAGAACACCAGCACGTCTTCTTTGTCACGCAGCGGCATCTTCTTCGCGTTCAGGTGCCCCGTAGCTTTTCCGATCTTCTTCCAGCACCAGTCGTACTTAAAGTCTCCGGGATTACTCATCACCAAGGCGCTGGTGAACGGCTGCGCCGCTGTCAATACGATTGCTCCTTTGCATACCCTACGATACTCGACCCATAGCGGCTCGAAAGGGATAACTGCATCCCACCTGTTCTGCGTCGTGCCGTATGGAAGGTCACACAGCACCATGTCAACGCTAGCGTCGGGTAGGCCGCGCATCAGTTCCAGGCAGTCTCCGTGCCAAAGTTCAGCATTCCCTATTACTACTTTCTCTGCCATCTCAATTCCTTTCTATCGTTGCCGCCTAACCGGGCGCTCAAGCGGACGCAGAGCGCCGCTTAGCTGGTGGGTTAAACCGCATCAGTGGTTGCCGCTTCACGCACCGCTTTGAGCGTGATTTCCACACCTACCCATCCGGCACAGTCACTGCGCTG
>OFQZ01000121.1_pt1 | contig 30592 bp, 39 predicted proteins | sample 1543011 | NCBI WGS metagenome assembly OFQZ01 (sample SAMN07774216, study PRJEB24372) | wastewater metagenome | isolation source: Exp Tend NO 0WW | collected 2016-02 | reverse complement strand
CTGATCTGCCGATGCGCCCGGGTTACTGTTGAAATACTGCTTGATCTCATCGTTGGAAATCCAGCGATTCTCAGTCGGGGAAAACACGCCTTTGTTGTGGTCAACCGAATTCACGCCAGTGAAAGAGTTGGAAGCTGGTGCAGGACTCGCTGGGCTCGATGTAATGCTGCGAGCCTGAGACATAGCCGACTGTGCTTCGGCATCACTGAGTCCGTTTTGCTGTGCAAATGCAGCCTCATTCCCGCCATTTGCGTAGAACTGACGAACCTCGTCATCGCTGTATGTTCGTCCACCTAGTGTGATTGGCATGCTAATACTCCTTCGGCCAAGATTCGATTAGGGTTTTGATGTCGCTGACGTGCCGGTCACACGTTTCGCCCAAGTCTCGGTATCGTTCTGCACTCGCTTGGAGTACGTCACCAAGGGCAGCGGCTCGCTCAGTGCAGGCTGCGTGGGAAACTGAGGCGTCTCGCATGGCTGCTGCGGCTGCGTCGTGCAAGCTGATAGCAGCAACACGAGCGCCAGCAGCGTCATTGCGAAGATTGCGCTCACGAACCGCCGCCGCGCTCTGCGCCTGGATGACTGTCTCAGTGCGCCGAATAGCCGCCGTTGCCGCAGATCGTTCGTCGGCAAGGTGTTGTTGCGCATGTTCTGCCTCCTTTGCGCCGTAGCGCCAGCTTTGAATTTTGTATGTGCCGGTAGCCGCCACAACAGCGGCAAGCAGTGCAGCGGCTGCATGGGTGTAAATCATTTCTCGCTCACTGCGGTCGTGGTCACTTCCCTGAGTGCCACCATCAATACCGGCCACATCATCATGGCCATGTCACGAGCGCTCTCGGGGATGTAGGCCCCAAAGAACCCGCTGTTGCGCTCCAGAACCATGAGCAAGGCTCCAATGATGGCGGCCCAATAGGTTTTTGATCTCAGTCGTTTGATGATGGCTTTCATTTTTGCACCCCGGTAATCGTTATCTGAATGTCCTCGCGGCGTGACCACGCCTGCAAGATGCGCTCATACAGCAAGTTGAAAGCAATACGTGAGCCACCAATGGACCCGTGGCCCTTACTCACACCAACCAGGATGCAGCCGTGCGTGTCATCTGCCTTGTTGCCGGGGTGAATCCGAATGCCCTCAAAATTGGGCACGTTCAGCAGCAGCGGCAGGTCGCGTTTGAAGCGTGGGCTGTAGCTCACGATCACCTTGTAAGTGCCCTCGGGGATGGCCGTCTCGCCGTAGATTTTCTCGGGGCGGACTTGGTCTTCCAGGGTGTAACATTCATACGCATTGTTTATGCGCATGGTGCCAATCGTGTAGCCCTCGGTGCCCAGCTCTCGGATTAGGTCAATCTGCATCTTGATCTCCTTGGTCACACAACACCACGGCGATGATGGCTCCCGCAGCCGCCGCGCCAGCCACTGCAAAGCCAATCAGGATCAATGCTTCGTTCACCGAATCTGCCCCTTGATCGTCACCCACAAGCCGATGCAAGCCGCCGCAATACCGGTTCCCCACTTGATGGCAGAGCCGATAGCACCAGCGACTCGAAAGAAGCCTTTGGCGGCGCTGATAATGTCGAGTATGTCAGCAGTGGCTTGCGTGTTTTCCTCGAGCGCCTTTTCAAATTTGATCTGGTGAGCCAGCGCCGCATCGTTGTTGGCTTTGATGCAAGCATTCACCTCAGTCACCGATTCCTCAATGCGTGACATGCGTTTAGCGCCATCGTCGAGCCGGGTGTTTACGGCTGACATGGCTTCTTGTACTGTGATCATGTTTTCACAATCGCTAGGACTGTGCCAGTCAGAACGTCGCTCAGGGCCGTGGTAAAACTTGACGGGGTGTTCTGTCATCGCATGTCCTCGGGGAGATTAAATTTCGCAGCCCCATAGGCTTTTTTACAGTGCTCTGTCTGGCCCAACCAGCTAAATAGCCAGTCGATCATGGGACGAGCTTTGCCGTAGAACTTGCCCATCGTTTCAGCGCGGTAGGCTGCTGACGAGAACGACTCAGCGGGGTACGCTTTGCCCAGCGTCAGGACGCTAAAGACAAAGCAATCGAGCGTTAGCAAAATGTTGATGATGCGCTTCACAGCGTTTCTGCCAGAATGAAAAGGTCGTCAATCTGCTGCACCGTCATGCTCTGCTGCTGGCGCACCACTTCAACAAGTTGGTTTGTGCGCTCTACAGTGGACGCACGCTGCCACTCGATCTGGTACGGGCGGGGCAGTGTTGCGACGAGGGCTTCCACATCGTCCAAGATGCCAGCGCTTTCTAGAGCGAGACACGCTTGACGCAAGGTGACAGACTGCGGGACAACAGGAGTGACCGGCTCAGGAGGCGGCGCAACGTAATCCTCAATCGTCGCCGCACCGATCACCGAGAATTGGTAATCGCAACCGTCGCAACGGTAACGGTCAGCGAGTGTTTCGATGTTGGAAAATGGGCCGAACTGGCCCGAGCTTGTTACTAGGGCTTTCATGCTGCACACTCCACGCGCTGAATGTAATATCCAGATGTTCCGTTATTCAGAGAATCCGCAAAGAACGATTCGTTCGATGTGGTTGACACTGTTCCTCTAATGGTTGACAGCATGGCGACAGCATCCCCCGGTATTCGCAGCACCCTACCGGGTAGGTAAAGCATGGATGCAAGCTGTACACCGCCAGCCATGAGCACCGAGGTTTGCCCATTGGTTAGTTGCTTTGCATCCCTATAGCCGTAAACATTCGAGGATGTTGGAACCGCTGTGGTTACGGTTGTGTCTCTGCCAACATAGTAGAGCGTGCTAACCGTAGGGCTTGCCCCTGAGCAATCTAAAGTAACTTGTCCTGTCTGCGAGCTATTAGCGATGGCGAATCGCGCGTTGTTTCCGCTTGCAGAAATACCGGAAACCGCCGACATACTGTTCTGCACCGAACTAGATATTTCCGTACCGGCACTCGCAGTCCCCGCAGTGTCTGTCAGAATGTTTGCGTACCAAGTCGTGCTGGAAACGCTGTACAAAAAAGCCGTCTTGCTTGCGGTGACTTGAACGTAATCAGCCTGTGCGGTTATGTTGGTTGGCGCAGTCCCAAGATTCACACTACTAGCCGCCTCAGTCGTGCCAGTCAGCTTAAAGATCGTGGCGTAGTGGGTCGTGCGGATATGCTGGCATACGATGTTGCCGTTGCCGTTGAGGAAGGCGCGCCATGTTCCGCTTGTAACCGCAGAAGTTGCCGCAGTACCAGCAGACAACGTAGACCCAGAAACTGTAAACGGTTTACATGTCATGGTTGTTGTCGCAGTAGTAAGCGCAATGGTGCGAACAACTGAGCCAGATGCAAAAATCTGGTAACTGTCGTTATCTGTCGCAGTTGTTAAGGCCGACTCAGCACCAATCGTCGGGGTTGTCCCACTGACCGTAAGTGCGCGTATGCCTGTTGTAGTCGTAGCCCTGCTGTAGCTGACGACCCAGCTTGTGCTGACCGGAATAAACTGCCCAAACGAGACCCAGCTACCGGCAAGCGTTGCTGTTGCCTTCGTTCCAGTATTGACGGTGACTGTCGTACTGCTGATAGAAAGCGTTACCGCTTCAAACGCAGTTGTGGAACTACAAGAGCAGACCAGCACTTGATCCGTTGCACTCAGCACACCCAAAAACGCACCACCCGCAACCGTTGCCCTCACCAATGTGGCGCTACCCCAAGTCTGCGTGGATGCGTCATACACAATCGCGTAGCAATCAGTACCACCAAACAGGAAGCAAGTGCGGTTCGCATCCAGCGCAATACGGCGAATGGTTGAACTCATGTTCGTCAGCGTGCTGTTGACGTAGCTCGCTGTAATGCCCGTTTTCTCCAAACCGTAATAAGCCCAGACACCAGCCGCTGTGCTGTTATCAGCAAGACCGATCATCGCCCCGGTACGTGCGCGAATCCAGCCAAGCTGCGTACCTGCTGAGTCTTTGACACCGTAGTCATAGTCCCCTGCGTTGTAGACCGCATACAGGTTGTCTGCCTTGGTGCAAGTCGTTGCATCAGGCAGGGTGACGTACAGGCCCGGTGTTGCCGGGGTGACGGTCATTGCTGCGGGGCTTGCTGCTGTGAGCGTGATGGATGCTGTGCTGGTGGTGCCACCAAGGCCGATTGATCCGCCGCCCAGCTTTGTCCAATTGGTTGAGTCTGCGCTGGGGTCAGTGGTCGTCACGCTGCTGGCGGTCTTTTTGCGGTAGGTCTGAAAGTCCACGCCGCTGATGGCGTTGGCGTTCAGGGCATAGGTGCCGCCGTTGACCCAGGCCGATGCGTTCGCTGTGGTGGTTGCGGCCAGGGATGCGGCAACGGCTTCTGCGGCCTTGGTGGTGGCAGTGGTGGCATCGGCGTTTGCCTCCACCGCATTGTCGTAAGCATTGGTCGCCAGCGCCTGCATTTCTGCCGGGTACGTGGCATCCATGTGCGTGGCCCAGGCATAGGCTTTGCTGTTGTAGCTGGCGTCCCCGATTGCGGGAAAGTCTGGCACCGCGCTAGGTGCGGTTGGTGAGGTTGGCATTACAAAAATCCTTTCACGGAAAAATCGAAACTGGCGGTGCCAAAGGAGTCGGCCTTGACGCTTCCGCTGATAAGGCCAAAGACGTTCAAATAGTCGTAGCCGGTGGCGGTGGCGCTGACGATGCTCACAGGCACGTCCAGCACCTGCTGCACTAACTGGTTGGCGTAATCTGCATTGGCGGCTGGCATGGCGACTGAGCCGCGCATGTCGGTGGACTTGCCCCGGCGTTTGATCTGGCTGGTGCCATCCTCGTTAAATTTGATGTAGCTGTAGGTCTTGGGCTCTGCGCTGGCCCCGTACTGCACGCCGCCCCAATCACCCGCGCCGATGATCTGCCGCCAATGGCCGATGTTGAGCATTCCCATCTCCACGGTGCCGGTGCCGGTGATAGTGACAGTCAGCTCTGCGGTGGGGCTCATAGGGATGTCGTCCACCACGATCTTGGTGCGCTGGCGCAGTGGCATGAACAGCAGCTCATACAGACCCAGCGCGGGGTCGTAGAGGTCTGATGTGTAGCTGTGGATGGTGGTGCCGCCCGACACGTCTTTGACTGTGACCGCGATGGTGGTGCCAACGGGGTTGTAAATGCTGATGCCTGTAAAAAACCCCGGCTCCAGCACGTAGGTCATGGTGGTGGTGGCTACCGCTGGCGTGTCGGTGTAGGCGTCAAACGGTGCCCACCGGTTGCTGGGCTTGCGCTCGTTTTGCAGCCAGTACGCAGAGTCCAGATCAGGCGTGGTGGTGCGGCCTGTGTGGCCCAGCACGCACTCAAACGTCTTGTGGTCGTAGATGCGCTCGTCACCCAGCACATAGGTGCCAGCAGACACCCACGCAGATTCACCAATGCCGGTGTCGGGCTCTGCAATCGTGGTGCCAGCCTTGATCATGGCTGCGGTAATGGTGGTGGGGAATAGGATCCTCATGCTGTTGCCAATCCTGCGGAGTTTTCGAGTACGTCGATGGGCATGGGGCGCTCGGGGTTGCCGTTAACCGCTGTTGCAATGCGTTCGTTGGACTTGTTGCCGTCGTTGACGATGGCTTGCAGGCGTTGCACTTCTTTCGTCAAGCCTTCGACCAGCGATTCCAGCCGCGCATTGCCACTGACACCACCGGCTGCGGGGTTGTAAGCCTTGGGGATGATGGCTTCGCCTTCGTGGATTTTGGCAACCATATCGCGGGGGACCATGTTGGTGCCAACATCGAATGCGGGTAGACCGTTTGCCAGCGCCCACTCAAGCGAGTGGCCCGCTGTCCAGCCCATTGCCCTGTCCAGATCGTCGGATGTGTAACCGTAGCGCACAGCCGCGTTGTAGAGCGCGGTTCCTGCGTCTATGGGGTTTGCATTCCAGTTTGACAGGTTGACCGCATGGGCCTGCATTTCTGCGTAGGTAAGGCCCTGCTGTTTGATGCCGCCCACGTTCGGTAGCGGGGTATTCGGCGTTGGTCGGTACGATGTGCCCTGCGCCGTGATAGATGCCAGGATTGCAGCGGTGAGTGCTGCAATAGCCGCTTCCACGCTCTTGACGCTGGTATCAATGCCGCGCAGTTCGTCCACCTGCTTGCGCGCTTCTTCCATGATGTCGTCAAGCACCTGAAGCTGTGTCTCTGCCACCTTGACCGCTTCTTCCGCTGCGGTGAGTTGCGGGTCGGCAATCTCGCCCAATGCCTCCAGCTTCCCGGCCAGAATGAGTTGCTGTTTCTCATACTCAAACTGCGTCAACCCATCGCGGTTGATTCCTGCTGTGGCTTTGCTGATGGCATCTTTCAGGTCGTCAGCATCGGGCATGTAGCCACTGGCCTGCGCTGTGGCAAGGGCGTTGTCGATAAACGCATTGGCTTGGCGGGCGGCCTGGGCCTTGGTGCTGTCCACATTGCCGCGCAGGTTGTCCACCGCGTTGCCGATGCTGTCCACAATGGATTTGAGGATGTTGGCCCGCTCTTGCGCGGCTTGGCGTGCGGCTTCGATGCTCTTTTTCTCTGCGTCGATAGCCCGCTGCACACCGGCCAGCGCGGCGTCCACGGCGTTGTTTGCGGTGGCAATGGCCTCTTGCTCTGCTTTGAGTGCCGTGATGCGGTCAAACAGCTCCAGATTCGCTTCTGCGATCTCTTCGCGCTCCAATGCGCGGAGCTGGGCGCTGGTCATGGTGAGCTGGTTGTACTCGTCTTGCAGGCTCTTGTTTTGCTCTGCAACCCGTGCCGCCTCTTTGGCAACTTGAATTTGGTCGAACAGGGCGCGGTTGGACTCGTCCAAGGCGTTGCGTTGTTTTTCCAGCAACTCAGTGCTGGTCATGGTCAAATTGTCTAGCTCGTCTTGCAGGGTCTTGCGCTCTTGCAGGATGGCGTTTGCCGCTTCGGATGCGCCATCAGGCCCACCGGGGCCGGACCAGCCGGATTGGCTGGGACCGCTGGAGCCAACGCCCGCGCCAAAGGACGATTCGGTTGCCGCTGCTTCTGCGCTGCTTGCGCTCACATTGGCCGATGCGGTGGTGATACCGGCAAAGGCCCCGGCCACGGCCATGAGCGCGGCCACGGCTTTTTGCCCAGCCTCGTCCATTAAACCGCCGCCATCCTTGAAGCTGTCAACCAGTGCGCGGAACTGCTCGCGGGTGCCGTTCAGCACTTGCTCAATCGACACATCAATTCCGCCCTGCGCCAGCCGCGCCTGGATGGATAGCGCGGTCTGCATCCGTTGCTCTTCTTGGCTGTAATACTGGCTGTAATAGCTCGCGGTCTGCTGCTGGAATGCCTCAAGGCCGCCCATCGCTTGCACCAGCCCGTCAGCAGCTTTGATGCCCGCAGCGTCCACCGATAGCAGCTTGCCGCCCAACATCCCAAGGGTGCTGTTGACTGCGGTGATTTCGGTGGCAACGCGCACCAGTGTGGCGCTGGATGTCTCGCCAGAGCGTTTCAGGCCATCCAAGGCTGGGCCAAAGTTGGCAGACACCAGGGCATCACCAAAGCCACCAATCGCTTTGTTGATGGCTTCCTTGGCTTGATCGGCGTTCAGGCCGGTGAGTGATACCTCGATCTGCTGCTTGAAGCTGTCCAGGTCGGCAACGGGCAGGCCCAGGGCAGTGCCGTAGGCGCGTGCGGATTCGGTCACCAGTTTGACTTGCGCGTCCATGTAGGCGGTCAACTCTGCGCTGGCTGCACTCCATTCGCTGTTTTGCGTGGTGCCGCCACCGAACAGGCCACCGGTTTGGGTGTAGTCGTTGCGGTTGGCTACCACGGTGGAGCCGCCGCCCAGGTTGGCAACGAGGGCGCTGCCGTTGGCCTCCACTTTGTAGTCCATTGCGGATTTGAGGGCGGCAAGGCCCACTACGACGGGGCCAATAGCACCGGCAAGGGTGCCGAGCCCACCGGCAACGTTGCCAGCACCTATGGCCGTGGTGCCAGCGGAAATGCCGCCAGCGATACCCGACTCGCCAAGTATGGATCCAAGCCCCGCTTTGAAACCAGCGCCAAACAGGCTGGCAGATGTGCCGAATACGTTTGAGAGGCCAGAGAGCGAACTACCCGCACCGCTGGCCGCTTGCACAGCACCTGCCGCGCCACCACCACCGGCAATTGAGGTGTAGAGCTGGAAGGCGATGGGCTTGAGCGTGGCCTCATAGATGGCAGACAGCAGCGCCTTCTTGAGCGCCTTGCCGATGGCGTCGGCCATGCTGGTGCCGTTCTCAGCCCAGGACGTGAATGCGTCCCGCGCCAAGCGGTCGGTTTCTTCCCAGCCGCGTTTCCATTCGGCTGTGGTGGCCTTTGCAGCGGCTTTGCCAGCTTCGACTTCTGCGGTGTGGTTTGCCTTCTTGTTCAGTTCACCGCGCAACTCTTTGCGTAGTTGAATCTCGCGTTCAAGCTGCTTGACAGCCTCGTCGTTGTTGGCGATTTTTGCTCTAACAACTTCTTCTTCAAGTCGTGCGATTGCCACCAAGTCAATGGCTTCGGCAAGGCTTATGTTCTTCTCTATAGAAAGACCGTAGGCTTGCGTTTCGTCGGCGAGAGCTTGTAGTTTCTTTTCGACAGAATTTGCGGATTCGGCAGCGGCCTTGGTGTAGTCGTCTTGGACTTTTTTGGCCGCAATCATCGCGGCGTTGCGATCTTCTTCTGCCTGCGACAAGGATGCCGCCAAGATGATTTCTTCTTTCTTGCGAAAATTCATCGCTTCCCACTCTGGGCTGGATTGGATGCCGCGCAAAACTTCCTGCGTCTTGCTCAGTGTGTCGGCGCTGGCGCTGGCCTTGAGTTGCACCTTGTCCAGATCGTCGATGGCCTTGGTGTATGCCTTGGCAACGTCAGACTGAAATGCGTCAGGCTTGGCTGTTGGTGCTTTTGCCTCGGCGAACCGCTTGCGAATACCCGCTTCGGCTTCTGCTAACTTTCGCTCATTTTCGATTAGCGTTCGTTGTGCAGCCGCCGCCCCCGCGCCCCCGGCATTGATGGTTTCTTGTAGCCCTTTGTTTGCACGCGCCGTGGATTCCCTTACCTTGGTCAGTTCGCGTTCGCGTTCTACCGCCTTGCTTAGATACTTGTCGTGTTCTTTGTCCAGCGCGGCCTGTGCTTCTAGCTGTTTGTTCTGCGCAGCCTTCTCTGTGGCAACGCCCTTTTCAAGGCTCTGACCGGATTGCAGGACGAACAATCGCTTTTGCTCAATTGCCAACTGCTCCTTAGCCTGCGCCAACCCAACGTAGTTGGTGTTAAACCCTACCGGGGCGCTGATAATTTCCTGTAACTCTTTCACCCGTACCTGAGCGTCGGCTATTTGCTTTGCGATGGGGTCGCCTTGGGTAAAGTCCTTGAGCTTCTTCCATGCACCATCAATGGCCTTGGCGATCTGGTCCCAGCCATAGGCCACTGAATTTAGTTTGGATTCAGCGCCATCTGCGATGCGCTGCTGCGCCTGGGCGTAGGCGTTTTGTGCCAAAACACTTGCCTCAAACGATTTGCCTTGCGCTTCCAGCGCTTTGATCTGCGCGTAGATGGTTGGCGTCAGGAACGCAACGGTGTCGTTCAGCTTCAATGCGTTCTTGACGGGTTCATCGCCCAGCGACTTCCACGCAGCCACGGAGTCTTTCACGGCAATGCCAGTGAACTTCTCAAACCGCACTGCTGCGTCTGCGAACTTCTGTAGCCCTTCGGTGCCGGTCACACCAGCACGAGCAAACTGCGCCAGTGCGTCTGCGCTAGACCCAGTGGCTAGAGCAAGCTGGCGCATCTGGTCGGCGGTGACGCCAGAGGCATTGCCTGACAGTGCTAGGGCAAGCTCAAAGGCTTTAATGTCTTGTGAGCCTTGGTAGGCTGCGTAACCAACGGCGGCGATAGCCGCTGCCGTTGCAGTGAATGGGTTTATCAGGTCACGGACGTAACCCCCCAACGCTTTCGCAGCATTGCCGACACCACCAAACACATCCTTCAACTGACCGCCCTGTTGGAGCAGCACAGTCATGGGGGCTTGTCCACCTTGCAGGCTGACAATGATGTCGGTGAACTGCGCAGGGACTTGGCGCAGGGCTGCTGCTGTGCCCTTGGCAGTGTTGCCGTACTGGTCGAGTATGCGGCCCGATTTCGTAAACTCTGCGTTGGTTTGTTCTGTTGACTTCCTGACCTGACTATAGGCGTCCAGCAGGGGGCGGTAGACCTCTGCATTAACACCTGTCTTTGCCAGCTTTTCCGCGAACAGTTCAACCGAGTTGCGGCCCAGTACCGCTTCGTCAGATACCCGCTTTACCTGTTGCGCGATGCGCGATAGCTGCTTTGCAGCCTTTTCAGCGTCTACACCCTCGCCCACCTTACCCAGTGCCGCGCCACCCTCCTTTGAGGCACGGGCGACCTTATCGACTTCGGCCTGGAGCGTGCGCAGTTCGGACTTCGCCTTGTTGGTGCCAGCAACGACGCCATCTACGTTCATCCCGACATTGATTTGGGTATCTGACATTTAGTCTTTCTTGCGGTGGATTTCAGTCAGGGCGGCAGATTCCATGACGCGAATGTCGCCAAGCAATTCGACTTGCTTCTGCGGATCAATCGCCATCAGAGCCATGGTGGTGAACAGGGTGTTGTAGTCAAAACCAGTAGGGCCACTCATGCCCGTGCGCCATTGGGTTTGGAGCATGGAGAACAGCCCAAACACTTCATGGTTCTCAGGCCACACTTCAACCCAGTCGTCCTCAAAATCTTCAAGCGCGAAGCCTGAACCTTCTAAGGATGCTGCGGTGACTTGTGGCGTGTACAGGGCAGTAGCGGCCTCAATTAGTTTTTTGCGCGGCCTTCGGTCACTGCGCTGCGGAAAGTTTCCATGAGGCCATTGGCCGCGCCTGGGAACTCATCACACAACTGCTGTAGGTTTTCTTTGTTCAACTCATCCTCAAGGTTCCACCCGTCAAGGATTTTCAGCAGGTATTCGGCATTCGTGTCGCGTGTCTTTGCCATCAGATCAGCGATGGCAACCTTGGTGTCATCGTCTGTGGCCTTGACGCCAGCGTCTTTGAAGATGGCATCAAGGAACGCACCGAACTGCGTCCGAGTCATATATTTGAAGTCACATTCGATAGAGCCTTTTGTGCCATCGAGCATGTCCACGGTGACGGTGCGTTTGAATGATTTGGGAGTTGAACCCAATTTAATACGTGCCATGATGTTGTCCTTGTTTTGGAGAAAAAGGCCCATGTGCCGGGAGCTACCCGTGGGCTAAAAGGCCAGCCCTGCCCGTGCAGTGCGCTGGCTATGGCAACTTGTTTAAGCTGCGTAACGCACGGCGCGGTTGTTACCGGCGAACTGGGCCTTGACCTTGTTGATCTGACCGTCAGTGAACGAAATGGCTTCGTTCAGGGCAACGGTACAGGGCACCAAGATGATCGAACCGGAACGGGTAACGATCTTCAGCACGGTGTCTGTCTGCACATCGGTCAGAGCTTTCAGCGCGGTGTAGCCAGCGGTGCCAATGGAGTCAGCGTCCAAATCCAGCGTGTAGCTGGTAGCGGAGAAACCGTCATTGATCTGGTAGGCAATTTCCGACTCGATGAACTTGTATTCAACGGTCTTGGGTTCGCCGCCAGAGCTAGATGGGTTCATCACTGTAGTGATTTGCGTGAACGTGGAAACCTTGCTCACTGTGCCAACGCCAGTGCCCGCTGGAAAGTAAGTCGTGCTGGATGTGTCGCAACCTTCAAGCACAAATGTGTCTGTGGTGACGGTCTTGATGCGGAAAGAACGCTTGTGAATGCGGCCCCAGCCGGAAGTGATGATGACGAAATCACCATTGCTGTAGCCGTGTGCGGCAGACGTTACAACAGCTTCGGCAGCGTTTGTAACGATGGTTGTGGTCTTTGCAGACGCGATGGTGGACGCAACGTAAAAGGTTGAGCCAGTCGGGACTTGGGCCATGTAATGCTCCTGTATGGACGAAAAAAAACCGCATTGCTGCGGCTGGTGACGCCCTTATCGGGCACAAAAAAGCCCGCGTGATGCGGGCTTGATTGGTTGGGGTTGTGTGCTCTACCGGGTAGAGAACACGCTGAAATTCTGGGTGCTGCTGTAAATCTTTACTTCGCTTGCGTAGTCACTGATCGGCGCGTGAATGGCCGTGGCGGTGAATGCGGTTGCTGCCGCCATCGCGGTTTCAACTTGCAGCGCAATGGATGCGCAGCTTGCCCTGGTGTCGGCGTAGACACCAATCTCAAAGCGGCCATGCTTCTTGTCGGGCAGAGTGCCTTCAAGGTAGTGCATCGCATCGCCGCCAGTTTGCTCAAACGTAATGAACGGGCGCACGGTGCCCAGCGGGGCAAAGTCTGGAAAGCAGCGGTTGCTGACCAATCCTTTGAGCGTGTCGAACAGGTCCGATTCAACGCTCATTCAATACCTCTTGAAACTTTGCATTCATGGCCCGCAGAGCCTTTTCCTTGACAGTGGTTTCGGCGCGGCTGATGAACTTGTTTGGCTTGGTCGGCTTCTTGGTTCCGTACACCACCATGAATCCGTAGGGCACCTTGCGGTGGTTCCATGCGATCTGGTATTCAGGGTGGTTGGGCGTCGATTCTTTGGCGTACACCTGATAGACCGCAGCCTTGAGGGAGCCGGATTCAAACCAGTAGGACGCTGCGCGTTTTGCTGCGGCTCCGACTGCCTTCTTTGCCGTGGTGCCCTGGAACCAGTGGCCGTGCTTGGACACTGGCACCGTGGCCTTGACCGCTTGGTAGTAAGTCTCAGACCCGACCCGCGAACCCAGGCGCGCCGCTTTTTGCGACTTGTCCTTGAGCTTGTCGAGGTCGGCTTCCAGAGCCTTGAGGTTCAAATCAAACGTCAGCATTCTTGACCTCACACACCAGATCGGTGTATTGCTTGCCTGACACATCCGGCAGCACTGCCAGAATGTTGTAAGTGGTGCTGCCGTGGGTGACGCGCATGGCGCTGGTGACGCCAGTCTTGTACCGGATGCGAATGCTGGCGCGAACGATGGATGCTTCTGCACCCGCCTTGATGGCCTCAATGCCGCTGCTGTGCTTCACATCGGCCCAGAGGGTTGCGTAGGTCGTCCACGTTTGCACGGGCTGGCCCAAGGCGTCCTGCGTGGTGCTTTGCTGCTCCACGACGATGCGGGTGTTGAGCGGCCCAGCCCTCATAGCGAATGCACCACGTAGCGGTCCAGCAAGCGATCCACGAACGACATTTGCACGGTGGTGGACACGGCGCGGCTGGAATAGGATTCAGTCTCGCGGTTGTCGAACATCGTGTTGATCATCAGCTTGATCCAAGCCTTGATAGGTTCTGGCACTGCGGCTGCGTTGGCGTACCCGGCGACAAACTCCACCACAACAGCATCGTCGCGCACTTGCGCGGTGGGCCATTCAGCACCGTACACAGGGCTGATCTTGGCAAAGCCGAAGTCGTCTTGCGCCAGGGCATAGCTGGCACCGGAGAGCGTTTGCAGGGTGCCAGTGCTGTCACGGTACTTGACGCTGTTGATGGTCTGCACGGGCACGCGGGTTAGCTCTATGGCCGTGGGGAACGCATCCAGCGTCAACTCCCAGGTCTGGGTCATCAGTGCGCGGCCAGTCTTTTGCTCTGCCATTTCAGTGGCGGCAGTGATCAGCGCAGTGATCAAAGCATCTTCATCGCTGGCGTCAACACGGCAGTGCAGCTTGGCTTCGGCCAACGTCACCGGGTAGGTGGTGGGCGCAGTGATGAGCTTGAGGGACATTTACTTGGCCTTGCGCTTGGCGGGTTTCTGTTCTTCCGCAACGGGTTCCGGTGTCTCCACGGGTGCCGGTGCTTCGGTGTACTTGGCAACGCCATCGCGCACGTAGAACTCTGCCAACGCAGAATCGCAGCGCATCACATCGCCAGCGGCAAAGTTGCCGTAGACGCTGTGTGAGCCAGTGCGCTTGAATTTGATTTGGACTTGCATAGTGAAATGCCCATAAAAAAAGCACCCCGAGAGGTGCTTGCTTGCTTAACATGACTACTTAAATCAAGTAGCCAATCTTTGCATTCTTTCTGATGTTGTCTATCGCCCATAGCGGCTGAAGATTCGACAACGACCAGCATTTCTTAAACTCTGGATCGTCTGGGCTTGAATACTCAAACGACGATCTTGGGATGATGTGGTCAATGTGCCAATCACCCTTGTTTTCCCAACTCATACCAGGCTTGAACTGGCGCTCAAGGTGCGCCATCAACTCTTCAAGCGAGTAATCGACAAATGTTTTCCAACTGCGACCCGCTTTGGATTTGCCTAAAGCGCGGTGAATCAAAACACTGAAGTGCTTTGACACACGATACGCCGGGTCAACAACACGCTTGTTCTTGCACCACTTGCGCTGATACTCTTTCATCTCGTCCGTGCCAACTTTTTTGCGTGACGCATTACGAGAATACTCAACTAAATAATCAGCTTGGCACTTCTCGCAACGGTGGCTCGTAACGCCAAATCTTGTGTATGTCACTCCGCACACTGAGCAAGCAACCGGAATGCCCTTAACAGGCTTAATCCCTTTTGCTATTCGCTGCTTGGTCATCACCACCCTTGCGGTGGCACGCTTCTTTTCTAGCCTACAAGCCTCGCAATAAATCTGCTTGTTTGTACGCCACTCAACCATTGCGCCGCAATTACCGATGCAAGGTGTTAAACCTCTAGCTTCCATGTCATCCCCTGTAGACAACCCTGATTAAAAGTGCGCGGAAGAAAGATCAGGAATCTCTCTTATCGGGTGCCCCCTATCCGCGCTCTGTCATTTTACCTCAGAATCAAGCGGGGGTAAGGTCTCCGCCACGCACTGCTGCTGGTTTCTCAGTGGCAAGTGCTAGGCGACGTTCGGCTCTCAAACTGATTAAATTCTTCTGAAAATTGTCCCCATCCGAGTCAGACATTTCCACCACAACGCCTTCGCGGTTGTAGAGCATGTATGCCTCAGAGAAGCGGCCCACTTGGAACGTGTCAGCGGCCATGCCGATGGCTTGCACAACAGGGATACCGAACAGGCGTGGCTGACCAGCCTCATTCACGCTGTGCAGGGTCTGACCGGCAGCAGTTGTGAACAGTTCGATTTCGATGGTTGCCCAATCGGCTGGGTTCAACACGATGGCGTCGGCTGGGTAGCCAGCAGCGTACAGGTCGGCCATCACCTTGCGAATCAACACCAGCTTTTTCAGCGTGGAGCCCAAAGCCGCGTTGGCGATGCCGTGCGCAGTGAAGTTTCCAGTGTCGTATGTGCCCGAGATATTTGGGGCAGCACCGTCACCGACCACCAATTGCGTGTCAACCTTCTGGTTCACACCGTAGCGCATACGGGTATTCACGTATGCGGCCAGGGCGGGAGCGTCAGCGGCCAACTGCTTGCTGATCTTGATCCAGTGGGCCACGGTTGACACAGGCATGTTCACCAGCGACCATGTGAGCGCGGATTCAGCCTTCTGCGCACCTTCAGCAGCTTCCGCAGCGCTGTTGGTGAACGCGGCTTCCTTCGTGAACTCGATGGCGTTGCTGGAAGTGGTCGTGCTGGGCAGCAAGGCTTCCATTGCGAACGGCAAGAACGCACCACCGACGATACCGGCGTTGCGCTGTGGCGCGACGGTAGTGTCAGAGCCGGTCAAAGTGTTTTTCACTTCAACGCGCAGTTTTGCCATGTTGCCGCCAGCGAAGTCAGCGTAACGGGCAGACTTGATGAATTGCTCACCCCAAGAGGACACGCCTTTTTCTTCGGGCTGCGCAGTGGCCTTCTGTTCGATGGTCAACAGGCGGTCAGCCAATTCGCGCTGCTGGATGCCGATGGCGTCCAGGGCGGTCTTGGTGTCGGCGCTGATCTTGCCAACGGTTTGGGCTTCGCCATCGGCCTTGTCGGACATGGCTTTCAGTTTTGCCTCAACGGAGTCGAGGGCTTTCAAAATTGCTTCGGACATGATGTGCCTTTCAAATAGACGTAAAAAGCCCCAATGAAGGGGCCTGATTGCTGCGGTTTCGCCTAAGCGTTGGCAAGGCGCAAAATGCGCTCTGTCGTGGCTCGTATCGCCTTTTCCTCGTCAGTACCTGCGTCCGCAGAGCCAAACAAGACATAAGCGCGGGCGGTCAGCGATTTAGCCGCCCCTTTACTGAGTCCGGCTACGTTCCGCAGCAGATACTCAAACTCTTTGATGGTTTCAATTTCTTCGATTTCGGCGATCAGGTCCGGCCCACTCTTGACGCTGTGCAGGTCAATGCGGGCTGCGCCGTCAGCGGGGAACACCACGGGGCTGATTTCAGCCAGTGTTGACCACTTGCGGATGATGCGGCGACCATCCTTTTCTTCGTAGTCGCCCTTCTTCAAGAAGCCGCCAATGCTCAGACCGTCCAGGGTGCCGTGCTTCATGGCGGCACGCACATCAGCCGAAATGCTCAAGCCGGGGGTCAGTTCGCCCTTGACGTACAAGCCTTCGTTGTCTTCGCTCAAGGACAACCACTTGCCAACGGGCATGTCCCACTGGTGGTTGAAAAACATCTTTGGGGCGGTGGCCTTGAGGGTGTCAGTGAATGCGCCCTTCAAGATCGTGTCGCCGTAGCTATCAACGCCATCCCACTTGCTTGCGTAGCCTTCAAAGGTGCCGCTATCGCCCTGCATTTTGAGTGCAACATCGTCAAATTTCAGTGTTTTTTGGATCAGCATTTAGCCTCCTATTGCGCGATGTTCGCGCCTGCGCCACCAGATGCGGCGGCGGCGCCCAACATGGGCAGGGGTAGCAGATTGCTCTGCGCGGTCAGTGCGTCAGCACCAGAAACAGGCTGCAAGTTTTCCAACTGGCGGCACTCGTTGCGGGTCATTATTCCGTTTTGGACGTTCTTTGCGTACAACTCAGCCCGTTGGGTTGGGTTGCCGCGCAGCAGTGCATCCAGGGCGAACTCGCAGCTCATGTAAGAGCGCTGGGTGGCCGTCATCACGCGCTTGCGGGTGGCCTGCTCAATACTCACCAGCATGGGACGAATGGACAGCTTGTAAAAACCGTCCATGATTTGCTCAATGCCGCTGCCCCAGGTGGTCGTGTCGTTGTGGTGCACCAGAACTGGTGGCACATCGAACCAACGGCAGATTTCAGAGACTGTGAAGTTGCGCGTTTCCAGCAATTGCTGCTGCTCAGGCGACATGCTCAACTGTTCGTACTTCATGCTGGCTTCCAGCACGTAGAGGCGGCTGGCGCTGCCTTCGGCCATGCCCGCGAAGCTCTCTTTGATGATTTTGCGTTGTTCTGGGTTCAGAACCTTGTCAATCATCAGGACACCGGTGGGTTTGCCCCCGGTTCCGAACACTTTGGAGGCGGTTCCTTGGGCCTTTGCGGCCTCATCTGTGGTGGATCGCATGAACTCCAGCTTGCTCAAACCCACCGTTCCGTTGCCCAAATTCTTCAGGTGCAGGACGTTCTTTTCGGACAGCACCGCAATGTCGTCGCCAAGTTGGTATTTGTAGACCATGCTGCCATCGGCCAGCACTTCCACTTCCACCTGATCGGCTGGCATCGGCCACAGTGCCATGGCTTCGCCACGACCATCGCGGTCAATGCGGGCGTAGGCGTTGCCGCGCAAGTCGTGGTTGAGCATCATCGCCCGCCAAAACTCATAGGGCGTCATGCGCGAGTTGGGGCTTTCGTGCAGCAACTCGTACAGTCGCGATCCACGGGCTAAATCGCGCTGTCCTTCGCGGGTCGTGTACGCAAAGAACGGCAGGCTTGCAATGGTGCTGGCGCGGCGGTCTATGCAGGACCAGACAGCGCTGATTTGCAGAGCGGTGTCGGGGCCAATGTTTGCCGAATCAGGGACGAGCGCAAGCCCAGGCACCGGGTTCTGTTTGCCGGGGTTCTCCCCGAGCGCAAAGTTGAAACCGAGCCGGGACCAGAAACTAGCCACAGTAGTCAGCCTGATACGAGGTTGTTAATGAAATCATCTATGTTTTCCGATTTGTCTTCTGGCATGACACCGCAGGCCATTGCCAGGGCAACCATGCCGTCAATGCGACCTCGTTGGTGTTTCTTGTCGAACTTGCGTGCGCCTGAGTCGCCAACAACCTTGGCGTTCTTGGCGCACATTTCCAAAATAGGATGGTTCCCGTGACGGAGTTGTTTGCCTAGCAGCTTGACTTCCAGCGCTCGTAGCGCGGGGGTCATGCTCAAGGTGCCTTGCCCGTAGGGGATAAACTTTTCCAATTCTTCGTCGCTGAAATTCGCCTTCACCAGCCAGGGCTTGAGGTGTTCAAACAGCGCCCTATCGAAAGCGATCTTCTGCGCATCGCAGCGGTCAAACAGGCCGCGCATGGCTTCGGCCACAAACTCGTATTCAATCGCCCTGCCCGGTGTCGTGTTCAGGTGACCTTGTTTGGCCCACAGGTCGTATGGCACGCGGTCCTTGCGCGACTTCTCAGTCAAGCCTTCGGCGGGTAGCCAAAACTCAGGGTGGACGCCGCCATCTTCTGTGACTAGCACCAGGGCGGTCAGGTCGTTGACACTGGACAAGTCCAGACCGCCCCAAACCTTGGCCTTCTCAATAGGCCCGCACTCTGCACCGTTGGACTGCCAAACGGATTGGCTGACAAACGGGGACTGTGCTTCCACGCGCTGATTCAGAATCAGGTTGCGAAACTCAGGTTCGTTGGCGGGCATTTCGGTGGCCGATTTGCATTGCTTTTCAATGTCGTCAACGCTGCGGAACTTGCCCATGGCAGGGTTAGCAGCGGCCCACGCTTTTTTGTCGCCCAACTTGCATTCTTTGGGTGCCTCATACACATGGCACACGACCCGTGGGTCAGGCGCGTTGCGCTGGGCATCAATCCATGTACTTAAAAGGTCCGCATCTGTCGGCGCTTGAGTACTTATGGTTATAAGAAGCGGATTTTCGTAAGCACCCTGTGCAGAGGTGATTGCGGAAACAAACTTGTCTGTTGGGCCAACGATCTGGCCGGTTTCGTCCAAGATCGCCAGGATGGGGGACAACCCGTGAGCGGTCTTGCCTTCGGCTGAGAGTGCCCGGTACAGCACGTTCTTGCTCAGACCGATCAGCCGCTTGCCGGATGGCTGAATCCGCACCAGCCTGGACAGCTTGGGCGACATTTCGATCATCTTGCGGGCCAACTCAAACACCACCGCAGCCTGCTCTTTGGACTGCGCACCAGAAACAATCTGGCTGTTTTGCACCGCTTCTGGACCGCACAGGTGCGCCAGCAGCAAGCCGCCGATCAGCGCAGTCTTGCCGTTCTTACGGGCAATCGACAAGATGGCGGTGTGGGTGCCAACCGGGTTGTCGTAGATTTCCAGCAGAAACTTCTTCTGGAACGGCTCCAACTTGATCGGCTTGCCGATGTGCTGGCCTTCGGGCGCGAGACAATACCCCTCAATGAACGCGCAGACCTTCTCCCCGCGAGTCATCTTGCTCACGGGTTTTGGTTTGCGGGTAGCCATTACGCCAACAGTTCGTCGTCTTCCAGTTCTTCGCGGAGCTTGCGGGACTGCTGTTCAATCTTGCGCTTGCCTGCGGAGTCACGGGGGTCTACGTTCACCTTACCGGTGAGGCCCAACGCCCGCATCAAGGCCATTTCCCGGCGTGCCAAGCCCTCCAAAACGGAAACACGGGGGTTCATAACCATCGTGCCTCTCGCGTTCTCCAGCACAGTCCCCTCGGTGTCCAGAATCTCTTGCTGCTTCTCAAGGTCAGCCATGGCGCGGGCAAGCTGCGCACCAACCACCAGATGCGCGTCGGTCCACTCGTCCACCGACTTGGCCTTGTAGATACCCGGCCAGAACGCTTCGTCCTGCTGGCGCAGGGCAACGTGAGCCGGTGGGCGCGGGATCGCCTTGGCGGCGTTTTCCATGGCCTTCACGGCGATGGCAGCGCTGTTGGAGTCGAGGGTTCGCTTTGCCATGAATCTGATTTCTTTGCGTTGCATTTACGACAAGCGCATTGGACATTGGTGTAACTATGTTCGCCACCCTTCGCCAGCGGCCTGATGTGATCCAGTTCAGGGGCGTCATCGTCATAGGTTCCGCGCTTACTGCGTGGGGTGTCTACACCACATATCTGGCACTTCCAGCCAGCGGCATGAAATACCTTATGTGGGTCTACGTTTTCTGATTGCGAGTCAAATACTCTTAGGCGGCGAACTGCGCCATATTTGCTTTTCAATACTCTGACGTTTGCGTCTGAGCAAGAGGGACAGCGGGTGGATATTTTGCTACCGTACAGGGGGCATAACTTCGCCCCGCAATCAACACACTCAATACTTTTCGCAGCCCTTGCGTGTTTTTGCTCCGCGTACCAAACCCATGCAGCAACATCCTCTGGCGCAATCTTTATTGGTCTTGCTAGTGTTTTCGGCTTTTTCGCTTTAGCTAGTTTGCTACCGCGCCTGACTCGCGCCCCACACCTACGGGTGCAATAAAGCTGGTCATACTTGGACGGTGAAAACTCAGCCGCGCATCCAGGGCACTTGCGTGGCTCAAACTTTTGCCGCTGCTTCCCCTTATGTTCTTCGCAGGACTTTAGCGGTCTACCGCGCCCCAAACGCTTCGGCAACAATACGCCGCAGTGACAGGCAGCACTCAGCCTGACATAATCGCCATCAACCATTGTGATACCTCAGATATTGCAAAGGCCAGAAGCCCGGAAGCGTTAGAGCGCTTGTCGGGCTTCGTTATTTACCAGACTACTTTTCCGTCTGATGTGAATTTGGTGAGTTTTTCACCAGACTTTTCAAACACCTGTTTGTCTGAGTCGTGGTGCAGCTTGCACAGCGACTGCCAGTTGTCGCGTTCCCAAAACAGGTTTTCATCGCCACGGTGCGGGATTATGTGATCCACCACAGTGGCGGCAGTTACATGGCCTTCGACTTCACACATAACGCACAGCGGGTATTCCCGCAGAAATGCGTTTCGTGCTTTTGTCCAGGCGTATGTGTAACCGCGATCAGATGCCGACCCCTTAGCAGTTCGCCAGGATGGGGTTGGTTTCATATTGGGTGCAGGGCTTGAGACTTTAAGTACAGGGACTATTAAAGAATGATTCTCTGCCCTGCCTAACTGCCATCGCTTGATAACCAGTTGGTTTGCAGGCGGCGTGGCCTGCGCAAGCGAGGTTGGATTTATGCGTGTACGCGGTCCAGTTGCGGCGTTTATAACAAAGAAATCCGACTTGCGCAAGTCTTTATGCAATTTATTTCGCGCGCGGGAGGAAATACCGCTGGAAATTGGGGGAACGCGATAAATCGAAGGGAACAGGACGGTTTGGAACCGTGTCGGCCTGGACTTTGCATGCTCCCCTGGGGTGACGACGACGACGACGACGACGACGACGACGACGACGAGGAGGACGACGAGGAGGACGACGACGAGGACGAGGACAAGGCTACGCGTACTGCGACCAGCTTGCCCCAGTTACCCGCAAAATCAATATGCAATATGGGACAAATACCCCATTGCATAATGAGAACACTGTATATAGAAACCCGCGTTTTCTTTTGTAAATCAATGGGTTAGCTATATAATTCAATCACGGTAGACAACAGTGTTTACCTGGCGCTTCGGACCTAATCCGAATTGAAAGTTACCAAATGTTCCCATCCACCAGTATTCGTGCGAATTACTCACGCCATGTTTTGCGCAGCTATGCGCATGGTTTCACCCCATTGTCTTTGCGTGCTTTCGTGGCACGTATTGCAGCTATCTAAGGGGGCCATCATGGAAAACACTTTTAATTTCGATAGTCTCCCCGTTCGCATTGAATATGCTTGTGACAGGTCTAGGGATAGCGAATGGCCTCACGATGAATGGAGGGTAGAACTTTCCAATAAATCCGGGTATTGGTCAACTGTTTACAAAACAGGTTTAGGGCATCGCAAATATCCAAAAGGTTTCATTGTCGATAAAACTTTGAATTCTCGCTGCATAGCATATGAACAGCAAGAACGAAACAAAAAACCCGTAAAGCCCAGCATTGCCGATGTTATGCACTCGCTAATGCTAGACGCTAGTGCAGCAGATGAAAATTTCCATGATTGGTGCGCTAACTATGGTTATTCGGACGACTCTATTAGCGCGTTGAATACGTATAAATCGTGTTTAGAAACTGCTACAGCATTGCGCAAATACATAACGCGTGATGTTCTTGAGCAAGTACGCAAAGCAGTGGAGGAGATGTAATCATGTTCGCATTCAATGTGTACCTAAACCGTAAATTACTAGATACCGTTTTCTATACGGTAAACAAAAGCGAAACAGTAAGCGAAGCAATAGAAAGCGTAACCCGTTCGCTTATCTCTCACGATGGCTATGACCCAGCTATTAGAGTTGTATGGCCCAAAGGCCAACGCTTAACTGTAACGTCCTATGACCTAGAAGCTAACTATGGATGTGGTTTTGAGGTCATTACATCCGGCACAACTTACCGCGAAAACGGTGATTTTGCGCCCATGCGGATAGTTAAACGGATGGAAAGGAAATAACACCATGAAACGCCCTACATTTGATAAAGCAAAGCGCTTATATACAAACCGTTACACGATGGAACACGTACCAGCATGGGCACGCAAGATATGCATTAACGGATTCTTTTATGCGCCTCAATTCCGCAGTGATGCGGAGTGGTACGCAAATACTAAATTTAAGGGTGACGCTGGATGGTATGGCATTGGATCAGACTGTCAGACATCCGGCCAAACATGGCCCATGGGTGAATGGCTTGAATCACCATACTATGCGGGGGTGACAGTATGAACTACATCAAATTACCCTATCTTGACTCCGAAGTATCAGTATTCGATATTTGTCAGGCTCACGCCCAGTTAGAAAGTGATTACAGCATCGGCGGTATTTTGCGCGAGAGATTCTCTAACCGTCGCCGCAATATGTCCACGGGTTGTCAGTTGTCCCGTATGCGATACAACCCTGGGTCACGCTGGGTTGATATTTGCAACCCTGATGGATCGGATGACTGTGACGATGAAAACGTAAGGGATATTTACTTAATCAATGTATTGCGCATAGGTTTACCAATTAGCGCAGAAATGCGCGAGTTTATGGCGAATCGCTACACATCAGAGTTTCTGGCTAAGTGGTCAGCATGGGGGACGGTATGAAAACCGGAATCTACACCTTGCCCGCGCACTGGGCAAGCGCATTGATAAATTGTGATTATTCCGGGATGTCTGACGCCGAAGTAAAAGAATTAAACGATTGGATGGAATACGCCAAACCCGGATATTGCATTGATTGCGGCGAAGAATCGTTTTTTACGTGGCGCAATGACGTAAACAATCTAGGCGGTGACTGCCTTGAATTTACTTTTCAGGTGACATTATGAGAAAAGCAGACTATGCCATTCTTGCCGATGCGATAAAGAAACATCGTGACAATGCGCTCGGACTGGGACAACCTGACGCAGCTAGAGCAATTGAAGCCGTGGCGCGCACGTTCGCACGGTTCGCCAGTGTTGACAAGGCCGCGTTTTTGCGTGCATGCGGTATAGACTATTAACTTTTTTAGGGGAACAAACATGGATACAAAAGAATTCATCGCTGGGCTTGTTGTGAAAAATTGGACTGTGCAGGGTCTTCCCTCCGGGAAAGTCCGGGCAACTTCGCCGAATGGAACGGGCTATCTACTAACACCTAGTGACGTGGTTAAATTCGGAACTTGGTTTAATGAAAAAACGCTGCTGTCAGAACTAATACCCGGATAGCAGACACACAATCAACCGTCCACCCCGGACGCTAAACGGGACACCCTAGGGGGCACTATTCGCAAGGATAGTGCCCTTTTTGCTTTGCCTTTTCCAATGCGACACAATCCCCGCATTGGAAAAAGTAACGCTATGCCACGACTACACAACAATCTAAACCGATCAATCCGCGTCCATCTGGGTGCCGAATGGCGAAACCATGCGCGAATGGTCCCTGTTGGGTTCACCCCATTGGGCACAGTCACGCGCAAAACACTGGTGCAGGCTTTCGCAAGGGACGAATCAGGCAACTACTGGGCATTCGGCACGGGAACCCCTGAGCCGCTACCCCAAGGCAAGATGCAGCGATCTATTGCAGCAATTCAGACCAAGATTTAAGCCAAAAACCCCATGCGATGCGCTTACCCCATGCACTATCGGCAAACACGGCTAAAAACCGGGTTTGCTGTGCCGTGCTGGGTCGATTTTTGGACTATCGGAATGGGGAAAATCCGGTTTCTGCCGGTGGAAAACCGCCCGGACCCCCTCGACTTAGGATTTTTTTTGGCCAACCCCCTCGTGCGAGATTTTTGGAGAAAAACTGGCTGACCCCCAGACTTAGGATTTTTTGGTCAAATTGTGCAAAAGGCGTGGTTCTCACGCTTCCATTCCAGATACGCTTGGTGCGCAGCATCCCTAGTTGGGAAATACCCTATTGATACGTTCTTCCCGCGTTTGCCGCCGACCCAACCCATAGCCCTCCACTGGTTGTTTGTTTTTCGTTTCTCATACCTGACTCCCATAGCCCCACTCTTGTTTGTGGATGGTGCGTGACGCAGGTTCTGCATGTTGTCAGTGCGACTTGCAAGCCTGAGATTTGACACACGGTTGTCGAGTTTGTCGCCGTTGATGTGATCCAGTTCAGTGGTAGGCCAGTTACCGTGTGCCAGCGCCCATACAACCCTGTGGAGGTAGTAGAGATTGCCTTTTATCCCAACCCGTATGTACCCATCGGTTCCAACCGTACCGGGTCGATCCCCGGCCTTTGCGGTGCTTACCGCCACTGCCCTGACGATATGACCGTCAGCGTCAAACGTAAATAGCTTTGCAAGTTCAACCGGGTTAAGCAAGTCGTGTTTGTCCATGTCATTTCTCCGTGAGGTTGATGATCATTTGACGGAAGTCCCTGACATGCTGGTACAGGCCATCGTAGCTCAGTCCTAGCTCTCTGGCGGCAATGGCCGGGGAAACCCTGTGCACGTATGCCCACCGGCCCGCTTCGCGGTGCTTGGTGGGTAGGGTGCCCACCACCTTCTCAATTGCTTGTGCGTCGATTAAATCGCAAGTCTCACGGTGTTCAGGGGTATGCCACTGCCATGCATGGCTGCGGTACTGGGCAAACATGGGATGCACGCGGCTCTGTGGCCGCACGGCACACCAGCGTGCCCAGTTGCGCAGCCGGTCGTGGATGGCGCTCTGGTGGGGTTCCACGCGGGCGAAGTCGATTGTGGGTTTCATTTGTTGTCATCCTCCATACGGTCAAGCTGTTCAATACTTCGCATCAGGTACACGCTCAAATCGAGACTTTCTTCGAGCGCATGGGTAAGCCATTCCCGCAAGCTCAAAGGGTTCTGCGCCACTGACACTTTGTATTTATTCAGCCCGAACTGTTGGCGCTGGGCCACTAGGGCACAGACTCGGGCTTCGGTGCCTGTGGGTTCAATCATTTCAGTCCTTTCACTGCGTCAAGTAGTTCGCGCTGCATGTCGCCCTTGGTGGCCAGGACGCGCATGATTCGTTCATCAATGGTGTCTTTGGCCACTAGGTGGTGGACAGTCACACTCTTGGTTTGGCCGGTGCGGTGTAGCCGTGCACTGGCCTGCTCGTACATATCAAGGTCGAATGGCAATCCAAACCAGACCACTACCCTGCCGTGCTGTTGCAGGCCATCTACCCCGTGACCGCCACTGCGGGGGTGCATCAAAAGCAGCGGGATACGCCCTGCGGCCCATGCCTTCATGCTGGGTTCACCGTCGAACTTGACCGCTTTGGGGAATCTGGCCTGTATGCGCTCTTGGTCGTGGATGTAGGTAGTGAAGCAAAGCACAGGTTCGCCCTGCTCCACGATTTCGGCCAGGGCGTCCAGCTTGGTGTCATGGATGTGGTGGACGTTTTTGGCATCGTCGTAGACCGCCCCGTTGGCCACTTGGGCCAATTTGCCTGCCAGCACTGCGGCGTTGACCGCTGTCACCTCTTGGCTGACCAGTTCCTGCTCTAGTTCGTGGTAGCGGGTCAGGTCAAACGCCACTACGACCACGTTGTCAATGCGCTCTGGCAGTTCCATGTCCGACTCAATGGACAGCATGGAGTCACCAATGGCTGCATAGATTTCCTCACGCGCACCGGGTTTGAGTTTGTAGCTGTAGATGATTGAGCCGTTGCGCTTATCAGGCTGATACCAGCGGTCACGGTATTTCCCGATACCGGGGCCAAGGCGCTGCCCTCTGTCCATCAGACTGATCTGGGGCCACATGGCAAGGAGGTCGCCCTGGGGATCAGGGGTGCCGGTCAGCAGGTAGAGCCGCTTGATCTGGTCACGCACCGACTTGATGGCCTTCCAGGCTTTGCTGCTACGGTCTTTGAACCCGATGGTTTCGTCGATGACCACACAGTCAAATGGCCAAGCCTGTTTGCTGCCCTGCACCAGCGCCACTAGCCACATCAGATTCTCGCGGTTGATGACGTAAATGTCGGCGTCGGTGGCCAAGGCCGCTAGGCGCTCTTTGGCGGTGCCCAGGACGCGCTGGATGCGCAGGCCCTTGGTTTGCTCCCACTTGGCCGCTTCGGTGTGCCACACAAGCTCTACAACCCGTTTGGGGGCCACCACCAGCACTTTGCTGACGGCGAACAGGTCAAACAAGAGGTCAGCCAGGGCGCACAAGGTTATCGGAGTCTTGCCAGCGCCCATGCGCAGGGCAAGAAGCTGATACGGCTGTGTGACCATGCGGTCAATGGCGGTCTGCTGGTAGGGTCTAGGACTGAAACAAGGCATCGACGCCCTCCTTTGAGTCGATCACCACCACAGTCGCGCCCAGGTCGCGCAGCATCTGAGCGATCCGCACCTGTAGGGCGGTCTGGACTTTGCCGGGTGCCTTCAATTCAACGAAGGTGATTCGACCACCACCGTGAAACACGATCCGGTCAGGTACCCCCGCGAAAGCCGGTGACACCCACTTGATGGCCATTCCACCGTGGTGCTTGGCTCTGGCCACTAGGCGCTTTTCGATGTCGCGCTCAAGCATTTCCAGCCTGCCGCGTTGTGGCCGGGTGAGCCGGGTGAGCACTGAACTCAAGCCTGTATTGCCTATATGTTTTATTTCCCCTTTTAAAACATATGTTGAGTTTGTTGAGTTCAGTGCTCAGTAAGCTCAATTGACTCAGAGTCGGGTGAGTCGGGTTACTTTTACGAAAAAACATCTTCTTCTTCCGTAAAAATAGACTCTTTTAACTTAGCCCTAACCGCGTCTTTTAGCTTTAGCCCTGAATATGCCCGGTCTTGTGCGCCGTCCCCGTTGCGCGGGCGGTAGCCGACCACGGTGTGCGCGGTGGCGTAAAGCTGCTTGCTGAACTGGACTTTGTGGGCCGCATGGCGCTCGTTGCGTTGGCACCACCGCTTGTAGGCTTCAAAAACAAGGTCTTTTTGCTCTGTGTGTTCCGGCCCAAGCTCACAGCACCTTTCCAGAAATTCGGTGATTGGGCTGTTCAGTTTGGTCATCTCGTCCACGGCCTCGGCGCTGCCAGCCGGTTGGACGAAGAACCCACGCTTGTATAGGCGCTCCCGGCCTTCCAGCGCCCAGTTGAAAATGCCGGGTAGTTCTTCCAGCAGTTTGGTTGTCAGCCGGGTGTCCTCAGTGCCGTAGAACGATTTGTGCATTTGCAGCACGACCATGCGCCCGACCAGCGCCCCGGACGCATCGCCAAGCTGGAGGGTTTCGTTGGACATAATCACCACCCGGGCTGTGAGCGACCCCACCCAGGCATCAAGGTTCTTGCGGTCCACGGTGATGGTGTCTTCGCCTGACATCATCAACAGGCGCTCCACGATGGTCTGGTGGTCCCGGCCAGGGGCCCGGGCGTCCGACACGATGGCAACCAACTTGCCAATTAGCGGCTGGAGGCCGAAGTTGGTTGTCAGCGATGACAGGGTTGGGCCACTGATATTCTCTTTGCCGATCAGGGCGTTGATGACGCGCCCGATGGTGCCCTTGCCAGATCGTCGGGGCCCGATCAACATGAACATCTTTTGCATGGAGGTGTCAGCCGCGATCAGGTAGCCCAGCACCTCCTGCAAGGTGCCAATCATTTCTTGGTCGTCGGCCCACACATCGGCCAGGAACTTCTCCCAGTTCGGCGCGGTGGCGTCCGGCTCCCAGGTGAACGGAAGCGTGTTCAGGGTGAAAAACTTGGATGTGTGAGGCAGCAGCGCCCGCGTGGGGATGTGGAACAGCCCGTTGCGCAGCGACACCACATCGCGTGGCTCCGGCCCAACGCAGTTGTCCAGCCACATAGGCGGGCGAACGGTCTGGAGGTGCGTGAGCGCCCGCAGCGCGTCGGCCACGCCCGACACCAGTGTTGGCCCTGGGCGTAGCGGCACTATGGCCCCGGTCTTAGGGGCTGTCGTTTTTGCCCGGTCCAAGAAGCCCCAGAGTGAACTGCGCACCGTGTTGTCTTCCACCTCTGCGTAGTGCGTGGCGCTGTGCCGGTAGAACACGTTGGAGGTGTGGCGCAGCACCAGCCCCTCCGGCCCGGTGTAAACCCGGTCAACTACCTCGCGGGCGTTTCCCATGAAGTCCATCCGGTCAAGCACGATGTCACCGTTGGCTTCTGCCCCGCCCCGGTGTTGTTGGCGCACGGTCCAGATCAGGGACGCCAAAGTCTTGGCCCCGGAGCCTGAATATCGCTGCTCACTGAACGAGCGCCAGTGGCCGTCGCAGGCCCCTTCGGTGTATTTGCCAGAACCAGAGCTCCATGAATCCCAAAGCGTCAGCCATTCAGAATCGCCGCGCCCCTGGTGGTGCAGCGCCATCCCTACGTCGATCCAACTACCATAGCCCATATCCGGGTCAAGGTGCGAAAGCAAGTCCTGTTCAACCCTCTCAATAGGCCAATCAGTCAGTGGTGGCCGGTACATTTCAAAGGCATCGCCCGAGGTCACAGGCACTTCCCGCGCAGCCTTCTCGCCAAAGTGCTTCTCAACGAACCAGCCAACGTCCTGCATTTCAACCGGCAAGTTTTCGTGGCCATTCAACTGGTGGCCAGTGACGGTGAAGTAGCGCCCAGACTTATACAGTTCAATGCCCTTGGCATCGTTCTTGTGCGCCCGAGCAAGCTCCATGCGGGTGAACAGCTTGAGGCCGGTGCCACTGGGCGACACTTCGGCGTAACCGTCGATGCGCTCAAGGGCCTCCACCGCCACTGGCGTCATTTCACCAGTGGTGGCGTCGATGCAGTCATCAAGGTCCAGCCCCGCAAGACCATCGTCCCCTGTGAACACGAAGCCGAACCCGTCGAAGGGCTTACCGTCATCCCCGCCCATTATTAGCGCGTCAGCGGCCTCGTCGTAAGTTGCCCATGTGCGAGGGTCTGTGCTGCTGGCCTTCGACCCACTCACATGGAACGGCACCTTAGCCCAATGAACCGTACCGTTGGGTCTGCGCTTCTCTATGTAGCGCCACATGACCCAGCGCGGTATCTCTTTCAGTTCCGGGGCGATGCGCGACATATCTACTGGCAGCGCCTGTGGTTTCCCTTGGGTCATTTACGCGCCCCACTTTCGCCAAACTCAAAGCGGGCAGATCGTGCTGCGTTTACAGCGCCATCAAAATCCAAGTATTTGTATTCGTGCTGCCACAGGAACGCTTCTTGAAATGAGTTTCCGCAGTAGGCATCACCGCTATAAGAAGCTGATGACTCCATCAGCGTCCCTTCTTTGTGTATCCAAACCCAGTTATCGTCCCCAGGCTGACCCCACACCATAAATCCGTAAGAGCAAAGTGCATCACAAAGTTCTTCCATTTTTGTGATTTCGGCCTTTGTAGGCTCCGACCCCTTCACCTCAAACCACGGGCCATAGGTGTGCTTCCCGCTTGAATACACGCCTTGCTGATTTATATGGAAGTCAGGCAGATAGCGCGTCCCATCAGGCAGTTCAAAACCTTCTGGTTCGTATTGCCATTCGATTCCCAATTCGTCGAAGAACACGGCCCACCTAGCCTCCAGGCGGGACCGAAAACGGTAGCCTTTGTAGCTTGTCTCAATTGCCTTTATGGTCATATAATTCCCTCGCTTCTTGCAACCCGGCCATCACAGTGCGCAAACACTCGGTCGGGTTTTCTTTTGCCTGCTGTTTACTGGCCGCAGGCCACGCCGTTGATCTTTTCCCGCTGTACGCAAACCCATAGGTAAACGACCACCTTGAAACGTGCGATAGCGCACCGATACTTAGGTTGGCCTAATCGACACTTATTTGAGCGGCGAAGTCGAGCAAAGGACGTCCGTCCGAATGCGGCCAATCAGGATCGGGCACCCGATGCCAAACCAAGTCAGGCCGCAAGGACTCACAGGAATGGCGTCCTGACGTTTCGCGCTCTATGGTTGGGCAGTGGCGAGGGGGGATGGTTTTCCACCCGTGTACGGTAGGCACAGACAACCCGACCATTCGGGCTACGGTTGTGGGGCCACCAAGTTCTGTAATTGAGGTCATGGCGGCATTCTAAGGTGTGCCTAAGACTAATTGCAAGGTGTAGCTGATATTTATTTGATTAGGATTACCTAATGTCAACACTTAAAGCGCAGCTGTAGCCGCAATAAATACGAAGGCTACAGCCTAATTTGTCGTTAAGCCATTTTCTGTAACGGC